>ERZ869936.1632-NODE-1632-length-15438-cov-3.758955_pt1 | contig 15438 bp, 9 predicted proteins | sample MGYA00520876_ERZ869936 | MGnify/ENA primary metagenome ERZ869936 (study PRJEB32218, sample SAMN09650985) | biofilter metagenome | isolation source: enrty point of leading RO module | place: Saudi Arabia: Thuwal, RO plant located on Red Sea | collected 2016-02-17 ...
CCTGCAAGCGGCGAGGCGACTTCAATTTCCTCCAAGGAAAATGAGCCTTGGCCGTCGGCGATGGCGGCGCGCGTTTTCATTTTACCGGAAGTTAAAAGCTGTTCACCACGTCGAGCAACTGGCGAAGACGTCCGTAGTGGCGGCGGTCAAAACCGAAGGCGATGCGCGGCAACTCGACAAAGTCGTTGTCGTCGCGCTCCTCGGGCGTGGCCTCGATGGCGTGGATTTTGTCGCCCGCAATGATGTCGGCGAAATCCTCGTTGAGCTCCTCGATGGCGGACGGCGTGGGCGCGTGCTTGAGGCGGAGCACCAGCAGATCCTTGACGAACCGGCTGGAGTGATAATTGCGGTAGAAGCGCGTGACAATCTTCACCGCCTCATCGGCGCGGTCGGTGATTTGATACAGGTGCAAATCGTCCGGCGAAATCAACTGGGCGCGCAGAAGATGTTCGCGGATGTTTTTGTCCCAGGTTTTCCAATAAGTGCCCCCGGGCCGGTCAATCAGCACCAGCGGCATCAGGCGGCTTTTGCCCGTCTGCATGAGCGTGAGTGCCTCGTAACCTTCGTCCAGAGTGCCAAACCCGCCCGGGAACAACGCGATGGCGTCGGAGTGACGGATGAACGTGAGCTTGCGGGTGAAGAAATACTTGAAGGTGATGAGTTTTTTGTCCTGAAGAATGACCGGGTTGGCCTCCTGTTCCCATGGCAGGCGAATGTTCGCGCCAAAGCTTAATTCCGGTCCTGCGCCCTCGTGCCCGGCCTGCATGATGCCCGGGCCCGCGCCGGTGATGACCATGTAGCCCGCCTCGGCCATCATGCGGGCGAACTCCACGGCCTGCTGGTATTCTTGCTTGGTGGGCTGGGTGCGGGCCGAGCCGAAAATGGTCACCTTGCGCTTGTCGTGATACGGCGCAAACAGGCGGAACGCGTAGCGCAGTTCACGCACGGCGGTGCGGATGACCCGCACATCCCCACGGTCCTTGACGTCACCCAGCAGCTTCAGGGCATTGATGACAATGTCCTCCACCAGGTCCGCGTTGTAACCACCGCCCTTGAATTCGATCAGCTCCTGCACACGCCGCCGCAATTCGGGATCCACCTGGGGCTTTTCTGGTTTTTCCATGAAATGAGGATTGCCAAAGGGAAGGTGAAAAGCAATCGGCATTAGGCGCGACAGGGCAATGTTGGGTGTATCCCCACGGCGTTCCTAAGTTGTAATGAGAATGCAGGTGCCGGCAGAGCAGCACAGGGCGTCTCGCCTGTGCGGGTGAAGGGGGAATTCCCCGCTTCCCAGGCAAACGAGGACGCTGCCCTCCTTTTCACGTCAAACGACATGCTAACCCCAATGCTCGTTCAAAACCAATGAGGGGATGCGCCCGGCAATGTTTTCCCCGCGCAAAGTCATTGAAAAATCTTTTGCCGTCGGTACAACTCCCCGCACATTACTTTTATGCAACTGGACGACGCGCAGAAACAGAAGGTGGCCTCGTGGCTCGAAGAAGGCCTCAAGCTTTCGGAAATTCAAAACCGCATCGAAAAAGAGTTCGGGTTGCGGATGACCTACATGGAAGTTCGCTTCCTGCTCGACGACCTGAAGCTCAAGCCCAAGGATCCCGAGCCGGAGCCCGCTCCCGCGGCCGAAGAGGCGGTTGGCGCTCAACAAACCCCAACCCCAGAGGAGCCCGCCCCCGCCCTTGGCGGCGTGTCGGTGACTGTGGATCAGGTGACGCGCCCCGGAGCGCTCGTCAGCGGCAAGGTGACCTTCAGCGATGGCAATGCCGCCGAGTGGTATCTGGACCAGTATGGCCGTCTGGGAGTGGCGTCCAAGCAGCAGGGGTACAAGCCTTCGCAGAAGGACCTGATGGAGTTCCAGGCCAAGCTGCAAAGCGAGATGGCCAAGCTGGGGTATTGATGGCCTGAGATTGGCCGGGTTTTATTTTACTTTAAGGAAAATGAAGCGCTTCAGCGCGCGGGGGCAGCGGTGGAGCCTTGGCTCTCGGAGCCAAACATACCTTTCATCATTTGGATGCCCAGTTTCTGCATGTTGAGCTGCTGCGTTTGGAATTCCTCCAACTGCTGAAGCTGTTCGGGCGAAAGGATGCCTGCCGAGCGCTGGAGGACGCGCTGGTTCATTTCCTCCTGGAATTGCAGCACCTTTTCCATCGCGTCGCCGTCCATCATTTTCCTGAGATCCGCGCCATTGCCTTTCATGGCTGACTCCAGCTCCCGGGGCATCTGGCTGCGCTCCTCTCTCATGACCTGAAGCAGTTGGGCGGCCTGGCCTTCACCAAGCTCGGCACCGTCCGAGAGGCTTTGGCGGAACTGATCCAATGCCATGCGATCCGCCAGGGATTTGGTGTAATCCTGATACTGCGCGAAGCGATCCTCGCCGAGCAGTTCCTTGAGGCTGGCCTCCGTGTCCTTTGCGTCATCCTTGAGGGCATCGACGGTTTCCACGCGATTGGTGGCGTTGGCATCAAACAGGTCAGCGGCACGGCTGCCCGCGGCCATCTGCTTGTCCAAGAGCAGTTCGGTGAATTTTTCCCGCTCCTCAGGGGTAAGGTTCAGTTCCTTGAACAGCGCGCCGTATTGCTTGTTGATCATCGTTTTCATCTGCTTGCGCTTACTCTCGCGCATGGCCGGATCATCGAACATCTTCTTCATCATCTCGGACATGCCCTTGCCAAACGGCCCTTCCTTGGCTGAAGCCGCGTCAGGCGCCGGAGAAGCCAAGGCTGGAGCAACATCGCCAGGTTTTGTTGACTCGGTGGACTGGGACGCGCGCAATGTGGAGACTTCGCTGGAAAGGTCGGCCATGCGGTTTTCCAGATGCTCCTTCTGCAAGGCCATCATCTGGAGCTGTTTTTCCTGTTCCCGGCGTGCCTGCTCGGCTTCCGTTTGCGCGAGACGCTCGGCCTCGACCTGTTGTTTGAGTGTCTCGGTTTTTTGCTTTTGAAAATAGGCGGCCGCGCCGAGCCCAAGCGCTGCGGCCAGAATGATGCCCACGATGGCTTTCATAAAAACCCGGTCCTTTGGAAAAATTTTGGCGGAGAGAGAGGGATTCGAACCCTCGGTAGTGTTTAGCTACGCACGCTTTCCAGGCGTGTGCCTTAAACCACTCAGCCATCTCTCCGCCGGTGTGGTTAAATGTAAGGCGATGGTGTCCGGACGCAATGTTTTTCCCAGTCTCCTTCGGCGCGCAAAGCGGACAGGGAAGTTGTTTTGGGGGCATTTGTGGGTGTCGCCCAGGTTGCTCCCGCTTGTTTTCCCCTGTTGTTCATGGCAAATGGGGCTATGTTGAAGATGGGCGCTGAGGTTGGCGTCCATCTTTCCGCCCGGAGAAACCGGGCCATCACGGAGACTTTTTATGGCAGAAACACAAAGCAAAACTAAACGGAGTTCGCTTGGCAAAAAACTGGCGATTGTAGCGGGAGCATTGGTGTTGGTGGTCGTGGTGGCTTATTTTGTCGTGACCAGCGGCGCGTTTTTCAAGTCGTTCATTCTGCCGCGCATCAGCGATGCCATGAACGCCGACATCTCCGTCGCGGAGGCGAGCATTCAACCCTTTTCCCAAGTCGCTTTGCAGAAATTAAAAGTGCAGCCGCGCGGCGCAGAAACCCTGCTTCAGGCCGAGTCGCTGGTCGCGCGGTATAACCTGCGCGCCATTCTTGGAGGCAACATTGACGTCAGTGAATTGACCCTCCAGTCGCCGGTCATTCGCATTGTGGAAACGCCCGAGGGCAAGTCCAACCTCGACCCGCTGTTGCCCAAGGAGGAACCGTCCAAGGAGCCCAAGGCCGAGGAGCCGCCGCCGACAGTGAACATTCGCAACGTGTCTCTAAAGAACGCGACGGTGGAACACATCAAGCGCCACAAGGACGGGCGCGAGGACCGTGCCGAATTGAGCGGATTGAACCTTTCGGTGGACCGTCTCCAGAATGGGGCCGCTGGGGTGCTGGAAGTGTCCTCGGCGATCAAATACAGCACCGCGCTGGGAGCGCAGTCCGACCGGTTGGACGCGTCGCTGTTGGGCAAATTTGACTACGCGCTCACCAAAAAACTGGACCCCGAAAGCCTCAAGGGTTCAGCCAATCTGGACGTCAAGCAAGCCAGCGGCCAGTTTCAGGATTTGGCCGGCCTGAACGCGGCGCTTCGAGCGGATCTAACCCCGCAGGAAATTCGCGCTCTGGCGCTTCATTTTTCCCAAAGTGGAAAGAGTTTGGGGGAAATCCGGGCAAGCGGCCCATTTGACCCAGCCAAGGTCGAGGGGAAACTTCAGGTGGAAATTTCTTCCATCGACCGGCAGGTGCTGAATCTGGTGGGAGCGCCCTTGAAGATGGACTTTGGCACGACCAAGGTGTCCTCCAGCAACATCATCGAATTGGCCAAGGGCGGACAGTCGGTTTCCGTGCAGGGTCAGCTTCGCGGGAATGCGTTCAGCGTGACACATGAAGGCCACACGACGCCAAGGATGGATTTGGCCGCGGATTATGATTTGTTGGTGGATCAGGCCTCGGAGATGGCCGACGTCCGGACTTTTAACCTGGTCGGCAGGCAAAACAACCGACAACTGCTCGCAGCGTCGCTCTCCAAGCCGATAAAGCTCAACTGGGGCAAGGGCGCCGATGCGGTGGATGAATCGGCCTTTGAGTTGGTCGTCAACGAATTGAACCTTGCCGATTGGCGTGCGTTCGCCGCCGATCTGAATCCGTCGGGCACCGCGAGCCTGAAGCTTTCCGCCGTTGCCGAGCAGGCCGGCAAGAAAGTGCGTTTTGATTTGACCACGGCTCTCGGCAATGTTGGCGCGACGCTGGACACCAACCGGGTGGAGGCTGTGGATTTGACCCTCGTTGCGCGGGGTGTCTTGCAGGATTTTGACCGGCTGAATCTGGAGGAAGCGCGCGGTGAATTGGCCCGGCGCAAACAGCCTGTAGCCACATTTGCAGTGTCTGGCAATTATGCCATCAAGGCCGGGGAAGCCGATTTGCAGGCCAGGCTGGAGGGAACGCTGGCCCGACTGCTGGAATTGTCGCCAGTGGCTGAGTTGTCGGCCAGTGCCGGTACGGTGAGGTTTGAAGGTCGCGTCAAGCAAAGCGGCGAGACGCAGACGATCAATGGCTTGCTGAACCTGGATAATTTTACCGGAAGCTATGGCGACTATCGTTTTCAGAACTTTTATACTTCCGCAAAGACTGATCTCGACTTGAAAGGAAATGAACTGCTGTTGCGCCAGATGGAAACGGTGTTTCGGCAGGCTAATGAGCCGGGAGGCAGCGCTTCGGTCACAGGGCGTTATCACTTGGAAAAAGCCACCGGGCAGTTCGATGTGACCCTGGATCAATTGAACCAGCGCGTGCTGGGGCCGGTGCTGGAGTCCAGCCTGGGCGACCGCAAGCTCGCCTCCGCCACGCTTGCCGGCCAGGTCAAGGCCACCCTGGAATCCACCAACCTGATGGAAGTCAAAGCCGATGTGCGGCTCGGCAATTTTGTCGTGCTGGAACCGGGTTCAGCGTCCGCGCCTTCGCCGCTTTCCGGCCAGTTTCGCGCCGATGTCTCCTTGAAAAATGAAACCCAGCTTCACATTCGCCAGTGTTCTGCGGACCTGGAATACGGCGGCCAGCCGGCGGGCGGATTCGACCTGAGCGGTCGTCTGGACACCGCGCGGACCGTCGGTCAGTTGGAATTGAAGCTGAAGGAGATCAACCAGCACGCGATCAAGCCGTTTGTGCCCGAGTTGGGCGGGCGCGAGTTGGTCACTGCTGCGGTGGCTGGCAACGCCTCGGCCAATCTTGAGGGCACCAACCGCGCTGCGGTGAAGGCCGACTTCAAGATTGCCAATCTGGTCTTGAAGGACCCGAAACAAGCCAAGGCGGACCCGCCGTTGAGCGCGGCGCTGTCGGTGGACGCCGCAATGGAAAAACAGATTCTTCAACTGCGACAGTGTGAGTTGACCCTGTCGCCGACGGCCCGCGCCAAAAATCAGGCGCAGGTTTCCGGCAGCCTTGATTTATCCAAAACCAACGCCATCAGCGGCGCGCTTCAACTGGCCGCCGAGTCGCTGGACATCACGCCGTTTTATGACTTGTTGAGCGCGGATACCAATGGCGCTCCTGCTGCGACAACCGCTGCCACATCCGACCCGCAGACCGAGCCCGAACCGATGGAGTTGCCGGTGGGCAAACTGGACCTGACGGTGAACATCGGCCAACTGCATTTGCGCGAAATCACGGCGAGCGGCTTGCAGGCCAAGGGCAGCGTCCAAGGCAGCAAGGTGTCGCTCAAGCCGGTGCAACTGGCGGTCAACGGCGCGCCGGTCACCGCGAGCGTGGACCTGGATCTGGGCGTGCGCGGGTACGCATATGACGTGTCGCTCAACGCCGACAAAATTCCGCTGGAACCTCTGGCCAACAGTTTCATGCCGGACAAACGCGGCCAGTATCAGGGACAGGTTCTGGCGCAAATGGCCATCAAGGGCAAAGGGACGACCGGCGCGAGCCTGCGGCAGCACTTAAACGGCCAGGCCAATGTCGGCTTCACCAACGCGAACATTCAGGTGGTGGGGCCGAAATTGCGCCGGGTGCTGGTGCCTATTGCCGCATTGCTGCGCGTGAGCGAAATCACTGAGTCGCCCGTGAACTGGATTGATACGCGTTTGGTGATGGGCAACGGCATGGTGGACGTGAGCAAATTTGCCGTCGAAAGCGAAGCGTTTCAGGCCACCGCGCAGGGACAGATTCCCCTCGCCGATGTGCTGACCAATTCGCCGATGAACAAGTTGCCTGTGAATTTTTATCTTCGCCGGTCGCTGGCGCAGAAGGCCGGTCTGATGCCAGGCGATGCACCTGCGGACGCCAAGTATGTCAAGCTGCCCAACTTCGTGAAATTGACCGGCACGCTTGGAGAGCCCAAGGCGGATTTAAATGAGTTGGTGATCGCCGGCATGATCGGGCGCTCGGGCGCGGGCCTCGTTGGCGGGGAAGCCGGCAAAATCATCAAGGGCGTTGGAGGCATATTGACGGGCCAACCGCCGGTGACGCCGCCGTCTACCAACGGCGTCAACCGGACCAATCAGCTCTCCGGGGCGACCAACGCGCCCTCGACCAACATAGTGCCACCCGCGGTCAACCAGTTGCTTGATCTGTTCAAAAAGCCCAAAAATTAAAGCACCCCTCGGAGCCCATTCCCCTTTGCTTTCCGCTTGAGCCGCTGCTACAAGAGGCCGCTCATATTTTATGCAACCTGTCTTGGATTATCTCGACCGCAACCGCGAACGGTTCCTTCAGCAACTGTGCGATTATGTCCGCTTTCCGAGCGTTTCGGCGCAGATGCAGCATCGCAAGGACCTCAAGCAATGCGCCCAATGGCTTGTGGATCACTGCCGCCGCATCAGTTTGGACGCGCGCTTGGTGCCGACTGCCGGCAACCCCGTTGTCGTCGCCAAAACCAAGCGCCGGAAGGGAACCGCCAAACCGTGCTACATGGTGTATGGTCACTATGACGTGCAGCCGCCCGATCCGCTGGACCTGTGGCAAACCCCGCCGTTTGAGCCGCGCATCGAAGGCCGTTCCTTGTTCGCGCGAGGATCCAGCGACAACAAAGGGCAGAATTTCGCCCACCTCTGCGCGGTTGAGGCATTTCTGCAAACCGGCACGGAGCTTCCCTGCGATCTGGTGTTTGTTATTGAAGGCGAGGAGGAGGTTGGCAGCAAAAACCTCGCGCCGTTTCTCAAGGAACACCGCGATGAGTTGAATTGCCATAGCGTGGTGGTTTCCGACACCGGCATGCCGTCCAAGAAGCACCCGGCGTTGACGTATGCGTTGCGCGGCATCGTGGCGGTGGAAATCCGGCTGGATGGCCCTTCGCGCGACCTGCACTCGGGCATTTGGGGCGGCACGGTCAACAACCCGGCCATGGCCCTGTGCCAGTTGCTCGCCCAGTTGCGCGACAAAAACGGCCGCGTGGCAATCCCCGGATTCTATGACGATGTAAAACCGTTGTCCGCCTTTGAGCGAAAGCAGTTCGCCCGGCTGCCGATGACCCAAAAGGAATACCGCGACTTTCTCGGCGTGCCGGAATTGTTCGGTGAAAAGGGATTCACGCCCTTTGAGCAACGCGCCGCCCGGCCCACCATTGAAATCAACGGCCTCACCAGCGGCTACCAAGGGGAGGGCAGCAAGACCATCGTGCCCGCCTGGGCCAGCGCCAAGCTGACGTTCCGGCTGGTGCCCGACCACGACCCGGACAAGATCCGCAAGCACATTGTGCGGCATCTCAAGAAGCTCTGTCCGCGCACGGTCCGGTTGACGGTCAAGACCGGGCACGGCGGCGAGCCGTATCTGGTTTCTCCCGAAAGCGACATTGCCCAGGCGGGTTTGCGCGCCCTCAAGCGCGCCTTTGGCCGCGAACCGATACTCATGCGCGAAGGCGGTTCCATTCCCATCGTCAACGCGTTTAAAAACATCCTTGGCGCGGAAACCTTGCTGCTGGGCCTGGGGTTGCCAGATGACAACCCGCACTCGCCCAACGAGAAATTTGACCTCGATTGCTTCGAGAACGGTGGCGTTGTCCTCCTCGACGAGGTGGATGCCTGCCTTTGGGACGAACTCGGGCGGTTGAAATAATATAAGCCGCAACCGAACATGCTCGTCAGCCACCGAAAGCGATTCATTTACACCAAGACGGTCAAAACCGGCGGGACCAGTGTCGAGGTTTACTTCGAGCCGTATTGCTTTCCCACTGGCGCCTATGTGTTCTCGCATGCCCGGGATGAGCATGTGGCTCCCGAGGGCATCGTGGGATTTCGCGGTCCCAATCCCGGCCAGAAACAGGTGACCTGGTTCAATCACATGTCCGCTGAGGCCATCCGTGAGAAGCTGGGCGAGGCGATGTGGAATGCCTACTTCAAGTTTTGCGTCATTCGCGATCCGTTCGACAAGGTGGTGTCGGCCTTCCATTTTTTTGCGCTCCGCAGGGAGGCGTGCAACGGGATGGCGTTTGAAGAAATTAAAAGGCGGTTCAAGGAGTGGGTCAAAGCCGGCAAGCTCGGCATTGACCGGGACAAATACCTGATTGGCGGCGAGGTGTGCGTGGATTATTTCCTGCGCCACGAAACCTTGGCGGAGGGGATTCGGGAAGTCTGCATGCGCCTTGAAATTCCCTTCGAGCCATCACGGCTGCTGCATCTGAAGAAAGGAACCCGTCCCGACGCGCACCATTTTCGGGACTATTACGATCGCGAATCGGCTGAGACCGTCGCGCGGCATTTTGACTTTGAAATCAGGCATTTTGGCTACCGGCTGCCGGTGGAATAGCCTCTTGGGGGCGCGGGGCGCTGGAGACCTTGGACGGGTCCGGTGAGGAAATGCCCTGTTTGCGTGCCATATCGGCAAACACTCCATCGGCCAGCATCAATTCGCTGAAGGTTCCTTGTTCGACGATCTGCCCCTCCTTCATGACAATGATGCGGTCCATCTTGGTCAGTGTCGCCAGACGGTGCGCGATGCAAATGACCGTGCGGTTCTCGGCCAGGCGGTCGATGGCGGCCTGGACTTCGGCCTCGGCCTGCGAATCCAGTGCGGCGGTGGCCTCGTCGAGCACAAGGATGGGCGCATTTCTCACAAACGCCCGCGCGATGGCAATGCGTTGCCTCTGGCCGCCGGAAAGCGTGACGCCGCGCTCGCCCAGGCGCGTCTTGTAGCCGTGGGGCAACTGCATGATGAAATTGTGGGCGAACGCTGCCTTGGCGGCGGCCACGATCTCCTCCTCGGTCGCCCCCTCGCGTCCGCAAGCGATGTTTTCTTCAACTGACTGGTCAAAGATCACGACCTCTTGGCTGACCAGAGCCATCTGCTGCCGCAAATCGTGTATGGACACATCGCTAATGTTGTGGTCGTCAAACTTGATGCGCCCGGCAGTGGGATCGTAAAAGCGAAACAGCAGGTTCACCAGCGTGCTTTTGCCCGAGCCGCTTTCCCCGGCGATGCCCAATTTCATGCCACGCGGCACGGCGGTGTTGAAATTCTTCAAAACAGGCTTTCCCGAGTAACCAAAAAAGAGGTTCCGAAATTGCAAACTTTTTGAAAAACCATCGAGCCGCACGGCGTCGGGCTTTTCCTTGACCTTTGGCTCCATCCGAAAAATGTCCATCAAGCGGTTGGCCCCAACGCTGGCCTGCTGGAAGTAAACGTGCAATGCGCCGAGCTTTCTGATGGGCGTGTACATCATCACCGCGCCGGTGAGAAAACCGACCAGGTCATCCACGGCAATGCCGCTGTAGAAAATGAACACAATCACCACGCCCAGCCCGAGCATGGAGATGGTTTCAACCAACGGGTTGACCAGCTCGCGGGCCTGAACGCTCTTCATGCCGATGTGCAGGAGGTTGTCGTAAATTTTCCGGAAGCGCTCCATCTGGAGTTTCTCCAGGCAGAACGCCTTTACGACGCGGATGTTCGAATAGACCTCGACCAGCAGGCTGTCCTGCATCATGCCGGTGGTGATGCCGTGGGTCAGCAGATGGCGGATTTTTTTGCCAAGGATGCGCGTGGGAATCACCGCCAGCGGCGTGAAAATAATGGCCATCAACGTGAGCTTCCAGTTCACCAGAAACAGGGCCACCAGCAGGCCGATGAGCGTGAAGGGCTCCTTCACCAGGTCGGAAAACCCCAGGCTCAGGCAGCGGTACAGCGCGGTGGTGTCGCCATTGACGCGCATGAGAATTTCGCCCGTCGTGGCCCGGTTGAAGTAGTCCATGGAGAGGCTGTTGAGCTTGCCCAGCACATTCATGCGCAGGTCCCGGATGGTTCGCTCGCTCACCCAAGCCATGCAATAGCTGCTCAAATAACCAATGAACCCCCGAAGAGCCACAAGGAGGGGCAACAGCAAGAATCCGCCGATGATTTGTGGCAGGTCAATGGGCCGGCCTTTGAGCGGCAGCCACGCATCCACGAATGAATTAAAACCGTGCTTGAGTTTGACTCCCCATCGCCGGAAAAACCCGGGCTCGGTCACCGTTTCGTTCACCTTCAGGCTGTGTTCCATAAACACGCCCGGCTTCGGCAGATTGGTGTTCACGTTCACAGCCAGGTTGGCGGTTCTGGAAAATGTTAGCGTGGCGGTTTCGCCCTCCACGGTCATCTCCGGGGTGACATTGGTGGACAGCACCAGTTGCACCGAAGTGTCCTTGCCGATAACCAGCGAATCCTGCTGCGGCGCCAGGCGCTCAAACAGGGTTTTGGTGCCCCAGACAAATGTGGCGTTTGACAGCCCAAACAGCACACCCAGCAGAATGCCCATGGCCAGGCGGAGCTTGTAGCGCCGCAGGTAGGGCCATCCAAACCGGAATATCGCAACCAAATTGCTCATGAAGCGGCGTCATAGTGGGAAGTTTTCAATCCGGAAGGCAATGGCATTTTCTTGCCCGCAAATTCACCGGGGTTGCTTCACTTATTTAAGGCGGGCCAATCAGGATCGGGCCAGGATCAGTTGCTTCATTTCCTTCAGCAGCGCTGGAACGGCTGTCCAAGGATCCTCCTTGGCCTCGTATTCCAGCACCACATAGCCCTGGTATTTGGCCTCGCGGAGCATTTCAAACAAACGGGGAAAATCGGCATCTTGCTTGGCTTGGCCACTCTCGCGAACCGCCACCTTGAACTGCACATTCACCGCGTAGGGCGCGCATCGCGCCAGATCGCCATAGGGATCCTTGGTGTGAAAGTTGCCGGTGTCGAGGTTGACGCCCAGCCAGGGGCTCTTCACGGCGCGGACGATCTCCAAAAGCCCGTCGGCCTGCGCCACAATGCCGCCATGGTTTTCCAGTCCTAGAAAAATCCCGTGCCCGCCCGCGTGCTCGCAGCATTCCTCCAGCGCCTCGATGCAGTTTTTCCGCGCGTCGGTTTCCGAAATGTCCTTGGGCACCGGCCCCGCAAACACGCGGATGTGCGGCGCGCCGAACAGGGCGGCATTGTCAATCCAGCGCTTCACGTCGCGAATCTGGGCGGCGAGTTTGTCCCCTTTTGGCAGAGCGAAATTGTTCCCGACCGCCGTGCCGCTGACGTTGACCCCGCGCAGGAACGCATGCCGCCGGATTTGGGTGAAATAATCCGGTCCGGCGTCCTTGGGAAAATAATAGCTGGTCAATTCGGCTCCCTCGCAGCCGTGCTGGGCGCAGAAGTCAATAAACTGGAAGAGGTCCAGCTTGCCATCGGCGTCCTTCGATTTGAAAAAGTCGCGAAATGAATACGCTGCCAGGCTCAATTGAAACCGCGGCGAGCCTGAACGCTTGAACGGCTCGATGGCCTTGGCGCGATTTCCGAGCAATCCCAGCCCGGAAACAGCGGCTCCTGCTTGCAGGGATTTCTTCAGAAAATTTCGGCGGGAAACAGGCGATTGCATGGCCCAGTCAATAGACGGGAACGGCCAAAGAATCAACCGGGAAGCGAGCTTGCCTCGGCCAAACTGTTCAACGGGCTGGCTTGTAATCCGCAGCAGGCGCGGCATCGGACGCAGGAAACCACCGGCTCAATTCCTGTTTAACAGACGCCAAGGTGGCATTGCTCGCGAGGTTGTTCCACTCATGCGGATCATTGTCATGGTCGTAAAGCTCCTCGCTGCCGTCCGCGTAACGAATATAGCGCCAGCGATCCGACCGCACCGCGTGGTTGCCTTGACCGTAAGTCATTAAAGCGGGGCGCTCCCATCTGGCTGATGGATTTTTGAGCAGCGGAATGATGCTTTTACCGTCCAGTTTTGACGGCGCGGGCAGGCCGCACAACTCGGCCAGCGTCGGATACAGTGCCGTCAAATCCACCGGGCGATCGCATCGGGTTCCCGTCTTTGCCACGCCGGGCGCGACAACAATGAGCGGAATGCGATTGGCTTTTTCCCAGAGGGTGAACTTTTCCCAACACCCTTTTTCCCCCAACTGGTAGCCGTGATCCGACCAAAGCACGATGACCGGTTTGCGCCCGGAGGCTTCGATGGCGTCCAGCAGCCTGCCGATCTGGCGGTCGGCAAAAGTCGCCGCCGCCTGGTAGGCCCGCACGGCTTCGCGCCACAGGCCTGGATTGCGCGCCTCCGCCTCATGGATGCCATGCCAGAACTTCGCGCTGTGTTTGGCCAGCGCGCGTCCGCCCGGCGGCACATCGGCCATGTCGTCTTGTTTCACCACGGGCATCCGGGTCTGTTCCAACGGATAGTCGTCCAACGCCGACTGTGGCGCGAAGAACGGCATGTGCGGGCGAAATAAACCGTACGCCAGAAAGAGCGGTTTTTTTTCCTTGGGCTCCATCATGCGCTCAATGCAGTAATCCACCGTCCGCTCGTCCACCGTTTTGCTGCCGGCCACCGGCCACGCGCCCCAGTCGGTGTTGGCGCTTCCCAACTTCTCCAGTTGGTTGAGTTTGGCAGCGGGCATCGGCGCGTCAGGCGGATTGGGCATCGACAGAAAATCATCAAACGCCTCGGGATCGCTGAACGCGCTGCCGTGATGGTGATGAAATATTTTGCCCGCGCCGGTGACGCGGTAGCCGTGGTTCCTGAACAGTTTCGGCAGAATCACCGCGTCTGACAGGGCTTTTTTCCAGTCCGTGGCATTGCCGTAAACGCCGGTTGTGGAGGGTCGCATTCCGGTCAGCACCGCCACGCGCGACGGGTTGCAGGCCGGCGACGCGCAATAGGCTTTGGTGAAGGTCATCCCGCGCGCGGCCAGTCGTTCGAGGTTGGGTGTGCGAATCGGCGCGTTGGTGTCCAGAAGCGTGATCCAGTCGTTGAGATCGTCCACCGCGATGAACACGACGTCGGGCTTGTTTGTGCCCGGGGCCGAGCTTTTAAGCTGGGGAGCGGCCGGCGCCGGTTTGGGCGCGGGCTTGCGATCCAGGTTGCGGTTTAAATCCTCGTCAACAAAAGCCGCTTCTGCGCCGTTTTCGGGCACCTCCAGTCCGGCGCTCCAAAGAATGCCGTTGACCACCAGCTTGCGCTGGCTTTCGTTGGCCCAGCCTTTGTGCAGGTCCGCGCCGGTAAATCCAAAACCCCGGCCGCCTCCCGGACGCTGGTGCGCCCAAGCGATCACTTCATCGCGCCCCGCAAACTGCCTGGCGTCAGCCGTGGTCCGGAATTTGTCGGGCACCTGGCCGGCCAACAGCGGCGTCCAACCCTCTTCGGCGGAGAGGAAATGAAGATTGTAAAGCCAGCCGTCGCCCGGAGCGGAAAAGGGTTTCACGCCGCGCAGAATGGGATGCTCGCCCACGGGTTTCAAATCCATGTCCCAATGGCCGCGGCTCCCGATGTCGCTGTGAAGCACGCCGCCCATCCAGCGCTTGATCCGGTCGGCGTCCGGCCCTGTGGGAAAATCCACCGCCTGATGCAGCAGCACCAGGCCCGCGCCGCCTTCGACGAGCGCGGACAGCTTCGCCCAGCGCTCCGGCTCGATGAACGGCTGCTTGCCCCCGCCATCACCGAAATAAACGATGCACCTGGCCCCTTTGAGCACCCGTTCATTTTCCGGCCAGTTGCGCGCCATCACGGGCCAGACGCCGGGCTGGGCCTTGAGCCAGTTCAGCAGCAGCGCGCACCCGGCAAAATATTCGTGCGCCATCGGCTTGCTGCTGGGGCTCCCGGCCAGGAGGACAATTTTGGCCAGCTTCGGGTCCGGCGAATCGGCCTCCAGGGGAACGCCCGACTGGTCATGGGGATCGGCGCGCAGGCCGGCGGTGGTCATCAACGCCAAAAGCAGGGCCGCGCGAGGGATGATGTTCATCGCGGGATTAAAACCGTGAAACCGCGCAATCACAAGGACGCGGATTTGATGCTCGCGACCTTGGCGGCGTCCAAGACTTGGATGAGGCGATCCAATGGCGGAAGGATGGTTTCGGGATTCGGCTGCACGGCTTTCGGCCGCGCCAGCCAAGGGAGAATGTGCAGGCGATTTGGACCTATAAATTCACCCAGCAAATCTACATTGCTCCGGCTGGCGGCGTTCGCGCGCGGCGGGGACATCAGAACCACTTGCGCCTGTTGTGCGAGCGAATCAGGCAGGCAACCCAAAACCAACCGCACCTGATTGACCGCCCCCAGCCGATTTGGACAAACCAGTATCGGCGTCGCTTTCAACGCCACAAGGCCGTCCCGGGCATCGAACCCCTCGCCCAGCGGACTGAGCAGTCCACCAGCGCCCTCGACAACGACCGTGTCAAACCGCTTTTGCGCCTTGCGGATAAATGAAACCACATCCCGCAACCGCACGGTTTTATTTTCCTTGCGGGCAGCCGAAAGGGGCGCCAGCGGCGCGCGAAAATGCCACGGATTGACGTCGTCGAGAGCCAACACGTTCCCTGCGGCTGCGCGAAGTGCATGAGCGTCGTCACGCCCACCGGAGCAGAGAGGTTTGAGCGCGGCCACATGAACGCCCCGTTCCCGCAGCCGGCGCGTGATCAGCGCGGT
>ERZ869936.1633-NODE-1633-length-15434-cov-3.525587_pt1 | contig 15434 bp, 9 predicted proteins | sample MGYA00520876_ERZ869936 | MGnify/ENA primary metagenome ERZ869936 (study PRJEB32218, sample SAMN09650985) | biofilter metagenome | isolation source: enrty point of leading RO module | place: Saudi Arabia: Thuwal, RO plant located on Red Sea | collected 2016-02-17 ...
CGCCGCCGCCAGCCAGGCGCCAGTTCGCCTGGGTCTCATCGGCCCGGGTGGTATGGGGTCGCATCATCTGTCGCGTCTCGTGCATCGCAAGGACGTGGAGATCCGCTGGCTGTGTGATGTCGATCGAAGTCGATTGCAGAAGGCTGTCGATACTGTGAAGTCGACGACTGGGAAGACTCCCTTGGCCGACAGTGACCTTCGCCGCGTACTGGATGATCCGCAGGTCGAAGCCGTCATGATTGCCACCCCCGACCACTGGCATGTTCCTGCTTCTCTGTTGGCCTTGGCCGCCGGTAAACATGTCTACGTTGAAAAGCCGGTCAGCCACAATATTCGCGAAGGGCAGCTCCTGGCTGCTGCTGTCGAAAAAACCGGTCTGGTGCTGCAGGTTGGTACACAAAGTCGCAGCACCGATTTCGTGCGAGAGGCGGTTGAACGAGTGCGGAAAGGCGAGATTGGCGAAGTTCTGGTGGCCAAAGCCTGGAACTGTCAGCTGCGGACCTCGATTGGCAAACGGGAGTCGACCCCGCCACCCGATTATCTCGATTTCGATACCTGGCAGGGGCCGGCACCGCGGGGCGAATTCCGGACCAACATCCACCCGGCGAACTGGCGGTGGTGGCACGCCTACGGTTGTGGGGATATCGGCAACGACGGTGTGCACGACATCGACGTGGCGTTGTGGGGGCTGAATCCTGGCACCCATCCCAATCGCGTCACCAGTATCGGTGGAAAGTACTTCTTCGATGACGATCAGGAGTTTCCCGATACGCAATACGCTATCTGCGAGTACGCTCCGTCGGGCTCCGGCGGACGGGCACTGCAGCTGGTCTTTGAACAGCGGATCTGGTCTCCCTATACGCAGGAGGGCTATTCCAACGGCGGCGCGTTTTACGGCACAGAAGGAATGTTGGTGATCGGCCATTCGCACGGCTGGAAGATGTATGGCAAGCGGAACAAACTGATCGCCGAGCGGACAGGACGTTCCGACCTGGATGCCCACCACAAGAACTTCTTCGATGCGATTCGAACGCCAGGAACGAAGATTCATGCGGATATCACAGCCGCCAACCAGGCCGCGACGATCGTACACCTGGCGAACATCTCCGCCCAAGTCGGCCGGACAGTGAACTTCGATCCGCAGCAGGAGACGATTCTGAATGATGCCGAGGCGAATGCGATGATTCGCCGGGAGTACGAGACAGACCACTGGTCTGTGCCGAAGGGCGTCTAAGGCCGAACCTTCAACAGGCTGGCCGCCGCCGTGAGAGATTCCTACGACTTGGCCGGGGCTGCTTTCGGCGGATTGGACTCTGCCGGGACAGCCTCTTGCGGGACGGCGAAACGTTCGATCATCTGATGTCCGGCGACATAAATCGTCTGGCCATCATCGCTGAAGGTGGCTCCGTGAATATGTCCGGGGCTAGTCTCGGCATGCAACGGTTCGCCCGATGCAGCGTCGTAAAACAGCACGAATCCCTTGTGGTCGCCGCCGGCCACCATAATCCAGGCATCGTCTTCGGCCCACCGAATCTGCTCAATCAGACCCTTGTGTTTCGGGTCTTCAAGCTCGTGCAGACGCTTTCCTGCCTGCCATTCGAACACTTCCAAGCGTGACGGTGCATCCAGGTGGTCGATGTTGCCAATCTTCCCAATCCCGCCGACGGCCAGTCGGTTTCCGTCGTGTGAAAAACGGACACTTCGGATACCGCCGATGGAATGTCGCCGAATTTTGGGATCCCAGGTATACAGAATGGGCGTTTCGACCTCGCCGGTTTTTTCGAACGTTTCGGCGTTCCAAATAACCGTTCGCCCAACCTTGTCGCCGGTCGCAATCCAGCGACTGTCCGCGGAGACGTCGACGGCGAACAACATTGAGGGATAGTTGTTCGGCGTCATCGCCGGATGGTCTGTAAATGACGCGACGAGTTCGCCCGTCTCGACGTTCCAGACTTTGCACTGCATGTCGTCAGCGACACTGATGACGCGATTTTTGTCAGCCCAGGGAATGACGCGGCGGATCCACTTCTCGTGGGCATCCACCTTGCGGATCAGTTGCCGGTCGGCCAAGTTCCACCAGATCAGCTTGCCGTCGTAGCTGCATGTGACCAGCGTCTGGCCGACAATCGCGGCCCCTGTCACATAGCTCGTATGCCCTTCGCCAGTGAAGGCGACACGTTCGGGCTTTTCGGCGGCGACGTCGAACTCGTAGACCCCAAAGTCGGAGCTTCCCAGAATCAGCTTCTGCGACTCCGGTACGCGTTCCAGCCCGAACAAAATGTCCTGCGCTCGCCAGGTGGCATCACGTTTGAGCTGCTTCGGATCAATGGGGTTCATCGGCTGTTCTCGTCAAGAGTTCTGCGGAGCGCGACGCGAAAATCGCATGTCAGGCGAGGACCTCGGCGACGGGCGTTGTGTTGAAGTCTGCCAGTGGAATGGGGCGGCTGCCGAGCATGTATTCTTTCTGAGGATCGATTCCGATCGCCTTGAAGATGGTGGCGAAGAGGTCGCCGGCACCGATCTCTCCCTCGGCAACGGTGTTGCCGTTCTCGTCCGTCTTTCCATACACGGATCCGCCCCGAATGCCGCAGCCGGTCAGGGTGCAACTCCAGGCACGAGCGAAGTGGTCCCGGCCCAGGCTGCCATTGATGTTGGGTGTGCGGCCGAACTCTCCCATCGAGATGACAAGTGTGCTTTCCAGCATTCCCCGCTGACGGAGGTCTTCGACCAGCGCCGACATCGATTGATCCAGATCGGCGCACAATTCACGGTGGGTTTCGAAGTTCTGGCCGTGGCTGTCCCACCACGCCCGCGCAACTTTGACGAACGGGACGCCCGCTTCGACGAGTCTTCGTGCGATCAGGCATTGTTCAGCGAATTGCGTCGGCCCGTAATGATTTCGCATCGCCTGCGGTTCCTGCTCGATGTCGAAGAGATAGTCGCTCGACATCAGTCCGCGAACCCGCTCGAAGGCCGAGTTCTGGCTGGCGACCGAGGGCACCTGCAATTCACGAGTAAACTGCTGGGCCAGCATGTCGCGGAGGTCAGCCCGCTGTTGGTGATCGACTGCGGAGATGCTTTCCAGACGGCGGATGTTCTGCGGCATCATGTCGTCGGTGAGGAACATGGGAGCATAACGAGCCCCAAGAAAGCCCGACGTTCCTTTGCGTCGTCCCTCGTGCGATGTGTACATCTCGATGTGATCGGGAACCTTGCTGTCCGGGCGACCCAGTTCCCGGGCGACGACGGCCCCAAGGTGCGGAAAGTCCACACCCGGTTCGGGGAGACGGCCAGTCTCCATCAACTTGTAACCGCCGCCATGATCGGCAATCTTCGTGTTCAGGGACCGAATGATGGCTGTTTCCTGCAGGTTCGCCGCCATCTTGGGCATTAGTTCGCAAATCTCGATGCCCGGTGTCGATGTCTGAATCTTGGCGAATGGTCCCCCGGTGGGACGTCCCGGTTTGGGGTCCCAGGTCTCAAACTGGCTGGCACCACCGGCCAACCACAGCAGGATGACGCTCTTTCCCTGCTTTTTGAGTTCATCGGCCAGAACAGGTTGACGGAGCAGATCGAGGACGGTCATGTCGGCCGCCGTCGCCGTCACCGCTCCCGCTGTGGCTGTCCGTCCCAGAAACTGTCGGCGGTCGATTCGGTGTTCGGGCGAGCCGCAGAAGTGTGACCGTTTCATAATTCTGAACCCTAACCAAAATTCAGGCGGCAGGATCGCCGGAGGCGTTGTTGATCGTCTGTGCTTTCGGTGGCTGTATCGAGTTTTTTTCCGTAGTCGCGGTCTGTCGGTCAAAAGTCGTCGTGAGGCGGCCTAGTGATTGAAGCGGAACTCCGGCGAGTTCAGCAACACCCAGACAACCTGCTCGACTGCGGCTTCCTTGCGATCCGGCCGGTCCGACAGGTATTGGCCGATCGCATCACGCTCGGTGTCGAGGGGAACTCGGTTGAGAATATTCAGGAAGGCCGACTCGATCAGCTGACGCTGGTCCTCGATCTTCAGCAGATGTCCCACTATCCGATCAGCTCCGCGGGAGAGATAGTCCCGGCTGAAGCGATCCGAGTTACTGAAGAACAGGGCCTCGGCGAATCCACTCTGGAAGGCGGTCGGCGGCGGTATTTCCAGGACGTTTGTCATCCGTGTGACCTGTCCTTCGAGACTCTTGCGGCTGTCGGGCCATTTCTCGGCGTCATGGACTCCGGTCAGTCGGTCCGGTGCCATCGTCGCGACGGCCAAGGCCAGCGACATCTGCCACGGTGTAAGAGCCCGGCCGGTTGCGACTGCAAAGAGTTCCGGGGCTGGCCGCTCGGTATCGGCCGTCCAATGGCTCGAACGCTGATACGGTTCGCTGAGCACAATTCCCCGCACCAGGCGGCGAATGTCGAAATCGTGGGCGATCGTGTCTTCCGTGAGTTCGCGGAGCAGCTCCGGATGGCTGGCTGGATTGGACGAATGGATTTGATCCAGTGGGTGAACCAGGCCACGACCGAGCAGGCGAGCCCAGGTCCGGTTGACCAGATTCTGTGCGAGCAACTTTCTTCCTTCGGCAGCGGTCGAAAGCGAAACGAGTTGTTTCCGCGGACTGAAATCGGGGAGCGGGGGCACCTTGGCATCCTGCTCCCGTTCTGCGGCCTGGATGAGTTCGTTGATCTTTTTCAACTCGTCTTCGGCCAGCGAAGTCGATTCAGCCGGCTCGTCAGCCACCGAACCATTGAGGAACATGAACTTTGCGTCTTTTTCTTCGCCGGCGACCGTTGTGAACTTCATCTGGCCGTCAAAGCGTTCGGCCAAAAAGCCCTTTTTCGTGACGTAGGACCGTTTGAAAAACGAGGCCATGCCGTAGTAATGGGCCTGCTGCCAGTCGGCAACGAGGGGATGGTCGTGGCATTTCGCGCAGGAAATGTTGATCCCGAAGAATAACACGCTGGTATCGTTGGTGATTGTATCCAGATCGCGAACTCGCTCGCGCAGAAAGGCGGCGGCACCTTCGCTTTGCGGATTGGTATATTCCGGCAGAAGCATTTCGCGGAAGAGGTCCTCGAAGGTCTTGCCCTGCTGATTGGCTTCAAGCAGGTAGTCTCGCCATTTGTTGTCCTGGCGAATGTCTGCCAGAAACAATCGGTCCAGTTCGTTCCGCAGGTGGTAGTCGAAATCGGGTGAGGCGAGCAGCAAATCCACCCATTGAGAGCGAGCGGATTGGGGATCGGCCTGCACGCGAGTGGCGAATGCCTGAATTTCGGCCGCCGTCGGTGTCCGGCCGGCCAAGTCCAACGTGATTCGGCGGAGGAACTCCGCGTCGGAAGTGAGGCCGGCAACGTCGGCTTCTTCCTTGGCAATTCGGGCGGCAACACGCTGGTTGATGGTTGATTCCAGCGGCGCGGTCGCGGCAGCGGGGCTAGTGGACGATTCGGGCCCAGTTGCCGCTGCGCCCTTGGACAATGCGGTCTGGGGCCGGTTGGCTACCGCAGGACCGTCGTGTTGCGGATTAGCCCATGCCGTCGAAGTGACCAGCCAAATCAGCGACAGGCATAATGGCGCGCTGGTGGTTCGCATCGTGAGAGCCTCTGATCGTTCTCTAGGCGGGCAGGATTCAGGCGGGCCTGTCTCGGTCTTCGGGGCGAAGGTTCGTAGACAAGCCTTAGCGAGCGGTTCTTCGGCTCGTGGTGGGGCGGCCAGCAAACGGCGCGACACGAAGTCCGCAGACTCTCGCCTCCGAATTGCTGTACCGTGTGTCCATGGCGATCAGGACGGGGCTGTGCTTCCGTTTCTTATCGTCGTAAACACATGATCTACATTAGCAACTGTTGATGCAGCGTGCAATCGGTTTTCGGCGGGAGGAAGGCTCGGAACCGGCTCATCTGGCAGTTCGACAACCGCATTTCGGTGTACGAACGAAGTAGTCTTTCGAACGCAATTCCTCAGGTCTTCGAGACTGGTTTCGGATGCAAATCGGCGAGAGTTTGCCGCGACCTTACCTTGGCTTCATCGTTTCTTAATAATTGGTCTGTCTACTACCAACTGCAGCAGGTTGATTTGCAGTGGATTTGCACAGTGCGCTCTCCTTTCGATGCCTTCGACGCAATCGTCTTGGATCAAGGCTGCTGGGAGTCAGGCAACCGATGCCGGAAAGACGGCCGAGTGATGCGAGACGCGAACCTACAGTCTCCGCCAGCAACGTCTTTTTGAGGTTTAGTTGGATTGCTCGGGGCGGGCCACAACGCGGTCCCTCAGTTGTCGGCTGCATTGGCCGATAGAGTCTCTCCCGTTCGTAAAATGAAATCGAGAGGTAGGAACGCTGACATGAAGTCCCTTCGCCGATGTCTTCTTCCGACAATCGCACTGGTCGCCACGTTGGGTGGCCCACTTACCGCAGATGCCCAAATCAAACTCGATCCGAAGCTCCCATCTTACCGGCCCGTTGCTGGTGTTTCGGGTAGCATCAAGAGCGTCGGCTCAGACACGATGAACAACCTGATGGCGCTCTGGTCGGAAGGTTTCAAGAAGCATTACCCGGCCGTCCGAGTCGAGATCGAAGGCAAGGGGTCCTCGACGGCTCCCCCGGCTTTAATCGGTGGGACAGCCACCTTTGGCCCAATGAGCCGGCAAATGAAGGCCAGCGAGATCGATGCGTTCGAAGAGCAATTTGGCTACAAGCCGACAGAAATTCCGACGAGCATCGACCTGTTGGCCGTCTACGTCAACAAAGACAATCCCATTGAGTCGTTGACGCTGCCGCAAGTCGACGCGATCTTCTCCAAGACACGCAAGTTGGGCCATGCGAGCGACATATCGTTGTGGGGTCAACTGGGACTGTCGGGGCAGTTCTTGAATGCTCCGATTAGCCTGTACGGTCGGAATTCCGCCTCCGGGACGTATGGTTACTTTAAGGAACACGCTCTCGGTAAAGGGGACTACAAGGATTCGGTTAAGGAGCAACCCGGGAGTTCGTCCGTCGTGCAGGGTGTGGCCCGAGATATGTTCGGTATTGGCTATAGTGGAATCGGTTACAAGACAGCCGACGTCCGATTTGTCCCTCTGGCGTCCGCGCCCGGTAAGAAGGTCTTCGAACCGACGCCCGACAATGCTTACACTGGCGACTATCCACTGGCCCGCTTCCTGTTGTTGACAGTGAACCACAAGCCGAACAGCAAGTTGGACCCGCTTCGTCGTGAATTCATCAAGTATGTGTTCAGCCGGCAGGGACAGGAAGACGTCCTGAAGGACGGATACATTCCGATTACTTCATGATGGTAAACATTAACGACTGATAGGGGTGGAGTCTCGTTGGTGCCGAAAGACTCGGTCGCTCTTCAGCAGCCGTCCAGACCCCGCGGCAGATCGTGTGAAGTAAGAACTTCACTGTCTGTGGCCGGACGGCTTGACAGCGAGGCACTACCGGGTGACCTTGCCGGGCGAAGTTGCTTCTCGAAGGTTGGACGCCGGAAATTGGAACGCAAATGGCTGAAGGGAAATCGTTCACCGGGAGGAGACGCGAGCGTCGTACCCGGTTTTCCGTTCGCGTGATCGATGTGATCGCCAAGCTTGTGATCTGCTTCGGCGGAATCGGAACGATTGCGGCTGTGTCGACTGTCGGATTGTTCTTGGTCTGGGTCGTTCTGCCGCTGTTCCAGAGCCCGACCGTTGAACCGAATACCGAATTCCAGTCTCCCTGGGATGGAGTTCGCCCGATCGCATTTCAGATTGACGAATCGCAGTCACTGTGTTGGGCACTCATGCCGGACGGCGAGTTGCTGGTCATTGCGATTGATGGTGGGAAGATCGTGCGTCGCGATCCATTGTTCGTGGACGGGGGGCTGACTGCCGTCGGAACCGTCGTCGGCAGCGATCAGGTGGTTGCGGCGTTTGAAGACGGAACGGTCCGCCTGGGAACCATCGATTTTCGCACGCAGTACCTCGAATTCGAGACCGTACCGGCCGACCTGGCTGGATTGCAGGAAGGCCAGGCCGTTGTGTATCAGGGAGATGAAGGGTCCGGGGTGATCCTCCGAACCAGCCAGGGACAACTTCGCCTGCAGAGCGTCGATGCCGAATTCCAACCGGCGATGAGCGTGACCGACTCGCCCATTGTCCTCGTCAGTGCGCTGGCCGAAGCGAGCGAGCAGATGTTCGCCTATGTCACGGAAGCGGGGCGAGCGGCACTCTGCACAGTCGAGCGCAAGGCCAATCTCTTCACGCAGGAAACGACCCACAGTATCGGCGAGCAGTTCCCGTTGACATACGAAACGGCTGCCAGCGGGCCTCCCGGCTTTCTGCTCCTTTCGACGCGGGGTGATAGCCTGTATCTGGGATGGAAGAACGGCCAGCTGCTGCGGTATGTCACGGGCGATCGAAACAATATTCAACTGGCCGAAGACAATTCGCTGATTGACGACGAAGCGCAGGTGACGGCTCTCGACTACCTGCTAGGCCGTTCGACAATCGTCTGCGGAGATTCCCAGGGACGGCTGAGCGGCTGGTTTCTGGCACGGACTGAAGAGGCCGCAACTCCTGATGGTCGCTCGATGGTTCGGGCACACGACTTGCCGCGGATTACGAGGTCTCCGGTCACTTCTCTTGGAATGTCGGCTCGAACCCGTCTTGTTGCGGCGGGGTATGCGGATGGGACCACCGGCGTGTTCCACGTTACGACGGATCAACTCATGTACCAACAGGCGGCCTTCACCGATGAAGCCGTTGCCGTCGTTGGACTGGCCCCCAAAGACGACGGTCTGTACCCGGCATCAAAGGGAGCGTTCAAACTCAGCCGGTTTGACCCGAAGCATCCCGAAGTCAGTTGGTCGGCGATGTTCGCACCGGTCTGGTACGAAGGTTACTCCAAGCCGGAGTATGTCTGGCAGTCTTCGGGTGCCAGTGAAGACCTCGAGCCGAAGCTCAGTCTGATGCCGCTGATTTTCGGGACAGTCAAAGCGACGATCTACACAATGCTATTTGGTGCACCGTTGGCATTGCTGGCAGCGATTTACACCAGCGAATTCCTCTCGCCGCGGAATCGGATGCGGGTGAAACCGGTGATCGAGGTGATGGCCAGCCTTCCCAGTGTTGTCCTGGGCTTTCTGGCGGCACTGGTCTTCGCACCGCTCGTCGAGCATCGCGTTCCCAGTATCCTGGCAGCCTTCGCAGCGGTCCCCATGACCGTGATGCTGGGGGCGTACTTGTGGCAGTTGCTGCCGTACACGCTGACGTTGTCGTTGTCGCGTTACCGGATCTTGTTTGTCATCGCGACGATCCCGATCGGCGTGCTCATCGCGCGAGTGGCCGGCCCTGTCGCTGAGAGTGTACTATTCTCCGGCGATTTTGTGCGCTTGCTTGATGGGCAAATCGGAAGCGGTATTGGTGGCTGGTTTGTCATTCTACTTCCCCTGAGTGGTGTGTTGGCCGCCTCCTTCGCGGGGGTGATCGTGAATCCGCTGTTCCGCGCGAAGACGCACGATTGGAACCGGTCTGCGATCGCCTGGTGCATTTTGTTGAAGTTTGTGCTGACCTGCGGGGCAGCCTGTGCCGTGAGCTATCTTCTCGGGTTTGTGTTGACGACGATCGGGTGGGATCCGCGGGGCGGACTTCTGGGAACCTATGTGCAACGCAATGCGTTGATCGTCGGATTTGTCATGGGATTTGCCGTCATCCCCATCATCTACACGATCGCCGACGATGCCTTGGCATCCGTACCCGACCATTTGCGCTCGGCATCACTGGGCGCCGGAGCGACTCCCTGGCAGACGGCTGTCCGCATTGTTGTTCCGACAGCGATGAGCGGGCTCTTTTCGGCATTGATGGTCGGTCTCGGCCGAGCGGTCGGCGAAACGATGATTGTTCTGATGGCCGGCGGTAATACGCCGGTTATGGAGTGGAACCCATTCAACGGGTTCCGCACGCTGTCGGCCAATATTGCTGTTGAGCTTCCTGAGGCGGTTCGCAACAGCACGCATTACCGGACCCTGTTTCTGGCTGCGTTGACGCTGTTTCTGATGACTTTTGCCGTCAATTCGGCTGCCGAATTCGTGCGAATCCGGTTTCGACGACGAGTGTATGAACTATGAGCCAGGCCAGCACCACCATGCCGTCGCCCGCTCCGTCGGCTAAAAAGCCGTCTGGACGTTGGCGGGGCCGCGGTCGTCGGACGATGACCGGCGGCAGCGCGCTGATTGCACAGGGCGAACCATTGGTCTGGCTGACGGCCTCCTCGTTGGTGACTGCCGTGTTGATGATCACCGGGCTGGTCCTGTTGATCGTCATTCAGGGAGGTCTGACCTTCTGGCCCACACCCGTCGTGAAATTGATGCTGGACGACGGTCAGACTCTGATGGGCGAAGTGACACGGACCGAGCGGCTCAACCAGACCATGTCTGACGAGACAATGACTTCCACGGACCGGGCCGCCGACCTTGTGGATGGCGCGGCGGTCGTGGCCTCGGGCCGTTCTGTGGGCGAGCGGGAGAACGTCCGCCGGCTGCTACGGACCGGCAACTATGATCTGACGAGTACTCACTTCAACTGGGTCTCGAAGTCAGACGTAGAAGCGGGGTCTGAGACGCTGCCCGAGTGGGCTGTTGTATGTGAACGTGTCGAATGGGGGCGTTTCTACGGAATTCCGCAGAAGTTCACTACCAGCAATCAACGACCGATTTCAGAGCAGGAACAGAAGTTGGCCTCTGCCGTGCGGTTTCTCGATCTGAACCGGTTCCGCATCGACGGCGAGAGCGACGAGAGCCTTGATGACGCATTGAAATCGCTTCGTGACCGGTTGCAGGAGGTTCGTTGGAAAGAAGCGAACACGTTTGCAAAGACTGTTGCAAACGGCGGAAAAGCCGACTCGCTACAGGTTGTCCTCCCGGACGAGACGACGCGACCCATAGAAGGACTCTCACCGGAAGTCGAAGTCCAAGCGGTCGAGCAGGTTTTTACGGGTTCGGAAAAGGCCTGGCAGCAATTTCTGAAGTACCACGATGCGGTTCGAGCTGCTTTTCGCCGCCGAGTGAAGTTGGAAAAATGGTCCATCGGCGAGATCAATCGTGTGGTCGAAAAGGGGCGATTGGCCGTCCGAGAGGTCGAACTCGACACAAACCTGGAGCTGCTTGTGCCCGCCCAGGAGTTGGCTGAGGCACGCCGACAGTTGTTGGCAATCGACGAAGAGTCGCAACGTGGAGTCGAGCAGGTGCAGGCTGTGTTAGCGGTGACCGCAGCAGATTCTCGGCTGGCGACCGCTGCTCGGAAGATACTCACTTCGCTACAGACGGAATTGACAGTGGCGGCCGAGGCTCCAGCCGCCACGATCAAGGCACTGGAAGCGCAGATCGAGCAACTGCCCCACGCCGGTCAGGCGGCAATCCGGGAATACGAGAAACTGCAACTCGATGCAGCGAAGGAAGCGGCTGCGATTACAGAGCAGATTGCCGAACTCAACGCCGAGCAGGATCGTTACAAGTTGTGGATGGATACGGCCGGCGGTGTCGTGCATCCGCTGAAGCTGGCGGACATCGTTCGCGCATATCCGGCCAATCGTCTGAACACGGTGCAAAAACTGGGCGTGTACTTTTCCCGCTGGTGGAAGTTCCTGTCGGACGATCCTTGCGAAGCCAACATAGACGCCGGTGTGTTCCTGATCATGTCGGTGATGGTGGCTCCGTTCGGTGTGCTGGCCGCGTTGTACCTGCGAGAGTACGCGAAGGTGGGCCTGCTGGTCTCGATCGTTCGTGTTTCGATCAACAATCTTGCCGGAGTGCCGAGCATCGTATTTGGCGTCTTTGGCCTGGGCTTCTTCTGCTACATCATCGGGGCTTCCATCGACGAAGTGCTGTTCGCCGCGAATCTCCCGAATCCAACATACGGTAAGGGGGGGCTGCTGTGGGCCAGTTTGACACTCGCGTTGCTCACTCTGCCAGTGGTCATCGTCGCTACCGAAGAGGCAATCTCGGCCGTTCCCAAGTCGATGCGCGAGGGGTCCTTTGCCTGTGGTGCAAGCAAGTGGCAGACGATCCGCCGGATTGTCCTGCCGCGTGCGATGCCGGGAATCATGACGGGGATGATCCTGGCGATGGCGCGGGGCGCTGGGGAAGTCGCCCCGCTGATGCTCGTGGGTGCGGTTAAACTTGCCCCAGAGCTTCCACTGGATTCTGTATTTCCGTTCTTGCACGGTGATCGTAGCTTCATGCACCTGGGATTCCACGTTTACGATATTGGTTTTCAGAGTCAGAACAGTGAGGCGGCCAAGCCGTTGGTCTTTACGACCACCTTGCTGTTGATCACAATCGTCGCGGTCCTCAACATTGTCGCAATTTGGGTGCGAAGCTGGTTACGGCGGCGGTACCGATCGGCTCAGTTTTAGGACGACAGGAACGTCTTTGAAGTCTTGGACGGAGCTGGCGGCAGGGCGGGATGACTCTGGGGCAGTTTCGATAGCAGCAGGTAGTTGTTCGGTGGCATTTGCCGGACTTGCAGGAGAGTGTGATGAGCGTCGGAACAGCCGTGAGCAGTGCCCAGCCAAGCCAGCCAAGCCAGTCAACCAGGCAAGTCGTCACGCGACTGGAACGAATTGCCAAGGGAGATTCCATCCCTTCCGAGATTCACAAAAGTCTCGAGAAGGAGACGCCCGTCGTCCAGATACAGAACTTCTCATTGTGGTATGGCGATCATCAGGCGCTGTTTGACATTAGCATGGGGGTCTCTTCAGGTAAGGTGACCGCCATGGTCGGGCCGTCAGGTTGTGGCAAGTCGACTCTCCTGCGGTGCGTCAACCGGATGAATGATCTGCTGAATAATGTCCGCATCAAGGGGGATATGCTGCTGAATGACGATTCGATCTACGATCGTCGTGTCGACGTGATCGAGCTCCGCAAGCGGATGGGCATTGTATTCCAGAAGCCCAACCCCTTCCCGATTAGCATTTTCGAAAAGGTTGTCTCTCCGAACGTGACAAACTGGTGCTCGAAGAAGTCTGCGAACGGAGTCTGCGGGGGGCTGCTCTCTGGGACGAGGTGAAGGATCGGCTGCATCAATCCGCGCTGGGACTCTCGGGCGGACAGCAGCAGCGGTTGTGCATCGCCCGAGCAATTGCAGCCGAGCCCGAAGTCCTTCTGCTGGATGAACCCTGTTCGGCTCTCGACCCCATCGCCACCAGCCGGATCGAAGACCTGATTCAGGAACTCAAAGGGGAATACTCGATCCTGATCGTCACGCACAACATGCAGCAGGCTTCACGGATCAGCGACTTCACGATGTTCATGTACCTTGGTCGATTGGTCGAGTACGGGCCGACGGTTGATATCTTCACGAAACCGCATCTTGCCGAGACAAACGCCTACATCACTGGGCGGTTCGGATAAGGCAGGCCCCAAAGCATCCCGGCGGCCTGTGGCGAGCGGGCCCCGTCGCTTACTGTGATTCGCTTACTGTGATTCGGTCGTTTCGTCGGGTGGAAATGTTGCCAGCACGGCTGCTGCAACCCCTCGAATTCTCGCGGCCAGCCGCAAGCCTTTCTCGCGGCCCGCGCGGCCCATCCCCTCGCGATCGAACAAGCTCGACGTATTCCGATGACTGGGAAACATCGGGCGGACTTCATCAAGTGACGTCCGGACTTCGACCACTTCGGCGCGGATCTCTCGTGGCAATGTGTTCGGTGCCAGCGTCAAGTCCATGAAGTCCGGCAGCACATCAAGCACGAGATGCCGGACATCGGAATCGGCCGTCTTTAGAATGCGCACAATTCGCTGCCAGCGCCGTCTCTCGTCCACGAGCTTCTTCTTTCGATACTCAATGACAATGCCCCCGAACGCGATCCTGCCCCGACTGGCGTGTCGTGCGGCAACCGTGGGTAATCGTCAGAAGAGGTTACTGTCGGGAGAATGGAGTGGCTCGAATGTCGTGCGGCGGGCTGTTTTCTGCTTTGTCAGGATGCCGCAGATCTGTTTGTAGAATTCTTCCTGACTGCGTATCCGCTTTTTGCGACGCGGTCCCGATACTCGTTTGTAGCCGCCATCAGGCAGAATCTCGCGGGCCTTGGCTGTGTCGGCGAAATAGGTTTCGAGAATTTCAAGCAATCGGTTGCGCAAAATCGGATCTTCGACCGGAACGAGAAGCTCGATTCGGCGATCAAGATTGCGATGCATCCAATCTGCACTGGAAATGAACACCCGGTCGTCACCACCGCGGTGGAAGTGAAGAATGCGACTGTGTTCCAGGAAGCGGTCGATAATGCTGACCACCCGGATATTCTCGCTTAAACCTGGTACGCCGGGACGGAGGCAGCAGATGCCACGGATGTTTAACCGGACCTGCACACCGGCCTGCGAGGCCTCGTACAGTGCATCGATCATTTCCGGGTCGGCTAAAGAGTTGAGCTTGGCGGTGATTGCCGCTTCCTGCCCATGCCGCTTCCGCTCGATCTCGACCTGAATCATTTCGATCAGCCGGTCTCGGAGCCCGATCGGCGCCGCTTCGATCTTGCGATAGCGCTGCGGCAGCGAATACCCGGTAATCGCATTCATAAAGCTGACCGCATCGGCAGTCAGGACGTCGTTGCTGGTCATGAAGCTCAGGTCCGCGTACAGGCGGGCCGTTCGTTCGTTGTAGTTTCCCGTGCCAAAGTGGACATATCGCTGAATGCCATGCGGCTCGCGGCGGACGATGACGCAGACCTTGGCGTGCGTTTTCAGGCCCTTGACGCCGTAGAAGACCTGGACCTCGGCTTGTTCGAGGTCGCGAGCCCATTCGATATTTCGGGCTTCGTCAAAGCGGGCCTTGAGTTCCACGATCGCCGTCACATACTTGCCATTGTGGGCGGCCCGCTTGAGGGCGGCGACAATCGGACTATTGCCACTGGTTCGATACAGCGTCTGCTTGATGGCCAGCACATCGGGATCATCAGCCGCATCTTCCAGAAGCCGGACGACCGGGTCGAAACTTTCGTACGGATGGTGCAGCAGAATGTCGCGCTGCGATAGAACCGAAAAGATGTTCTCCCCGGGTGCGATATCCGGCGAAGGCTGCGGAGGCCAGGCCTCGTAACGAAGTGAATCGAAGCCATGCGCATCGGCCAATGGCATCAGCGCCGACAATCCAATCGGCCCTGCAACACGAAAAACCCCCGCTGGCTTCACGTCGAGCACGTTCGTAAGAAACGCAACGGATTCGTCCGAGATCGCCGCGTCCACTTCGAGACGGACACACTCCCCCTGCTTGCGGGCGTCGAGAACTTCCTCCAACTGCGACATCAGGTCGGCGGCCATGTCTTCGCGAACGCTATGATCGGCGTTGCGCGTGATTCGAAACGGAACGCATTCGAGGATTGTCTCCACCGGAAAAAATCGCTCGACATGGGTCCGGATGGCGTCTTCCAGCAGGATGTATTCGTAGCCTCCTTCTGAAGGCAGGGTGATAATTCGAGCCGCCGAACGTCCGAACGGGATGA
>ERZ869936.1634-NODE-1634-length-15417-cov-25.124593_pt1 | contig 15417 bp, 18 predicted proteins | sample MGYA00520876_ERZ869936 | MGnify/ENA primary metagenome ERZ869936 (study PRJEB32218, sample SAMN09650985) | biofilter metagenome | isolation source: enrty point of leading RO module | place: Saudi Arabia: Thuwal, RO plant located on Red Sea | collected 2016-02-17...
ACCCAGTGCTCCATCTCACGAGAGTAGCCGTTTGCCTCCTTGTAGTACATAGACAGGGCTGGAGCCTTCATACCAGTACGAGCATCAGCAACAGTGGTCAAAGGAACCATAGCACCCTGCAAGAAGTTAGAAGCACCCAACAAGGTTGGATCATTCAACAACTTCCAGTCGTGCTTGTGGAACGTGTAACCACCACGAGTAAAGCTCTTAAATCCGAGCTTGACAGCCATATCAGCATCGTTGTTGAACGCACCGAACTGACCTGGGAGACCAGCAGTAACGGACGTTGCAACACCAGAAGCCAACATGTCGTCGATAGCGAGGTCTTGCTTTCTGTTCAAGTACATAGCGTACTCAGAAGGAGCGCCCTGCTTGTCCAACTCCAAAATGATGTCGTCGAACTCAGCGAAGCTATCAAGTGGGTTAGCGTTAGCGTTAGAGATAACAATACCTCCAGCCTCAACGGCAGTAACATACCCGTCAGAACCAGCGAGATCTGGCGAAACAGTTGCAGCAGTTCCTGCGTTCTGCTCACCGAACAACATGATCATTTCACGCTGATCTTCGAAACGCTTACGAGCTTCACCTTCAGCGTACATGAACCATCTGTAATCACCGTTACCGATGTTCACCCAACCGATGTTCGTGGCCTGAGAGCCATTGACTTGGTGACGACCCTTAACGATGGTGAATGGGTTTTCCTTGCGAGTAACGTCAGTCTCAACGAAGTAGCTGGGCTGGTCTGTTCCCTGTGGGTACATGTTACCCAAGAGGATCAACTCGCCGCTCTGATCTGAAGGGTCTGAGTTAATCGCAGTACCATCCAACTGAATACATGAAGCAGTTGTACTAGTAGATGAGGTGTCAACCAGGTAACGAACACCCGTGTTGGCATCCATCAATACGTCGTACTTGTTCAAGTTTGTTGCAGTGATTGTGAAATTAATCGTGTCGGTTGATCCGTCTTCAGCGGCAGCAGTAAAGGGAATAGTCTTGTGACGACGACCGACTTCGAACCATTCAACCTGGTCGGCAGAACCGCCAGAATTAACTGCTCCAGTCATTTTCAAAAATCCAGTAATACCTTGGTCCCCGTAGGTTTCGACCAAGTTTTCCATGACCAGCTCCTTGTTGGTGCCGATCAAATCATTCAAAGTAGTGTATCTCTCAGCCGTTGTTCTGAAGGCTGGATCTACATTACTATGTTGTTGTGCTACAGTAGCCATAATTTCTTAATCTTTAGATGTTAAAAGTTAGTTTGCTTGATCCCGACTTCATTAGGTTACGAAGTTGATTTGTAAGGGGATCGTCTTGATTTAGATTTTGGGATGAGGACGGCGAAACGTTATTAGAGATGTTTGCCGCATTGGTCACAACAGCCTTCTGCCCATCACCCAATCCCTGACGATAAGCTGACGACACAATAGAGTCGATGTTATCAATCACGGCGAAGTGGGCATTAAGTCTGTCATAATCCCATGACCCGTCTTCAAAAATGTAGCTGTCAAAGAAGCTATCAATTTCTGAATTTCTGTGGATGAGTCTATCTCTGTGACTGTCATCCAAAGAATATGTGAAGATTTTTTCTCCCCCGAGATCAAACTCCAATGCTTCCATAGCTTCCGTTTCGGCTGCCATATTCTGCATCCATGAGTCGTCAAGGTAGATACCACCCTCTTCTTGCTTGTCTCGCTGCTGTTTCTCTGGTGCCGCATACGTCTGACGAATCGTTTCGATTTCGCCTCTTGCGTCTTCAGCATCGATCTTCAGTTGAAGCGTTGACATCTGGATATCCTTCTCGTCAAAGACGTCTGGATCCAGTTTGTATTTGTTGCCAACAAGCATGTTCACTTCCTCGAAAGAAAGGTTGGGATATTTCTGAGCCATCTGCACACGAACAACCGTTAGGTCATCCATCTGAGCTGGATTCATGGACTGGTAAGTGAACCAGTCTTCTGGATTGCGCCCAGTCTGGGAAACAAACTCAGCAATAGCCTGCACACGTTCATCGACATCGTATTTAGGTTGAAGTTCATCGAAGCTATTGATCTCTCTCCCGAGCCTTTCGCTCAGGTATGTGTAGACCGCTGATTCGATTTCTTCATCACTATAAATTTCTTGATCACCACCCTCTTGATTTGACTCTACGTTCTGATAGGTTGGTTCAATATCTACGACCGAGCTTTGAGACTCTGAATCGTCAACCTCAGGAGACGGAGTTGCCTCTGGATCAACGTAAGAACTTTCTTGAACCTTTTGCTGCTCAGGCTCTGACTGATACTCTTCTTGAGGTTCAGATTGAGGTTCAGACTGAACCGTCTCTTGTGCCATGCTTGCAGCGAGCTCCTCTGGTGTGTTAAAAATCTCAAAATTACCAGACTGCTCCGTTTGTGTTTCGGGTGTATTTTCCATTGTATTTAATTAATTGATTTTTTATTAGTATTCCACGGTAAGAATCAACTCAAGATCGCTGGCTGCATATGTTCCAGTACCTACTGTGTTGATTCCCTGTACGTAGACGACGTGATTGTTGCTCGCATCGGTTGGATCTGCTTCAAGGCAGAATCCATGAACTCCACCACCAACAGTGGCGCCAGCATCATTAAGTTCTTGCTGGTTGTATATCGCTGCATTATCTAATCCATGAGCACCACCAACGAGCTTTGTTCCCCCCAAGTAATTATTGGCAAGAAGGTTTGCTCCTGAAATGTTGGCGGTGGCATTGATTGTACCTAACGCTGTAGTATTTTTCTGAAAGAACAGCAAATTAATTTCTTGAGAAGCGCCATCGGTGTCTTTCACGACGGCCTGTACGCCTCTCAGGAAACAAGATTTTGCTGGAAGTGTTACTTCGGTTCCGACAAAAAGGACATCCCCTACAGCGTAGGCGCTAGTATCCAATGTCGGAGTAACTCTGATTGTTTTAATAGCCATTATCCGAGAGTGTTAGCTGGGTTATCTTCTCCAAACACACCGTACTCAATCACTTGATTTACTTTGGTTCCGTATGCCTTGAAAGTCTTGTCTACTGCAACAGGAATGAAGGCAAACTGACCGCCAGCAATCTTAGCCACAGAGGCATCTGAGTCAGTGTCGTTATAAACATAAATGTAGTCTTCGTATTCAGAAGCCAGGTTGTTGACATACACGTAGGCTGACGTGTCCTTGTCGTCGGCTTTGTATACGGTAATACCGCTCCCTGCACCAGAGGTAGCTGCTACCTTGGCGCGGATCATAGTGCCAGAGTCTGCGACAAGCGTCGTGGCCACGTTAAGGCCAAGGGCTGTGCTCAGAACGTCTGCACTTGAAATCCCAAGTGTGACGCGAACACTAGCCATTACGCTTCGTAAATAACGAGGAATTCAACAGTCATATTGGGATCAGATGTGTCAATATCAATGTCGTTTTCACCGTCGTAAGGGATAAACATAAAGTCACCACCGTAGAGGAAGCCAAGAGAAAGGTTACTTGCTCCAAGTTCAACCTTAACATACTCAGAGTTGCTGGTTGAAGTGTTTTTGATGTAAACCTTGTGAGCCTTCCCCGCCGTGTAGTCCGCAGCAGCGATCAAAGTTGTGTTGGCCTGAGCACTAGCAAAGAACTTACGAGCAACACCCGTAGTTTGGTCCAAGCCAGTTGAGCTGTTAGCCTTGGTCAACGTTGCCGTTGTGCTAAGTGACAAAGAATCTCCAGTGAGGTCTCCACTAGAGATAGTAATTGATGCAGTAGTAGTAGCCATTTTTGTTTGTTGTTATTTATTGCAAATATAGTAATTATCTATTTCTCTTGCGGATTCTATATCTGGACACTCTACCCTTCTCTTTTTTTTCTTTTCTAGCTCTACGTTTCTCTGATGCAGTTAGTTCCGATGCCGTAACTGGAGTTTTACTTGAAATCCTTTTTGTAGGGCGAAACGTCTTATCACCCTTAGAGTAATCCTTATCCCCAGATAGCGTTCTCCAATCCTCTTTAAACCAACGCTTCAAGTTGAGACCAGCCTTTGTCTTTCTAACTCTAGGCATTATTTTTTGGTCTTGTTACCCCAGTTTTTAGCGCCGACCTTTCTACATTTCGCTAAGGCACCAGACGCATAGGCAGAAGGCCACACTTTATATCGGGCCTTTACCTTATGGTAGCATTTGTCTTTTTTAACCCTTGGCAAAATTAAAGAGATATTGATGATGGGGCACCCTTACGCACTCGACTCATTTCTCTTGCTTCTCTTCTCTCTTGTCTGAATCGTTTGCCTTCCATTCTTCTCGCAAGCCTTTCAAATTGTCTTTTGGCTTTCTCGGGATCGTCACTCGAAGCAATATATTCCTGCATGGCTTTTTTGAGATTGCCATCAAACTTCTCTACGAGTTTTCTAATAATTGGATCAGGCTCTAAACCCCCTCCGTTTTTGTAGACTTTCATAACTGTGTTTTTTAGTTATTGTATGTGTTATCAGTGATTCACTAGTTTGAATGAAGCTTTCTCAACAGCCTTCGGATGAGGTTTATAATCCCCCTTCATGAGAAAGTATCTACCCCTATCTACCATCCAGTGATATCCTGATGGTGGATTAACAGTTACCTTCTTACTTGACACCTTAAGTTCCCCTCCTTTATTTTTCTTTACTGTGTTCATGAGCATCGGCATTTCCACTTCCTGAGTGATTTGTTGATACGTGAGTTTGGATCGTTGGCTGTCTTCGAGCTAGTAAGTTTCTTCTTCATTCCGCACATACGGGAGCAAAAAGATTTGCGCCTATCGGCTCTTTTGCCAGTTGGGTTGCTTTCCGTTACGGCCATCTGAAGTTTGCTACCAGGGTTAGCCTTGCGATATGCGGCTACACCCTTAGCCGTCAAGCCACCTTCTCGTGACTTGTGAACACCCATCTTCATCTTGGGCATAGTAGCTTTTCTTTTCTTAACTCTGGCCATAATGCAAATATAATTAATCTACAGTATCTGATTCGGCTAAGCCCATCGTTATCAAATCACTGTAATCACTTTCAACAAGAGTGCTTGGTGATATACTAGAAAAAGATACCTTATCTCCAGTTGACACATTACTCAATATGTTTGATTTCTCTTGATCTGATATAGAAAATAGATTTAAAAAATCAGAAAGGTGAGATTTATTGTTTATTTGAATAACCTCAGAAGTATCAACTATCATAATAGAATCACTCTCTAAGTCTGAGACCTGAAACATATTATATTCAGAATACTCGCCTGATGTGTCAGGATTTACAGCCAGAAACAAGCACCTACTCGCCTCCCTTAAAAGGGCTGCTGTATTAAGGTCTGAGTTTAAAGATGATACAATATATTTTATCATGGGATTGAATAATATGTATCTACTTCAGTTTGAATTGCAGACCTGTTAGATGCCTGGTCCCCATCCCAAACAATTATTTCTTGAATACTTCCGTTGAAGTAATTAGATGGAGTTGTACCATGAGCACTACTACCAATAGCCACCTCATGAGAGGTAGTAGCTAGTGTCCCCGTGTATGAACTAGTTCCGTTTGATGACGAATTTACAAGCATCTCAAAAGTTCCAGAGCTTGTAGCATACGATGATAGCTGCATCTGAGTGTTGGTCGAAAGTGCCGCAGTGTTGTCTGCAAAGTTTGATACAGATGTATTAAACACAACAACTCTTCCCGTGCCAGACGCTTTGGATCCTGTTCTTATATACATGGCTACTCTAACTCTTGTTGCTGGGTTGGCATCGTCTTGGTTAATGATTTGCTCATTTCCAATCGTTCCAGGTGTTTTTATGACAGAGGTGCCATAGAAGCTACCAGTATGGACCTGAGTTGATGAAGTAAGGAGTCTATCTCCTCCGTCAAACGAGGCGGCAGCTTTAGAGTTCACCTGGAGAAGTGAGCCAGATGAATATATAGTAGGCATGGCTGATACTGAAGCCTGAGTTGCATTTACGCCGTTTCCACTTTGATCATACCATATCGTGATTTTACCCCCACCAGAACCACAATGAGTAGCTAAAGCTGAAGTATCTAAATAGCCTCCAGAAAATCCAATGTCAAGATTAACCGCGCTATCGTTTTGAACTCTAATACAGTTTCCTGTGTATGACGAATTTAAATGCCTAAAACTGTAGGCTAGGGACGCGCCAGTATATGTGTCAAGAAGAAGTGCCGCTGGAACCTCTACCCCAGCAACCTTACTGATATCAGAGGCTGTTACCCCATCTACTTTAGAGATGTCATTCCAGGTAACCCCTGATAGCTTGCTTATGCTCATGACAGCTCAATCCAGTCTCTAGATGGGTCGAAGTAAATGATGCCGTTGCTACCATCCAGAACATATCCAACAACACGAACAACATCTCCAGTTGCTGATGGAGCTGTAGCTGTAACGTGCCCAGCAGTTGTGTCAAGGTATAACACAGTACCTTCGGCAGATGAGCTAAACCCAGTATTGTCTGCAACCTTAACGGCTCCGCTAACAAGAACCCCATTATTTGTTTGTGAGGCTACGGCGACTCCAATCAATCCAGAGGCTGTAGACACAGCGTCAGCATCGGCCTGCGCCCACGCACCCCCTAAGTAATAAACGTCCCCAACCGTAACAGAAGTGTCCGTTCCTATTCCATTTAAAATTCTAGAACCAGCGCCAAAATCACCAGCAGAACTGATTCCCACCTCATCGATGACAACCTCATCAGCAACCATCTCCCCCGCAACCGTAAGCTTAGTACCGTTCCACGCAAAATTAGAGTCCCCCTCAATAGTATCCGCATCAGTAAACACAGCAACCTGATTGTCGGCTGGGGTTCCCGTTGTGTCTACAGTCCCTGATGACTGATTAACAAAAGAAAGATTTCCACTACCGTCGGTCTTGAGTACTTGCCCTGCACTACCGTCAGCCGCTGGCAACACAAAGACTACATTAGAGGCTATTGTATCTGGGGCGTCAAACCTTACATAGTTTGAACCATCAAGATCGTAAAGTGCTAATCTTGCTGAATTGGACGCACCTTCCTCAATAGAAAGAGTCCCATTAACAGTAGGGTTGGCAGCAGAAACAAAAGTAGACCAAGAAAGTGTTCCGCTACCGTTTGTAGTTAAAGCCTGACCACTAGATCCAGCACCGTCAGGTAGGGTGAGCGTAGTATCTGCAGTTACATTCAAAGGAGCGGATATGGCTATAAAATTACTGCCAGTAATATCAGACTCGTATAACTTTATTTTGCCAGCAAAGACACCCCCTCCGTCAAACTGAATGTCGTCAGACTTCATTATGATGGCACCCGTTCCGTTAGGGTCAATCGTAATATCCCCGTTAGATGCAGACGTAATCTTGTTACCGTTGACGTCAAGGTCACCACCAAGCTGTGGGCTTGAATCTAGAACAATATCAGTCCCACCGTTTGCGCCATCAGAACCATCTGAACCTGCAGGGCCCTGAGGACCTGTAGGTCCTTGAGGGCCTGTTGCCCCCGTAGCTCCAGTTGCGCCTGTAGCGCCTGTAGCGCCTGTTGGCCCCTGAGGACCTGTAGCTCCTGTATCTCCCTTCGGACCCTTCTCGCTTACGATTATTGACGTGGTCCCACCATCAAGCACACTGACAGAAGAATCCTCTGTAGTAAAGGACAGAAGAGTTTTCCCATCAATAGTTACGCTGACCTTGTTGCCAGCAGTTGTGCTTACAGATACAGACATTAGAATATATCAGTTACCTGAGAGTTGATGGTGAATGAACCACGAAGAACCCCCTTATGAGTATCCAAGCCAGTCGTGCTAGGCTTGATGTACTTGAGATCATAGGCATAGCTTCCTGGCTCAATGCTGCTCATTGTTTCTGCTGATGCCTCGATTGTAACGTTGCCACTATCATCGATAGTCGCCTCTTCAAACAAAAGGGCAGTTGATTTTTCATCTCTAGCAATGGTAGGTGTTTGAAGGACTACAGTCTCTGATTGACGGCCACTTCTCTTGTTGCCGATAGACACAACTTTTTTCACCTGCATGTAAAACGTGTAGCTGTCTGTAACAAGTGTCAAACCAGTACCGCTAGAGTCCTTAAGCGTAACTGTCATAGAGAACGTATCACCCTCTCTACAGGTGATATTCAGAATCTCTGTTGTGTCAAAATTAGCTGATGCGGCCATTGTTAGTCGTTAAGAATATTTTTTAATAAATCATCTTGTGGTTCTGAGACCTCTTCAATCTTACCCTGCCTTTGAGAAATAAGCTTGCTCTGGTCTGCTGTTTGCTTCCCAATACGATCATCCTTTCTGTCTTCTTTGAAAATCTCAAGCTTCTCTCTGAAGTTTTGATCATCCTCTTTGAAGCCAAGGGTAGCCTGAGCTTTGATTGTCTCGATTTCTTTTCTGAACTCGTGGCGCATTGATTCCATCTGAACCTCAAAATCATTCTTGATTTTCATCTTTTCTATCTCAATTTGAGCCTCAGCCTGCATTTCTTGCATCTTCATCTGAGCAGAAGCAGCGGCAGCTTGTTGCGCCTGTTGAGATTGCATCTGTGAGTTTTGCATAGCCATCTCCTGCATTTTATCCATACGCTTTTTGCGTCGAACAATCAGAAGTCTTTCGGCCTGATTGACATCTCTAAGTTGTCTGATCGCAATAGCATCCTCAAGGTCAATCTCTTTTTGTTGAAGCGCAACCTGAATGTTTTGCTCAAGATAAGCCCTATCCTTATCCTCCATATCTCTTTCTATTACAACACCGAAGTTGAACATAGGTAGATTTGAGAAGGTGGAAATAGCATCCATATTTGTCTTTCCGATTGCGTTCTGATAAGCCTTATGTATGACAGAATCAATTGGAAGTATTTGAAGGCATTTGACGATATCATCACATGTCTTCTTGAACAATATCATTGAAGCATTCGTGATGTCGTAGGTGGCATTGTTGCTTGCCGCGATGGCCTGCTCACGCACACCGACAAGGGCATCACCCTTAGGGGTAGAAGCATCAACTACCTCGTTAATGCCCGTAGCATCACGGATCATTCTCAAGTAATGGTTGTATAAACCAATAAGCTCGTTGATGTTTCTTATGCTGTTCCCAATCTCTCTGACTGGTGGGTTTTGAAATCCTCCCTCTGGGTTCTTACTTCTATAGTAGAACACACCAGTCTGCTCGTAAATATCGTGAAGATCCAATGGTTGAAGCTCTCCAGCCTTGCCGAGTTGAACATTCTCTAATCCCTCAATGTCAATGATCAAACCATCTGGCTTAGCCTTGGCAATGGCTTGTTGGATCTTGAGGTGAGTGAGCTGAAGCATGTCAGCAAAACCAGTGCAGCTATCTACCATAGACTTAGGAATCATGTCCCTAAGGTTAGTAGCAACCACAGAATATGACAGCCTAGCCTGAGAAAGGTCGTGAATGTTTTTAGGGATGTTCTTCTTCTTGCCGTAGTCATATAATATACCGCAATCCAAGATGTAGCTACCCCCATAAACAACCTTTACGTTCATTACGTGTGGGCGTCTTTCAAACACGGAGCCTGTCTTCTCCTTGTAGTCATGACCCTTGTAGAAGAAATTTGTATTACCGTGACGGTTTTCCTTTTCTTCAAAACACATCTTGTTTACAGTCAAGAACTCGAAGTCCAATACGTCTATGGTGTACTCATCATATCCATAGGTCATCTTGTTCAATGTCTGATCAAAATGTTTTTTAGTGTACCTGCTGGAATCGTTGCCATTCTTACCCTTTACCTTGGAAGCAATCTTATCAAGGTCTTCTTCAGATAGCTCGTCACCAGCAAGACGGCGCAGCTCTGCAATGCTAATTTTCTTAATGTGGCCAGCATAGTTCAACTCCTCAAACCCAGGGTCTTCTGTGTAGTTGTGGATGAACATGACTGGATCGACATAACTTGTCTTAATGCCGATGTTTGGGTCGTTACTTCTTTTCACGACCGCCATACCTAAAGTAACCAGATCGTTTACGGATCTTCTGAAGATAGCATCTTCAAAGTTATTCCACTGCAAGGTCAACTCGGTAGCCAACTGAGCAGCAATCTCACCAGAAGATTTAATGTTTGTGCCAAATAGAATCTCGGCTTCTTCCTTTGTGTCTGGTAATTTCTCTGGATCTTCTCCTAAAACAATTCCCGTTTGTTCTTTGAGGTCAAGAGACATCTGCTTGTTCTCAACCTGAACTTCGATAAGTCTTTTCTTTTTGTTTTTCTCAGATGTAGAAATAGGGTCAACAGCCTCAAGGTTTGGATACAAGCCTCGAGACAAAATTTTATTTACTACAATGCGAACAAACTTTGGCAAGATAGGAACTGGTGTATAGTCCAGGTTCATGAGGCTGCCATCCCCATTGCTAGGATCTAGACTGTTCAGTAGTTGCTTGTAAATATTCGTGTCTTGAGTTCCAGTAGCATAGTCTCTACTTCTCTCAAAGATTCTATTTCTTTTGCCTACCAAACTTCCTGAGTCCGTCATACGACCCCACTGAGAATCTATTGCTCTGGCATACTGAATGCCATACTCCTTACTAGACTTCTCTTCTGGGGTAGCAAGCGGATCGGGAAACCCCTTCTTGGTACCTTTATTATCTTGCATTTGGGAATTCCTTTTATAATTGCAAATATAGGAATTACCCGATTACCTTATATCGTCTAAAAAACTTAGACTCAGAGAAGTTAGATTTGACTTCTTTTTTCTGCTTTTGTGCAGCAAGAAGACATAACCCAGAACTTATGGTAAGGTCAAACTTTGTTCTGTTATCTATCTTAAACCCTATCCAATCCTCAAGGGTTCTGTTGAGATACATCTTCCCATATACTCCCGTATCATGGTTAATTCCTACGTGGTCGTGAATGTATGCCTCGATGGCATGGGCATGAGCCTGGATAACATCTTGAGAGTTTGACGGGATACCCTTGGTCTTTGTTTTGACCTGAGTGTTTGCAGCAAACAAATGAGACGGTCTTTCCATTAAGTAACCATCGTAACCTCTTGATTCAAAGTATCTTGCAATACCGTACTTGTTGTTCTCAATTAAGATAGGATACCCATAGAATACAGCACACATAAGAACATCCTCGTAGAATATTTTTGCAAGAGGTGGGCGAGATGCATACTCAACAACGAACATATTAGATGGATGCTCCATGTTGAATCTATTGTACATATGTAGCGCCCCTTTAGATCCTCTCCCATCAACTGTGGCATCAAGATCATACGAGTCAACACCACCAACTCCGATATGAGAGTTTGGGGGGACGCGTTTGCCTCTGTCAAACTTTTTGACATTTCTTAATTCGTCTGGTGGCATCCATGCAACATGGAACCTTCCGTTTGGATCTGGCGTGAACACAACCTCTGAGTCTTGCGCACCATTCTTCCACACGAAGTTTCCGACAACAACAGGGTTGGGGTAAAGCTCATCATTGTACTGGATCTGCTCATATATCTTAGATATGTTGAACAGAGTGCTTTCTACGCTATCTCTGAACGCCTCGTCCTCTGTAAACGGGAACTGCCTTACAACCTCGTTGAGCTCAGACGCATCCTGTATTAGCGCCTGTCTCTCGTTCTTGAGGTATGTCTTAGCTCCCTGATTAATAGGATCACCATCAATACCATCCACACTCCTGTCAGGATCTTCAACGACTGGGTTTCCATGCCTATCAAAGAAGCCTTCGAGTGACTCGTATGCTGGGATAAAAAGCCTGTAGAGTCCAGTCCTAGTTCTTCCATTAGCGTTCCTCTCGTTCGGATTCGAATCCTTCCATAGATCCTTGTATTCTTGACCACCCTTGTTCATCGGATTTACGGTGCTTCCGACCAGAGCTTTTCCGACGATTTTTCGCCCGACGATCAAACATGTCCGTTGAATCCTCCAGGCGTCTCTTATGTCTGTAGGTTTTTCCCATTTTCCTGCCTCATCTAAATACAGTATGTGGAGCTTCTCCCCATCATACGCGTTGTTCGTGGTGTTCTTCCAGTTTATGACCGTATTGAGAGCCTCGCCCTTCTGCGCAGTCTTATTTTTCTTCGTGATTCTCTTACTCGGCTCGCGAAAAGCCAGCTCCATGCGTGGGTTAGTGGTACCATCTTGAATAGGTTTAAAGAAGAAGGGGTAATGACGAAACATCTGCACCACCTTCTTCATGAAGATATTTTCCTGCGCGTCTTTACCCGTCTTCGACTGTATACCTAATAGCTTGTCTTTTACTTGAGACGCCTCGTCAACAAGAACAGATGAGCATATATTGGTGTATCCAGATCTCCTACACTTAGTGTAAAGTTGGCCGATACATCGCGGGTCGGCCTCACACGCAGCCATGTGTAAAAATATGTCCCGCTGGAACGCAAGATAGTAAGGAAATCCGATATCGAGTTTCGTCCACTGCAGCATCATGTAGTGCCGCCCCGTAATATATGTAGGTACACCGTTATTATAAAACCAAAAGCCCTCACGCCTACGCCGAAACTCTTCTTCGATATACGGAGAAAACTTCTGTCTGAACTCCCTTGGCATCTCATGCCACTCATCCATAGACTTAATCCTAGACAGTTCGTCGGGCATAGAAACCCTCTCCCACATCTGCATGCGCTTTGGGAGGTCATGTCCGAAAATTTGTTTCTTGGGCGGCTTAGAGGGAAGAATAATGAGTAACCCACCAAGTTCGAGCATTTCACCTTTTGTACCCTTGGGACAAATGGAAATCGCTGGTTGTTCATATTCTTCTATATCTACAAGTACGCTCATGGATTCAATTGTACGCCCGTCAGGACTCGAACCTGAAACCTGCGCATTAGAAGTGCGCTGCTCTATCCAGTTGAGCTACGAGCGCAGACTATTATCTGCAGGCTGTAGCCTCTCCGATAAAGGTTCTAGTGCTGTCAATATAAGAACACGGCTCGCATGGTCTGAACTCATGCTTCCACTTTTGATACCTTCTGTTGGATGCTGGGGAGGTGTGTGGTGAGCAGCTAGAAAGAATTGCTGTAGCTCCGATGATTGAAATGAGTGTTAAAATAAATTGCTTCATGGTGCTAAGATATTAGAAAGAGTTCAAATATTTTAAAAGCACCTTTCTATATTTTTTGTTTTTTAACACACCCTCATGGAATAAATATCCAAACTCATCAAAATCATCAAACTCAAGATCATATCCTCTTGACATAATATGGATGTGTTTGTCCTGTATTTTTCCTGGTTCGAAATCAATCTCTCTATTTAAGAAATCAATAGCTTTGGGAGTTGGTGGAAGATCGTCTGAAAACTCTTTAAATGCGTCAAACACATTTGACATCTTTTCGCTTTTAAATATTTTCTCTGCCTCGCGGATAAACTGAGATCTAGCCGAAGCATTATCTTTTTTCTTTTTCGGTTTTTCAGCCTGCAAAGAAGAAGGCTTGTTGTCAGAAAACTTAAAGTATCTAACAGCATCACTTATGTTCATTCTTCCTCCCTGATCCATATCTGTAAATTAAAAGCTGTTTAAATAATTAACCAATGCAGACCTGTACTCTGGGTTTTCAAGAACCCGACTATGGAATAGATAAGAGAAAGGGTCCATTTGTTCAGCCCGATTAGACTTATACCACTGATTAATATTGTCAAGGTCTGAATCTGAAATGTTGTAGTCGTCAATAACCCCATAATCACGCATAGCCAACTTCAGAGCCATAGGTTTTGCTTCGGCTTCTATGTTTGGGAAACGAAATCCCCCCTGGTATCCCTTAAGAGCATCAAGTGCTGATTCAAGTCCAGTCCCTTCAAATGCTTCAGAGGCGACTTTAAGAAAATCTCTTTTTTTCTTGCCAACTTTTTTACCAAATGTTTTATCTAATTTAAACATTGATGGGGCCTGACCTCCATGAATTATCTCCTCATAGTCAGTTGACAAGCCTGCCGTTTTAGGGAGAACAGCTTCTCTGCCAGTGCTGTATCCAAAAAAACCTGGATTCTCGTAATAATTTTTAAGAAACCCTAGAATATCTTCTGTTGTTCTTTTTTTCTCTCGAACAAAACCTGGTCCATAAGGATCTGTAAAAGGCAGGAGTGTTCCAGTGCCGTAATCTTCTACGCGAAGAACTTTTGGAAACCTGATTTTCTTTCTTCTTCTTTTGTATGTATCAGTCTCATTGAGATAATCAAGAATAGCCTGCTCTCTTTCACTTGGTGGCCTCCTTGACTCCACCTTATCTGGATCTCCGTTGTTCTTAAATGTCCTCATGAATGCAAATATACTAAAGTCCGCGAGGTGGGACTTGAACCCACATGTGACCAGTTACCCTTTCTACAAGGTATAAGCTTGAGGGGATACTCGCGGATATATTAGAACAGACCTGCGTGTTTCTCTCTGTGACAGTTTGAGCAAAGTATCATACACTTGTCAAGTTCTTTCTTGATCTTATCGTCGAACTTTGTTCTTCGCTGCTTACCTAAACCAAAGTCCTTTTCATTTGGATCTCTGTGGTGGAAGTCAATAGCCCAGTCGCACTTGTTATACCCACACCTCTCACACTTACCTCCCTTGTACTCTACACACTTTCTTTTAAACTCTCTAGCCCTATCTGTCCTGTTCTCGCATGTACATTTCTTACAGAACCCACTTAGGGCAGCCTTACCTTTCCTGTTTTTCCTGATGTAATACTCGCTATCAGGCTTTTTTGTCTTGCACCTTGGACACGTTTTTTTTGTTTCTTCGCTCATGGGTTTTTACTCTATGGCAATTAGCACACCTTACCTCACACTTTCTTATCTCGTCTTTAATAGTACTAAGAGAATACGAATTATTTACCATGTCGGCTATGTTCATCACCTTTTCTCCACGTACATGGTCGAATTCAAGAATGATCGGGTTTGACTCTCCGCAATCAAAACACCCCCTCATAGCTTTCACTCTTTTCACAAATTCCCTACCCCACTTACGCTGATTCCTGTTATACACCTTCGCTTTAGCTATATAGTATTCCCTGTTGTCTTGATAATGTTTTTTTAGATATGCCTTGTTATAAGCCCTCCTAGCCTCTCTATCTTTAAGTGGCATCAGTCCTCACATTCGTCGTTCCAAGATTCCTCCCAGAACTTATAGTCTCTGGCTCTGCTGGCACTCTCGTATCTCATCACCAGGTCTTGCCAACTACTTAGAGAATCTTTCAGCGAAACCTCCGCTGTAGTCTTTGGCTTCTTCAATTTCCCCATTGTTCTTTAAGTCTTTAATCATTTGTTCTAGTCGCTGACGCTCTACCAGCAACTCCTTACAGTCTGTGGCTGTTTGCTTAATGGACTGAAGCTCGGCCTTCCTAGCACTACCGTTGATCTCTGGGTCAACAGGCTTCTTGATCTCATCGATCATGTTGTTGATGGCGGCCTCCATGCTATGCATAAGGCGTTCGGCAGCCTCAATCGTTGTAAATTTCCTGCGTGACAAAATTGATGTATAAAGGGGTTTTT
>ERZ869936.1635-NODE-1635-length-15409-cov-5.116452_pt1 | contig 15409 bp, 14 predicted proteins | sample MGYA00520876_ERZ869936 | MGnify/ENA primary metagenome ERZ869936 (study PRJEB32218, sample SAMN09650985) | biofilter metagenome | isolation source: enrty point of leading RO module | place: Saudi Arabia: Thuwal, RO plant located on Red Sea | collected 2016-02-17 ...
CGACATGCTGGAGAGACGAGACATGCTGAAGCGAATCCCCCTCACCCTCCTTCTCCTTGCAGCCGGAGCCACCCTCAGCGCGCCACCGGTCGCCGGCCAGGGCGCGGAGCCGGGCGACGTCGAGTCCATCGACGCCATCATCACCGCCCTGTACGACGTCATCTCCGGTGAAGCCGGTGAGGGGCGGGACTGGGATCGGTTCCGATCACTCTTCGCCGAGGGCGCGACCCTCAGTCCGGTGGGCCGAACCCCTGCTGGCGACGTCCGACGGAATGTCATGACCCCGGCCGCCTACGTCGACCAGGTCGCACCCTTCCTGGAGGAGAACGGCTTCGTCGAAGCCGAGATCGGAAGAGTCACCGAGCGCTATGGGATGATCGCCCACACGTTCAGCACCTACGAGTCGTACCGGAGCCGCTCGGACGAGGAGCCCTTCGCTCGAGGAATCAACTCCATACAGTTGATGTTCGACGGCACGCGCTGGTACGTCGTCTCGGTCTTCTGGCAGGGGGAGACTCCCGACTTCCCCATTCCCGCAGAGTACATCGGAGACATCGGATGAGCATGGATCTGGGCTATGGCTACAAGCGCACCGTCGAAGGATCCCTAGAGGGCGTCGAGCCCCGCGTCCGCGAGGCCCTGGCGGCCGAGGGGTTCGGAATCCTCACGGAGATCGACGTGAGAGACACCCTGAAGCAGAAGCTGGACGTCGACTTTCGACCCTACACCATCCTCGGCGCGTGCAACCCGCCCCTCGCGCACCAGGCCCTCTCCGCAGAGATCGACATCGGGCTGCTCCTGCCGTGCAATGTCGTCGTCTACGAGGGTGAGGAGCCCGGGAAGACGGTGGTGGCCGCCCTGGACGCGGTCCAACAACTCGGCGTAACGGGCCGAGAGGACATGAGGGACCTGGCGGGCCAGGTCATGGAGCGCCTCCAACGGGCACTCGACTCGCTCTGACGTCCCGCGTCGTTTCGGCGGGTCGCTCGGGCAGGTCAGTCGTTGCCGACGGGCCTCTCCGGTCGGGCATCTCGAACCAGGGCCGCGCTGATACCCATGGCGTTGAGGTCTTCGAGGAGCTCCACTGCATCCGCTCGCTGGATGAAGCTGCCTACGCGCACGTGGGTGAAGTTGCTGCCTTCGACCTGGACGATGCGGGCGTCGACGCCCTCCGCCCGAACCGACTCGTAGAGCGAGCGGGCGCGCTCGACCTCGGCGAACGCGCCGAGCTGGACGGAGTATCCGCCAGGCGCCACCGGTGGGGGATCCTCGACCGGACCCGCGACGGGGGCGGCGCTGGGCGGTGCCCTCTCCGCCGAGGTGATCCGGGATCGGTCGACCTCCGCCGGTAAGGGTCCGGCGTCGGCCATCCACGCCCGGCCCTGCTCCAGCGCGTCCGACCTCGGGTAGTCGCGCTCCAGCGTCTCCAGGTGGCGTCGGGCCGCTTCCTCGTCGCCCATGGCCCATGCCGCCTGGGCCAGGCGCAAGATGGCGTCGGCGGTGAAGTCCCCGCTGGGGTAGAGAACGGCGAGCCGTTGGAAGTCCAACTCCGCCTGAACCGGGTCCACGGTGAGGCGGCCGCGTAGCCACAGACCGCGCTGCAGGTCCCTGCGGGACGCGCGGCTGCGGTCACCCTCCCACCACTCCGACAAAGCCGCCCGGGCTTCGTCGGTGCGCCCCATGCGAGCGAGCCGATCCACCTGTTCGAGGGGCGACTGGCCCGCGGCCGGGATGGCCCAGGCCGCCACGAGACCCGCCACGAACGCGGTGGTCACGAGGAGTCGATCGTTGCGTCGCGTCATGCCGCCTCCGCCCGGGCCCGCAGGCCCAGAATCCAGGATTCCAGGAAATGCTCGTCGGTGTGTGGGCTCGCTTTGAGAAGCCGGTCCACGTCGCGGAGGCCGGCCAGAGCCTCGTCGATTTCGTCTACCTGCCATTTCCGTGCCTGACCGACGACGCGCTTCGCCAACCACTGCTGATGACGGGGGAGGACCTGCTCGAGGCCTCCGGCCCCACGTTCCGCAGCGATGCCCAAGCGCAGGAGGTGGGCCGACAGTCCGATGACCAGACCGACGCCGGTTTCGCCCTGGCCGAGCAGAACCGGGAGCGTGCGACGCGCTTCCTCGAAGTCCCTGTCGCCTACGAGATCGAACCACCGCCACCGGTCCTGGGTGGGCAGCTTGGTCCCCGCGGCCTCGATGTCCGCAGCGTCGATGGTGTCCCGATCACCCACGAAGTGGGCCAGCTTCTCCAACTCCTGAGAGAGCACGCCGAGATCCGTCCCGATGGCGGCGCCCAACGCCCGGGCGGCATCGGGCTCGAGGGCGAGTCCGTGGGCCGCCTGTGCCCGCTCCATGAGCCAGCCCGGCACGTCGTTCTCGCTCAGTGCCCGGAACTCGACGGAGCGGGCGTGCTTGGCCAGATCCCGATAGAACTTGGCCTTGGAACCCGACGGCACCGTGCAGCTCATGATGAGCGCGAGACCGGGTGGCGGCCGTTGGGTGACGCTCAAGAGTTCGTCCCGCGCCTTCTTGGTGGATGCCAGCCCCTCGACCTCCCGCAGGACGACGACGCGCCACTCGGCCATCATGGGGGGGGTGGCGAGGACCGAGGCCAGCGTCTCCGCATCGACCTCGGTTCCCCTCAAGGGATCGTAGTTGAAGTCCTTGGTCGCCGGATCGAGGTGCGCTTCCACCAGCGCGCGCACGGCGGCTTCCTTCCGGAAGTGATCCTCGCCGTGGAGATAGAAGACGCCGCCACGATCCTTGCCCAGCCCGGGGATGGCTTCGACGAGGCTAGTCACCCCTTCCCGAGGCTCAACGGCCGAGTTCGGACGTCCGTCGCACCCGCGCCCGCTGCTCGTAGCGCTGCGACAGGGGCGTGTAGTCGTAAAGCAGGGTGTTGGCCCAGAGCCCTTCGGGCAGACCGTCCTGGGTCGCCGTGCTGAAGGTTCCCGGGGGTGTGACGCTCCGGGGGCGCTCGGCGTTTCGGATGGGCGCACGGTCGACCACGATGGGGTCGAGCTGCACCATGGGTGCACCGCTGAAGAGAACCGGCGACCAGGCGATGACCGCCAGGAGCACGGCGATGGCCGCCACCGTCATGGCCGGGGCCCCCGAGTCGGATGTAGCCCGGATGGCGCGCTCGTTGTCCACGTCGAAGAGCCTGTGCTGCAGGCGGGGAACGAAGTCCTCGCGCAACTCGGGCTCGGGGAGGGTCCGCAGCAACGCGGAGCCGTTGCGAAGCACGTTTTCGTACCGGACGCAGGCGGGACACCCATCCAGATGTCCCTCGATGGCCGCCGCGTCCTCGGCGGACGCAGTGCCGTCGAGGTAGTCGGTGAAGTGGGCTACGACCTGTGAACAGTTCATGGATTCGAACTCGTCATGGGGCGCGGCGACAGCGACTCCCCGCGCGTGGTGCTCGTGTCATACTGTGCCCGATGAGGAGGGTTCCCGTCGTCGGGTCCGTTCGTGGATGCACCGAGCCCCCGCCGGAGTGATCCAGCGGGGGCTCTTTCCCGTCCACACCTCCCCACGGGCGATCCCGAACGTCAGTCGATCATGGGCGCGATGATGTTCGCGAAGTTGTTGCGGGCACGGTTCAGCCGGCTCTTCACGGTCCCGAGGTTGCAGCCGGTGATGTCGGCGATCTCCTCGTAGGTCTTGCCCTCCATCTCGCGAAGGACGAAGACGATGCGGTGATGCTCCGGGAGCTGCTCCACGGCCTCTTCGACCTTCGACCGCAGGTGGCGCTTCCGGAAGAGATCGTCGGGCTTGAACTGAGTGTCCTCCCACTCCAGCGGCCTGTGGTCGGCGTCCCAGTTCTTCTTGAGGGTCTGGAAGAGGACCAGCGGATTCCGCGAACGATTACGGAGCTCGTTCTTCGCCAGGTTGCTGGCGATGGTGTAGATCCAGGTGGAGAACTTCTTCGTCTGGTCGAAGCGATGCAGGTGTCGGTACACCCGCACGAAGGTCTCCTGGACCAGATCCTGACTCCGCTCCCGATCCCCGATGGTCCGGTAGACGAAGTTGAGCAGGCGTTGGTCATATCGGCGGACCAGCTCGTTGAAGGCGCGCGGGTCCCCGTCCAGGGAGGCCTGTACGACCTCCGAGTCGTTCATGTCCTCGAGGCGCAGACGGTGCTCCCGAGCAGGGCTCGGTTGCAGCTGCAGCTCGTTGTCCTTTTTCAATCGTGCCTTGGCCACGCCACACCTCCTCGTTGCGGCAAACCGCCTAATCGGCAGATGCACTCGATCACGCCCTACATCAGGTGCAGATGCCGTGCCAACCCGGGAACGTCGTACTTTCGGCCCTTCGCCGTCCCTCCGTCCTATCCATGTGACGTTCCAGAGACAGGAAATGGGACAGATCGGCAGAAGCCCGGTCGACGACCGCCGTCACACCCTTGGATACGAATCCCCCCCTCGGACGTTGCACGAGGGGTCGCGGTGCGCCCCTCGGAGGGAGCAAAAAGCCGGCGAGACGCGGCTACGCCCCTCCCCCGACGACATCCACGGGTCCGAGGTCCAGGGCCTCGAGGTCCGACGCGATGACACCGGCATCGCCCACGAGCACGATCTGGGCCTCGTGCGGACGGATGTGGCGCCGGGCGGCGGCGGCCGCCGCCTCGGCGTCGACGGCTCGGACCCTGTCCCGGTACTCGTCGAAGTGGTGGTCGGGGAGATCGTACACCACGAGCTGGCTGACCCGTGTCGCGATCTGTCCGGCGGTCTCGAGCTGTAGTCCGAAGATGCCCGCGGCGTAGTCCCGCGCGGCAGTGACCTCGGCCTCCGTAGGCCCGACCTCGGCCATGGCCTCCAGCTCATTCATGATCTCGTAGACCGCACTGGCCGTCACGTCGTTGCCGACGGAGGTGGACACGCGAAAGGGACCCGGAGCGGTCCGCAGCACGAACCGCGAGCGCACCCCATAGGTGAATCCGTTCCGCTCACGCAGGTTCAGATTCAGCCGACTCGTGAACATGCCTCCCAGGACCATGTTGGCGATGCTGAGGGCGTAGTAGTCCGGATCGGACCGCCGGGTGCCCAGGTGACCGATGCGGATCTCCGACTGCACCGACCCGGGCCGGTGGACGACATGGATACGCCGTTCCGTCGTCCGCGCCGCCACCTCGAAGCGGGCCTCGTTGGCCGGGGCACCCGTCCAGTCGCCGAAGTGGTCCAGAACCATGGCCGCGACTTCTCCGGGGTCGACGTCACCTGCGACGACGAGCCCACCTCGCTCCGGCCGGAAATTCGCCTCGGCCCACGCCGACATTTCGGCGGAATCGATCTTCGCCACGGAGTCAGCGCTTCCCCCGATGGGGCGAGCCCAGGGCACGTGGTCGGCGAAGAACCTCTCGTTGGCCGAGTCCGTGGCCAGGGACGAGGGATCCATGAGCCGCTGTCGGATGGCCGCGAGCTGTTGTTCGCGGACCCGTTCCACTTCGTCGTCGGGGAAGCCGGGTTGGAGCACCGCCTCGGCGACGATGGCCAGCGCCTCGGGAAGGCGAACCGCGAGACACGAGAGGGAAAGGCTCGTCCCTTCCCACCCGGCCGAGGCCGACATCCGGGCACCGATCCCCTCCAGCGCCTCGGCCAGAGCCGATCCGCTCCTCTTTCGGGTGCCTCCCTCGATGGTGTCGGCCGTGGCCACGGCCAGGCCGGCGTTGGCAGAGGAGAGGGCAGCCTCCGACGCCCGCATGAACAGGTTCAGGCTCACCACGGGCAAGCGATGGAGCCGGGCTACACGCAGGTCGAGCCCCGTCGGCAGGCGGGTGCGGTCCACCGCCGGGAAGTCGAAGTCCGCGAAGGTGCCTCGCGCCGGGGGGCGGGAGCGGTCCAGGTCGCTCATCGGTCCGCCTCCGGCTCGTACGTCACGATGGCTCGGTTGTCCTCGCCCAGACGCTCCTCGACAAACTCCCGTATCTGATCCAGTTCGACGGCCCGCAACCGATCGAGCTCCTGGTTGAGTCGGTCGGGCTCGTCGAAGTAGAGGTCGTACATGGAGAGTAGGTCGGCGCGCTCGGAGAGCCGCTCCAGCGTGCGGACCAGGTCCGTCTCCGTGAGGGCGATGGCCCGATGGACCTCCCGTTCCTCGGCACTCCGCAATGCGGCGATCTCCTCGGACATGGCCGCTTCCAACGCCGCCGGTGCCGTGTCGGGATATCCGGTGGCCCATACCAGCATCATCGACTGACCGGTGAGCAGTGGATACACGTACGTGACGACGCTCTTGGCGATCCGGCGCTCCCGCACCAGCCGGCGATAAAAGCGTGCGGCCCGCCCGGTTCCCAGGAGGGCCCCGGTGACGCGAGCCACCGCAAAGTCGTCGGACGAGAACGGCGGGACGCGGAACGCCATGATGACCCTCGGGAGAGGCACGTCGGAAACCACGTGGTCTCGCACCGTGGTGCCAATTCGCGCCCCGACGTCCGGATCACCCGGGAGTGCCGGGATGTCGGCGCCGGGCTCGATCTCGCCGAAGTAGCGCTTCACGGCGTCCAGCGCACGCCGCGGATCGATGTCTCCGGCCAACGTCAGGACGGCGTTGTTAGGCACGTAGAAGGTCTCGAAGAAGGAGCGCACGTCGTCGAGGGTCGCCCCGTCGATGTCCTCCATCGATCCGATGACGGTGTGGTGATAGGGATGGGACTCGGGGTAGACCAAACGCTGGACGCGCTCGTCCCAATCTCCGTACGGCTGGTTGTCGTAGCGCTGGCGCTTCTCGTTCTTCACCACCTCGCGCTGGTTGTCGAGCTTCTCCTGCGTCATGGCCGGAAGCATCCACCCCATGCGATCGGACTCCAACCACAGGGCCAACTCGAGATCCACCGACGGGACCGTCTCGAAGTAGTTCGTGCGATCGAACCAGGTGGTGGCGTTCAGCGTGCCGCCGACGCCTTCGATGAGTTCGAAGTGCCGGTTCTTGGGCACGTTGGCCGAGCCCTGGAACATCATGTGCTCGAAGAGGTGGGCGAATCCGGTCTTGCCCTCCTGCTCGTTCCTGGAGCCCACCCCATACCAGAGGTTGGCCGCGACGATGGGTACCGTCGGATCCGGAGCGAGGACCACCTTCAGGCCGTTGTCCAGCCTGTGGCGCTCGAAGTCGATGGAGAGTCGGGTCACGAAGGGAGCTCCGCGTTCAGGGCCGTTCGCTCAGTCGCAGGCGCAGCATGTTGGGGGCGAGGTCTTCCGTGAGGAGCGCCCGCGACTCCTCATGCCCCAGATCGAGTCGGTCCTCGACGCTGGTCACGAGGACCAGGTCGGCCTCGGCCGCGTTCATGCGCGCCCGTTCCAGCATTTCCCACGCGTCTTCGTCCAATCCTGTGGCGGCTGCAGCCAGCGCCGCGGCAAGCTGAGCGTACACGTCGTCTTCCCGGAGGCGGGCGCCGGAAATGAGCTCCCCCGCGGCCTCCTCCAGGCGGTCGGCCTCCAGGAGTTCGAGGCCGAAGACCACCCTCGTCCACCCGTCCTCCGGGGCCAACCGGACAGCGTCGGCGAGAACGTCCGTGGCGCGGTCGTGGTCTCCAGTGAAGGCGTGGGCCACAGCCAGCTCGTAGGCGATCTGCGGGTCCTCGGGGTCCAGTTCCCGGGCGGCGGTCAACTCCTCGAGGCCCTGCTCGACAAAGCCCTCCCGGGCCAGGTACGCGCCGTAGAAGAACCGACCGACAGCGACCTCCGGCGCCGTCACCGCAGCCGCCCGCAGCGCCGTCTCCGCGTCCGGGTCGTCGAACTGGGCCAGCCCATTGCCGGCCGTTGCGAGCACATAGGGGTCGGTGGGATCCAGGGCGAGGGTACGTTTGAAGCGCTCGTACGCGACGCCCTCCATCCCAAGCTCCCGCTCGGCCACACCCAGCCAACAGTGAACGGCTGGGTCCTCGTCGAAGTCGTCCAAGTGGTCACGAAGCAACTCGGCGGCTCCCGTCCAATCCTCCTCGTCGGCGAGGCTGAGCACCCGTTCCAGGAGAGCGTCGCGGTCCACGGGCTACTCGTCTCCGCCAGCCGGCGAGGGGCCTGTGTCGGACCGTGTGGGGCCCAGAATGTCACGACCGTCCATGGCCTCCGGCGGCTCGATGCCCAGGTAGGCGAGCACGGTCGGCGCAACGTCCGCGAGGCGTGCGTCGGCGAGGAGCCAGGTCGAGGGATCCCGCGCGGAATCGTCGAGCGCCTCCTCCTGCCGGGGGTCGAAGACGATGAAGTCCACCGGCTCCGTGGTGTGCGCCGTGTGAACGCTCCCGTCTTCGTTGAGCATCTTCTCGCAGTTGCCGTGATCGGCCGTGACGAGAGCCACCCATTCGGGATGATCCGAGACCTCCTGCAGGATGTCACCAAGGCAGCCGTCGACGGCCTCACACGCCGAGACGGCTGCCGGAATGACGCCCGTGTGCCCCACCATGTCGGGGTTGGCGAAGTTCACCAGAATGAAGTCGTAGTCGCCCTTCAGGCCCTCGACCACCGCGTCGGCGACGCCCCGGGCGCTCATCTCGGGCTGGAGGTCGTAGGTCGCCACCTTGGGTGACGGAATGAGCACCCGGTCCTCTCCGGCCCACGGCGTCTCCTCTCCTCCGTTGAAGAAGTAGGTGACGTGGGCGTACTTCTCCGTCTCGGCGACCTTGAGCTGGGAGCGCCCCTGGGAGGCCAGGAACTCGGAGAGGCCCATGCGCACGTCGACGGCTTCGAAGGCGACGGTGGTGGGCAGATCGTCCTCGTACTCCGTCATGGACACGACTCTCGATGGGAGCGACCTGGGTCGCTCGAAACCCTCGAACGAGGGATGACAGAGCGCCGCCGTGATCTGCCGCATCCGATCGGCTCGGAAGTTCATGAGGAGCACGACGTCATCGGCGCCCATGCCCTGCTCACCGACGCCCCGGATGCCGGTGGGCTCCACGAACTCGTCGGTTGTGCCCTCCTCGTAACTGGCTTCCAGGAAGCCGATGTCGTCGGCCCACTCCTCGGCCTCGCCCCGAACCATGAGGTCGAATGCCTTCTTCGTGCGGTCCCATCGCTTGTCCCGGTCCATGGCCCAATAGCGGCCCGTGACCGACGCGATGGCCCATGCCTCGTGGCGACGACACGCCTGGGCCAGGCCTTCCAGGTAGCCCCGGCCGCCCGTCGGCGAGGTGTCGCGCCCGTCGGTGAAGCAGTGGAGCCTGAGAGGTACGTCCGAGGGCCACCGCTCCAGCAGACCCTCGAAGTGGCGGAGGTGACTGTGAACTCCCCCGTCCGACACCAGACCCGCCACATGGAGCGCACCTCCCGATTCTCGGAGCGAATCGGCGATGGCGTCCAACCCCAGTCGGTCCGCGAAGGTACCGTCCTCCATGGACCGGTCGATCCGGACGATGTCCTGATTCACGATGCGACCGGCGCCCAGGTTGAGGTGACCGACCTCCGAGTTGCCCATCTGACCCGCCGGCAGTCCGACGTCGCGCCCGGAACACGCCAGACGGGTCCGGGGCCGATTCGAGTAGAGACGGCGGAAGGTGGGCACGTCGGCCAGTTCGATGGCGTTGCTCCCATCCGGTTCGCCTTGGAAGTCGGAGTGACCCCAACCATCCAGGATGACGAGGAGAACCTTTCTCATGGCAGACGAAGGTGTGGGTTTGGTGCGCCGCGGCCGCGCCGGCACCGGGGGGACCGGGGTCGGGGAATCTAACGGGTCTGGCCAAGGCGGAGTTGACGCGGTGGCGACGGAGGGCGGAGGTTCCGGTCCACCCGAGCCCCACAGCACCACGGAGACGACCGTGAAGTACTCACCCTTCCGCATGGAGCGGTGGCAGTCGACCTACGAACACCGCGTGGAGATCAACCTCTCCGAAAGCGGCGTGCACCCCCTCACGGTGGGTGAGCTCGCGGAGCTTTCCGGTCGCGACGTCGGGGTCGACGACACGCTCCTGGGATACGGTCAATCCAATGGCTCCGATGAGCTCAGGGCGCTCATCGCCGATCAGTACGAGGGAGCTTCCGACGCCTCGATTCTCGTCACCATCGGGGGGGCCGAAGCCAACTTCGTCTCGTTCTGGCACCTCTTCGAAGGCGGTGCTACGGCGGCCATCGTCCTTCCGACGTACGGACAGGTCCCCGGCCTTCTCGAATCCTTCGGATCGCGACTCCTGCCGGTACACCTGAACGAGGACGAGGGATGGCAGCCCGACCTCGACGCCCTCGAGGATGCGTTGAAGGCCGGGGCATCGTTCGTGCTCGTCACCAACCCCAACAATCCCACGGGCGCCTCCCTCACCCGGGAGTCCATGGACGCCATCGCCGACCTCACCGAACGGTACGGAGCGTGGATCCTCGCCGACGAGGTGTATGCCGGCGCCGAGTCCCATGGGGAACGTACTCCGTCGTTCTGGGGGGTCCACGAGCGGGTCATCGTGACCAATTCGCTGTCGAAAGCGTACGGCCTGCCTGGCCTCCGCCTCGGTTGGGTCGTCGGACCCGAGTCCCTCGTCCCAGAGCTTTGGGGCCGAACCGACTACACCACCATCGCCCCGGCCTCGGTTTCGGACCTCCTGGCCCGTGTGGCCCTCGAGCCGTCGACGCGGGAGAAGATCGGCGAACGCACACGCGGAATCGTCCGAAAGAACCTGGGCGTGCTGGAGGAATGGATGGCGGCCCAAGAAGGAAGGTTCAGCTACCGACCGCCGGACGCCGGCGCCATCTGCTACACCCGCTACGATGCCCCCGTGAACTCCAGCGACTTCGCCGAAAAGCTCCGGGTGGAGAAATCGGTGCTCGTGGTGCCCGGAGACCACTTCGGCATGGACCACCACCTGCGCCTCGGCTTCGGGAACCCCGAGGACGAGCTTCTGGAAGGCCTCGACCGGGTTCGCGCCGCCTTCGACGAGGTGTCGGCGAGGGTGTAGAGAAGGAGTCGGGTGTGCACGTAAGCGCGTCGTCCACGTCCTCGTAGGGTACAGCAAGGGAGCGGCGCGCCGCGGTGTCGCGGCTCCTTCCCCCGTACGAGGAGGATGGTACGATGCGGCACAGACCTTCCGGCGCCCGCGCGCCCCGAGAGGCGGCCCCCGCCAACGATCGGTTGAAGACGAGCTTCTCCGCCTGGCTCTGGACGTCGATGATCGCCGCAACGGTGGTCCACTTCGCCACCTTCGCGCTCTGGCCCACCCTGACCGCCGAGGTGGTCACCGTCGACGCCGAGATCCTCACGCTCATCGACGTGCCCACCGAGATCGACCTCCCCGAGCCTCCGGACGAGCTCCATGTCCCCGCGACACCGGTGGTGAGCCCCGTGCAGCTCGACGACGACGTGACCATTGGAAAGACCACCCTCGCCGCGAATCCCCCCGACGCCCTTCCGCTCCCGCCTTCAGGTGGCGAGATGCGCGGCCTCCGGACGACGACCCTCGTGCCGTACACCGTGGCGCCGGCCATCGTGAACGGCCCCGAGATCGTCCGGGCGCTGGAGCGAGCCTACCCCGCATTCCTGCGCGACGCCGGGATCGGTGGCACCGTTCAAGTCCTGGTCCACATCGACGAGAACGGAGAGGTCCAGGACGTGCGCCTCGACGAGAGCTCCGGCCACCAGGCGTTGGACCGGGCCGCCCAGTCGGTGGCCACGCTGTATCGCTTCTCACCCGCGCTGAACCGTGACCAACGTGTCGCCGTGTGGGTCTCCTTCCCCATCGTCTTCCGCGTAAGGGAGTGACGGACCGGAACAGCGCCGCCAGGACCCGTCCCGCCGGAAACGCGCGGTCGCGGAGTCCCTAGAATCCGGGTCCCAGGGGAACGGCGGCCCGCACACGGACGACACCGTCGTGGCGGGTCGCACCGTTCTGGAACCGGCTGTCGGTGACCCTGGCGAGGCCGACACCCACGCTGAACTCCCTTCCGTCATCGGCGTAGGCCGTGATGGAGATCAGCCCCCGGAGGTAGAACTCGTCGGGCCGGTCGTCGATCTTCTCCAGCACGTCCAATTCACCGTCGGGTCGGAAGCGTGCATCCCACACGTCGGCGCTCCGGTTCTCCACGCCGGCCTCGACGGTGGCGCGAATGCCCGGTCGATTGATCCCGACCTCGAGGAAGGCACCGTCGGTGTTCACGTCGCCGAGGCCCAGGAGCCGACGATCCAGCGTGCGCCCCGATCGGAACTGGCTGTGGCGGTGCATCCGATATCCGCTGTGGTAGAACTCGAAGCGCAGGTCGGCGACACCTTCCACATCCAGTCGTGGGACCCACACGCCGAGGAGCCACGCGCCGTCCTGCCAAAAGATCCGGCGGAGGTTGTGTCCCTTGTCCTCGAGGGTGAACTCGGCGAAGAGCTGGGCGTGACGCCACGAGGGCATGCGGAGCTGGAAGCCGAGTGACGTGCCTTTGTTGGAGAAGAGGAACGTCTCTCCACCGTTGAAGATCCAGTCGATGAAGAGGAGGTGATCGGCGATGCGGGACCACGCCGAGGCGGTGGGAGCGCCCTCCCCACCCGACTGGATGAGCGTGGCGAACCACGCCTCGAACCGCGGATGGGGACGCACGGCGACGTTGTACCCCACCAGCTTGCTCCGGGGCACGGCACGGTCCTCCTCGAGGACGGCGATGAAGACCTCGGCTTGGGTCGGCCCGAGCACGGACAGGAAGCCGGGCCACTGGAAGGGGGCGTCCGACGAGACACGGATCCGGTCCAACCCGCGGGTATTGCCGGCCAGGAGGCCGCCTCCGTTCCGGCCCGGCCCCCAGACGGAGGTGGACCGGCCCACGTCGAAACGGAGGTTGGACCATTGGAGTCGCGCCTGCGCTTGAAGCACCTGAACGCCACCCTCTCCGACCCCGGCGCGCGGCTCCCCCCACCAGATGCGCGGTCGAAACTCTGCCGCCACGCGATGGCCCAACGACCCTTCGACGTCCAGTTCGGCGGCGCCCGTCAATCCCTCGACGTACTCCCGGCCGATCCGGTAGCGGGCCAGGTGGTTCACGTCGGCCTCCACGCTCCCGGTGTTCGTGTCCTGGGGAACGGCAAGCCAGGGACTGTCCATGGCCGTGACTTCGGCCACCCCCGTTACCCGGAGACCGCGCTCCACATCGGACGATCGTACCTCATCGAGGATCGCCTCGGCCGCGGCTCGCTCGCGGGGAGAGAGCCGATTCAGGTTGGACCGCGCGTGTTCGAGGAGGCGAAGCGCCTCGGTGCGCGACCACGGGCGCACCGAAACGATGCGGTCGTCCACCAGGCCGAAGCCGACGAGCTTCTCGACGGCCCACTCGACCCGACTACCGGTGGGAAGGTCCGGCGACGCCTGGGCGTGGAGTGAACCCCCCGGAGCCAGGACCACCATGGCCGCGAGAATCGTCAGGGTGGGCAGCGCCCGGGGCATGGCCTTGCCGACCCGCGCCAAGAACCGGATGAGAGACACTCCAGGAAGGGCCAGAGGGAGGGGCGTCGTGCCGCGCGCGACGGACGAGTCGAAAGCTACGGCCGGGCCTCCTCCGTGTCAGTCTCCTCCATGTCCGTCTTGTCCGTGCCAATCTCCTCGAGGCCGACCCGCTGCCACGGATGGCGCTCGTGCATACGACGCCCTCGGGGCTCTGGAGAGCGTGCCCCACGTCAACTACTGCCGGAGCGCCTCCTTCGGGTCGATCCCCACTGCGCGGCGGGCGGGGATCAAGGCGGCCAGAAGCGCCACGCCTCCAAGGAGGACCGTCGCCCCCGCGAGCGTGACCGGGTCCCAGCTTCGAACGCCGAACAAAAGGCTCGAGAGCGCCCTGCCCGTCAGCAGCGCCCCCAGGGTGCCCAGGCCAAGGCCCACGACCACGAGGCGCAGCGAGCGACCGAGGACCATGCGCAGGAGGCGCGATCCCGAAGCGCCCAGGGCCGACCGGATCCCGATCTCGCGCGTCTGCAGCTGCACCGTGTAGCTCAGGACGCCGTAGATCCCCACCGCCGCCACGAGGACCGCGATGAACGCGAACACGGAGCCGATGAGGGACGCGGCTCGTGGTCGAGCCACACTCTCCGCCATCATGGTCTCGAGCAGACGCAGGTCGGCCGTCGGGATGTCGGGGTCGATGCCGGCCACGGCCTGACGGATGGGTGCGAAGAGACTCCCGGGTTCGACCTCGGTCCGGACGACGTACGACATCGCGCGGTTGGTCAGCATGCTGAAGGGCGCGTAGAACACCGCCTCCGGATCGGCGTCGTATCCGTCGTCGAGCACGTCACCCACGATGCCCACGACACGCATGGGCCGAGGCGTCGCCCAGTCGAGGACGAGGGCCGCACCGAGTGCGTCGCCGCCGGGCCAGTGCTCCTCCGCCATGCGCTCGCTGATGACGATGGGCATCTCCTCGGATGTCACCCACGGCTCGGGGAGAGCGCCGGACAGCAGCGGGACACCGAGCGTCTCGAAATAGCCGGGAGTCACCGAGTGATACTCGGCGCGCAGGGGGCGGGTCGGGTCGACCTCGCGACCTTCGATGAGAAACGTCGTGAAGCGGTTCTCCGTGGTGAACATGAGGTCGGACGACATGGCCACGGAGGTGACGCCCGGGATGGTCACGAGTTCGTCCAGGAGCGCCCGATGGTATTCGACGACGGCCTCGGTGTCGGGGTAGTCGGTGCTCGGGGGCATTGCGTCGAAGGTGACGACGTTGGTCGGCTCGAATCCGGGGGGGACGCTCACCAAGGTGTCGAAGGACCGGGTGAGGAGGCCCGCCAACACGAGAAGCGTCGTGGCCAGCCCGACCTGGGCGACGACCAGAGAGCGGCGCGCCGAGTGCGACCCCGAACCTCCACCCCGCGCCGCGCCCCCCACCCGCGCGCATCGGAGTCCGACCCAGCAAGCGGCGCGGGCCATGGGTAGACCGAAGACGACACCGGCGCAGAGCGCCATGGCCGCAGTGGCCACGACCACCCGGTAGTCCACCGAGACGTCCACCAAGTTCGTGAAGAAGCGCGTTTGGAGGGCTCGCAGCGCGTCTCGACCGCCCAGGACCACCACCGTCCCCACCAGCGCCCCGAGAGTGGCATGCACCACCCCCTCCACCACCACCTGGCGTACGAGCCGACCGCGGCCGGAGCCCAGGGCGGCACGGAGAGCGAACTCGCCTCTTCGCTCCTCGCCGCGGGCGAGCGTCAGGTTGGCCACGTTGGCGCACACGATGAGGAGCACGGCCAGACCGGCTACGAGAAGAAGGATCAGCGTGGGCCGGACCTCGGAGAGGAGGTGCTCGTCGAGGGTGAGCACCACGATCGAGCGCCCACCGTTGGCCACCGGGTGCTCTTCGGCCATCCTAACGGCCAGCGCGTCCATCTCGGCGCGAGCCTGCTCCACGGGCACACCCTCGCGCAACCGCGCGATGGCCCGGAGGTAGCGCGACCCGTGATCGCTCCGTCGGGACTCGAGGGCGAGGGGGCGCCACAGTTGAGGCGCCTGCCAGCTGAGATCTTGC
>ERZ869936.1636-NODE-1636-length-15400-cov-5.028087_pt1 | contig 15400 bp, 17 predicted proteins | sample MGYA00520876_ERZ869936 | MGnify/ENA primary metagenome ERZ869936 (study PRJEB32218, sample SAMN09650985) | biofilter metagenome | isolation source: enrty point of leading RO module | place: Saudi Arabia: Thuwal, RO plant located on Red Sea | collected 2016-02-17 ...
TCTTCGAAGCTATGCCGGCGAAAAGGGGCCCGGAAGCATTGCGTAGGAACGCCCCTCCGGGCCTTGTGTATTGACGACACGTGGCGCCGGAGACCATTGGTGTGGGGCAGGCGGTCGAGAGCGGCTGCTGGACGTGGACACGAAGGAGGTCGCCGCGGCGGGCTCCAGAGGGTGACGCCGGATGCGAGACGTCGAGGGAGGGGCCAGCACTGTGACCGAGATGCTTCGGTCCGATGGCCGTTCCCGTCGCGCCCGTCTCGGTCAGGGGTTGGGCGACTGGTTGAAATCCATCGCCATCGCCTTCGGTCTCTTCCTCCTCATCCGCGCCACGGTCGTCGAGGCATTCAAGATCCCCACGTCGTCCATGGAGGGGACCCTCTTGGTCGGCGACTTCCTCCTGGTGAACAAGGCCGTGTACGGGGCCAGGATCCCGGGGACCTCCATCGACCTTCCGGCGTTCGCCGAGCCCGAGAGAGGAGACGTCATCGTCTTCCATCCTCCTCACGAGCCTGAGAAGAACTACGTCAAGCGACTGGTAGGCCTCCCGCTCGACACGCTCGAGATGAGGGACAAGCAACTCTTCCTCAACGGTGCCCCGGTGTGGGAGCCGTACGCACGACATGTGGACGATGCCGGGGATGCCGTCCACCCCGACATGGAGTGGCAGTCCCACCACCTCATCGCAGGCCCCCCTCGAGGGTACCACCCGACGCGGGACAACTGGGGTCCCATCGTCGTACCCGACGGGCGGTTCTTCGTCCTAGGAGACAACCGGGACAACAGCGAAGACTCGCGATACTGGGGTTTCGTGACTCGCGACCAGATACGGGGTCGTCCGTGGGTGGTGTACTACTCCTACGTCCCCGCGCGCCCCAGCGAGTCGACGGGCTTTCCCCTGGTGCGTTGGTCCAGGCTGGGGACGGTCATCCGCTGACGGTGGCGCCCCGCCCATTGCGCGATCGCGGTATCGCTGAGATCCTATGCGGGGCGGACGACCCGAAGCGGTCTTTGCCCCGTCCTGTCGACCCCGCCACGGCTCAGGCCCGATGACCTTCTCTTCCCGCAAGGCTTCATCCAAAGAAGGCTCGCTGGACCAGTATCTGAAGGAAATCAGTCAGTACCCGCTCATCGATCGGGAAGAAGAGGCGCGCCTCGCCAAGCTCATCCGGAAGGGCGAGGAAGAGGCCCTCAACAAGCTGGTTCGGTCGAACCTCCGATTCGTCGTCTCCGTGGCGAAGAAGTACCAGAATCAGGGTGTGCTGCTTTCCGATCTCATCAACGAGGGCAACCTCGGGCTCATCCGGGCGGCCCATAAGTTCGACGAGACCAAGGGCATCAAGTTCATCAGCTACGCGGTCTGGTGGATCCGTCAGGCCATCCTCCAATGCTTGGCTGAACAGAGTCGCATCGTTCGTGTGCCTCTGAACCGGGCCGGAGCGTTGTACCGGATCGGTCGACGGAGCTCGACCCTTCTCCAGGAGTTGGGGAGGGAGCCCACCGTCGACGAGATCGCCGAGGATCTCGACGTGTCGAAGGAGGAGATCGAGCGCACGCTCGCCATCTCCCACTCCCACCTGTCCCTCGACGCGCCGATGACGCCAGGAGAGGACAACCGTCTTCTCGACTACCTGCCCGACCAGTATTCGCCGGGCCCGGAGGACGAAGCGTTCGAGCACGCCCTCAAGAACACCATCGAAGAGGCACTTTCGACGCTCAAGGAACGCGAGGCGAAGATCCTTCGTCTCTACTTCGGCCTCGACGACGAGGAGCCCATGACCCTGGAGGAGATCGGGGAGATCCTGGGCATCACGCGTGAACGGGTGAGGCAGATCAAGGAGAAGGCGCTGGTGCGACTCCGGCACGCCTCCCGGGCCCGATTCCTGGAGACGTACCGGTAGCGGCGTCAATGCGCCGAGCCGGGGCCCTTCGCTCCGGTCCTTCCACACCGTCGCCGGAAGCTCGGCGTGGGCGGCTCCCGGACCTTGCGAGAACGCCCGTCTTTTCGGGCTTTCCGGCCGTTGACGCTCTTCGGCATCTCCGGTAGCTTAGAAGGCTCTTTTCAGGAAGCTCCGCCTCTGCACCTCGAAGGCATGAGAACGTATACACCCAAAGCCGCCGACATCGAACACCAGTGGTGGATCGTCGACGCGGCCGACAAGCCCCTTGGCCGTCTCGCATCGGAGATCGCGCGGGTCATCCGCGGCAAGCACAAGCCGATGTACACGCCCCATCTCGACGTCGGTGACAACGTCGTCGTCGTGAACGCCGAGAAGGTCCGCCTGACGGGCAACAAGGCGGACCAGAAGACGTACTTCCGTCACTCGGGATACATGGGGGGCGAGAAGCACATTCCCTTCAAGCGCATGATCCAGACCCACCCCGAGCGCGTGGTTGAGCTCGCGGTGAAGGGCATGCTCCCGAAGAACGCACTGGGCCGCGAGCTCAGGAAGAAGCTCAAGGTCTACGCGGGATCCGAGCATCCCCATCAGGGGCAGCGGCCCCAACCTCTGGACATCTGAAGATCAGGGACTCGTAAGGCATGGCCACAGCAGTGAAGGATCAGATCCAGGCCGTCGGCCGTCGCAAGACGTCCGTCGCGCGCGTCATCCTCCGCCCGGGCAAGGGCGAGTGGAGCGTCAACGGACGCCCCATGACGGATTATTTCCCGCGTCCCTCCCACCAGATCCGCATCGAGGAGCCGCTCAAGGTCACCGAGCTCGAAGGCTCCTTCGACGTCATCGTCCGTGCCCACGGCGGAGGGCTCACGGGGCAGGCCGACGCGGTGCGTCTGGGTCTGGCTCGGGCCCTGGTCGCCCACGACGAGGAGCTGAGGCCCGCCCTGCGTGAGAAGGGAATGATGACTCGGGATGCCCGTGAAGTGGAGCGGAAGAAGCCCGGTCGACCCAAGGCTCGCAAGCGCTTCCAGTTCTCCAAGCGTTAATCGTTTCCACCACGTTCGACGGCGCGGCTCCGGCCGCGTCTACATCCTGACCGGGGCGTACATCGGCCCCACTGAAAAAGACCGCATCCATGTCTGAAGTTCGTCTCGACCAGTTGCTCGAGGCCGGAGTGCATTTCGGCCACCAGACCCGCCGTTGGAATCCGAAGATGAAGCCCTTCATCTTCACCGAGCGCAACGGCATCCACATCATCGACCTCCGCAAGACGCTCGACCGCCTCCAGGTCGCGCAGCAGGCGGTTCGGGAAGTGGTGCTCAAGGGTGAGCGGGTCCTCTTCGTCTGCACCAAGAAACAGCTTCGCTCCGTCGTGGAGCAGGAAGCCCAGCGGTGTGGATCCTTCTACGTCACCGAGCGCTGGCTCGGCGGCATGCTGACCAACTTCCAGACCATCCGTCAGCAGATCCGTCGTCTGAAGGAGCTCGAGCGGGGCGTGGAGGAAAACGCCTTCGAGTTCTACACGAAGAAAGAGCAGCTCATGCTCGACCGCGAGCGTGCCAAGCTGGACAAGTACCTCGTCGGCGTGAAGGACATGGGGCGACTCCCCGGTGCCCTCTTCGTCGTGGACGCCCGCCGCGAGCTCATCGCAGTCAAGGAAGCGAAGAAGCTCGGGATCCCGGTCATCGCCATCACCGACACCAACGCGGATCCGGACCTCATCGATTTCCCGATTCCGGGGAACGACGACGCCATCCGTTCGGTGACGCTCATCGCCACGGCCATCGCCAACACCATCGGTGAGACGCGCAAGGAAGTCCCGGACGAGGAGCGTCGCCGCATCGAAGAGATGGAGGCGACGACCTACTCGACCAAGACGGGCGAAACCACCGAGAAGGAAGCGCCCAAGCGTCGCCGGCCACGCCGCAAGCGTCGTCCGCGGCCCGAGGTCATCGCGGCCCACCTGAAGGACGACGAAAAGGGCGAGGGAGCCGACGAGTCCGAGTCCGACGACGAGAGCGGTGAGGAAGCGGAGGCGAAGCCCAAGGCGAAGAAGCCCAAGGCCAAGAAGGCGAAGAAGGACGACGGCGAAAAGAAGCCCAAGAAGAAGGCGAAGAAGAAGGAGCCCGAGGCGGATGCCGAGGACTCCGACGATGGAGGCGAGGAAGAGTAGGGGGCGGATACGACCCGATCCCTCCGGGAGCCGGCTGTCACCCGACAGTCGTCGGCCGGGAGGGCAGGGGACGCGCTCGGCGCGACCCCGAGTGAGGCGGCGCGGTATCCGAAGCGACGGACCCGCCGCCTCTTTTCACGAGCCGGCCACAGCCGGACATGAAACGAAGGAAGGAACCGAGGATGAGTGACACGATGACGATCAGTGCGAAGGACGTTAAGGCGCTCCGCGACAAGACCGGCGCGGGGATGATGGATTGCAAGAAGGCCCTCGAAGAAACGGGCGGCGACCTGGAAAAGGCCGTCGACCTTCTCCGGGCCAAGGGTGCCGCCAAGGCGGCGAAGCGGGCCGAGAAGTCGGCCAACGAAGGTGTCATTGGCAGCTACATCCACTTCGACAACAAGACCGCGGTCATCGTCGAAGTGAACTGCGAAACCGACTTCGTCGCCAACACCGACGACTTCAAGGGTCTCGCGCGCGACCTGGCCATGCACATCGCCTCCACGGCGCCCATCGCGGTCTCGTCGGACGAGATCGACCCGGCGGTGGTGGAGCGCGAGAAGGCGGTCTACCTGGAGCAGGTGAAGGAGGAGGGCAAGCCGGAGCACATTGCCGAGAAGATCGTGGAGGGCAAGCTCCAGAAGTTCTTCAAGGAGAGCACCCTCCTCGCGCAGCCGTTCGTCAAGGATCCGGACAAGACGATCCAGGAGCTCATCACCGAGGTTTCATCGAAGACCGGTGAGAAGATCGAGGTGGCCCGCTTCTCCCGACTGAAGGTCGGCGAGAAGTAACCACCCGACTACCCACCCCGAATCCCAGGGAGCGAACATGAGCGACGGATCGGATCTCCGATACAAGCGGGTGCTCCTCAAGCTCTCCGGCGAGGCTCTCGCCGGGGAGCGGGGCTTCGGCATCGAGCCTTCGGTCGTGGACCGGATCACGGACGAGATCGGCTCCATCGTGGAGATGGGTGCGTCGCTGGGGATCGTCATCGGCGGCGGCAACATCGTCCGGGGCGCCATGGCGTCCAAAGAGGGGATGGACCGGGTCCAGGCCGACTACATGGGTATGCTGGCCACCATCATCAACGCCCTCGCCGTTCAGGACCTTTTGGAGACCAAGGGCGTGGAGACCCGCGTCATGACGGCGATCCGCATGGAGGAGGTGGCCGAGCCGTACATCCGCCGCCGAGCCATGCGACACCTGGAGAAGGGACGGGTGGTCCTATTCGCCGGCGGGACGGGCAACCCGTATTTCTCCACCGACACCGCGGCCGTGCTCCGGGCCATCGAGATGGAGTCGGACGTGGTCATCAAGGCCACCAAGGTCCAGGGCGTCTACACGGCAGATCCGGCGAAGGACCCCGATGCGGAGTTCATCTCCTCCATCTCGTTCCAGGAGGTCGTCACGCGGGAACTCGCGGTCATGGATGCGGCGGCGGTGGCCCTCTGCAAGGAGAACCAGCTCCCCATCATCGTCCTCAACCTGAGCGACCGTGGAGCCGTGGCCAACGCCATTCGTGGGGAGCGCATCGGAACGCTAGTATCGTAGGAGCAGGCGGAGACGGTGCCCCGAGCCGTCCTCCATCCAGCCACCCGTCAGAACCAACCTATCGGAGGTCGTGATGCCGACGGTCGAAGACGCCAAGGAACGAATGGAGCTCGCCCTGGACGCCCTGCGGCGGGAGTTCGCCACGGTGCGCACCGGCAAGGCGACGCCGGCTCTCCTCGACACCGTGAAGGTCGAGGCCTACGGATCGAAGATGCCGCTGAACCAGGTGGCCACGGTGAGCACGCCGGACTCGAGCCTTCTGGTGGTTCAACCCTTCGACAAAACGCTCCTGCAGGACATCGAGAAAGCCATCATGATGGCGGATCTGGGCCTGAACCCCGCCAACGACGGCAACATCATCCGGATTCCGATCCCGCCGCTCAATGAGGAGCGCCGCAAGGAGTTCGTGAAGGTACTCCACAAGATGGCCGAGGAGGCGAGGATTTCCATTCGCCATGCACGTCGCAGCGTGCGCGACGAGATCCATCAGCGCGTGAAGGACCACGAGATCGGGGAGGACGAGGGTCATCGTCGGGAGGACTCGGTCGAGAAGTTGACCCACGAGTACTCGGACAAGATCGACGAGCTGTTGAAGCAGAAGGAAGAAGAGGTGATGGCGATCTAGCCACGCCATCCATCGCGTCACGGCTCATGTCCGCCTCCCATCGACTTCAACAGGTTCGCCTTCATGGCGATGTCCCATCGCATGTGGCCGTCATCATGGACGGCAACGGTCGGTGGGCCCGTGAGCGGGGACTGCCCCGTCATCTGGGCCACCGTGAGGGGATGAAGTCCGTTCGGGAGGCCATCGAAGGGGCCATAGAGGCCGGCGTCGACATCCTAACGCTCTTCGCCTTCTCCACCGAGAACTGGAAACGGCCCGCCACCGAGGTGTCGGCCCTCATGGGACTCCTCCAGCACTACGCTCGCAAGGAGGGGGAGGAGCTCCGTCGGCAGGGCGTGGAGGTGCACGTGCTCGGGGACCTCGATCGCGTGGATGATCCGACCCGCTCGGCCATCGACCAGATCGCCGAGGCGACCAAGGGGGGGACGTCGCTCCGTCTCAACCTGATGATCTCGTACGGCGGCAGGGAGGAACTGCTTCGTGCCGCTCGGCTTCTGGCAGAGCGTGTGGAGACGGGTGAACTCCAGCCCTCGGATATCGACTCAGAGGCGCTGGAGGCGACACTGTTCACCGCCGGATTGCCCAGCCCGGACCTCCTCATCCGGACGTCGGGCGAACAACGGATCAGCAACTTCATGCTGTGGCAACTGGCGTACACCGAGTTGCACATCACTCCGGTCTTCTGGCCCGACTTCGGGAGAAAGGACCTCTTCGAGGCGATCCTCGACTTTCAGCGTCGCGACCGGCGGTTCGGCGCCGTCCATTCGACGTGACCGAAGCGTTTACGAAGCCCGCCCGATGAGCGAGTTGTCGAAGCGTGTCGCCGTGGCCGCGGTGGGCATCCCTTCGGTGCTGGCGCTGGCCTACCTGGGCGGGTGGTTCCTCGCGGCGCCACTCGCCCTCTTCGCGGCTCTGGGAGTTCGGGAGGTGGCGCGTTTTGCGGAGAAGAAGGAGGTCGCGCCCTTCGAGGCCCTGGGCGTGGCCATGGCGGTCGTCCTCGTCTTGACCGCCTCCTGGCGGCCGACGTTTCCGACGTTCGCTCCGTGGGCGTTCGGGGTGGTCATCGTGGGGAGCGGCGTGGGCCTCGTCGCCGCCCTCGGCGGGCGGGGTCCGGGGCGAGCGCCCCTGGCCGCCGTGTCGGTGACCGTCCTGGCCGCCGTGTACGTTGGCGGGGCCCTGGCGTTCGGGTCGCTCCTGCACGCGCTGCCCGGCGCTGCCGGGTGGGAGCTGGGAGACGCTGCGGCGTGGGCCGGCCTGGTGGCCGTGGCCCTGCCGTTGGCCGTCACCTGGATCGGCGACGCGGCAGCGTTCTTCGCGGGTTCGGCGTGGGGCCAGGCGAAGCTCGCTCCCTCCATCAGCCCCAACAAGAGCTGGGTAGGCTTCTGGGCCGCCCTCGTCGGGGGGGCCGTGGCCGGGGTCCTCTGGCTTGTCGCGGCGCGTGCCGTGTTCGCCGGCGGAGGCGGGGTCGTGGGCCTCGCTCTGATGGCCGCGGTGGGCGCCGGCGTGGCCGGTGCCGCGGTGGTGGGCGACCTGGTGGAGTCGCTTCTCAAGCGTGAAGCGGGGGTGAAGGACTCGGGCACCTTCTTTCCCGGTCATGGAGGAGTCATGGATCGCATCGATTCCCTCCTCTTCACCATTCCGCTGTCGTACGTCGCGCTGGTCGTGCTCGGGGGTGTGCCGTGATTCGCGTCGCCATCCTCGGCTCGACGGGTTCCATCGGCCGGAGTGCCCTGGAGGTGGTATCCCGCCACGCCGACCGGTTCGAGATCGTTGCGTTGGTGGCCAACCGGAGCGCAGACGTCTTGGCCCGCCAGGTGGAAGCGTTCCGGCCCCGCACGGCCGTCCTGTGCGACGAGAGCGTGCCGCTGCCCGCCGGCGGTGGGACCACACGGTGGCGCTCGGGGCGGGAAGCCATGCTCGAGGTCGCGGCTTCGGCGGATGTGGACGTCGTACTCAACGCCCTGGTGGGCGCCGCTGGACTCGAGCCCACTCTGGAAGCCCTCGGTGCGGGTCACCGCCTCGCGTTGGCCAACAAGGAGTCCCTGGTAGCGGGAGGTCCCCTGGTCCTGGAGGCGGCGCGGAAGAGCGGCGCGGAGATCGTGCCCATCGACTCCGAACACAGCGCCATCCTCCAGTGCCTCGAAGGACATCCACGGGAGTCGGTCCAGCGCATCGTGCTCACCGCGTCCGGCGGGCCGTTTCGCGGTCGGACCGCCGCCGACCTCAGGGACGTGGACGCATCGGCGGCGCTTCGGCACCCGACGTGGGACATGGGTGCCAAGATCACCGTCGATTCGGCGACACTGGCGAACAAGGCGCTCGAGGTCATCGAGGCCCACTTTCTCTACGGGCTCGACTACGACGAGATCGACGCCGTGGTCCATCCACAATCGGTGATCCACTCCTTCGTGGAGTTCGTGGACGGCTCGGTCCTGGCTCAGCTCGGCCTTCCCACCATGGAGCTGCCCATTCTGTACGCCCTCCACTATCCCGATCGGGTGGAGGACGAGCACCTCAGGACCTACGATCCCACCCAAGCCTCTCCTCTGACGTTCGAGGAGATCGACCACGAAGCGTTCCCCATGTTCTCCCTCGGGGTCGAGGCGGGGCGGCGGAGCGGATGCTCGCCAGCGGTGTACAACGCCGCCAATGAGATCGCGGTCCAGGTTTTCCTCGAGGATCGCATCCGTTTTCCCGAGATTGCTCGTACGGTACAAGAGACCATGGATCGGATGGGTACGAGCGCCATCCGCGACATCGACGATGTCCTCGATGTGGATTCGGCGGCGCGAGCCGTCGCCACCGAGGTGGCCGACGCGCTGTCGGCAGCTAGAACAGGAACGACTTCATGACAGTATTGGCGACCGTCGTCGTCCTCGGCGTCCTCATCTTCGTGCACGAGTTGGGGCATTTCTGGGCGGCCAAGGCGGTGGGGATCGAGGTCCAGCGGTTCTCCATCGGGCTCGGGCCCAAGGTCTTCGGCTTCACCCGGGGCGCGACCGAGGACTGCGGGGGTGCCCTGCCCCTCGGCGGCTACGGGAAGGGGGAGGGGGGGGACGTCGGGATGATGGCCCGCCGCGGGGGTGGGGAAGTGGACGGTCCTTCTCGGGAGCCCAGCGATCGGGATTTCGACTCGAAGCCCATCTGGGCGCGGACGCTGGTGATCTCCGCCGGTGTCATCATGAACATGTTGTTCGCGTTCGGCGTGTACGTTTTCCTCGCCGCCAACTACGGCGTCCAGACGTACGACTCCACCCGCATCGGTTTCGTGCAGGCCGAGGGGCTTCCGCCGGGAACGGAGGTGTTCGCCACCATCGAACCCGGTAGCCGCGTCGTCAGCATCGATGGCGAGGTCATGGAAGACTGGGGCGATCTGGAGTCCCGGCTCCTCGACGGACCTGGCGGGACGACGGTGCTCGAGCTCGTCGAGCCACGGCGGGAGATCACGGTGGAGCTCCCTGCCGACCGCGAGGACCGCATCGAGCTGGTTCGGCGCGTGTCCGTGTGGCTCGAGGCGGGTGTCGGCTTCCTCGCCCCTGGTGACCCCGCCGACGACGCAGGGCTCGAAGTGGGGGATCGGATCCTGGCCGTCGACGGACAGCCGACCCTCAACTGGTGGACCTTCGTTCAGCAGATCGAATCCCGTCCCGGGCAGCAGGTCGAGGTGACGCTCTCCCGCGACGAGCGCGAAATCGTCCGCACCGTCACCCTCGATGCCGTCGAAGAGGAGGACGCGTCCGGCAACGTGACCACCGTGGGCAAGATCGGGATCTCCCCGCCCGGTATCGCGGTGACCTACAACCGTGTGGAGTTCGGGGATGCCGTGGTCATCGGGTATCGCGAGACGATGGCCGTCACGGGCATGATCCTCGGGTTCCTGCGCGATCTGGTGACGCTGAACGTCTCTCCACGGTCGGTGGGAAGCATCGTCACCATCGGTGAGGCCTCGGGTCAGGCGGCGGCTGCCGGCCTCGACACCTTCCTTCGCTTCATGGCGCTCTTCAGCATCAACCTCGCCGTGCTCAACCTCCTTCCCATTCCCGTACTCGACGGCGGGCACCTGGTGTTTCTCGGCATCGAGGCGATCCGGGGAGGTCGGGGGCTCTCGGTGGAGCAGAAGCTCAAGTGGAGTAACGTCGGGTTCCTGATCATCGTGGGGATCATGGTGTGGGCTTTGTCGAACGACTTTTTGAGGTTGTTCGGGCTCTAGTTCTTCACGGGGGTTTTGGCCTCTCGGCTCGCCTGCGGTGGCCGTCGTAGGTCGGGCTCGCGGCGCTCCGGGGCGTTTTGGAGGGGGCGGGCGGCTGGGGTGACGGCGCGGGGGTGTTTGGGCCGGGGCGTTGCGTCGCGCATGCTCACGCGACCTACGGCGGCCGCCGCAGGCGGTCAGAGAGGGTAGGGGCGTGCGTGCTCTGAGACCGGCCTGAGCGCTTTGGGTGCGGTCGCTCGCTTTGCTTGCGACCGGCTTTGGGGCTGGCGGCCGGCTTTGAGCGGGGTCGCGTTGCTTTGCTCGCGACCCTTCGGCCGACTCAGGGTGCGGCGGTGGGGGTGAGGAGCGCGGTAAGGCGGACGGGGGTGACGTGACACTCGCCTCCCTCGACGCGGACGTTGTTGCGGGTCCAGAGGTCGTAGCCGTCGGCGGTGATGACCACGGCGTGGATGCCCTCGTTTTCGCCGGCGCCGGAGAGGACGTTGGTGAAGACGTCCATGGGAGAGGTGCCACCGTCTTCCACCGTCACCCCCGAGAGGCCTTCGGTCACGGGTGCGTCCGTTTCGGCGTCGAGGGCGGTGACGACGATGCCGTAGACGAACTCGGTGGTGCACGCTCGGGGGCCGAGGGTGTCGCACGCACCGAGGGCGAGGACGGCGACGGGTGCGAGTGCGTGGAGGGGCGGGACCGGCTTCGGAGACGACGGCGATCCGAACGCGCGGACGCGGGGCGGTTCACAGGAGGCTGAGTTGGCTCGGACCGCTCCTGTACCGGAGCTCCTCGATGTCGAGCAGTCGGGTGGGGCGGTGCTGGAGGGCGACCTCGAGGTGGCCCTCCCACCCGGCTCGCTCCAGGGCGGTGCGGACCACCTCCTCGGCGAGGGCGGGGCGGTTGCACTCCTTCGAGAGGTGGGCCAGCACGATTCCCGCCAGACGTGGATGCATGAGTTCCGTGGCCAGACGGGCGGCCGCCTGGTTGGAAAGGTGGCCGTGGCTCGAGGCGATTCGGCGCTTCACGGAGACGGGATAGTGGCTGGTGTGGAGGAGAACCTCGTCGTGGTTCGCCTCCAGAATGAGGAAGTCACAGTTGGACAGAGCGTGACGGATCTGGGTCGTGGGCCGGCCGAGATCGGTGGCGATCCCGAGACGCAGCTCGGTGCACTGGTCCACGAGAGCGACACCGACGGGGTCGGCTGCGTCGTGGACGGTGAGGAAGGGTTCGACGCGAACGTCCCCGACGAGGAAGGGCCGACCGACCCGATAGGGCTCGATGGTCTCCTCGCCCCGAAAGAGCTTCGCGCAAGCCTCCCGGGTGCGCTCGGTCATGTAGAGGGGGGTACCGTGCCGTCGCGCGAAGACGCCGATTCCGTTGGTGTGGTCGCTGTGTTCGTGGGTGACGACGATGGCGTGAATGTCGTCGGGTTCGACGCTCAGCAGCCGTAGGCGATCGGCCACGGCCTTGGCACTGAATCCGGCGTCGACGAGGAGCTTGGTGTTTCCAGCTTCCACGTAGACGCAGTTGCCACCGCTTCCGCTCCCGAGGACCGATACCCTCACTGGGCCCGTCGTCCGGCGGTTTCCTTCCACGCCGTGCGGAGGATCTCCGTGACCCCGGGGGTGAGGGACTGCCCTCGCCGTTCCATGACGCGTTCAGCGGTTTCGAGGAACTTCTCCAGACGGTGATCCCGGAGATCGGATCCGGTGCCCCAGCTGAAGGGCGGCACGACGGTCGGGGGCATGAGGCCACCGAACACATTGCTGCCAGCGCCGATGAGGGTGCCGGTATTGAGGATGGTGCCGATGCCCGTCTTCACGTGGTCACCGAGGAAGCATCCCACCTTGATGAGTCCGGTGTCCTGCTCCCCGTCCAGCGTCCAGACCCGGACGGTTCGGTAGTTGTTCTTCAGGTCGGAGTTGGTGGTAAAGGCACCGAGGTTCACCCACCGGCCGAGGTAGGCGTGGCCCAGGTGGCCATCGTGCGCCTTGTTCACGTACCCGAGGAGGACACTTTCCGCGACCTCCCCTCGCACGCGGCATACGGGTCCGATGGACGAGGTGCCCACCGACCCACCGAAGACGATGGAGTCGGGTCCGACGAAGAGCGGGCCGGTAATCCGCCCGGGTCCCTCCACACGAGCGCCGTCGGCCAGGCGGACGGGTCCGTCACGGACGTCGACGTGCACTGCGGGTTCGATCTCCGCGCGGTGTCCCAACGAGATGGTGCCGTCGCCGAGGCGCACGACCCCTTCGGGTGCGCCGTCGTCCGGCCAGAGGTGGGCCACGTCGGCGGCGATCCTACGTGGGTTGGCGGCAACCAGGTCCCACAGCTGCCCCAACACCGTCCCGGGCCACTCCACCGGGCGGCCGTACTCCTCGGGGGCGCCATCGGGCGCTCGTAGCCACGCATCCTCGGGCGGGTCGTCACCGTGGGGGACGATCCACCCCACGGGCGTCCCGTCCACCAGGATCCGGCGGCGCTCCGCCGGTACCTCCACCGCCCCAAAGTCCAACACCGCTCGGCTGCACAGAAAGACCCGCGTCCCTTCGGACGACACCTGGGACCGCGCCACCACCGGTGCGGCGCCAGGCTCGTCGAAACCCTCAAGATCCGAACGACTCAGGTGCCCGAGACACGACGTGTCCAGCACGTGCTCGGAGCGGGCACGGAGCGTCAGGCAGCCGTGCAGGAGCTCGCCGGCGGGGCGGGTGAGGGTCATGGGCGCCCACCGCCTCGCCGGACGATCGTCGAAGAGGTAGAGGCTGATCCGGTCCGTCATGAGGGGCTTCCTGTGTCGAGCTCGGCGAGAAGCGTTTTCAGGTCGGCTGCGCGCTTTCGGGGCATGACCAAGGTGGTGTCGCCGGTGCGGACCACGACGAGGTCGTCGGCTCCGAGCACGACGACCTCTCCGCCGTCCTCGGAAAAGACGATGGTTCCGCGGCTGTCCACCGTCCGGACCGGGCCGACTACGACGTTCCCCTGGGCATCGGCTGGGCGTGTCCGGGACAGTGCCTCCCAGCTCCCCACGTCGTCCCACGAAAACGTGGCACGAACGACGCCCACGCGCTCGCTTCGTTCCATGACGGCGCGGTCGACGACGCTCGAGGGTACGGCCTCGAAAAACGCTTGGTCACTTCGATCGAGCAGAGGCAGGTGTTCCGCGACCTCAGGCGCGTGTTCGCCGATCTCGGCGAGGAGCACCGAGGCCTTCCACACGAAGATCCCGGTATTCCACAGGAATCCTTCGTCGACGTAGCGGCGGGCGGTATCGGCGTCGGGCTTCTCGTGGAAGGCGCGGACTCGGTAGCCCTCGACGACGCCGGCCGGGTCGAGCGACGTCCCGGGCTCGATGTGTCCGTAGCCGGTCTCGACGCGGTCCGGCTCGACACCGACGCTCAGCAAAAGCTCGTCGCGGCGCGCGATCTCCACTGCGGCGGCCACCGTGTCGACGAAGGCGTCGAGGGGCCGGACGAGATGATCGGCGTGCAGTGACACCATGACGGCGTCGGGGTCGAGAGCAACCAGCCTCCGTGCGGCCCAGGCCAGGACGGGAGCGGTTCCTTTGGCGCGCGGCTCGATCCAGTACGAGTCGCCGGGAAGATCCGCCAGCGCCGATTGGAAGGGGCCGGCCAGGTGCTCTCCTGCGAGGATGCGGATCCGCTCGTCGGGCACCAGCGCCCGTGCTCGGTCCACCGTATCGACGATGAGCGGTCGGTGGCTGGCCAGGGAAAGAAGCTGTTTCGGCCGATCCGGCGTGCTGGCCGGCCAGAATCTGGACCCGATCCCGCCGGCGAGGATCGTGACCCACGCCGGAAGATCAGCTGTCGCCGAGGATCTCTTCGATTCGGGCAATGAGCTTTTTCGGGCTGAAAGGCTTCGTGAGGAAGTCGTCCGCCCCACCGGCCATGGCGGCGTCGCGGTCGGTGTCCTGGCCTTTTGCGGTGAGGATGATGACCGGGGTGTCCGCGCGATCGGTTCCCGAACGGATCCGCGACAGGATCTCGAGGCCGCTCGCCCCGGGCATCATGAGATCGAGGATCACCAGATCGAAGGTGTTGGAGGACAGCTCCTCCAGACCCTCCACGCCATCGTTTGCCATGGTGATGTCGAAGCCCCGGTCACCGAGAACCGCGCTGAGGACCCGACGGATGTGAGGCTCGTCGTCCACCACCAGGATGCGCCGACCCGACGGACTCGAAGGGGTGTCGGGCACCGCGTCACCTCACCGGGAAAGCGTGGTTGGCAGGGTCGGGAAGAGGAGCCCCACTCGCCGATCGGCAGGGCTGCGGAACCTACCCGTGAGGGGGGGTTAAGTCAAGCAATAACGGGGGTTTTCGGGGTTGACCGTTCCCTCCGTCACGGGCAACTTTCGCCCTCCGAATTTCGGCATCCTCGAGGTCTTCGACGTCATGCAGAGCGAACTCCGCAGCCCCAGCAGGGTGCCTGCCACGATGGCGGCCATGGCGGCCCTTCTCGTCGGGACCGTGGCGTGCGGAGACGACCCGTTCGCCTTCGACTGGAACGATCGGCCTGACACCGTCCAGCTCTACTCCCTCGCCCGGCCCGAGCTGAACCTGGTGTCCGCCTTCAACTTCCTCCAGAACCTTCCGATTCAGGTGGAGAACCCCAACTCGACGGGGAGTTGGGACGTGGCGGTGGACACCCGCGACGGTGCCATCGTCTTCCTGCCGCCGGGCGCGTTGAACGTCGAAGGGGCCGCCAGGATCGCCACCTTGGAGTCCATGTCGCTGGACGACGTCACCAGGGCTCCGTCGGACACGCTTCTCTACGTGGCGGACCAGGCGGTGAGGGTGGAGATGGGCGATGTCTACGTCATCCGGACGAACCGCCAGACCGGCTCCTTCGGCCGCGTGTGCGTTTACTACGCCAAGGTGGAGGCCGTGGCCATCGATCGGGTGTGCGGGAAGCGCAGGCGCCGTGAAGTGAGG
>ERZ869936.1637-NODE-1637-length-15390-cov-4.946136_pt1 | contig 15390 bp, 11 predicted proteins | sample MGYA00520876_ERZ869936 | MGnify/ENA primary metagenome ERZ869936 (study PRJEB32218, sample SAMN09650985) | biofilter metagenome | isolation source: enrty point of leading RO module | place: Saudi Arabia: Thuwal, RO plant located on Red Sea | collected 2016-02-17 ...
CAGCGACGGCCTAAGCTGGTGCGCCCCACCTCCCGGAGGTCCACCCGGTCCGAAGCGTCGGCCAGGCGCTGGAAGTACTCCAGGGACTGCTCGTACGTGGCGAGCTCGAAGTCGGCCCCCACCGGGAAGCCCAAGACCGACTCCGGTGTCGGGATCTGGGCGTGGAGCGGTCCCGGGAGCAGCACGAGGGCCAACGACGCGGTGAGGACCACGAAGGCGGCAAGGCGCGCCGAGCCGCAGGCGAGAGAGTGCAGCGGGAATCGGCGGGAGGCGAGGAGACCTGCGGGCATGGGGGTTTCCGTACTGAGGTGCTTGGATGGAGGTCGCCAAAGGTGCCCTGAGCGGCTCCTGTGGGCCACCCCGTCGTCCCCGCCGCGGCCCGACGGAGAAGACCGGCCTTGACCCTAATAGGAAGTATGGGTCTTGCCCTATGTAGAATCGCAGCTATGTATAATTGCAGCTATGTACGATTCGACGTATGTATCGGTGTACACTTTGACGGCCCTCGACGCGGAACCGACCTCATGACCCGTTCCTCCACACCCCTCAGCTACAACGCTGCACTGGTGCTCCAAGCCCTCACCCAGGGCTTCGGATACGGCTTCGAGATCATGCGAGCCGCACACCTGCCCAGTGGCACGGTCTACCCGTTGCTCCGGCGACTCGAGGCCGACGGGCTGCTGGAGTCCAGCTGGGAGAATGCCGAGGAGGCCCACGCCGAAGGACGCCCGCCCCGGCGCTACTACCAGGCGACCCGTGAGGGGAGAGCGTCCCTGGCCGACGCTTACGAGCGACTTCGTGCACAACAAGCGCTGTTCCAGCCTGATACGGCCTAGGAGGATCGGAGGACGACGATGATGATGACGACGTTGCTCGCACTTGCTCGGCTGGTGGTCCGAACCGCATCCGGACTCGCCCCCAGCGGTCGACGCTCGGACATGCGCGCGGAGTGGAACGCGGAACTGGTCCGGGAGATGAAGCAGGGAAGCCCCGCCTCGGTTCTATGGGCTTCCTTCGGCGCCTTTTCCGACGCCCTCGCCATGCGAGGCCTGGCGGCGGGCGAGGGCTCGCCCGGTCCGGTGGCGGATCTTCGCGTGGCCTTCCGGAGCCTCCGGCGCACACCCGGGTTCACCACGGTGTCGGTCCTGACCCTGGCCATCGGGCTGGGGAGCATGGCCGCCGTGTACACGCTTCTGGACCGGATCGTCCTCGATCCTCTCCCCTACCCTGAGTCCGATCGCCTGGTGCGGCTCACGAATCAGGTGCCCGGAGTCGGTCCCGATGCGGTCTGGCATCTCTCCACCGCCCAGTGGGTGCACTTCACCGACCAGGCGACGACGCTCGACCGCGTCGCCCTCTTCCGCGGAGAGGGAGCCAACGTCGTGACTCCATCGGGACCCGAGCGGGTCCGGGCGGTGCGCGTGACCTCCAGCATCTTCCCGATTCTCGGCGCCGAGGCTCAGCTCGGGCGCCTGCTGACGGAAGCCGATGACGATCCATCCGCTTCACCGGTCATCGTCATTTCCGACGGCCTCTGGAAGCGGGCGCTCGGCGGCGACGCCGACGTCATCGGGCAGACGCTGACGCTCGGTGCGACCCCGTTGGAGATCGTCGGTGTGCTGACACCGGGCCTCGACCTCCCCGGGTGGGGACGGGATCAGGTGGACATCTGGATTCCCCTCCAGATCGACCGGAACGGCTCGTTCGGGAACAGCCACGTCTTCCCCGCCATCGGGCGCCTTGCCCCCGGTGCGACGCCGGAAGGCGTGGAGGCGGAGGCGGACCGTTTGCAGAACCGCCTCATCGACAACTTCCCCAACGCCTACGGCGCGGAGTTTTTCGAGCGGTACGGATTCCGGACCATGGCCACACCACTGAAGGACGACATCGTCGGTGAGGTCAAGGCGACGCTGTGGGTGCTCTTCGGCGGCGTCCTCCTCGTCCTCCTGGTGGCGTGCGCCAACGTCACCAATCTCTTCCTCGTTCGCGTCGAAGGACGCCGACGCGAACTCGCCCTGCGCCGCGTCCTCGGCGCCAGTCGCGCCGCCTTGAGCCGCTACATCCTGTCCGAGAGCCTGATCCTCGCGACGCTGGGCGGCGGCCTGGCCGTGGTGGCGGGCATCTGGGGCATACCGGCACTGACGCGGTTGGCGCCGGAAGGGCTTCCCCGCATCGAAGACGTCGCCCTGGGCTGGGAGACCGCTCTCGTGACGCTGTTGGCGGCGGTGTTGGTGGGTACGCTGGTGGCGCTGTACCCCATGGTGGGACGCTCGACCCGCGAGGGACATCTGGGCAGCGGGGGCCGGGGCTCGTCCGTGGGGCGTGACCGCCAGCGCATCCGCGGCGTCCTCGTCGTCTCGCAGATGGCGCTGGCCATCACGCTGCTGGTGGGCGCCGGCCTCCTGTACGAGAGCATGCGCTCCCTGCAGAACGCCGACGCCGGCTTCGAGCCCGAGGGAGTCGCCACCGTCCAGCTCTTCGCCGACGTGTCGCGGTACCCCGACGACGTCGCCCTGTGGGATCTCCACCGCAGGGTGCTGGACGCGGTCCGGGCCATCCCCGGTGTGACCGACGTCGGAATGGGTGAAGGGTTGCCCGTGAGTGGCCTCCGCGGGTGCACCGTCCAGGGCTTCGAGGATCAGACCGTGTACGCCCGGATGGACGACGCCGGGATGACGACGTGTGCCGCTCAGGTGCGGATCACGCCCGGATATTTCCAGGCCCTCGGAATCCCGCTCGAAGCGGGACGCTACCTCGAACCGGGAGACAACGACGACCCGACGCGCATGGCCGTCGTCGTCAGTCGAGCCTTCGCCGATCGCTTCTGGCCCGGTGAAGATCCCATCGGGAAGGGCGTCGGCCCGAGCGGGCGCACCATCGAGCCCTTCTACCGTGTGGTGGGCGTCGTGGGTGACGTCGCTCGCAACTCCGACGAGGGCGCTCCCCCCTTGAGCCAGACCGCCATGGCCATCTACTACCCCGGTGTACACAACCCCGACACCGAAGGGTGGTGGGGATGGTGGTGGCCGGGGGCCATGGACCTCGTGGTTCGGACCGAGGGCATCGAAGCGGCCTCTGTGCTGCCCGCAGTCCGTCAGGTCGTGGCGCAGATCGATCCCGAGATTCCGGTGGCCAACGCCGGCGTTCTGGCCGACGTGGTGGACGAGGCCACGGCGGGCGTTTCCTTCCTGTCGACCTTGATGATCGTCTCGGCCCTCGCTGCGCTGCTCCTCGCGGCGGTGGGGCTCTACGGTGTCGTGTCGTGGGTGGTCTCCCGGCGGACGCGGGAGATCGGAATGCGGCTGGCCATCGGGGCCGCCCCGGCGGAAGTGGTGCGCGGAGTCGTCGGTCAGACAATGCGACTCGCCGTGGCCGGCCTGGCGGTAGGGCTCCCCCTGGCGGTCTTCACGTCCCAGGTGGGCAAAAGCGTCCTGGTGGGTGTGGAACCGACGTCACCCGCGGCCTACATGGGCGCAGCCGGCGTCGTGGCACTCGTCTCCGCCCTGGCGTCGTGGATGCCGGCGCGCCGGGCCTCGCGCATCGATCCGGCGGAGTCGCTACGGGCCGAGTAGCGACCGGGTACCACGAGGAAGGCGGCGTCGCCCACGACTAGGGGCGGCGTCGCCTACCAGTCGTCGTCGTCCCACTCCGCGACGACGTCTTCTTCCCCTCATCCGTCCTCCTCCTCTTCCCCCGCATCGGCGTCGTCGTCCCAATCGTCGCCGTCCCAATCCTCGTCGTCATCGTCGTCGGCGTCGTCGGGCCAATCCTCCCCGTCGATCTCGTCGTCCTCGTCGATGTCGTCTTCGTCGGCGGCGACGATGGCCCCGATCTCTTCGTCGTCGAACAGGTCCGACCCGCTCATTGTGTGCCTGGCCTCCGTAGGAGTCGACTCCGACCGCGTGAACCCGAATGGTCCAGCTTCAGAGCCCTGTGACGCGAAAATAAATTCCGACCGAATCAAGTCAACGAGCTTCCTTCATGGGCGTGGTACCGGTGACCTTTCGAGTCGTTGGCCGGTACCTTTGCAGTTCCGAGGAAAGTGAACCTGGACCCGCACCCATGAACGAAGCACCCAATCCACTCCTGGCCGGCTCCTTCCGGATCCCGTTCCACGAGATTCGGGCAGAGCACGTGGAACCGGGCATGCGACACGCGCTGGCCGACGCCCGTAAGGAGATCGACGCGATTTCCTCCGACGAGTCCGCCCCGACGTGGGACACGACGCTGGGTCGTCTGGACGCGGCGCTGGAGACGCTCTCCGAGCGCATCGGGCCAGTGAGCCACCTGGTGTCGGTGGCGGAGACCCCGGAGCTTCGAAGCGCCTACAACACGATGCTCCCCGAGGTCTCCGCCTTCTGGTCGAGCATCCCCCTCGACGAGAAGCTCTGGGCCCGGGTGAAGGCGTACGCCGACAGCGAGGAGGCCGATTCGCTTTCCGGGATCCGTGCCCGCCATCTCGAGAAGACGGTTCGCGACTTCCGCCGCGCCGGAGCCGACCTTCCCAAGCAGGAGAAGGAGCACCTCCAGGCCCTCCGCGTCGATCTCGCCCAGCTGCAGCAGAAGTTCAGTGAGAACGTGCTCGACGCCACGGCGGCGTACTCGTTCCTGGTGGAGGACGAGGACCGACTGGACGGGGTGCCCGAAGCCGCCCGTCGTCGCTTCCGCGCCCGTGCGGAGGAGGACGGAAAGGAGGGATGGCTCCTCACCCTGGACTATCCATCGGTGGAGCCCATCCTGAAGTACTGCACGGATCGGGAGATCCGTCGCGAGGTCCTCGTCGCCTACACCACCCGGTGCCGCGACGGTGAGTACGACAACCGCCGGCTCCTGGCGAAGATCCTTCGCCTCCGAGACGAGATCGCCGCCATCCTGGGCTACGAGGACTTCCCCGATTACGTGCTTGCGGACCGCATGGCCGGAACCGGCGCTCGGGCCATGAAGTTCGAGGCCGACCTGGTAGAGCGGACCCGGCCGTACTGGGAGCGGGACGCCGAGGAACTGGCCGAGCACGCCAGGTCCCTCGGAATCGACGAGCTCCAGCCGTGGGATGTCTCCTTCGCCATGGAGCATCTTCGGAGGCAGCGGTACGACATCGACGACGAGGCCCTTCGACCCTACTTCCCGTTGGGCAGGGTCCTGGCGGGGATGTTCGAGATCGTCCAGCGCACCTTCGGCTTCCGGATCGTCGAGAAGGAGATCGAAGAAGTCTGGCACGACGACGTGCGCTTCTACGAGATCTTCGACGAGGACGGCACCCGGCTGGGCGCCTTCTACACGGACTGGTTTCCCCGCAAGGAGAAACGCCAGGGCGCGTGGATGAACCACTTCATCACCGGAGGCCCCCGTCCCGACGGCTCCTTCGAGCCCCACCTCGGCGTCATGTGCGGCAACTTCACGCCGCCCGAGGACGGAGCCGATGCCCTCCTCACTCATCGGGAGGTGCAGACGACCTTCCACGAGTTCGGACACCTTCTCCACCACTGCACGTCCAAAGTGGAGATCCCGTCCCGGGCGGGCATCCATGTGGCGTGGGATTGGGTGGAGCTACCCAGCCAGCTCATGGAGAACTGGACGTGGGAGCGCGACGCTCTCGATCTGTTCGCTCGCCACCACGAGACGGACGAGCCGCTCCCCGACGACCTCTACCGCCGCATGATCGCGGCCCGCCGTTTCATGGGCGGGTGGGCCCAGATGCGCCAGCTGTCGCTGGGAACGGTGGACCTGGCGCTCCACGAGGAATTGGCGCCACGGCTCAGGGAGGAGGCGGGCGAGGACCCCGACGCGGACGTGGACGAGCGTCAGGGCGACGAAGTCATGGAGTTCGGTCGGGCCCGTTTCGCCGAATTCGCACCCGACCCGAGGTTCGCCGACCTCCATATCCTGACGTCGTTCTCGCACCTCTTCGCCGGCGGATACGCGGCGGGCTACTACAGCTATCTGTGGTCGGAGGTACTCGACGCCGACGCGTTCACCCGCTTCCGCGACGAGGGCATCTTCAATCGAGCAACCGGCCGTGCATACGTCGACTCGATCCTCTCGCGGGGTGACTCGTCCGATCCCGACGACCTTTTCCAGGAGTTCATGGGTCGGCGGCCGGACCCGGAGGCCCTGCTCGAGCGGAATCTCGGCGCACTCGTCGGCTGACGGGGTCGTCGCGCCTGGAGGCCGGGGAGCGCGGCCTCCATGACACACGCGCATTGAAACGGCGTATTATCGGCAACGGCACGGACCGCACACGGGGGCTGGACATGATCTTCAAGACGCTTCGCTTCGGGACGCTCTCCCTTCTGGTGGCCATGGCCGCCTCCGCGTGCAACGAAGTGCCCATGGCCTACGGCGACGCCAACAGCGTCATCGCCGTGATGCCGGCGGACCAGTGGGCGGAGGCGTCGGACAGCGTGTACGGCGCCATCGAGCGGCGCATCACCACCGTGCGCGACGAGAAGACGTTCACGGTGACGTACCAGGAGCCCATGGCCGAGTTTTGGGACCGGCTCCGCCGCTTCCGCCAGATGCTGGTCGTCGGTACGCGATCCGATCCGTGGATGCAGGAGGCGCTTGATCGCGCGAGGCAGCCCATCACGGAGAACGGCATCCACCAGGTCTACGACGTATGGTCCCGCGGTCAGACGGTGACGGTGGTCCTTCTCGACGAGGGATGGGACGTGGCGGAACTGGATCCCTACCTCGATGAGGTCTCCACTCTCCTGGACAACCAGTACCGACGCTACGCCCAGAACCGGATGTACTTCTCCGGCCTCGATTCGGCGCTGACCGACACGCTGACCATGCAGGCCGGCTTCGCCATGGAGCTGCCCGACGTCTACCGATGGGAGGCGCGGGACTCCATTTATCTCTTCCGCAACGACAACCCCGACCCGGCTGAGCTTATTCGTCAGATCGGCGTAACGTGGCGGACGCCGGCCATCGACATTCCGGACCGGGACGGTGTGCTGACGTGGAGAGCCGAGACGTTGGAGCCCGAGTACAACTTCCCGCAGGCGGTCATCCTGGAGAACGCGGAAGAGCGGTCCTTCGACTTCCAGGGCAACCCGGCGTACGAACTGCAGGCCCAATGGAGGAATCCGCCGGACGTTCGCTGGCCCGCCGGCGGACCCATGTTCACGCGTGTGGTGACCTGCGCGAGCCAGGATCGGACGTACCTCCTGGATGCGTGGCTGTACGCACCGGGCAAGGAGAAGTACGAATACATGATCCAACTCGAGACGCTGCTGGACTCCTTCCGCTGCGACTCGTAGGACACGACACACACTGAGTCGTTGGTGCCGCGTCTTCGGCTGGTCCTCGTAGGCGCCGGCCACGCCCACGCCATCGTCCTCGAACGCTGGGCGGCGTCCGGTCTCGTGGCCGACATCACGGTCGTCACCGACGACGCGGCGTCTCTCTACTCGGGCATGGTCCCGGGGTGGATCGCCGGCGAGTACGACCGGTCCGACCTGGAGCTCGACGCCCGACTCATGGCTCGTCGAGCCGGAGCGCGCCTCGTGCTTGGACGCGTCGAGCGCGTGGACAGCGACGCCCGAATCCTCCAGCTGACCGACGGAACCCACGTCCCCTACGACATCGCCAGCCTCGATCTCGGGTCGGCGACGGACCGGCCGACAGGCGGACAGGAGGTGACGCATGTGTCGGCGTACGACCCCGACGGCATCCGGGAGGCGCTCTCCGCCGTAGGCGGTGGGTCGGTGGTGGTGGTGGGCGGAGGAGCCGCCGGCGTCGAGTTGGCCGCCTGCGCCCGGGCCGTGGTGGACGGTTCGGTGACGCTCGTGGAGTCGGAGGAGGACGTCCTGGGCACCCACCCCGCGTCCGTGTCCCGGAAGGTCCGCCGCGCGCTGGAGAGGCTCTCGGTGTCGGTTCGGACCTCCACCGCCGTGACCCTCGACAGCATGCACGACATCGACGACGTCCGCGACATCGACGACGTCCCTGTCGGCCCGCGCGCCCATCCACCCGGCGACGTGACCATCTGGGCCACGGGGGCGAACGCCCCTGCCCTTCTCGCCATGTCCGGATTGCCTGTGGACGGCGCCGGCTTCGTTGTGGTGGGCGATGACCTGCGCGTCGTCGGCCACGACAACCTCTTCGCTGCCGGAGACTGCGCTTCACGCCAGACCACTCCCGATCCGAAGGCAGGCTTCCACGCCATCGAACAAGGCAAGGTCCTGGCCGACAACCTGGCCGCGACGGCGCAGTCGTGGCCGAAGGTCCCCACGAGCCTGCGCCCCTACGACCTGCGTTCCGACTTCCTCACGCTCCTCAACCTGGGGAACGGCCGGGCGCTGGGCGTCCGGTGGGGCCTCGCCGTCGAGGGTCGCTGGGTACGCATCGTGAAGGACCTCGTGGACCGCCGATTCGTCCGCCGGTTCCAGGACGGCTGACCCACACTTGCCGCTCCGGTCTACAATGTGTACCGTAGGGTCGACAATGTAGACCGGAGAGTGTCGTGGCCAGCAACGGATACCTGGGCGAGTTCGAACAGATGGTCCTCCTCGCCATCCTGCAGGGAGGTGAGGACGCCAACGCCCTGCAGGTCCGCAGGGAGCTCGAGGAGAACGCCAATCGGTCGGTGACGAAGGGCGCCTTCTACACGACGCTCGACCGACTCGAGAAGAAGAAGTACGTGACCTGGGAGTCGCGTGTGCCCGAGACGGGGCGACGCGGACTGCCTCAGCGCCACTTCAAGGTCACGCGGCAGGGGCTCGACGAGCTCCGAAAGTCGCGCACGGCGCTGCTGAAGCTCTGGCGCGGACTCGAAGGCGTGCTGGACCCGGCGTGAGCACTCCTCGGCGCGAGCCGCCGCGGTTCGCCGTCTGGCTGCTCCAGTCGACCCTGCCCACCGACGTCGTGGGCAGCAGCATCCTCGGCGACCTCTACGAGGAGTACGACGAACTCGTCGCTCGTGGTGGTCGGTCCGCCGACGTGTGGTTCCTGCGCAGCGCCCTCGCCTTGAGCGCCCGATATGCCCTCGTGGCGGCGAGAGCGCACGTGACCCGATCCGATTCCCTGGGAGGTGTGGTGATGGAAGGATGGACGACGTTGATGGCGGATGTGCGTTTCGGCATCCGCATGCTCCTCAAGACTCCGCTGCTCTAGGGCATAGCGATCTTCACCATCCGCCTGGGCGTGGCGCTCACCACCCACCCCCTCAGCTCGGTCCACGGCGCCATCCTCCGCGGGGTCCCCGTGCCGGACAACGACCGTTTGGTGAACGTCGGGCAGAACAACCTCGAGCTCGGCTTCACCGAGATGGAGATGTCCATCCACGACTTCGAGGACCTGCGGGCGCAGCAGCAGTCCTTCGACGCCCTTGCCGCCTTCACCCAGGGAACGGTGAACATGGCCGGCGAGGACGCACCGCCGGAGCGCTTCGCCGGCGCCTACGTGAGCGCCAACTTCTTCGACGTCGCGGGCGTCCGGCCCCAGCTCGGCCGTACCTTCCGCGACGACGAAGAAGGGCCCGACGCGGATCGGGTCATGGTGGTGGGTCACCATGTCTGGCAGAATCGCTTCGCCGGCGATCCGGACCTCGTGGGCAAGATCGTGCGGGTCAACGGCGCAGCCGCGGAGATCATCGGCATCATGCCCGAGGGGTTCCGGTTCCCCTTCCTCGAGGATGTCTGGCTGCCCTACCGCCTAGACGCCGGGACGTCGCCCCGCGGCTCGGGGAGCGATCTCGACGTCTTCGGCCGTCTGGCCGACGGCACCTCCATGGCCGCCGCCCAGGCGGAAGTCAGCACGGTGGCGGCGCGGCTCGAGCAGGCGTATCCGGATCTGAACGAAGGGATCGGCATGTACGTGAAGCCGTACGCGGAACGCTTCATGCCCGCCGAGATCCAGGCCGTCATCTGGCTCATGCTCGCGGCCACCTTCGGCGTGCTGCTCATCGCGTGCACCAACGTGGCGAACCTCCTGTTGGCCCGGGCCACCACGCGCTCCAAGGAGCTGGCGGTCCGCACGGCCCTCGGCGCCGGCCGGTGGCGAGTCGTTCGACAACTTCTGGTGGAGTCCATGGTCCTCGCCGCTATCGGGGGCGCGGTGGGTGTCGGCATCGCATGGCTGGGCGTGGAGTGGTACCGGAGCGCCGTGGCCGACATCTACAAGCCGTACTGGATCGACTTCCGCATGGACGTCCCCGTGCTGGCCTTCAGCGTCGGCGTGACGGCGCTGGCCGCCCTCCTCGCCGGTGCGCTCCCTGCGCTCCGCGCCACCGGAGACGGGGTGGGCGAGACGCTCAAGGACGAGTCCCGCGGGTCGTCGTCCCTGAGGATCGGGCGTCTGACCCAGGGGCTGGTGGTCACGGAGATCGCCGTGTCGTGCGCGCTCCTCATCGCCGCCGGCTTCATGGTGCGGAGCATCATCAACGTGAACACCTTGGACCTGGGCTTCGAGACCGAGTCCATCCTCACGGGCCGGGTCGGCCTCTTCGACAGCGACTACCCTGACGCGGACGCCCGCGAGCAGTTCTTCCTCGAACTCGAGGAACGACTCGCCGCCGAGCCCGGAGTCGTGTCCGCCGCCCTGACGTCGGACCTGCCGGGACTGGGTGCCGGCCTGTACTACTTCGGCGTCGATGGCGTGAGCTACCCCACGGACCAGGACTACCCCTTCGTCCGGACCAGCGTCGTCACGCCCGGCTTCTTCGAGACGTTCGGCGTGGAGATCCTCGAGGGCCGAGGCTTCGACGTCCTGGAAGCCCGACGCGGCGGCGACCCCGTCACCGTGGTCAACGAGAGCTTCGTGGCGACGTATCTGGAGGGACGCCCCGCACTCGGCGAGCGCGTCCGTATCGGCCGCTCGGATTCGCCCCGCCCGTGGATGCGTATCGTCGGCGTCGTGCCCGACATGCACGTGGGCGGGAACGTCGGCGGCATCGGCGACGACCTGGAGCGCCCGGAGCGGATCTTCGTCCCTCAGGGGTCGCTGGACATCGCCTTCGCGTCGTTCGCCGTCCGCACGAGGGAGGAGCCTGAAGCGTTCGCACCCCGGGCGCGCGAGGTGGTCACGGAGATCGACCCGAACCTGCCGGTCTACCAGCTCCTCACCATGGACCGGGCCATCGACGAGTCGACGTGGGCGTTCGGCCTGTTCGGCAGCCTCTTCTCCGTGTTCGGCATCGTGGCCCTCTTCCTGGCCACCGTGGGCCTGTACGGCGTCATGGCGTTCGGCGTGAACCAGCGACGCCGGGAGATGGCGGTGCGGCTGGCCCTGGGGGCGAAACCCCGAGCCCTCGTACGCATGGTCGTCGGTCGCGGCGCCGGCCAGCTGGGCCTGGGCGTAGGCTTCGGCCTCATTCTGGGCGCCCTCATGAGCCGGTCCATGCGCATCGTCCTCTACGGCGTCGAGGTGGACGATCCGTCGATCTACGCCGTCATCGCCGTGACCCTGGTCGCGACGGGGCTCCTGGCGTGCGTGGTGCCGGCCCAATCGGCAACGCGGACGGACCCGGCCCACGCCATGCGGGGCGACTAGCGCGACGCGACCGGCTCCTTGGACGCGACCGACTACTTGGAGAGGAGCTCCTTGAGTCCCCGATAGTCGTGGAAGGCGAGTCCCGCGAACGCGGGGCTCGCCACCAGGCGCCGCACGATCTCGCCCGTCACTTCACGCATCTTCTCCGGTCCGTGGTTCCGGAACGACTGCATGTCGGCGGCGACGCGGATGGGACGCCCGGCCGGCCAGTGACGAACCAGGCGCGCGCCCCCGACCCTGTCTCGTAGCTCCTTCAGCGCTTCTTCGCTGTCCACGAGCCAGATGCGCGTTGCGGTGCCTCGGGGGCGCTGTCCGGCATCGTCCGATGCCGCGCCGCCATCCACGAGGACCAGCCAGCGGGCTTCGGCGTGCTCCGGGAGGCCCTCCCGGATGGGACCGTAGAAGGTGTGGAGGTCCTCGTCGACGAGGCGTACGGTCTCCACGCCCACGAACACGTCGACGCCCAGTCGCTCTCCCATACGCAGCTCATGATAGGCATGGGCGAGCGCACCGTTGGCGCCGAAGGCGTCGGTCCGGTAGTCCATGATGGCCACGTCGTCGACCAGGGCCATGATGTGGTCGAGCATGGGCCGGGTCTCGCCCTCCAGGGTCGCCGTCATGAACTCGCCCGTCTCTTCGTCGGGAGAGTCGAACCAGAAGGGGATGTCGACGGCCACGGCCAGGTCACCGCCACGGGCGATCTCCGATACGCCGGCGAGAAGCTGCACGTACCCGTCGAGAAGCTCTTGGCGGATGGGGCCCTGGAAGCCCGGGGCCAGGTAGGGCTCGATGTCGTAGCGGACGCCGTGGAAACGCTGCTCGGGTGGTACCGACCGGTTGTGCTCCACCAGCCGACGGACGGTTCGGAAGACCCCGGGATGGTTCTCCTGCAGGACGTAGTCGCGATCCCCGTCGAGGGCGTAGGCGAGGGCGCCGCGCTCCCGGAGCTGAGCGAGCAGAGGTCCGAGCTCGGCGCTGGAGAAGGGGATGAAGCCGGCCGCGGGCCGTTCGCCCTCGGCCGCGGCGAGGTAGAGGAAGACCCGGGTGATCCTCTGCGCTTCGATGAAATCGAGGAACGCCACCCGCTCGTCCGGATCCCGGAGGATCTCCGCCGTGGCCCAGACCCAAAGGGCCGTCTCGCGGGTCTCCGGGCTCGGTCGGGGGTCGGGATCGGGTACCGGAGGCGGCTCCGGGTACGTGACCCTCGGTTGGACGGGATCCAAGCGGAGGTAGTAGATGGCCAGCCGCGCCCCTTCCGGCGCGTACGCCACGGAAATGCGTCCACGACGGATCTGTTCGGCCGCCTCCATTCCGTACGCCTCGAGGTCCACGTCGACGCCCACCAACGGAAGGGGATCTTGGGCAGCTACCGGGTGACCCATGACGGAGCAGGACAAGACGGCAAATGTGGCCGCCAAGCGGCGCGCACGTGCAGAAGTGGGATGCATGGATTGCATGGTTGGTCCTACACGGAGCCGACTGCAAGGATCGTCCTTGCGCCGCCCGGCCACGGTCCGCACGATCAGGTCCCTCGACGTACCTCAGCGCCCGGTCTTCACCGGCAAGGGAGGCGACTATGACGGCTCACCGTTCGGGTGGGTTCGTGCTGCGATTCCGACTCGCGGAACCGCTTGCCTCGTTCACCTTCACCTCGGGCGCAGGGACGCCGACCCCCCGGGTCCGCGCTCTCGTACCCGTCCTGGGACTCGTCCTCGTCGCGCTCGGGACCCTCACCACACCCCTCGAAGCTCAGCTGCCGGGGGTCGAAAACGGTCAGTGGACCTACCTCGGTGGAGACGCCGGACACGCCCGCTATACGCCCGCCGATCAGATCACGACGGAGAACTTCGGGGATCTCGACATCGCGTGGGAGTTCAGCGCGCTGAGCTTCGGGCCGAGCACGTCCCGGGCGACACCCACGTACGTGGACGGCAAGCTCATCACGGTCACCGGCGACCGGCGTCACGTCGTCGCCCTCGACCCTGAAACCGGGGAACTCCTCTGGAGCTACTCGGAGCCGAAGACCCGCCGCTACGAGTACTCCATGCGGAAGGGCTACGGGAAGGGAGTCGCCTACGGTGAGGTGGATGGCCGCGGCGTCATCTTCATCACCACGCCCGCGTTCTTCCTGCACGCCATCGACATCGAGAGCGGGCAACCGTTGGAGAACTGGGGCGAGGCCGTCCCGATTCCCGGGTTTCCCTCCACGGGGGTCGTCGATCTGATTCCCCCGCTCATCGAGGACTGGGGACCATGGCCCCCCTGGAACGGCGAGGACGACCCCGATCAGGGCATCCCGCAGGAACTGGGCTACATCACGGCGTCCTCACCGCCCATCGTGGTGAACGGGACCGTCGTCGTCGGCAACTCCGCCGAGCAGGGCTACAACCAGACCCGGGTGGAGAACGTCCCGGGTGACATCCTCGCCTTCGACGCGGCAACGGGCGAGCACACGTGGAAGTTCAACGTCATTCCGCGGCCGGGAGAAGAGGGCCACGAGACGTGGGAGAACGACGCGTGGGAGTGGACCGGGGACGTTTCGTCGTGGGCGCCCATCGCGGCCGACCCGGAGCTGGGGATGGTCTACATCCCCACGAACGGGCCGACCATCGACTACTACGGTGGCTTCCACCCGGGCGACAACCTCTACGGCACCAGCCTCATCGCACTGCACGCAGAGACCGGTGAAAAGGCGTGGCACTACCAGATGGTCCATCACGACATCTGGAACTACGACACGCCGACGGCGCCCATCCTCCTGGACGTGGAGGTCGACGGCAGGGAGGTGCCCGGCATCTTCCAGGTGACGAAGCAGGCCTTCGTCTTCGCCGTGCACGGGGAGACCGGACAGCCTCGCGGGGCGGTGCCCGAGCGCCCCGTACCCCACTCGGCGGTCCCGGGCGGGCAGCTCCCCCCGACCCAGCCCTTCCCCACCGAGCCCCCGCCGTTCGACGTGCAGGGTCGAACGGAGAACGACCTCATCGACTACTCCCCCGAGATCCGGCAGATGGCGCTGGAGTACGCCCGGGACAACCACCTCTTCGTCGAGTTCTTCGCGGCTCCGACCCACATCGGGGGACCGGACGGACCCGCCCTCATCTGCCCCGGCGGAGGCGGGGGCGCCAACATCACCGGTCCACCCGTCGCCGACCCGGTAGAGGGGGTCCTCTTCGTCACCTCCACCAGCGGATGCTCGCCGGTGATTCTCATGGCGGCTGCAGAGTCGCCCCTCGACGGGGAGCACCAGACGGGCACCACCTATTCGGACTGGTCGAGAGCGTCAGGCCCCGGCGTACCGGAGGCGCGCCGTCCCGACATGGCCACGCTGGACGGTCTTCCCCTCTGGAAGGGGCCCGTGGGTCGGATCGTCGCCCTCGACATGAACTCCGGTGAGCACCTGTGGACCATCCCCCACGGCGACGCTCCGGAAGACGAACAGGCGATGATCCGGAACCACCCGCTCCTCGCCGGCGTCCCCGACGTGCCGGCGAACCGGGGCCGCCGAGGGCACGCGGCCATGACGGCTACGCCCACGCTGCTCCTCGCCACGGGCCAGACCGCCGACGGGACGCCCCACCTCTTCGCCATCGACAAGGACACGGGTGAACGCGTCGGCGCGGTCCCCATTCCCGGCGTATCGCGGTACGGGATGTCGAGCTGGATGCACGAGGGGAAGCAGTACGTGATCATCCAGCTGTCCGACGGCCTGGCGGCCATGACGCTCCGCTAGTGCGGCAGACAAACCTGTCGTGATCCCAACAGTCCCGCCGGGGGACGCCTGACCCGCAAGGGCAGGCCCCCTGGCGCCTGTGCCCCGGAAATCGTGGGAGTTACGTTGGGGTCCCACCCGCTCCTTTCCGCCCGGTCAGCGATCCCGCAGTGAGCTTCGTCCACCTC
>ERZ869936.1638-NODE-1638-length-15388-cov-80.061567_pt1 | contig 15388 bp, 17 predicted proteins | sample MGYA00520876_ERZ869936 | MGnify/ENA primary metagenome ERZ869936 (study PRJEB32218, sample SAMN09650985) | biofilter metagenome | isolation source: enrty point of leading RO module | place: Saudi Arabia: Thuwal, RO plant located on Red Sea | collected 2016-02-17...
ATACCTTTATGAATTCAATGGGTAAAAAGATTTCAACTTTATATTATACTAATCTAGCACATTCACTTAATGCGATTGCGTTTTGTGTAGATAAAGGAATCAAGGTTTATGCTGTGCCAAAGACTGATAAAGAATACTGGGTTGAAGTAAACAATAATGGTAATATAACTAGAAGTCCTGTTACTTATGGCAAAAAGGAATGGAGTGAAAAAATATATGAATTATATGTGCACTACTACAAGAAATATAACGCAAATGACAATTAGTCAGAACATATATATTATATATATATACATAGTGTTATATATACATAGTGTATAATATACATCGTGTATTACATGCATAGTGTATAACATATATGTTACATGCATAATTAATAACATATTCTACCTGACATATATTCAGTTGAGTATGTTGAGATACAAAAAATTAGATAATTATTAATTTATTATATGGCAAGAAAGACAATAGAATTAGAAGTGCCAACAACTCTTGCAGACATTAAGTTGTGGCAATATCAAAAGTATATGAAAGTTGTGAATGCTCACAAAGACGCAGAACAAACTGAAGAGCTAAATAACTTTCTAAATATGAAGCTCGTTGAAATATTTTGTAACGTAAGTTTAAAAGATGTTTCTAAAATATCTGTAAGAGGATATAAGAGAATATTAGATATACTTAATAAAGCATTTGAAGAGAAACCTAAACTAGTACAGAGATTTGAGTTAGAAGGAGTAGATATGGGTTTTATACCAAAGTTAGATGATATTAGTTTAGGAGAATACATTGACATAGAAACTAACATTTCTGATTGGCAAAAAATGCATAAAGCGATGGCTGTATTATACAGACCAGTTAATTTTAAGTTAGGCAATAAATACGGAATCGCACCTTATGAAGTCAAAGAAGAAGTGCAGGAGGTAATGAAAGAAATGCCAATGAATGTAGTAATAAGTTCAATGGTTTTTTTTTACAGTTTAGGAAAGGCGTTACTGAAAGCTATACCGAAATATTTGGAGAAGAATCTGACGAGTTCACAGATTTATCGTCTCGAGCAACATTTGCAAAAAAATGGGGTTGGTATCAGTCAATTTATGCACTCGCTAAAGGACATGTACTCGACTTCAACAAAGTTACCGAACTTGGTCTTTTCCAATGTTTAAATTATTTGGCATTTGAAAAAGAGAAAGTAGAAATAGAGAATCAAGAAATTAAAAAGGCATATAAAACATGACAACATTTTATGACATACTAGATACTTTGAAAACATATTTACAAGGCAACTCAAATATTAATACAGTTACATCAGGGGATATATTTGAAGTAGATTTAGCTAAACAAAGTATTTTTCCTTTGGCACATATAATAGTAAATAACTGTACGTTTCAAGACCATGTAGTTGTATTTAATCTACAAGTAATTTGTATGGATGTTGTGCATGATACTAATGAAGACCCAAAAGGACAAGATAATTATTTTCATGGCATCAACAACAAACAAGATATACAAAACACAATGTTTTTTGTAATTAATGGATTGCAAAGTTCAATGAGAAGAGGAGAATTATTTACTGACTTATTCCAAGTAGAATCTGATTTCACAGCTAACTTATTTGAAGATAGATTTGAAAATCTACTCGCTGGTTGGTCAATGGAGTTTGATGTAATTGTGCCAAATAATCAAATATCAGATATTAATGCTAACGGACAATCACCTTGCTAATGAGTTTAAAGTTTAAAAATACAGAAGCGTTTTTAATAAATTATGTAAGAAGAATGATACAGCTTACAAAACAAGAAATAGATAAGCCAAGAAACAGAATATATAAGAATAAAAAAACTGGAACTAGATTGATAAAATCTCCATTAAATGCTTCTGGTAGTTTAAAAAATAGTTTACGTTTAGATAAGAAGTTTAAAAATATAGTTAGTGAAAAAGGATTTAAAGCTACACAATCTTATAGAATCATAGGTAATTCTTATGGAGAAATACTAGATGAGGGAGCAAGTGGTTCAAAAGTGAAAGCAACTATTTCTGGATTAGAAAACTGGATACAGAATAAACCAGTAAAACTAACGGGCATTAAAAATAAAACAAAGGTTGCTACTTTAATAAAGGAAAAAATAGACAGAGATGGTATTAAAGGAATAGGGTTTTTACAAGAATTAGTAAATCAACAATTCAATAAGGTATTAGGTGTTGAATCTGAATTAGTAAAAGACGTAGATTTAAACTTAGAAGACATATTAATAACATTGGGTTGGGATAAAAAAGGTCAAAACACATTTACAAGAAATATAAAATGAGTACAATAATAAACGCAAGAAGTCCATATTATTTTAAAGTATCTAATAAAGATTTAGATTCTGTAAAACTAGAATTATATATTTGGACTGGAACACATTCACAAAGAACAAGTGCTTATTTGAGATACACAATAAGCAAAGACCAAAGATTAGATGAATTAGATAGAGGAACAACTACATCAACTACTACAGGTAAATTAGTTGATAGTACACAAAACTTTGAAACAACTGCACAAATTGGTAGCTTTGTAAAAAATACTACAGATAATACAACTGCAAGTGTAGATGATATTGATAGTGATACAACATTGGACTTAGATACAGATATCATGGCTTCTGGTGAAGAATATATATTATTTGCCAAACCTTATGTAGTATTTGAATTAAGTGAATTGATTAGAGATTATCTTGAAACAGAATATAATGATTATGCTACAGATGCAGTTTGGGTAGATGCAGATGTTACAATATATAATTCTGCAGGTTCTATTGTTCAAGTAAACAGTCAAGACACAAATACAACTACTTTTCTTGGCATAGATGGATATGGATACTTTGAAGATGGTGTAAATCCAAGAGATACTTCAACACCTATGGTTTTACAAGATAATACTAATGTTTATTATTATGATGGACAAGACATAAAAATACCTGTATTTGCAGAAGCAGCAACAATAACTGTAACTCTACAATCACAAAATGATGCTGATATAGATTGGAATGTTGTTGATGACTTTTGGGAAACTAATGATAATACTTGGGGTTCAGGAGATATTGCAATATCCATAACAGATAACGGAAATACTAACCAAAAAATACAATATGTAATTATTGAAGATACAGAAGATTTAGAAGATGGAGATACAGTTACATTTTCTAGCGTTAAAGATTCTGGTACAACCACGTCTGCTGCAACCAATAAATTAATTCAAACAGGTCAAAACTTTGAAACAACTGTAAGAGTTGGGGATTTGGTAGAGAACACAACTGATTCTACTACAGCAACAGTTACTGCTGTTGATAGCGACACTCAATTAACATTAAGTTCTGATATTATGGCTTCAGGAGAAAATTATAATATTAAATATGAAGCAAATAAAGTTATAACACTTAAAAAGGTAAACGAGTGTAAGTTCTCTCCATTAAATACAATATTCTATAATAAATATGGTGCTTTACAAAATATGTGGTTCTTTAAGAAATCAACAACTAACATTAATGTAAAATCTGAACAATTCAAGAATAATATGTTAGATTTAGAAAACTCAGGAGGTACACCTTCTTATGCGTTAAGTAAACATCAAGAAAAGAAGTTTATGGTAAATGCCAAAGAATCTATAACAATGAATACAGGTTTTTATCCAGAAGCACATAATGAAGTTGTAAGACAGATGTTATTATCAGAACAAGTTTGGTCTGACGACACAAGCACTGTGTTACCAATAAACTTAAAATCTAACTCATTACAGTTTAAGAAATCTGTAAATGATAAATTAATTACATATACAGTTCAATTTGACTATGCGTTTGATAAGATAAATAATATTCTATAATGCAAAAGATAGTTTTATACATAAAAGATGGTGATGATGTTTATCGTAGGGTTGATATGTTTGATGATGAAACAATAACTTTAACATCAAAGATTCAAGACGTAAGAGATATAGGAAAAGTATTTACTGACTTTAGCGAAACATTTACAGTTCCAGCTTCAAGAGAGAATAATAAAATATTTCAACATTGGTATAAGCATGAAATAGATAATGGATTTGATGCCAGAACCAGAAAAGATGCTATAATGGAAATGGACTTCTCTCCATTTAAAAGAGGTAAAATATCACTGGAGAATGTAAAGTTAAGAGACAATAAACCATTTTCATATACTGTTATTTTTTATGGCAATCTAATAAATCTAAAAGATTTACTTGGCGATGATGAACTTAGCGACTTGCCTGAACTAGATGATTATACACATGATTATAGTAGCTCTAATGTTAAAACAGGATTACAAAGTGGGTTATCTTCAGGCAAAATAGTATATCCTTTAATATCACATACTAAAAGATTTTACTATGATTCTGCAACATCAAGCCCACAATATAGTGGAAACTTGTATTATAATACAACAGCAAACAATATTGGACTTGCATTTGATGATTTAAAACCTGCAATAAAATGTTTAAGTATTATAGAAGCTATAGAAGATAAATATACAGTTGCAAACGGTTATGCATCTAATATTGTATTTACTAGAGATTTTTTTAATAATACAGAGTTTTCTAATTTATATTTATGGTTAAGTAGAAACAAAGGACCCATAGGTGGCGATGAAAACCAAGAAGAAATATTAAGTAGAATATGTGGTGATTGGGGTTTTTCTTCTGGTGATTTAGGATTTGCTGTTGATGGAGACACTTGGTCTTTTACAGTAGAAAATCTTAATGCAAGTTTTGAAGCTACATTGACTGTAACAACTACTGGAGGAAATACAAGTATTCCATTTAAAATGAAAGCTATTGATTATGTAAGTGGTACAACATTAAAAGAATCAACTATGGCTGCAGGTTCTAGTAGAACATTAACTTTTGAAGTAGCACAGAGTTTTAATCCTGTAAACTATCAAGTCAAATGGATTATTGAATCGAATACAGCAATTTCATTTACACCACAAATAGAACTTACAAAGTTTATTATTACTAACGGAACAATATCAGGTCAAGATGATGCAGTTTATAATATTGATGGTACTGGTAATTCAATATCTACAGTAAGCGAGATTATTATTACTCAGAATGTACCAAAACTAAAAGTTATAGATTTTTTAACTGGCATATTTAAAATGTTTAATCTAACTGCATATTATGTAGAAGATGTTGGAGATGCAGATTTTGATAAAATTAAAGTAGATACTTTAGATGAGTTCTATGCTGATAGAGTTAATAATCCATCAGAAGGAGAATGGGATATAACTAAGTTTGTAGATACATCAAGACTGCAAGTAAATAGAGCTTTCGAGTATAATGAAATAGATTTTAGCTATCAAGAGCCGAGCACTTTGTTATCTATAAATCATCAAGAACAATTTAATGATATTTTTGGCGATGAAGAGGTTAGACCACAAAATATAGATAGAGGAACTCCGTATGAAGTTGAAGTGCCTTTTGAACACATGAAGTTTGAAAGATTGTTTGATAAGAATGAAACATCAAGTAGCCCTTATGATTCTGCAGATACAGAATATTTAACTGATATATTATGGGGATATTCTGCTGCAGGGGAGTTTACATCCGATACAGACGTAACTCCTAATACTGGTAACTATGAACCTGTACTTACAAAACCATTAATATTTTATGCAATTCAAGAAACAGGATTAACTTCAGGTTCTGGAATCAAATGGATTTCAGATGCAACACCTTCTGAAATAACACAATACTATAGACCATCTAATACAAATGAAGATGGAACAAGCTCAACAGCACCATCTTTTACAATAAACTTTGATGACGAGATTGATGAATGGAATTTACAAAACTACGGAGGAACAACTAACTCATTATTCAAAAAGTTTTATGCTACTTATATAAACGGAATATTTAATGAGAAAAAAAGAATATATAAACTAAAAGCATATTTATCTACTGATATTTTAGCAAACTATAGATTGAATGATGAGCTTGTGATACAAAACAAGGTATATCGTATTAATTCTATAGAAACAAACTTTAACACAGAGGTAAGTAGTTTAGAACTTTTAAATAAATTAAGTGATGATTAAAAATTTAATAGACTTATTGAATGCTTCTGATTGGTATGGAGAAGACGAATTAATTGAGATTGCCAAAGGTAAATACGCAGGAGTGCGTAATTATAAAGAAATGAAACAACAATTAAAACGATTAAAGTATGGCAAGTAAAAAAATACTTATACAAGTAGATTTAGCAACTAAATCAGTTGAGGTAAACTCTAAAAAAGTTGTTGATGCTATTAATAATATAGAAGGAGCACAAGCCAGATTAGTGGATACTACTAAAAAAGCTAAAACACAAACAGGATTAAATAATGCTATATTATTAGAAACAGGTCGTTTAGCTTCTGATGTTAATTATGGGTTTTCAGCGATTGCTAATAACTTAGGTCAGCTATTTACTTTATTCCAATCTTCAGCTCAAGCAGCAGGAGGTTTAGGTAAAGCTATAAGAAGTTTATTTACGATACAAGCAGCTTTTTTAATTGGGGTTCAATTATTAATATCGTTGTTGCCGAGAATCATCAAAAACTTCAGGGATAAAGCAAAAGCAGCAAGAGCAGTTAATAATGCATTAATAGAAGGAGAAAACGCAATAAGAGGACAAACTACAGCACTTGAAACATATATTGATATTTTAAATGACGAAACTACGTCTTTGGCAAAAAAAGAAAACTTACTTAAAGAAATAAAAAAACAAACTGGATTACAGAATCTTGAATTAGATGATAACAATAAGTTGTCAAATCAATCTAATAACCTATTAAAAGAAAAGATTAGGTTAATGGTTCTTGAAGCACAAGCTAATGTTATTAAAAATCAAATTCAAGAAGAGCTTACAAATAGAGCTAAAGCATTAGACGAGATAGAAAACGATAAAAATTCAACAATTAACAAAGCTGCAGATTTTGCTGATAGACACACTCAAGGTCTTCAGAATACTGCAAAAGCAATTGGTGCTGCTTTAACATCTAATAACTCATATCTTAATTCTATAAGAAAAGCAATTCCATTAGCTGATACTTTTTTCGCATTATTTGAAGCAGGAGAAGAGGTTGTAGAAAAATATAATGAAGATGTAAATTCACAAACAGCAATCGACAATAGAAACAGAAAAGCAAGAGAAGAATCTAATAAAGTAATATCTGAAAGTCAAACAAGATTAGATGGCTTAATAACTAAATTTAAAGAGATTACTCTTGAAATGCTAGGTATAAATTATCAATTAGGTGAATTTAATGATAAGGTTGATGAATTAAATATTATTACCTTTTCTGAGTTTATGAAAGGACAAGATAAAGTGTTAGAGATGACTAAAAACTTTACTACTAAATTAATTGAAGATGACTTTGCGAGAAAGGACCAAGAATTAGAAAATCAAAGAGATTATTATTTGACGCTTATTGATAACACTATTGCTGGAGAAGAAGCTAAAGAAAAAGCGAGAAATGCTGTATTAAAGTATTTTAAAAACGAGAGAGATAAGTTAAAAGATGATGAAGAAGAAAAAGATAGAAAGCTAAGAAACACATCTTTAAAAGAAACAGCAAAATATTTAAATCAAGCAGCAAATTTATTTGGAGAACACACAGCAGCTAATAAAGCATTGAAGGTTGCTTCTGCTATTATTGATACTTATGTTGCTGCAAACAATGCTCTTGCTGAAGGTGGTCCACCACCATTTAATTTCATACAAGCTGCTGCAGTTATTGCTGCTGGTATTGCAAATGTTAAAAAGATATTAGAAGTAAAAGTGCCTAGAGAATCTGGAATGCAAAGTGTTGGAGCTGCTGCACCAGCACAAATAGAAGCACCAGATTTTAATGTCGTAGGAGCAGGAGGTGTGTCGCAATTAGCTACAGGATTAGCTGGAATTACTGGCAAACCAATTCAAGCATTTGTAGTTAGTAAAGAAATATCATCAGCACAAGAACTAGATAGAAACATTACAGGAAACGCATCTTTAGGTTAATTATATAAATAAATTTAATATGAGAATAGTAGAATTATTAATAGACGAAGAACAATTATTATCTGGCATAGAAGCCATATCTATTGTGGACCAACCTGCAATAGAAGAAAACTTTATTGCTCTTTCTAAACAACATGAAATAAAACTTGCACAAGTAGATGAAGAGAAAAGAATACTTATGGGTGCTGCATTAGTACCAGATAAGAATATATATAGAAAAGATGGTGAAGAAGAATATTATATATATTTCTCAAAGGATACTGTAAGACAAGCATCACAGTTATTCTTAATGAGAGGTAATCAAAACAAATCTACATTAGAGCATCAAGCTGAATTACATGGATTATCTGTAGTTGAATCTTGGATTATAGAAGATGAAGTACATGATAAATCAAGAAAGTATGATATGGATTTACCTATAGGTACTTGGATGGTATCAATGAAAGTAAATAATGATGAAGTATGGAATGATTATGTAAAAACAGGTAAAGTAAAAGGATTTAGTATTGAAGGATATTTTAAAGATAAACTAGAAATGTCTGCAATAAATGATGTAGAAGATGAAGAAGAAGCTACAGAAATATTATTAGAGATTGCTAATTCAATACTAGATAATAAATATGAATTACAAACTTATGGTGATTATGGAAGTGGTGTTAGAAATAATGCCAAAAGAGGTATTGAACTAAATAAGAAAGTAAATAATAAATGTGCTACTTCTGTTGGCAAAGTAAGAGCTCAGCAATTAGCAAGAGGTGAAAAATTATCTGTTGGCACTATAAAAAGAATGTATTCATATTTAAGTAGAGCAGAAACTTATTATGACCCTAGTGATAGTAAAGCGTGTGGAACTATATCATATTTATTATGGGGTGGAAAAGCAGGATTAAACTGGTCAAGAGGTAAATTAAGAGAGCTTGGTGAGTTGAAAATGGCATCAATGGTTGTAGATAAAGACCATGCAATAATAAATGATAGATTAGCATATTCATCAAAAGAGATGGCTGAGAAAATGGCAGGAGACTTAGGTTGTAAAGGAATACATGAACACGACTTTGAAGGTAAAACTTGGTACATGCCTTGTGAAAAACATTTATTAGACGACCCTTGTCCTAAAGGATTTGTAAGAAAAAACGGAAAGTGTGTAAAGAAAACAGATGATTATGCAGAGGTTGGACCAAGAGGAGGTGTAAGAAAAAGCCCAAAAGCACCTAAATCTGATACACCTAATCCTAATCCTAAAGGAAAAGGAACAGCTAAAGGAGATGCTTCTGGTAAAAAGGGAGCTAAGGTTTCTGCAAAAGACAAAGCATCACTACAGAAAAAAGCAGATGATTTTAATAAAAGATATAAAGAAAAATTAGGTTATGGTATAACTGTTGGTATGTTGGCATCGGTATTTCAAAGAGGTCTTGGTGCTTTCAATACAAGTCATTCACCTAACGTAAAATCACCCTCACAATGGGCACATGCGAGAGTTAACGCTTTTATGTATTTGGTAAGAAACGGAAGACCACAAAATGCCAAGTACACTACAGATTATGATTTACTACCAGCTAAACATCCAAAGAGTAAGAAATGAAAAAAACAAATGAAACATTAGGTAGAGCTGTGCCGAGAGGTAAGAAGAGAGGTTGCTTGTGTAAAGATGGCAAAACCTATTCAAGAAAGTGTTGTGATGGTACTTTACGTTCACAAGGAATAGGCAAAATCTAACAACCCTTTTGTAGATTATTATTTCTATAAATAAAATTAATTTTATAATATATATTTTATGGAAAAACAAAAAGCTACATCAATTCTAAACGACATCATGGAGAAGCTATCTCTAATCAAAAAAGATGACGTTAAAGAAGTTGAGCTTAAAGAAGAAGAAGTTCAGCTTTCTGAACAGCTTACTGAAGAAGAAGAAATGTCTCAACAATTAACTGAACTTGCTTGTCAAGAAGAAGTAGTTGCTGAAGAACTTTCATCTGATGAGGTAGAAGCTGAAGAACTAGAAGAAGAAGTTTCTGCAGAAGAAGTTTCTGAAGAGATTGAAATGGATGAGAAAAAATACGTTTCAAGAGAAGAGTTTGATATGAAAATCAAATCAATTATGGACAAGATTGACGAGATGAAGTTAGGTTATGATAAAGAAAAAGTTTCTATGAGTAAACAAATAGAAGAGCTTTCTAAAGAACCTGCTGCAGAACCAATCAGTCAAGGTGCTGAGGAACAACCTAGAAAAAAAGTTCTTTACTCACAAAATAGACAGTTCAGTACAAAAGATAGAGTATTGAATCAAATTTTTAACATTAATAGATAAACAAAATGCCTACAAGAGTAATTTCAAATGTTTCAAATGATGAAAAAAGAATCTTCAATAATGTAGATACTATTTCATCGGCTACTACTTTGACTGCTGCAGATAGTGGTAAGTGGTATAAATTAAATAATTCAACAGGTGTAACAGTTACGTTACCTGCGTTGAAATCAGGGGTTAATTTTAAGTTTATTGTTGCAGCAGCGTTTGCAACTTCAAACTTTATCATTGATTCTGCTGAAGGAGATAATATCGAAGGTGTTTTAGTTGTTAATGGAGCAAGTGTTGTTGCGTCTGGAGAAGACCAAATCAACTTTGTTGCATCTGCTGAAACAGTTGGAGATTTTATAGATATATGGTCTGATGGTTCAAAATGGTTTGTATCAGGAGTAGGAAGTGCTGCTGGTTCAATTACAGCTACAGACCCAAGTTAATAAATAAATAATATAAATAAATAGACAAAAATGGCTACTACAACTTCAATTACTACTACTTATGCAGGGGAATTTGCTGGTGATTATATTTCAGCTGCATTATTATCTGGTAATACTTTGAATAGAGGTAATATCGAGATTAAACCAAACATAAAGTTTAAAGAGATTATCAAAAAAGTCGCAACTGATTCTAATGTAATCAAAGATGCAACTTGTGATTTTTCTGATACTGCTACTGTAACTTTAACAGAAAGAGTTCTTCAACCAGAAGAGTTTCAAGTAAACCTTGAACTTTGTAAGAAGGACTTTAGAAGCGACTGGGAAGCAATCCAAATGGGATACTCAGCGTATGACAACTTACCTCCAAAATTCTCTGATTTCTTAATCGGACACGTTGCAGGTTTAGTTGCAGAAAAAACTGAGCAAAATATCTGGGGAGGTGTAAACGGAAACGCAGGAGAATTTGACGGATTCACAGTTTTAATGGCTGCTGATTCTGACGTAAATGACGCTTCTAACGGTTCTGAAACTTCATTCACTTCATCTAACATCGTTACTTTATTAAGTAATGTTGTAGATTCAATTCCTAACGCAGTTTATGGACAAGAAGATTTAAAAATATATGTTCCACCTGTAGCATACCAAGCATATATCAGACACTTAGGAGGATATGGTGCTAATGGATTAGGTGCTCAAGGTTACGATAACAAAGGAAACCAATGGTATAACAACAATGCTTCATTATCATTTGAAGGAATTGAAGTTGTTTATACTAATGGTATGCCTTCTGACCATATCGTTGCTGGACAAAAATCAAACTTATACTTTGGTACAGGTCTTTTATCTGACCATAATGAAGTAAAAGTTCTTGATATGGCTGACTTAGATGGTTCTCAAAACGTAAGAGTTGTTATGAGATTTACATCTGGTGTTCAGTACGGAATCGGTTCAGATTTAGTATTATTAACATTAGCTTAATAATTAAATAATTGTATAACATAAGAAGGGTAGGTGGGATATTCTACCTGCCCTTTTTTAATAAAAAATAAAATATTATGGCTTGTGATTTAACTAAAGGAAGAAAAGAACCTTGTAAAGACGTAGTTGGTGGCATTAGAGCTGTTTATTTCACAGATTTTGGTGATTTAGGCACTATAACACTTACTGATGATGAAATTACAGATATGAGTGGAACATTTACTGCATTTAAATATGAAGTAAAAGGTAACTCATCATTTGAACAAAACATTACTTCGTCAAGAGAAAATGGTACTACATTCTTCGAGCAAACATTGAATTTAACCCTACATAAGTTATCTAAAGAAGATAACAAAGAATTAAAGTTAATTGCATTTGGAAGACCTCATGTAGCTGTTGAAGATTATAATGGAAATGTATTCTTAATGGGTAGAGAGCATGGTTCTGATGTGTCTGGTGGTACAATAGTAACTGGTGCTGCTATGGGAGATTTAAGCGGATATACATTAACTTTAACTGCTATGGAAACTTTACCAGCTAACTTTATTGATAGTCCTACTGCTTCTGACCCTTATGCGGGAATGGGTAGTGCAACAGTTACAATAACTGTAGGAACTAATTCTTAATAATTAAATTTACTTTGTAGAAAAGAGGGATGCATTATGTATCCCTTTTTTTATGCAAACAATTTTATCTAACTTTATTATTTATATATGATAATATTAACAACATCTACAGATGCTCAAACTTTTAAGATAATTCCTAGAAGTACACCGAGCTCTGTTACATTTAAACTTACTGATAAATCTAAACGTACTACAAGTACAGTTTCTGTTACAGTAAGCAATTCAAACGGATATATGTCAATTACTGGCACATTTGGATTAGTTGCCAATAGATTCTATTCGTTTATAGTAAAAGATGGTAATACAATTATATATAGAGGAAGTATATTTTGTACTGACCAAACGGATTATAACGTATTTGATGTTCATTCTGGAGATTATACAACAGAGAACTCTTACGATAACGACTTTGTAATAATATGACAAAAAAAAGCAATAGAGCTAGTAGAAGAAGATTAACAGCTCAACAACCGAAATTAGAAGTACAGCAAGGTAAAATCCATGTTGTAAATCTTTCCTCCTATACAAGACCAGAGATTACTGAAAGATATAATCAAGAATGGATTGAATACGGAGATGATAACAATTATTTTCAATACTTAATAGATAGATATAATGGAAGCCCTACAAACAATGCTGCAATCAATGGAATAGCAGAAATGGTGTATGGTAAAGGATTAGATGCTGTTGATAGTATTGATAAACCTGAAGAATATAAAGAACTCAAAGAATTATTCTCAAAAGATTGTATGAAGAAAACTTGTTATGACTATAAAATGATGGGTCAAGCAGCACTTCAAATAATCTATTCTAAGGACCGTTCTAAGATTGTTCAGGTTGAACATATACCTGTAGAGAAGTTAAGGGCAGAGAAGGCAGATAAAAAGGGTATAATCAACGCTTATTACTTTGCTAATGACTGGACTGAAATCAAAGGTAGTAAAGTGCCAAAAAGAATACCTGCATTTGGTACAAGTAATTCAGGATTAGAAATACTTTATATTAAACCTTATAGAGCAGGATTTTATTATTATTCTCCTGTAGATTATCAAGGAGGTTTACAATATGCAGAACTTGAAGAAGAGATAGCAAATTATCATATCAATAATATTCAGAATGGTCTTGCTCCAAGTATGCTTATTAACTTCAATAACGGAGTACCTACGGAGGAACAAAGAGAGCTTATTGAAAGAAGCATACAAGAAAAGTTTAGTGGTTCGTCTAATGCTGGTAGATTTATATTGGCATTTAATGATAGCAAAGACCTTGCAGCTTCTATAGAACCTGTCATACTTTCTGATGCTCATGAGCAGTATAAGTTTTTATCTGATGAATCTATGAGAAAAGTAATGGTATCTCACAGAATTGTATCGCCTATGTTAGTAGGTATAAAAGATACTACAGGTCTTGGCAATAATGCAGAAGAGTTACAAACTGCTTCAATACTTATGGATAATACTGTAATTAGACCAATGCAAGTAACAATACTTGATGAACTAGAAAAGATATTAGATTATAACGGTATTGAATTAGATATATACTTTAAAACTCTACAACCTCTTGAATTTACTGATTTAACTAATGCGATTACAGATGCTGAGATAGAGAAAGAAACAGGTATAAAGAAAGAGGACCAAGAACCAGAACAAGAAGTTGAACAACCAGAAAATATTGAAGAATAATGGCAACAGCACTATTTATAAAAAGGTCAGACATTGTTAAGAATACAGCTTTAAATTCAAATGTAGATACTGATAAATTTATTCAGTTTATTGCATTAGCACAAGAGATTCATGTTCAAAATTATTTAGGCACAGACTTATATGATAAAATAAGTGCTGATATAATTGCAGGAACATTATCTGGCGACTATTTAAGTTTAGTAAATGATTACATACAACCTATGTTAATTCATTTTGCTATGATTGAATATTTGCCATTTGCAGCTTATTCTATATCAAATGGAGGTGTATTTAAACATAATTCAGAAAACAGCTCACAAGCAAGTAAAGAAGAGATTGATTTCTTAATTCAAAAGGAGAGAGATTATGCAGAGTATTATGCACAGAGGTTTATAGATTATATGACATTCCATGCACCAAGTAAATTTAGCGAGTATTATAGTAATAATAATGAAGATATATACCCTGATAAAGATACAGGGTTTCATGGATGGCAACTATAAAAAAGACATACAAACCTAAAGAGGTAAATAAAAAGAAACTATTAACTTATCTTAAAAAGATAAATGATAAAAAGGTTAAAAAATAATGGCTACACTCACGGGTAAGAAAATAAAAAACACTTATGACGCTTTACTTAAATTAAGCGATAACGATAACTTAACAACAACAGCTAAGCAAGTAACGGATGGATTTGGTAATAATGCACCTTTATATATTAGCACAACTCAAATAGGTATAGGGGTTACTCCAGAAGTAGGATATGACTTACATGTTTACTCAGATGCCAAAGTAGGAGGGAACTTAACTATAACAGGAGATTTAACAGTAAATGGAACAACAACTACTGTAGATACAGATACGTTAAGAGTAGAAGACCCATTAATTGAATTAGCTAGATTAAATACAAGTGCTGATTCTGTTGATATAGGTTTTTATGGAAAATATCATCCATCTGGAACTACATTGTATTCTGGCTTATTTAGAGACGCAGGAGATGATAAATATAAATTATTTAAAGATTTACAAACAGAACCAACAACTACAGTAAACACAAGTGGAACAGGATATGCTAGAGCAGATTTAGTTGTTAGCACCCTTGAGTTTGATTCATTAAAGGATTTAGGAGAATCAATTACAATAACAAAGTTTGTAGATGAAGCTGACGGCATTTCAAGTAATGATAATGATACAACAATACCTACAAGTGCTGCAGTAAAGGATTATGTAGATAATAATTCTAGTAATACTTTAGCTCAAGTTTTAGTTGAAGGAAATACAACAGGAGGAACGAATATAGATGTAAGTGCGGGAGACGATATAAATTTAACCGACA
>ERZ869936.1639-NODE-1639-length-15373-cov-17.156417_pt1 | contig 15373 bp, 8 predicted proteins | sample MGYA00520876_ERZ869936 | MGnify/ENA primary metagenome ERZ869936 (study PRJEB32218, sample SAMN09650985) | biofilter metagenome | isolation source: enrty point of leading RO module | place: Saudi Arabia: Thuwal, RO plant located on Red Sea | collected 2016-02-17 ...
GGGCCCTGCGTCGTGCAGAGGCCGTGAACAGCGGCGCGGAGACGACTCGCCCGGAATATTCATGACGAGAGCGGAGAGCACCCCGATGTCACGTCAGCGGTGACGCACGCTGGCCGCGTACGCTACGAATAATCCGGGCTCGGGCCCGATTGCCCGGAGACTGATCGTGCCGGCGCGGTAAGGCGCTCTCTATGCCGACTTCGGCGTCGCCGTCACGGAAGCGGAGTTGATCGATACGTCCTCGACGGGTCGGTCGCCGGCGCCGGTTTTCACCGATCCGATGGACAGGACGACCTGCAGGCTGTCGTCGTCTGCGGTCTGGCCGAAGGCCGTGTACTGCCGGTCCAGGTGCGGCACGCGATCGAGACAGATAAAGAACTGCGACCCGGCGGAATTCGGATCGCTGGTGCGGGCCATCGAGAGGACTCCGGCTTCGTGTTCGCGTTCGTTGAACTCGGCGTCGATGGTATAGCCGGGGCCTCCGGTCCCGTTGCCCTCCGGGCACCCGACCTGCATCACAAAATTGGGGATCACGCGGTGGACGATGATCCCGTCGTAAAATCCGATGCTGGCCAGCCCGATCAGGTTCTTGCAGTGGCCGGGCGCGACGTCGGGCCACAGGTTCAGTCGGATCTTTCCTTTCGTCGTGTCGAATTCGACCTGGTATTCGTTGGCGTCAAAGTCGACGTCGGCGACGGCGGCGTCGACTTCCGAGCGGCGGTTGGCAGGCACAGCAGGCTCCCGGGGTTGGCAGGTTTCGTGATTCACCCGCATCGTAAGGGGATGCCGAGGCAGATGAAAGGCGGTCCGAAATCACCGAGACGTCCGGCCCGGATGATTCATCAAGGATTTCATCACAGAGGACACAGCGCAGGCGTCGCCCGCAACCCAACCACGTAGCGCACGCAGCCTTGCGTGCGTCCCGCTGATCGCAGAGGTGGTTGACGCACGCTGGCAGCGTGCGCTACGTGGTGAATCATTTGGAGTGGCGGCGATGAGGCCGTTTACGACGGCGCGTCGTATCCGCCGCCGCCGGGCGTCTCGATCGTCAGAATGTCCCCCGGTTGGACCTCGATCGCAAAGCAGCCGTCCAGGTCGATCTCCTCGCCGGAGGCGGCGCGGCGCAACAGGTTGCGCCCGAGTTTCCCGGGATGGCCTCCCTCGAGTCCGAACGGCGGATACGGGCCGCGCCGCTGTGAAAGCATTGAAACCTCGAGCGGCCTGAGAAACTCCAGACGGCGGATGATCCCGTCCCCTCCGGGGTTTCGTCCCGCGCCGCCCGACCCGCGGCGGATCTCAAATGAAAGCACGCGGACCGGATACCGCCGCTCGATGACTTCGGCGTCGGTCAACCGTGTGTTGGTCATGTGCGTGTGGACTGCATCCGCGCCGCGAGAGTCGGGCGTCGCGCCGCTGCCTCCGCAGATCGTTTCGTAGTAGCCGAAGGTTTCGTCGCCGAACGTGAGGTTGTTCATCGTTCCCTGGCTGGCCGCGGCGATCTGCAAAGCGCCGAGCAGCACGTCGACGACGCGTTGCGAGGTCTCGACGTTTCCCCCGACGACGGCCGGGCACTGTTCCGGATCGTCGTCCGCCGGGGGATTGAGCAGGCAGCGGGGCAAGATGATCTCGACCGGTTCGAGCACGCCGCTGTTAAGCGGGATGTCCTCACGAATCAGACAGCGGAACACGTACAGCACGGCGGCGGTGACGATGGCGCGATTGGCGTTGAGATTCGTGCCGAGCACCGGTCCCGTGCCGGTGAAGTCGACAACCGCCTGCCGTCCCTCCACTTTGATCTTCACCGCAATGGGCGAGCCGTCGTCCAGCGCGTCGGAGAGGGCGTACTCGCCGTCGGGCAGTTCCGCCAACGCCATTTTCATCTTTTCCGCGGCCGCATTCTGGATGTGCTGCATGTAGGCCTGCACGACCGGCAGCGTATTGCGGTCGACCAGCTCGTGCAGCAGCCGCACTCCGGTGCGATTGGCGGCGACCTGTGCGGAAACATCGGCGAGATTGTCGTGCACGTTGCGCGTCGGCCGGGAGGACTCCACGAGCAGTTTCCGCAGTTCGTCCTCGCGGTAACGTCCTCCGTCGACGAGTTTGAAGTTCCGGATCAAGACCCCCTCGTCGGCGAGGTTCCTGGAGAACGGAGGCATGCTGCCGGGGACGATTCCGCCGATCTCCGCGTGGTGGGCGCGGCTCGCCGTGAAGAAGATCCGCTCGCCCGTTTGCGCGTCGTGCACGGGCGTCACCACGGTGACGTCCGGCAGATGAGACCCGCCGCGATAGGGGTCATTCGTCACGAACACGTCGCCCGGCGACATCCGCGGGTTGTCGGCCAGAACGGATTTGACCGATTCACTCATGGCGCCGAGATGGACCGGAATATGCGGGGCGTTGCAGACGAGGTTGCCGTCGGCGTCGAAGACCGCACAACTGAAATCGAGCCGTTCCTTGACGTTTGTCGAGATTGAAGTCTTCTGCAGCGTGACGCCCATCTGCTCGGCGACCGATGCGAAGAGGTTGTTGAAGATTTCGAGACGAATCGGATCGGGCGCCTGCTCTGCTGCGGTGGGGCCGGCAGCGCTGCCCGCTGGTGAGGAATCATCGTTGTCCCGAATCAGGATTTCGCCGCGCGCCAGCAGCGAGGCGTTGAATCCCGGGTCGACGACGACCGTCGACGTCGGCTCACAGATGATCGCCGGTCCGTCGATCTCGTCTCCCGGTTGCAGTTTCTCGCGGAAGTAGACGGCGGTCTCGTGCGGTTCGCCGAGAAACCAGGTGCGGGTTGTTTCATCCGGTTCCGGCCGCCGGGAGTGGAGCGGCGCTTCCGGTTCCCGCGCGGCGGGCAGGCTGCCTGACACGGCGACTCGCGCCGCGACGACTTCAATTCCCCGCCCGGCATGGCGGTAGCCGTACTGCTGTTCGTGCTGCGTTTCGAACGCCTCGGCGAAGTCTCCCTCCTCCGGCTGAACGATATTGAGGGCCGAATCCGCGCCCTGGTAGCGGAGATCGAGCGAGAGGACCGGCGGCTTGACGTCCTCAGCCGCAACGCCTTCTGCCAGGACTTGCTGCCGCAAAGCGTCCTGCATCTCGGAGAACATCTCCTGCACGGACGCCAACGTTTCGCCGTTAAGAGCCTTTAACACCGACCGTTCCGCGAAGCGCGACACGTCGGCCAGTCCCATGCCGTAGGCGCTGAGGATTCCGGCGAAGGGATGAATCAGGATTCGTCCGATTCCCAACAGTCGCGCCATGGCGCATGAGTGCTGGGCTCCGGCGCCGCCGAAGGTGACGAGCGTGTAATGGGCCGGGTCGTAGCCCTTTCCCACGGAGATGCGGCGGATGGCCCGCACCATGTTGGCGTTCGCGATGTCGACGAACCCCTGCGCGAGTTCGATGGGCGCATACCGCACGCCGCCGGGTGAAGCAGCAATCTGGTCGCACAGTTCCTGAAGACGTCGGCTGACACTCTCGGCATCGAGTGGAAACGGAAACCGCTCCGGCAGAATGCGGCCGAGGGCGAGATTGACGTCGGTGACTGTCAGCGGTCCACCGCGACCGTAACAGGCCGGACCCGGGTCCGCGCCGCCGCTTTCGGGACCGACGGCCAGTTTGACGCCGTCGAACCGGCAGATGCTGCCTCCGCCGGCGGCGACCGTCTCGATGGCCAGCATGGGGGCGACGATCCGCACGCCGGCTTTCCTGGTTTCGTATTCCAGGTCGTACGTGCCGTCGAACCGGGAGACGTCGGTGCTTGTTCCGCCCATGTCGAACCCGATCGCTCGATCGATTCCGGCCCGCTGCGCGACCCTCGAGAAACCGATCACCCCGCCCGCCGGTCCGGAGAGAATGCTGTCCTTGCCCACAAAGTGATCCGCCTCGACCAGTCCTCCTGCGGACGTCATCAAGCGGAGGGACGATTGCAAATCGTCGTCGCCCGATGATTCCCGGCCGCCCGGTTCCAATGAATTCCTCAACGTCTGAACGTACTGGCGGAGAACCGGGTTCAGATAGGCGTCGACGGTCGTCGTGTCGCCGCGCGAGACGATCTTGATCAGCGGTGAGAGCCGGCTGGACGTACTGATCTCGGCAAACCCGACCTCCCTTGCGATCCGTTCGACGAGCGCTTCATGATCCGGATTGGCAAAGGCGTGCAACAGGCAGATGGCGACCGACTCAACGCCGGTGGCGCGAAGTTCCGAGAGTGAGGTCCGGACGGCCTCCTGATCCGGTGCGCGCAAGACGTCTCCTTCGGCGTCCAGCCGCTCGTCGATCTCAACGACATTGGTAAACAGCGGCTCAGGCTTGACGATGTCGAGATCGAAGAGGCGCGGCCTGTCCTGATTGGCGATGAGCAGAACATCCGCGAAGCCGCGCGTCGTGATCAGCGCCGTTCGCGCCCCCTTCCGCTCCAGCAGGGCATTCGTGCCGCGGGTCGTTCCGAGCCGGACGTCGATCGGCGGCAGCGGCTCGTCAAGCGGCAGCCGAAGGAGGCGGCGAATGGCGACGATCGGAGCTTCTTCACCCGAAGAGAGTTCAATCCGCGTTCCGCGTTGAATCGCCGGGAGGAGGTCTTCGCTGGCCTGCACAACGCCGAGCCCGTTTCGCGAGGACGCGACCTCAGCCTCCTGGATCGTCTCCCCCACTTCGTCGAGGAATCGCAGCCGGTGACCGTTCCAGAAATCGTCCGGCTCGGCAGACTCCTGCAGAGTGGTCAGCGTGCGGGCGTCCGTCACCTCGCCGATGCGGCCCTTGGTGACGCCGGAACTCAGCACCTTGCAGGTCTGCAGTGCACCGTCGGGCGACCGCGCAATGCAGTCGGTGAAGGTGCCGCCGACGTCGATCCAGAATTGCCAGCGCATGCAATGAGTGGGAACCGTAAGGAGTGTGGTTTCCGACCAGACCGGATGGAGAATCAACCTGCATCGTATCGGGCGGCGGCGGAAAATCGACCGGACGCGAAATTCGCGCGTCATCCCAGCGCGGGCGTCGCCCGCAAGCCAACCGCGCAGCGCACGCTGGCAGCGTGCGCTACGGGCCAGCGCATAACCCTCCCGGACGTGGGTTTCGAGAATGCGCTGGCGGCCCGCGCCGGCGCGGAGTATGCTTGGGCCATACGACGAATCTTGTTTGCGCGAACGAGGTTACGGGGGGCGGGATGGGCGATACGTACAAGATCAGCGAGCAGCCCGGCAAAGGAAAACCGAGTTCCGAGGTGACGCCTGCCAAGGATGCGCTGAAGGGTCGCGCGAACCGGCCTGTCGGACTGACGACGAACGAAGAGCGGCGGTTGATGGCCGAACGCTCCAAGCCCAGAAATCCCGGCCGGCTGGTCTCTCTCGACGCGTATCGCGGCTTCATCATGCTCGTGCTGGCGGCCAACGGCTTCGGCATTGCCGCGTTCGCAGCGATCGATCGCGAGCGTGACGTCTGGCGGGTCGCCGACTATGAAACCTGGCAGCAGATCGGATTCCACTTCGATCATCCGCCCTGGCGAAGCAACTTCCTCCCGGGGTTTCTGTCTGATCCGGCGACACCTGCATCGGAACGATCCGAGTTTCTCAAGATCTGCGTCTCATTCTGGGATCTGATTCAACCGGCGTTCATGTTCATGGTCGGCGTGGCGATGCCGTTTTCCTACCGCAAGCGATCCGCCGAGGGACAATCGGCGGGGCGTCGCTTCGGCCATGCGGTGTGGCGCGGGCTGGTGCTGGTGCTGATGGCCGTCTTCCTCTCTTCCATGTCGTCGCCGAGCACGGAGTGGGAATTCGTCAACGTGCTGGCTCAGATCGGTCTCGGTTACGTCTTCGTCTATCTGATGCAGGGCTGGCGGCTCTGGATGCAACTGACGGCCTTTGCAGGAATTCTCATCGGGTACTGGTTCTTCATCGAGTCGTATACGGCCCCGGCGGATTACAACTTCGCCGCTCGCGACGCGACCGTGGAGGAGGGTCAGGTCTATCCGGGGAGATTCCGCTCCTGGTCGAAGAACGGCAATGCGGCTCACAACGTCGATTTTCGACTGCTCAATCTGTTCCGTACGCTTGATCCGGATCAGAAAGCCTCTCATGGAATCGCGATGGACGCGACCGACTGGGCGCCGCAGCCGGTCCGCCGGGCGCTGTTCGCCTTCCACGAGCCGTTTCTCTACAACCGGGGCGGCTACCAGACACTGAACTTCGTGCCCTCCATCGCCACGATGCTGCTCGGCCTGATCTGCGGCGGGCTGCTGCTGTCATCGCAGACTCAGTGGAAGAAGCTGGGAATCCTGCTCGCCGGCGGCGTGCTGTGCATGGCGTTGAGCCTCGTCGCGGCGGAGACAGTCTGCCCGATCGTCAAACGCATCTGGACTCCCTCGTGGGTGCTCTTCAGCGGCGCTTACGTGATGTGGATGCTGGCGGGGTTCTATCTGTTGTTCGACGTGCTGCCGCTGAAGGCGCTGGCGTTCCCGCTCGCGATCGTCGGGATGAACTCGATTGCGGTGTATCTCATGGGCCAGTTGTTCCGCGGTTGGACGGACGAGCACGTGGTGCAGACTCACCTCCAGGGACTGCTCGAAGTCTGCTTCGGCAGCAAGGCGTTGGGACCGGAGATGTACGGACCGATCATCAGCGCGACGGCGGTGGCGTTCGTCTTCTGGCTGGTGATTCTGTGGATGCATCGTCGCCGGATCTATCTCCGCGTTTGACTGCAGTCGGCGCCTGGCAGGAATTCGGTCGATGTCGCTTGCCTCGTCAAGAGAACCCACCGGAGTGTTGGGCGCAATTCGCGTCTTTCTTGGGGAGTCGGGCGTTTCGTTCCGGGAAGTTCGTCACGGTGAAACGCGGACGTCGGAGGAAGCGGCCCGCGCCCGCGGCGAAGACCTGCGCATCGGGGGCAAGGCGCTGCTGATCAAGACCGACAAGAAGTTCCGCCTGTTCGTCCTGCCGGCTGACTGCCGGCTTGACTCGGCCGCGGTGCGGCGCGAGCTAGGGCTCAAGAAAACCCGTTTCGCCTCGCCGGAAGAACTGGTCCAACAGACCGGCCTCGTGCCGGGCAGCGTCCCTCCGTTCGGCCGCCCGATTCTGCCGTTTGAACTCTACGTCGACTCGGGAATCGGCGACAACGAGCGGATCGCCTTTAACGCCGGTTCTCTGACCGACTCGATCATCATGAGCACTGACGACTACTTTCGCACGGCGCAACCAAGCCGTGTGTTCTCATTTTCCAAAGACGATACGGCCTGACGGGCGACCGATTTCCCGGAACGTTTGCTCGAGCGCAACTCGTTGCAATGAGTGCCGCCGAAGGGGTGAAATCGAACCGCAGCGTCCTTGAAACCGTTCGCTTGCCGATCGGTCCGGAAGAGTCAACTTTACGCCACCCGTGCCCATCGGTCACAATGCAGGCGTCAGGACGAGTCCGGCGAAGGGCCGACGACCTGCCGTTTCCAAGTCAACAGCGAGAGCCTGCGGGCGCGCCGCCGGCGCGGGTCTCAGAACGGAGCCTCCATGGCGTCACGCAAGAAATCGGGATCGCGTCCGCAACTCTCGAAGGACGATCAGACCGCCGTGCGCGAGATGCTGGGCCATCTCAATTTCTCAGCCGGCACGCGCGAACCGGTCTTTCTGCGGCATTTGAACCGGCTGTGGGAAATCCTGCCCGACGAGGCGAAGGCGGCCTCCCTCGCCGCGCTGCTGCGGGACGAATTGAATTCGCTGGCCGGTTCCTCCGCTGCCTTCGCAGATTGCCGGCAGGCGAACGCCGTGATCGGCTATGCGCTGGAGGAACTTCCGGAGGCGTACCGCGCGCACCATGCGGACCTGCTGTTTCACCTCGAGGATTCTGACTTCGAGCAGCCCTACCTGCTAGGCTGCTTCTTCGAGGCCGTGCTCGCGGAGGGGGAACCCTGGGACGACCGCGACCGCATCATCAACGGCGCGCTGGCGCGACTCAACGATTTCGTCGGCTACCGCCCTGTTGCGGTTCTGGAGAACGGACGCCGTTCGGAGGTTTACGACCATGAGCGGTACCGGCCGCTGCCGGTCTACATCCGCGGGGCCGGGACGGCCGCCGGAAAGTATCACGATTTGATCGAACAGACGATCGCGTTTCTCGACGAAGCGCCGAGCGATCTGTTGGAGCAGTCGCACTTCCGCTTGCGCGTGCTGGACGAACTTTCGGTCGACATGCGGGCTCACGATCACATGCATCCCGTCAACAAGCGCACGAACTACATGTTCGGCGAGTGGGATCCGCATGTGATCGACGTCAAGGGCGACTACCGGCGATTTGTCGTTCGTAAGATCATTCTCGACTCGCTCTGCGACTGGGTGGAAAAGGACGGCCAGGGGGCCCGCAAGGAGCGATTGTTCGACGCGGCGGCCGCGTTGTGCGGAACGATGCTCATGGCGGCGTCGATCAGCGGCAGCGGTCCCGAGACCCACGACTCGTCGGTTTCGTTGACTTCGCTCCTGCCGGTCGTCGCCCGACGCCGGGATGAATTTTACGCGCGGCTGATGCGCCAGGTGTCGGGCGCTCGCGCGAAACGCCTGCAGAAAGAACAAAGACGAACGCACCAGCCCTTCGGACACGTCCGTCAGTACCTGAACATGCGGCTGGCCAGCTATGGCGCGCGGCAGGTGCAGCATCACGAACTGGCCCAGCTTTACGCCCAGATGGGGCACATCGACGCGGCACGGGAGCAGGCGGCGGCGATCCCGGCGGCCTCGATCCGTTTCGAATGCGAGCTGCAGTGTGTGATGGCCGGCGCGAGGCTGGCGCTCAATCGCTCCCGCGTCAAAGAGGCGGCGGCGCACATTCAGGAACTGGAACCACTCTTGAAGCGGGGGGTCGCCTGCGGCGCGCTGGTTGACCCGTGGAATTTTCTTGGCTTTCAGGGGCAGTTCCCGCTGTTCGCCTCCCGCGAGGACGCGATTCCCGACAGCCGCATCGAGTCCCTGCTGGAACTGATGGAAGGAGTCTTTTCCGTCTTCTCCAAGGGCGTCGCTGAAGCGGCTGCGCAGGGTGAAGTCGAACTGCAGGAACAGCTTGTTTCCCGGTTCTACCGACTCTCCCGCTGGTGGGACCAATTCGGCAGCGACATCGTCGACGACCTGCCGGACGTCTCGGGAGGCGACAGCTACGAGGCGGCCGTGAGCGCCTCCCGGGCGCTGGCCCGCTGGCGGGAAGCGGGGGAGGCGGCCGGGGATATCTCCTTCTGGCGCCAGCACGTCGATCAGTTCGGCAGCGCGCACGCTTACGTGCAGGTCGTCCAGGCGCTGCTCGACAAGGGCGATCACGTCGCCGCGCTCGGCCTGCTGATGCAATGGCTGAGCCAGATCGAGGAGATCGGCCTCGAGTCGCCGGAAGAGTCGATTCTGTCCCTGCTCATTCGCTGGACGAAGCAGTTGACGTCGGAAGACTCCCCCGTCAAAGGTGCGGAACGCGCGCGGCTCCTCCGCAGAATGTTCGATTCAATGGAGGCCAACGCGGAGGAGTTCTGGTCCGTTCCGACGCTCGAGGATTCCGTCGGGAGCAGCCCCAGGATCTCGTCCGGATTCGACGAAGCCCAGCCGACGGAGTTCGACGAAGACGACGACGGCGACGACATCTTCGGCGCCGCCTACGAATCGGTGACCTACCAGGACACCGCCGATGACGGCACCTGGGGCGACACCCTGGACGAGGGGCAGGGCTTCGGAAACACCGAATTCGAAGTGATCAACCGGGAACTGGAAGCGCGGCTCAAATTCCTCAACGCCGTCGGCCAGATGTGGCAACTCTCGGCCTGCGGTCTCGCGGCGGATCTGGCCGACCGCGACGCTGAACTTGATGAACCGGTCCAGGAGGCGATTGCCGGCTGGCAGCGGCAGATTCTCCAATGGGAGCAGGATCTGCTCAGGCTGATGAACAGCCTCTGGGAGCATGACGTCCCGGAGTCCGCCGGAGACCATGATTCCAACATCGAGTACGACCTCCAGTTGCAGGTGAAGTTCTATCTGCTCAATCAGGTCATCACGACGCTGGTGTGCCTGAAGAATGCGCGGCGGCTGCTGCAGGGCTTCCTCCGCAAGCCGCCTCGCGGCGACAACAGCGAAGAAGAGAAGGCGGTCGCCTCCCTGTACAGCGCGATCATTCGCAGGGACGCGGCGCTGGTCCGAGAGCAACTCCCCGGTTTTCTCAAGTGGATCGAGAAGCAGCCGCTGTTGTACGTGCCGTTCGAGCATGACGGCCAGCCCGGCCCGCTGCTCAAGACGCAAAGCGTGCAGGCGGTGATCCGCATGCTGCTCCGGCAACTCCCTCCGCTGGGCATGCTGCGGGAAGGGTGGCACGTGTTGCAAGCCGCCTATCGCATGGAGCGCCGCTGGCGTCCCGAAGGGCAGGCCATCACGGAGTTCGACCGCCTGTTTCAAATCTCGCTCCGGAGTGTGCTCGACACGGTGTTGAGTTCCGCCCGGCGATGGCGATCCGGACGCTTCAGCTCCGAGGAGTTGATCGACGTCATCAGCGAATTGATCGAGCCTTACCAGGCGCTGTGGCTCAAGCACAGCCACACGATGCGGCTGTCGTCGGTCGACGGCGTCCGCAGCGACGAAGACTGGGCCGAACTCGCCGGATTCATCCAGGAATACGGAGCGGACCTGTTTCACGCCAGCCAGCTCACGCTCGGCAACGTGCGGGCCATCCTGCACAACGGCGTCGACTGGCTGCTGAATTACTTTGAAGAGAACGACGATCCGCTGCATCCGGTCAAGCTGGTCGATGATCTTCGCAGCGGCCGCCTCGATCGCGACGACGCCCAGTGGTGCCTGGAAACGATCTACTCCATGATCGTCGATCGCTTTGACCGGTTTCTGGACTACAACACCACCACGACGCAGTCCGATTACGGGGACATGTTCTTCTGTCTGCTGGAGTTCCTCCGGGTCGAATCTCATTACGACCGCGACGCGTGGCACATGCTGCCCCTCACGCTCGTGCACGAGATGCTGACGAGAAACGGGTGGGATGAGGCCGCCGAGGCGTGGGCCGCGACTTTCGAAGTCCAGACCGAGGACATCGCCGACCGGCATTTGGCCGACATCGCGGCCCTCGAAGAACGCTACGGCATGCAGATGCCGACGATTCGCGATCACCTCAATCAGCGCTTCGTCAAACCCCTTGCCGTCAATCGCATGGTGGGCCACGTCGCCCAGTCGGTGCGCGACATGCAGCGCGGCCGCAGGACGTCGGCGGCGTTTCGCCGGTTGCGAACCGAGATCGACGAATACCTTACCGACTCCTGGGGATCCGGCGTCGAAGTGCCGTCGTGGCTCCGCATGTTGGAGCAGGAAGTCGAAGACTCCGGCGATGCGACCGACGGGGGACGCCCCGGAACCGAAGCCCCGTTGTCCCTGCCGGCCGTGCGGCTCGGCATCCGCGACTTCCGCCAGCAGATGCGGAAGTGGAAAGAACCGCTCGCGCCCTCGCCGGCCCGACAGGATCCCAAGCGACCCCAGCGCCGCGGCCGCAAATCGACCAAGCCCAGGAGCGATCCCAGACCGGAGGGAGAGGCGTAGCAGATTCGCGATGCCTTCGCCCGATCCCGCAGTCGCGATCGAGAGAGATTTCGCGCAATCAGGGGCTTGATGGAGAGCCCGGCGCGATGAGCATCGCCAGGAGAACGACGGGGCACGCGCTCCGCGCCGACAGTTCGAGGAACTCCAGATATGACTCGCGTTGAAACTTGTGCCGTTGTCGGTGAAGACCGATTAGTGACCGCGCGCCTGCCAGACGAGGTGACGCCCGGCGAGCATCGCGTCATCGTGCTCATCGACGGAGAACACGAGAAGATCGAAACCGCCACTGACAAACCTCAGCTCGCTGACGTGGACGAGGCCTCGTCGGAGGACTGCCTGGAGTGGAAAGAGGGGCTGTTGGTCTACACGGGGAAGCTGGAGTGTGATCCGATGCAGGTGTTGCGGCAAATCCGCGAAGCACGAGAACATCGTCTCGTCTACGGACCGTTTGAATGAAAGTGTTTCTCGACACTTCGGTCCTGGTCGCGGGCCTGATTCAGGATCGACATCACCGAAGCTCGTCCAGGAACTGTTTGAGAACCGGAGCAACGCCATGTCCCACACAGTCGAGAACGACCGCATCGATGGAACCCGGATCACGGTTTGGGATGTCTTTCTCTACCTTGAGGATGGTTTGTCGCCGGAGCAGATTGCGGATGTGCTTCCACTGTCGGTCAGCCAGGTGCAGGCGGCGATCGAATTCATCGACCGAAACCGCGAATACGTTCTCGGAGGCCATCGAAAAATCGAGGAGCGGAACGCTCGCGGCAATCCTCCCGAAATCGAAGAGAAGCTCGTAAAGTCCCGGGCTCGAATGGAAGCCTGGCGCGATGAGCATCGGAAGGAGGATGCCGGTGCGCGGGCTTCTGGCTGACGTCAACTGCGAAGGGTACGTGCGTCTCTCGGCAGGACTGCTCGAGGCTGACTCAAGGCGGGGGTTGTGGCAGTCGCTGGAGTTCGAATTTTTCGAGTTTTCTGATGTCGGTCTGGACGTCACCAGTTCCGACCGAACCGTCTGGCATCGTGCTCAGTCGGACGAAATGCTGCTTATCACGGCGAACCGCAACGCCCGTGACGACGACTCGCTCCAGGCGGTCATCGACGAGCAGAACGCTGCCGACTCGCTGCCAATCATTACGATCAGCAACCCGCGACGATTGGCGCGGGACGCCGACTACGCCAACGGGGCCGCCGACCGTTTGCTTGAGTATCTGTTCGATATTGACAATTACTATGGGACCGGGCGGCTCTTTCTTCCATGAAACATTCGAGCGCCCGCCCAACTGCAACTTGCCAGGCTGTTATGTCCGACATCCCCAAGCAATACGATCCCCGCGCCGCCCAGGAGAAGTGGTTCGCCTTCTGGGAAACCCACGGCTATTTCAACGCCGACCCCAACGCGGAGAAGAAGCCGCATACGATCATGATCCCGCTGCCGAACGTGACCGGCGCGCTGCACATGGGTCACGCCCTCAACGGAACCTGCCAGGATCTCATCACCCGCTGGCGGCGCATGCAGGGCTACGAGGCGCTCTGGATGCCGGGCACCGACCACGCCGGCATCGCCACGCAGGCCGTCGTCGAACGCCGCATGCTCGAAGAGGAAGGCCTCACCCGGCACGACATCGGCCGCGAAGCGCTCGTCAACCGCATCTGGAAGTGGAAGGAGTCGTACGAGAAACGCATTATCGGGCAGCTCAAACAGCTTGGTGCAAGTTGCGACTGGCGGCGGAGACGGTTCACGCTCGACGACGTCTGCTCGAAAGCGGTCCGCCGCACGTTCTTCAAGCTCTTCAAGGACGGCTACATCTACCGCGGCAAGCGGCTCGTCAACTGGGACACCTACCTCCAGACCGCCGTCGCCGATGACGAAGTCTTCGAAGAAGAAATCGACGGACACTTCTGGACGTTTCACTACCCGGTTGTGGACGACTCCGGCAACGACACCACGGAGTCGATCCGCTTCGCCACCACCCGCCCGGAGACAATGCTGGGCGACACGGCGGTCTGCGTGCATCCGACCGACGAGCGCTATACGCATCTCATCGGCAAGCGGGTGCGCATCCCCCTCAACGATCGCTTGATCCCGATCATCGCCGACGCACTCCTGGCCGACAAAGAACTCGGCACCGGCGCGGTCAAGGTCACCCCCGCGCATGATCCGAACGATTACGCCTGCTACCAGCGCAATCCCGAGATCGGCGTGATCAACATCCTCAATCCCGACGGCACACTCAACGAAGACGGAGGAGAATGGCAGGGACAGGACCGTTACGACGTCCGCGACAAGGTGGTGGAGCGGATGTCGGAACTCGGTTTCTACGACGGCATCGAAGACCGCAAGATCCCCCTCAAGCACTCCGACCGCTCCAAGACCCCCGTCGAGCCGTACCTCTCGGACCAGTGGTTCGTGAAGATGGACGAACTGGCCCAGAACGCAATCGACGCCGTCGAAGACGGCCGCGTCCGGTTCTACCCCTCACGCTACGCAAAAACCTACCTCGACTGGCTCGGCGAAAAACGCGACTGGTGCATCAGCCGACAGTTGTGGTGGGGGCATCGAATTCCGATCTGGTCCAAACCGCTGCCTGAGCCTCAATCAGATTCACCGGAGGATCCGTATCGACACGAACGTATCGAGCATGAGCTGCCGGAAGAGTGGTCCGGTTCGGCGGCAGCGACAATTGGGGATGGAGTGGAGCCCGGACAGAAACTGCTGTTGATCTGCGTCGATGAGGGAAATCCCGAGATCGAACAACAACTCGAATCAGACGGCTTCGAACAGGATCCCGACGTCCTCGACACCTGGTTCTCATCCGCCCTCTGGCCCCACGCCACCCTCGGCTGGCCGGATGAGGAGCATGATCCGCCGTTAGACGAGGAGGAAGTCGCCAAGCAAAGCCCGGCGGTTGCAACCGCCGGGCGTTCCGGCTCGCCCTCGACCATCGACCCTCGACCCTCGACCGGCCAGAACGAAGTTCTGGCCACATTTTACCCCGGCAGCGTCCTCGTCACCTCGCGCGACATCATCACCCTCTGGGTCGCCCGCATGGTCCTCACCGGCCTCTACAACATGGGGGATGTCCCGTTCAAACACGTCTGCGTGCATCCCAAGATTCTCGACGGCTTCGGGCAGACGATGTCCAAGTCCAAGGGGAACGGCGTCGACCCGATGGACCTCATCGACAAGTACGGCACCGACGCCGTGCGGTTCACGATCGCCTCGTTCGCCGGGGAAACGCAGGACGTGCGGCTGCCGGTCGGTTACGAGTGCCCGCACTGCGGCACAGTCATCCCGCAGACGCTCGAGCATCAGAAGGCGATCCCCGCCGGCGGCGAGAAACCCCGGATCAAGTGCCCCAACAAGAAGTGCAAGCAGGAGTCGCAGTTCAGCAGCGCGTGGTTCGATCCCGATCCGGGCGAACCGGTGGCGCGCATCGTGAGCGAGCGGTTCGAGTACGGCCGGAACTTCTGCAACAAGTTCTGGAACGCAGCGCGGTTCGCCATGATGAACCTGGAGGGCTACACGCCCGCCCCGGTGACGGCGGATCAGTTGCAATTGGAGGACCGCTGGATTCTCAGCCGGCTGGCCACCGTCGTCGCCCAGATGAACGAGTACCTCGGCCGTTACCAGTTCGACGCCGCGACGCGGACGATTCGTGAGTTCACGTGGAACGAGTTCTGCGACTGGTATCTGGAGATGGTCAAACCGCGGCTGCGGGGTGACGAGGGTCAAGCGCCGAGCGACGAGGCGCGTGCGGTTGCGCAACGTGTTCTGTTGGCGGTGCTTGATTCCCTCGTGCGGATGCTACAGCCCTTTGCGCCGTATA
>ERZ869936.1640-NODE-1640-length-15366-cov-4.612501_pt1 | contig 15366 bp, 18 predicted proteins | sample MGYA00520876_ERZ869936 | MGnify/ENA primary metagenome ERZ869936 (study PRJEB32218, sample SAMN09650985) | biofilter metagenome | isolation source: enrty point of leading RO module | place: Saudi Arabia: Thuwal, RO plant located on Red Sea | collected 2016-02-17 ...
TCTTGAGCAGCAGCGGATCAACGAGCAGAAGGACTCGCTGGTGGCGGACGTGCTGGCTGCGACCCAGATGGTGACGGAGATCAACGCCGATCTCGCCCGGGTCAGCGGACTCGGCGTGGCCCCGGCCTCGGCCGGTGAACAGCCCGTGAGCGGCGTGGCCGAGGACCGCCAGGTCCTGCTCGGCAAGATCCGCGAGGTGATCTCGCGGCTCGAGGCGGCGGAGCAGTCGGTCGAGGAGCAGCGCCGGCGGATCGGCGGGCTGACGGCCGAGCGGCGCCGACTCCAGGCGCAGCTGGAGGCGTTCCAGAACACCATCGAGGAGCTCAAGGCGACGGCGCTCCAGCAGGAGTCGCTGATCACCGAGCAGCGCGAGGAGATTCGCACCCTCACCTCGCGCGTCGACACGCTGTCGCAGGAGACCACCCGACTCACCGTCGAGCGCGCCGCGCTCACCGACACGCTCACCCAGGTGGTGGACGAGGCCAACACGGTGTACTACGCGGTCGGCACCGAGGACGAGCTGGTCGAGCGCGGAATCATCGTGAAGGAAGGCAGCAAGTTCCTGGTGTTCGGCAGCAAGACCGTCCAGCCGGCGCGCCAGCTCGACCCGAGCCAGTTCCAGCGGCTCGACAAGCGCACCGACACGGTCCTCGCGGTGCCGGAGCCGACGCGGGAGTACAAGATCATCACCCGCCAGGACCCGCAGTACCTCGCCTCGACCGTGATGAAGAACGGCAAGGTGAAGGGCGACCTGCACGTCTCGTCGCAGCAGTTCTGGGCGGGCGGGAAGTTCCTGATCCTCGTCAGGGACTGACGGCAGGCAGGTGAAGCGTGAAGGGTGAAGGGTGAAGGGGAATGCGGTTCCCAGGTGGAGCCGGTTTCCCCTTCACCCTTCACCCTTTACCCTTCACCAGCACCACCGCGTCCGCACTCCCATGAGGTGTCCGTGAAGCTCCGTTCCTCGCTGTTTGCCCTGCCACTCATCGCCGTCGCGGTGGCTGCCGCGTGGCGCGGCACGACTCCGCCGGCCGGTCCGGCGCTGCACGTGATCAAGACGCCCACCTGCAGCTGCTGCCAGGCGTGGGCCGACTACATGAAGGCGCAGGGGTTCACGGTCACCACCGAGAATCGGGCCGACCTCGCGCCGGTGAAGCGCGCCCACGGCGTCACTCCGGAGCTCGAGTCGTGCCACACCGCGATCGTCGAGGGGCTGGTGGTCGAGGGACACGTCCCCGCCGACCTGGTGAAGCAGCTGCTCCGCGACAAGCCCAAGGGCGTGAAGGGCATCAGCGCGCCGGGGATGCCGCGCGGGTCGCCGGGGATGGAGGGGCCGATCAAGGATCGGTACACGCTCTACACGTTCGACGCGCAGGGGAAGGCGACGGCGTACGCGGAACGCTAGGGCAGGCGCGTCCCTCGGGACGCGCGATGCCGGCATCGCGCGCCGCAAGCGGCGCGCCTGCTAGGACTCCGCCGCCAGCTCCGCCTTCAACCGATCCCGCGCGGCGCCGATCCGCTCGCGCACCCTCGCCTTCAGCGCATCCAGGTCGTCGAGCGTGAGGCCCGCCGTGGGTTCGGGATCGAGGATCTCCACCACGGCGTGGGCCGGGCTGATGCGCCAGTCGTGCTTGGCGATCGCCTGCCGGGTGCCGTAGAGGGCGAGCGGCAGGATCGGCACGCCGGCCTCGAGTGCCAGCCGGAAGGCGCCGTCCTTGAACGGCAGCATCTCCGCGCGCGGCGAGCGGGTTCCCTCGGGAAAGATCATCACCGACACCCGGCCCGCGAGTCGGGTGCGGCAGGCGTCCATCGCCTCGCGCGCGCTGATGGACTGGCCGCGGTGGATCGGCACGTCGCGCACTGCCCACATCGTCCAGCCGAAGACCGGGATCTTCATGATGCTGGCCTTGCTGAGCCACTTCATCTCCCACGGCAGCAGCGAGAGGAGGATGATGTCGGCGAACGACTCGTGGTTGGCGACCACCACATAGGGCCGGCGCGGGTCGGCGGGCCGCGGACCGCGGACCTCGAAGCGCCAGCGCGGGGTGACCATCCGCATGGCGAACGCGATGCCGCGGAAGAGCCGGCCGCCGAAGTAGTTCCAGCGATCGACCGGCCAGCCGGCGACCCGCCACAGCAGGACCACCGGGAACAGCACCGCCACGCCGAGGCCCAGGGTCCCCCAGGTGACGATCGAGGCGAGCGTGGTGCGCGACCGCGAGAGCATGGGCCCAACTTATCGGAGGCCGCGCGGCAAGGTGAAGGGCGCCGCGCTACCTTGGGTGCATGGCCACCGATCCGTTCGACCTGCTGGCCCGGCTGCTCGACGCGCCGGGCCCCTCCGGTTTCGAGCGCGCGCCGGCGCGCATCTGGCGCGATGCCGCCGCCTTCGCCGACGAGGTGTCGGTGGACGTCCACGGCAACTCGCACGCGACGGTCCGGCCCGCGGACGGCGCACCGACCCGGGTGATGTTCGCCGGGCACATCGACGAGATCGGCGTGATGGTCGTGCACGTCGACGACGAGGGCTTCTGCTGGTTCGACGTGATCGGCGGCTGGGATTCCCAGGTGTTCGTGGGCCAGCGGGTGACGCTCCTCGGCACGGACGGGCCGGTGTCGGGCGTGATCGGCAAGCAGGCGATCCACCTGATGGACCAGTCCGCGCGCGACAAGCTCAGCAAGGTGCACGACCTGTGGATCGACATCGGCGCCACCTCGCGCGACCAGGCGCTCGAGCGCGTGGAGGTCGGCACCGCCGGGGTGATCGGCGGCATGCTGGAGCGGCTCCCCAACGACCGGATCGTCTCGCGGTCGCTCGACAACCGCATCGGGGCGTACGTGGTGCTCGAGGCGCTGCGACTGCTGGCGGAGCAGCGGCCGCAGGTGGCGGTCACCGCGGTGGCCACCACGCAGGAGGAGATCGCCTACACCGGTGGCGGCGCGCGCACCTCGGCCACGGCGCTGGAGGCGATCGCCGCGGTGGTGGTCGACGTCACCCACGCCACCGACTCGCCCAGCGTGGAGAAGAAGCGGCACGGCGACGTGAAGCTGGGGGCCGGCCCGGTGCTCTCGCGCGGCGCGGCGGTCAACCCGGTGGTCTTCGACCGCCTGCTGGCCGCGGCCCGCAGCGAGGGCATCCCCGTCCAGCTGCAGGCGGCACCGCGCTTCACCGGCACCGATGCCGACGCGATCTTCACCGCGCATCGCGGCGTCGCCACCGGCCTGGTGTCGGTGCCGCTGCGCTACATGCACTCGCCGAGCGAGATGGCCGCACTCGCCGACATCACCAACGCGGCGAAGCTGCTGGCGGCGTTTGCGCGGGGCGTGGAGGACGGGGAGGAGTTCGTGCCGGGGTGATCTGCAGGCGCGGCGCTCGCGCCGCGCGGTGCCAGCATCGCACGCCGCGAGCGGCGTGCCTGCAAATTACCCCAGCATCCGCATCGCCTCGGCCGTGCCGATGTCCTCGAGTGCGCGCCACGTGGCGGCGCGGACCTGCGCGTCGTGGTGCTTTAGCAGCGCGCCGAGCACCGGGATCGCGCGCTCCATCCGGCGGCGGCCGGCCACGATCGCGGCCGAGCGGGCCATGTCGTCCTGGTCGGAAGCAAGCGCGGCGATGATCGCGTCGTCGGCGCCGTGCAGCGACTCGAGTGCCTGCAGGTAGAGCCGCTGCCGCTCGCGGGACGGTTGCTCGGCGAGCAGCTCGAACAGCGCGTCGGCGCCGTCGCGGCCGAGCGTCGACAGCGCCTCCATGACGAGGGTGCTGGCCCCCGACGTGGGCAACTCGCCGACCAGGTGCTCGATCGCCGACACCGGCAGCAGGCGCCGGCGCTCCCGGGTCACGATCTGCTCGGTGGCCGGGCCGCCCTCGACCGCGACCTTCTCCATGTCGATCAGCAATTCGGCCACCCGCAACCAGTCGGCGCGGTCGACCGCCTTGTGCGCCTCCTCGATCAGCGGATCGATCTGCGCGGAGAGCTCGGAGAGGTCGGTCTCGCGCGAGACGAGCGCAGGATCGCCCGGTGGCGTCTCGTCGGCGAGCGCCAGCAGCCGCATCGAACCGCGACCGGACTCGCTCACGCCGGGGTCGTCGGGCACCCGGTCGGCCGAGTGCTCGAACGTCGCGCCGGCGACGATCCCGGTGATCGCGGCCCGCATGTGCTCCGCGGTCGGATAGATCCCCGGGGCGGAGGCGTAGAGCTGGGCGAGCTCGGTCCACTGTGTCGCGTTGAGCCCCGCCGGCAGCGCGAGCCGCCGGGTCAGGTGCTGCTCGAGGCATTCGGTGATCAGGGGCGCACCGGGGGCGCCGCGCCGGAGCGGGAATCCGTTCACCACCAGTCGCCCGGCGTCGACCCGGAACTCCACCCGGCGCGCCCCCGCCGCGGTGACCAGCAGGCCAGCGGCCCGCTGGATCCCGATCGGTTCACTCGGAGCGGACCGGGCCTCGTGGAGGGCGCTGGCGAAGAGGGCAGTCAGCGTGGTCGGCATTGCCCTAACTTACGATGCAAGACTTCGGCCCGGCACCCGCATCGGCGGCACGCCGGGCCTGCGACCGGCCACCCGACACCACGACCCTTGAGACCATGATGCGGACTGCCAGCCTGCTCACCCTCGCCCTGACGCTCGGCGTCGCCCCGGCCGCCGCGCAGGCCAATCCACCTGCCACCGACCGCGGCTACGGCGCGTGGTTCGGATCGATTCCCGACCTCGCCGACGCCGAGATGGGGATCCGGCTCGAGGGCACGACTCCCGGCTCCCCTGCCGCCAAGGCGGGGCTGCGCAAGGGCGACCTCCTCACCATGATGGCGGGTGACACCGTGCGCACCCTGGGCGACATGGTCGCCGTGCTCCGCCGGCACGAGCCCGGCAAGGAGATCGCCGTGGTGTACCGCCGGGGACCGATCACCGATACGGTGAAGGTGATCCTCGGCGTCCGGCCGGGGAGCTGATCGTGGCGGTGCTCGACGCCGACCGGGTCGTGACCCGGCTCCGCAGCGCCTTCAATCACGGCGCCGACCGCCAGGCCCTCCTGCAGCTCGCCGCCGACCTGGTGCGCGAGGCCGGGGCACCGTACACCTCGGTCTACCTCTACATGCTGCACGGCGACGAGCTGGTGCTCGAGGCCTGGAGCGGGCGCGAGACCGAGCACGACCGGATTCCGGTTGGCAAGGGCGTCTGCGGCACCGCGGTGGCCACCGGCGAGGACCAGAACGTGGGCGACGTGCGTGGCCGCGAGAACTACATCGCGTGCAACCTCTTCACCCGTTCCGAGCTGGTGGTGCTGATACGCCGGGCCGGCCAGATCCTGGGGCAGATCGACGTGGACAGCGACGAACTCGATCCCTTCACGCCCGACGAGGAACGCGCGGCACGGCAGGTGGCCGAGGCGCTCGCCGTGCTGCTGTGACATTGCGCTGCTGGGTGTCGGCGCGGTGGACCATTCCCGTCCCCGAGGGCCATCGGTTCCCGATGGCCAAGTACGCCATGATCCGCGAGGGCGTCCTCGCGGCGGGAGTCGTGGCCCGGCGCGAGGTCGAGGAGCCCGACCGTTGCCCGCGCTGGTCGCTCGAGCTGGCGCACGACCGCGACTACGTCGCGCGGGTGGTCGACGGCACGCTCGCCGAGCGGGAGGTGCGGCGGATCGGCTTTCCGCAGGTGCCCGAGCTGGCGGAGCGCTCGCTGCGAACCACGCAGGGAACCGTGGAGGCAGCCCGCGACGCACTCGAGTTCGGCGCCGGGCTCAACCTCGCGGGCGGCACCCATCACGCCGCGGCCGACACCGGCGAGGGGTTCTGCGTGTTCAACGACGTGGCGGTCGCGATCCGGACGCTCCAGCACGAGGGGCGGCTCGGGCGCGTGGCGGTGATCGACCTCGACGTGCACCAGGGCAATGGCACGGCGGCGATCTTCGCGGGCGATGTCGACGTGCACACCTTCTCGATGCACGGCGCGCGCAACTTCCCGTGGCGCAAGGTGGCCGGGACGCTCGACGTGGAGCTCGATGACGGCACCGAGGACTCGGCGTACCTGGCAGTGCTGGAGGCGCACCTGGACCGGGTGCTCGAGGAGGCGCGCCCCGACCTGGTGTTCTACCTGGCCGGTGCCGACCCGTACCACGGTGACCGGCTCGGGCGGCTCGGCCTCACGGTCGACGGCCTGCGTCGCCGCGACGCCATGGTGTTCGCCGCCACCGCGCGACGCGCGCTGCCGATCGTGATGGTGCTGGCCGGCGGGTACGCCAGCGATCTGCGCGACCTCGTCACCATCCACGTGCAATCGGTTCGCGAGCTGCGCCATGCCTACGCTGCCTGAGGAAACGCTCACCCGCCACGTGCGCGGCGTCGACCTGTTCGAGCGCCGCGTCGGCGAGGGTCCCGAGGTGGTGGTGCTGCATGGCGGTCCCGGCGCGCATCACGACTACCTGCTGCCGGGATTCGACCGGCTGGCCACCGGCCGCACCCTGATCTACTACGACCAGCGCGGCGGCGGGCGCTCGGCGGTGAGCCGCGATGTCCCGGTGGACGCCGACGAGCAGGTGCACGATCTCGAGGCGCTGCGCGACGTGTGGGGACTCGAGCGGATGCACCTCTGCGGCTACTCGTGGGGCGCGCTGCTCGCGATGCTCTACGCCATTGCGCATCCGGAGCGGGTGGCGTCGCTCGCGCTGGTCTCGCCGGCCCCGGCCGCGCGGGCCGAGCGGGACCACTACGAGCGAGTGCTCGCGGAGCGCAACGCGACACCCGAACTCAAGGCAGCGCGCGCCGAGCTGATGGCGAGCGACCTCCGGCAGGTCGATCCCGCGGCCTACAACCAGCGCCTCTTCGAGCTGGCGGTGGCGGGGTACTTCCACGACACCGACAAGGTGCGCGACCTGACGCCCTTCCGCGTGACGGGCCGCACCCAGCAGGCGGTCTGGGATTCGCTTGGCCCGGACTTCGACCTGCGGCCGCGCCTCGCGGCGCTGGACATTCCCGCGATCGTGCTGCACGGCGACGACGACCCGATTCCCGTCGCGACGGCCCGTGCGACCGCCGAGGCGCTCGGCGCCGAGTTCGTGCTGCTCTCCCGTGCCGGTCACGTGCCCTACGTCGAGGCGCCCGGGGAGTTCACCGCCGCGCTCGATGCCTTCCTGCCACGCGCATGACCTCGCCGCGCCCGCATCCGTTCGCCCTGGTGTTCGGTGAGCTCGCCGACGAGCGTTTCCCGGCACTGGCCGAGCAGGTGGGCGACGCCCCGTCGGTCGAGCAGTTCGTGATGGCGGGTCCGGTGGTGGAGCTGTTGCGCGACCTCAGGCCCGACGGCGGCCTGGGTGACGCGGTGGACGACTTCGTGTCATTCGTGCACGCGAGCTACTGCTTCTGGGCCGCCGGCGCCCGGACCCTCACCCTGGGGGCCGACGCGACGCGCGAGCTGCTGGGCTCCGCGGCCGGTGCCGTCACCGCGCCCGCGCCGCACGCGGCGCAGTACATTCAACTCGCGCCGAGGCTGGTGTGGTGCCGCCTCGAGGAGCACGACCGCCACGAGCCGCTAGCCGGCTGGTTCGCGATTCCGGGCGGCGACCGATTGCGCATGGTCGCCTGTCTCGGCGTGCACCATGCCCGGCCGGGACTCTCGGTGCTCACCGTCGAGGGGCCGCCACCGGAATCGCTGGTGCGCGCCGACGGCTCGCCGACCTTCGCGCCGGTGATGGAGGGCGGCGACACCGCAGGGCTGGCGAGTGCGGCCACCGCGGAGGAACTGTTGGCGCTGGGATGGACCGTCGCGTCGAGGGAGGGAGCGTGACCGTGATGGACAAGCCAGCCGTCGCCGCGACGCTGGAGCGACTCGCCTCGTACCTGGAGCTCCAGGGCGAGAATCCGTTCCGGGTGCGCGCCTTCCGCACCGCAGCGAAGACGGTCGAGGGGTTTCCTGGCGAACTGCCGGAGGCGATCGCCGACGGTTCACTGGCGCAGGCCAAGGGGATCGGCCCGGCGATCCTGCAGGTGATCACCGAGCTGGTGGAGACCGGTCGCTCGGAGATGCTCGAGGAGCTGCGCGAGTCGGTGCCACCGGGCCTCGTGGAGATGCTTCGCATCTCCGGCCTGGGCGTGGCCAAGATCCGCCAGATCCACGCCTCGCTCGGCATCGAGACGCTCCCGGAGCTCGAGGAGGCGGCGCGCGACGGGCGGCTCGCGGCGCTGCCGCGCTTCGGCGCCCGCAGCGCCGAAAGCGTGCTCAAGGGGATCGCCTTCCTCCGGCAGCCGAGCCGGCTGCCGCTCGGCCCCCACGCCGTGGACGGGGCCGCTGCCGTGGCCGATGGCCTTGCCGGCCTGCCGCCCGTGGTCGCCGTGCAGCCCGCGGGCGAGGTCCGTCGGCGGAGCGAGGTGGTGCGCGACCTGGTGATGGTGGTGGTGGCCGACGTGCCGCCCGCCGAGCTCTTCCGCTCGATCTCGGGGATCGCCGGGGTGAGCGAGGTGGCCGGCGAGGACGAGCGCCGCGCCACCCTGCGCTTCGCCGACGGCGGCCCGGTGCAGGTGATCGTCACCCCGCCGCAGAACCTCGGCGCGGTGCTCGCCCAGTCCACCGGGAGCGAGGCACACCTCGAGCAGCTCACCGCACATGCCCAGGCGAAGGGATTCAACCTGGCCGGCGCCGCGCTCTGGAAGGGGAGCCAGTTCGTCGCGACGCCCGACGAGGCAACGCTCTACCGCGCGCTCGAGCTGCCGTGGATCCCGCCCGAGCTGCGCGAGCGCGGCGACGAGGTGGGCCGCCCGGTGCCGCCGCTGCTCGAGCGCGGCGACCTCAAGGGTTTCCTGCACTGCCACACCACCTACTCCGACGGCACCAACAGCGTGGCTCAGCTCGCCACGGCGTGCCGCGAGGCAGGCTACGCGTGGTGCGGGATCACCGACCATTCCCGTGCCGCGGCGTACGCCGGCGGGATGCAGCCCGACGACCTGCGCCGGCAATGGGACGAGATCGATGCCTACAACGCCACCGATCCGGGGATCCGGGTGCTCAAGGGGATCGAGAGCGACATCCTGATCGACGGGGCACTCGACTACCCTGACGACCTGCTCGCGGGATTCGACTTCATCATCGCCAGCGTGCACTCGCGCTTCACGCTGGGCCGCGACGAGATGACCGCGCGGTTCCTGCGGGCGATCGCGTCGCCGTACCTCAGCATCCTGGGCCACCCCACCGGGCGGTTGCTGCTGTCGCGCGAGCCGTACGAGGTCGACCTCGATGCGATCTTCGAGGCGGCCGGCGCCGCCGGGATCGCGATCGAGATCAACGCCGATCCGCACCGGCTCGACCTCGACTGGCGCGTGCTCCGCCGCGCCCGCGAGGCCGGGGTGATGATCTCCATCGGCGCCGACGCGCACAACATCGCGGGGCTGGCCAACGTCGCGTTTGGCGTGGGAATCGCCCGCAAGGGCGGCCTCGGACCCGACGACATCCTCAACTGCCTCGACGCCGACGCATTCACCGCCTTCGCCTGCAAGCGCCGGCCCTGATGCCGCGCGAGTCGAAGGCGGCACGACAGGAACGCGCGCTCGAGATCCTCGCCCGGCTCAAGGCCGAATACCCCGACGCGCACTGCGAACTGGATCACGAGGATCCGTACCAGCTCCTCGTGGCGACGATCCTGTCGGCCCAGTGCACCGATGCCCGGGTCAACATGGTCACGCCGGCGCTGTTCCGGCGCTATCCCGACCCCGAGTCGCTCGCGGCCGCGAAGCAGGAGGAGGTCGAGGAGCTGATCCGGTCGACTGGTTTCTTTCGCAACAAGGCGAAGTCGCTGATCGGGATGGCGCAGGCCGTCGTGGCCGGGCACGAGGGGAGCATTCCCGCCACCATGGAGGAGCTGCGCCCGCTTCCAGGAGTCGGGCGCAAGACCGCCAACGTGATTCTCGGCAATGCGTTCGGGATCAACGAGGGGGTCACGGTGGACACCCACGTCAAGCGGATCGCGGGGCTGCTCCGGCTCACCCGCGAGACCGATCCGGAGAAGGTGGAGCGCGACCTGATGGCGCTCTTCCCCCGGGACGACTGGGCGCTGCTCTCCCACTTGCTGATCTGGCACGGGCGGCGGGTGTGCATCGCCAACAGGCCAAAGTGCGGCGAGTGCCAGCTGCGTGAGCTGTGTCCGAGTTCCCAGGTTTAGGGGCGACATCGCGAAGGGCGAGGGGCGAAGAGCGAAGAGCGAGGAGCGAGGGGCGAGGGGCGAGGGGTGGCGAGGCGACTAGATTCCCGCGGACGCCACGCCCTTCGCCCCTCGCCCTTCGCATTGTCGCCACCGGAAGGATTCCATGAGCAAGACCGCAACCTTCGACACCGCCCGCGGCACCATCACCGCGGAGCTCTATGACGACGCCGCGCCGGGCACGGTGGCCAACTTCGAGAAACTCGCCAACAGCGAGTTCTACGACGGCACCCGGTTTCACCGCGTGATCAAGGACTTCGTGATCCAGGGCGGCGACCCGCTGTCCAAGGATCCCTCCAATCCGCGGGTCGGCACCGGCGGGCCGGGATGGACCATCAAGTGCGAGACCAAGGGGAATCCCCACAAGCACCAGGCGGGCTCGCTGTCGATGGCGCACGCGGGCAAGGACACCGGCGGCTCGCAGTTCTTCATCGCCCACTCACCGCAGCCGCACCTCGACGGCGTGCACACCGTGTTCGGCAAGGTGACCGAGGGGATGGACGTGGTGCTCGCGATCCGGCAGGGCGACGTGGTCAACACCGTGCGGGTGGGCTGACCATCCGCATCGACCTGGCCGTCCTCGCCGACCACGCGCTGGTCGACCAGCACGGCAAGCTCTCGGTGATCGGCGTCTGGCGCCACGTCACGCTCGGCGAGTTTCCCGGGGTGCATCCGCGCGCCCACCTGGTGCTGTTGCTCACCGGCCGCCGCGACGAGGTGGGCGATCACCGGGTGTCGCTGACACTGCGCGATCCGGACGACCAGGTGGTGCTCGAGCACAACGGCGGGCTGCAGATGATGGAGCCCCCCGCCGGGGTGACCGAGGTGGAGGCGCCCGGGATCGTGGTGCTCGACCTGCCGCTCGAGCGCCCCGGCCGCCACGCCATCGTGGTGGCGATCGACGGGCACGAGGCGGCCCGCATCGCGTTCACGGCGTCGCAGACCCCGAGGCAGGTGGGCGGGAGCCTGCACTAGGGCGACACCGCGAGCGGCGAGGGGCGAGGGGCGAAGCATGAAGGGCGGGCCGCCCTTCGCCCTTCGCCCCTCGCCTTGTCGCAGTAGACTTCCCGCATGCCCCCCCTCTCCCGCGATGCCGCCTGGACCCTGATGTGCGAATGGACTGCGTCGCCGGCGCTGCGCGCCCACATGCGCGCGGTCGAGCTGGCGATGCGGCACTTCGCGCCGCGTTACGGCGGTGACCCCGACTACTGGGGTGTCGTCGGCCTGGTGCACGACTTCGACTACGAGCGCTTCCCCAACGCCGAGCGCGCCGCCGATCGCGAGCACCCCACCGAGGGCGTCAATCACCTCCGGTCGCTCGGCTTTCCGGAGGACGGCTGCCAGGCGATCCTGGGTCACGCCGAGTTCACCCACACCCCGCGAACCACCGACATGGCGCGAGTGCTCTTCGCGGTGGACGAGCTGGCGGGGTTCGTGGTGGCGTGCGCGCTGGTGCGTCCGTCGAAGTCGCTCGCCGACCTCGAGGTCAAGTCGGTGAAGAAGAAGCTCAAGGACAAGGCGTTCGCGCGCGGCGTCAGTCGCGAGGACGTGCACGCCGGCGCTGCCGAGCTCGGCCTGCCGCTCGACGAGGTGATCGCGGAGGTGATCGCCGCTCTGCGCCCGGCCGAGCGCGAGCTCGGCCTGGGCGACGCGTGAGCGACGGCGTCCCGTCCGGGGAGGTGCTCGAGCGCGGGCTGGATCGCGCCTCGGGGACCGCGGCGATCGGCGGCAACGCGGTCACGCTGCTCTTCGACGGGCCCGAGATCTATCCCGTGATGCACCGGATGATCGCCGAGGCCGAGCGCCGGATCCACTTCGAGAACTACATCTTCCGCAGCGACGAGTGCGGCACCCGGTTCGCCGATGCGCTGATCGCGCGTGCGCGCGAGGGACTCGTGGTGCGGGTGCTGTACGACTGGGTCGGGTCGGTCGGCACCTCGCGTGCGCTCTGGCGGCGGATGCGCGAGGCGGGGATCGACGTCGCGCCGTTCAACCCGCCACGGCCGGTCCAGCCGTTTGCGCTCATCTCGCGCGACCACCGCAAGACGATGATCGTCGACGGCAAGCGCGGCGTGACGGGGGGCCACTGCATCGGCAACGAGTGGGCGGGCGATCCGGGGCGCGGCCGCGACCCGTGGCGCGACACCGCGGTGGCGATCGAGGGGCCGGCCGCCCGCGGCCTGGACGGTGCCTTCGCCAAGATGTGGCGCCGCGCCGGACGACCGGAATACGACGACACCGAGGAGGTGGAGGCGGAGGTCGCGGCAGCGGGCGATCATGTGGTGCGGGTGGTGGCGACCCGCCCCGGCGACGAGCGCGCCTGGCGCACCATGGACCTCCTCCTCGGCATCGCCGGCGACCGGATCTGGGTCACCGAGGCGTACCTGGCCGGCTTCCCGCGCCTCTTCCAGGTGTTCAAGGACGCCGCGGTCGAGGGGGTGGATGTGCGACTGCTGGTCCCGGGGGCGAGCGACCTGCCGATGATCCGGAACCTCTCACGGACGGGGTATCGAGGACTACTACGTGCTGGAGTCCGGGTCTGGGAGTGGGGTGGCCCGATGCTCCACGCCAAGACCACATCGATCGACGGGCGCTGGGTGCGGGTCGGGTCGAGCAACCTGAACCCCTCGTCGCTCCTGGCCAACTGGGAGCTGGACGTGTTCGTCGAGTCGCGCGAGCTGGCGCAGCAGCTCGACCTGCGATTCACCGACGACCTGGCCCACGCCAGTGAGGTGGTGACCCGGGTCCGCTCGCTCCCGTCGGTGCCGGGAATCGGCCGGCCCACCGCGCTGGTGGCGTCCGATCCGGCCAAGCCGAGACAGGCTGGCCATCGGCCCTGGATGCTGGAGCGGCGGCGGCGCGCGTACCTCCGGGTGGCCGCGCTGAGCCAGGCTGCCCGGACGGCGCTGGCGGGATCCTTCGGTGCCGGGCTGCTGGGGTTCGCGGCCCTGCTGGCGCTCTTTCCCAGGACAGCGGCGTACGCCACGGCGGCGGTGGCCGGGGCTGCGGGGGTGGCGCTGGTGGTGAGCGCCTTTGCGCGGCGCCATGGCCGCTAGCCTCAACCTCGCCCGGAAACCCCGCGTATGACCGGCGTGGACGACGCTGAGCTCGCCGCCCGTGCCGCCGGGGGCGATCCCGAGGCCTTCGGTGAGCTGGTCGCCCGTCATGCGCCGATGGCGCGTCGGGTGGCGTACGCCGTCCTGGAGGACCAGGAGGACGCCGACGATGCGGCCCAGGAAGGATTCCTTTCCGCCTGGCAGGCCATCGGTCGCTACGACGCCAGGCGCGCGTTCCGACCGTGGCTGATGCAGATCGTCGTCAACGCTGCGCGGGATCTCCGCCGCCGGCGCCGGGTCCGCACCGCGGAGCCGCTCGACCATGTCGCGGCGGCATCGCGGGACGACCCGGCGAAGGAGGCCGGGGCGCTCGACCTGGGCGATCGGCTCAGGGAGGCGCTGGCGACGCTGCCGGAGCGGCAGCGGTTGGCCGTGGTGCTGTTCGATGCGGAAGGGTATCCGCAGGCGGAGATCGCCCGGATGCTCGGGATCCCCGAGGGCACCGTGAAGTCGGATGTGTTCCATGGACGCCGCGCGCTTCGCAAGGCGCTCGGCAGCGTGAAGGAGGAATGGGATGAGTGACCGGTCGACGTCGTTCGACCCCGTGCCGGATCCCGAGCTGGGACCGGCGCTGCGCGAGGCGCTGGCGATGCCGCACGACGGGGCGTTCGTCACGCGGTTGCGCGCGCTGGTGCGCCAGCGCCGGGAGCGGACGTGGGACGAGGTGCTCGCCGGGTGGTTCTGGCGGGGCGTGATGGCCACCACCGCGGCGGCTGCCGCGCTGGCGACGGGCTACACGCTGCTCGGCAACGGTGCGACCACCGGGGGCACTGAGGAATCGGTGGCGGTGCAGCTCCTTGACGGCGAACGCCCGGCCGCCGACGTGATTCTCGCGTCGTGGACGAGCGGCCAATGATCACCTCGCGCGCACGAGCCGTGGTGCTCCTCGGTGCGATGTTCGCCCTCGGCGTGGTTGCCGGGGGCGCGGGGATGGCGGTCGCCGCCCGGTCGGGCACGGTGGAACTCGAGCATCGCGGCTCCGGCGGTCGCGGTGGCGGGCCCGAGTGGATGCGGGCGCTGGACCTGAGCGACGCCCAGCTGGACAGCGTGCGGGCGATCTATCGGCAGGGTGAGAAGGGGATGGACTCGATCGTGCGGCGGATCCGGCCGCAGCCCGATTCGCTCTTCGCCCTGGTTCGTCCGGAGCTCGATGCGCGGCGTGCGCAGACGCGCGCCGCGGTTCGGGGGCTGCTCACCGCGCCGCAACAGGAAAGGTACGACTCCATTGTCCGTGCATACGATGAACGGCGCCGCCGCGACCGCGAGCAGCGCACCAACGAGGGCCCGCCGCGTGACCGTCGCTAGCCGCCTCGCGCCGATGGCGGCGCTGGCCCTGCTCGTCGCCCCGCTCGCCGCCCAGGCGCCGGTGGCGCTCACCCTCGAGGAGGCGATCCGCCGCTCCGAGGACGTGGCGCCGACGGTGGTGCAGGCGCGCGGCTCGCTCCGCAGCGCCGAGCTCGGCGTGCGGACCCAGACGTGGCAGTACATCCCGCAGATCACCTTCCCGGTCAACGCCGACGTGCTGTGGTCCTCGGGCCCGTCGCGCGTCGACCCGGTGACCGGTGACATCATCAGCGGCAACACCACCAACCCGAGCTATTCGTTCGGGGCCAACGCCTCGGTGACGCTGTTCGACGGCTTCGGCCGCAGCCACGACATGGGCGCAGCGCGGGCCAACGAGACCGCCGCCGAGGCGGGGCTGGTGTCGGCGCGGTTCCAGAACCGGCTCACGGTCACCAATTCGTTCTTCGACGTGCTCTCCAATCTCGAGCTGTTGCGGGTGAACGAGGCCGCCGTGGAGCGCGCCGAGCAGCAGCTGGCGATCGCGTCGGCGCGGCTGCAGAGCGGCGCCGGGCAGCGGACCGACTCGCTCACGGCGCTGGTGCAGCTTGGCCAGGCACGGCAGCAGCTGCTGCAGGCGCAGGCCACCCTCGCCACCAGCGAGGCGTCGCTGGCGCGCCTGACCGGGGTCGAGGGGCGGGTGACCGCGGTCGACGACTCGGCGGTCTACGGCCAGCCGGCGCTGCTCGCCACCACCGGGATCCACATCGAGCTGCGAGCCGCGGCGCG
>ERZ869936.1641-NODE-1641-length-15359-cov-6.859514_pt1 | contig 15359 bp, 25 predicted proteins | sample MGYA00520876_ERZ869936 | MGnify/ENA primary metagenome ERZ869936 (study PRJEB32218, sample SAMN09650985) | biofilter metagenome | isolation source: enrty point of leading RO module | place: Saudi Arabia: Thuwal, RO plant located on Red Sea | collected 2016-02-17 ...
TTTCTTTTATTTGCTTGTAAGTCATTTCGCTCTTAAATCTTGCTTTATTACTATCTCCTTCTTTTTCTTGCTTAATAAACCAGTCAAATTGTTTTGGTGCTTTGTTGCTTATATGCTTTAGGAAAACAGGGTTTCTATGAAAGCACCCTACACAATTATTAGCGTAAGCAAATCTTACGGGTTTCTCTTTCCAGTATTTTTCTATATTATCCTTATATATGCCATCCTCTATTAAAGGAAATGATACCTTTCTATAGGGCACATTTTCCCATTTATTCCTGCCATCCTTTCTCTTTTCCCAAGTTCCTTTCATATATTGTATTCCATTTTCACATCTTTCTAGCATACTTTTAGCCCTTCGCATTTCGTTAGCTCTAAAACCTATACGCATTTCGCAAACTTCTAAATTTAATACTTCAGCCCACCAGTAAAAAATAGGTTCTATTTTCATTTCTATAGTACAAAACCTTTGCACTTTATTAGGTAAATATACTTTATCGCCTCTTTTTATTACTTCGTCAAATGTACGACCAGTTACCCAATGTATTTCTTTACCTATATACTGTTCTAAATCTAGCATAGTGTAAATTATAGTGTCCATTTCTAAAGTGCCTATAAACTCCTTACCTATTTTATCGGATACTATTTGCCTTACTTTTTTATCTGGAAACATACAGTTTTTGTCGTCGGTTCTAACTAAAGCAAATACGTTGTAGTCGGCAGGGTAGTTCGCTGCTATATAGCTACTTGTTTTTCCACCACTTAGTGAGTTAACTGTTTTCATTTTATTTGCTTTGCTTTGTTTATAGTAGTTCCTATTAGTTTTTGATTTTTTCGGTATCTTTCGTATTTAGTTATTTGTTTGTTTTGTCTGCAGAGTGCTTCTGTCTTCTTGTGGTCTTTTAGCCACACAGACCACTGTCTTACGTTGATAAATACGCTAGTACCCTCTTCTGCGTTTCTAATACCGTTGTGAAACACAAACTCAACTTCGTGCATAGTCATACCCCCATAGTAGGCTACAAGGTCGTTATACAGTAAATTTGCGTTTAGTTTTACCTGCTCATCGCTTGGTTTTTGTCCTATTTCTATATACGTTTTACGCATAAGGTTATAACAGTCTAACTTAAGACTTCTTATATCGTTTCTCTTAAATCTAGAATATATCTTTTCCATTATTGTAGTCTTCTATTGTTCTTTTCCAATCGTTCATAGTATCTAATATATTCTTTTTTTCTGTCTTTTGGTATTGCTTCTGTCGCTTTGCCCAAGTCTTCAAACGTCTACCTATATCAAAGGTCTTTTCTATTTCGTAGCGCAGCTTCGTTTTGCTTCTGTTGGGTTCAGTCCAATAGTCTATAAATTCCGCCTGCATTTCTGCGCTATAGTCGTAGCTATATACTTCGTCGCTAAAACGCTTGTAAACGGCTTCTAGATCGCGTTTCTTAGGCTTTTCGTCTAGCTGGTAAGACTTATACTTACTTACAGTTATTAAGCTGTTTTTAGTATTGCTATCTATATCTATGTAGCCTTGCTTCTTTAGCACCTGCATACGCTTATATACTGTACTCGGTTTTAGCCGTAGTTCTTCGGCTGCGCTTACACGTCCTGTAATAAATTGCCCTACGTCTACTTTGCGACCGTATACTATGTTAGGCGTAGTGTTAGCTTTTAGTATACACCATACAAAAACCTTTAATAGTTCAGCGTCTGCAAACACGCCGTTATCAAGTATTTTCCTATGTAATTTAATATAACCTTTCATTGTTTTCCTCTATATCTATTTCCCAGTCGTCTGGGTTGTCAAAGGTATATATTTCTTTTTTACGCATTTCCTTACGCCACCTATCCTGTACGAACCTTTGTTTGTACTCGTACTTTTCGCCGCGCAAATAGTCGTTTTCTTGTTGTAGCTTACAGCGTATCCTTTTTATATTGTTAGCTGCAGATAGCTTGCCTTCTGCTACATAGTTTAATAGATCGGTAGCGCTTAATTCGTTTAGCTTACCGCCTAGTTCTACTGCCCATACATTAGCTACTAACCTGTTATCGTTGTCGCGCAGACTTTTACTTCTGGTCAATAAGTCTAATACTATTTCTTTTGTTTTCATAGTGTTTTTAATACGTCTGTACGTCTTACTAGTAATTCGTCTATATTTTTGTTTATACTGTCTAGCACTTCCATACGCTGCAGCTTGTCTAATAGCCTAAAGTCTGTAGCGCGTTTTACAAATTCTTCTTCTACAGCTTCGTATAGCTTTATATATTCTGGGAAAATCTTAGGATTTTCTATATAACTGTTATGCTTTTTTCTGTAGTGGTAAAAGTTGCTTCTATCTTTGCAGTAATATTGCGCTAAACCTGCAGGCGTTACGCCGTTGTCCATAAGTATATTGCAGGCTACCATACGACCTAGTACTTGGTCGCTGGTTTTTTCTTTAGTATTAATACTATCTATTTCTAGTTTTTCTTCTATAATACTATTTAGCTTTTGTATTTCGTATCTTAACTTCATATCTCTAATTCTTCTTTGGTAAACATTTCGTTATAGCTGTTTAGAAAATCGTTTTTTATCCAAACTTCATAAACGCTATATTCTAAGTCGTAGTAATTGTAGCCTACACCTGTTTGTAAGTCTACTATAGCTAGATCCATAACTTTTTCGCATAGCGTTACGTGGTTAAACTTAAAGCCTAACGCTTCTACGTTTGCTTTTATGTCTTCTTCTGTATAGTTATTAGGTGTACGCCAGTCTTTCTTAAACTCGCTATCGCAGTACCCTATATCGCTTCCTGCTCGCATAATTAAAACGGCATATCGTTAGACGTTGTACCTGTAGGCTTCTTACCTTCTAATACCCAAGCGGTAAACATTTCGGCTAGTTCTATAACTTTAGCTTCGTCGCCACCGTTAGCTATAACATAGTCTACGCTACATTTAAGGCTAGACTGCTTTACTATGTATTCCTGTACTTTGTCGTTCTTAGGTGCTGCAGTAAAGCCGCCTTGCTGAAAGTTGCTTACTGGTTTTACTTTAGGAAATTTGCCGTCTATAAATTCGTACTCTGTTTCTTGTCCTTCTACAAATTTGTTTTGTTCTGCCGACTTGCTGCTATATTCGCCTGCGTCGCCGTTTTCGAAGGATACTTCGTACTTATACATTACGCCGTACTTGCCTTCCCAAGTTCCGTTAGCTTGTACGCTAACTACTTTACTTTTCTTATTCACTTTATTATATTGTTATAATTACTCCTAATTTGTTTAGTAGGTGAATTAGGATTACACCTGTAGTTATACCGACTATCGCTATAACTGTATTTACTTTAGTTTCTTTAGTCATTTTTTAGCTGCTCTAACATTATTTCTGAATATATAAAGGCTAGTTCTGTTATAGCCATTTGGTAAGCGTGCGCCTTGTCGTAGTCCTTTTCTACTAGCGCCTTTGTTTCGTGCGCCTTTATACGTGCTTTAGCTTTGTCTAAGACCTTCTGTACGTTACTTAGGTATACGTGCGTTTCTTTAGTCTTATTAGCGTTTAATAGTTTTTGTAATTTGTTCACTGTTTTTGTTTTTAGCGTGTTGCTTAATTGCAAACACAGGGCAAATATAAACACTTATTTGTGAATAATGCAAGTACTTTATAAAAAACTTTTACTAATACTAGTATATACTAGATATATATACTACTTATATAATACTAATATATAAGAGTATTATTCTTAGTTGTGTTACTTTGTTGTTACGATAATCCTATAACAGACTAGTTATAAGTGCATTAAGATATTCATAGGTAGTGTGCCGTTGTTCTTTACTACTGCGCACCCTATAGCAGGCTTCTTACCAGCTTTACAGTAAGCCATAGCGTAGCTTTCGTGGTCTATACCGCAGCCTACCTGCATACCGAATATACGAAAGTTCTGCCCTACGTAGTGTTCGCAGTATGCTTGCGTGTGTAAGTGTCCTTGTACGGTGTTCTGCATATCTGCCCTACATTTAGTTCTAGCAGTTCCTGCTTCACCATGTATATATTGTACGCCATCTTTTACGTAGCGTTCTGTAAACGTCCATTCTGGTACTTCTAAGACATCCTTATAGCTTTTTATCCACTTACTAGGTATTGCGCTAGTCTGTGCCTTACGCATTATAAGGCGGTCGTGGTTACCTATTAGTACAGTAGCTACAGGAAAAGCGTCGCGCCAGCGTGCTATACGCTTTATAGCTAGTTCTAGTTCATCTGCGCCACCCATACCGTCGGCGCTAGTTTCGTGGTAACTGCTATAGTGGTTGTCTATTATATCACCTATAAATACTACTTCGTCGCAGTTATGTATATTGTATTGTTCTATACAGAAGTCTAGGTAGCCGTCTAAACAGAAGGGTTCGTGTAGATCGCCTATTACTAGTACGTTACTTTCTTTGTGCTTACGATAGTTAAGTAGTAAAGCTTCTTCGTCTGCTTTTAGTCTGTATCTATTGTTTCCCACCTTTTACTTTTTCAAGTCCGCGACTACCAAAGTATGCACCTATTACAGTTATTAGTACTATCTGTAATAAGTCTACCCAAGTGTCTTTTACTTCGAAGTCAATAGTACCGCTATCTATAAATACCATAATAACAGTAGATACTACAAGAAACGCTAAAACTAAAGGGCGTATAGACTTAGTTAACCAGTTGCCCTGCATATCTGCTTGCCAACGTTTAGTTACTTCTTGTTCTATAGTTTCGGTTAGTTTATTTTCTACTTCTGTTAGGCGTATCTTTAGTTCCTGTGCTTCTTCTTTGCTAGTTACTACTTCGTCTACTAGATCAGTAACACCACCGCTAAATAGTTCTTTAATTATATTGCCTATTGGTAAAGCCATATTGCGCTTGGTTTATTTTCGTCTGTGTCTGCGTGTATAAAAGTCTTAGCTATACCTATACGCGTAAAGCCTGCTTTAACTAAGCCTTGAATTATTGCGCTACGCTGTGCGCTATTGTTTACTGCTATGTCTACAGCGCAGCCTTTTAAGTGGCTACTGCCTACACGTCCGCCGACCTTTTTGTTATGCTCTGGCGTTCTGTAGCCGCTTGTAATTCTAAAGGGCGTATCGGCTAACATACGCGCTTCGTCTAGCTTATGTAAAAAGGCTAAGTCCATTTTACCGCCTTGCGTTTTTGGTAGTCCGCTACCTATTTCGTCTGGGCTGTCAAACTCCTCAAAATTAAAGTAGTTAAGCATTACTTTTTACTTTTAATAAATACTTCTTCTATTACAGCTTACAGTTGTCGCAAAGTCCTACACATACTTTTCTAAACGTTACATAGTATAACGCTTTACAGGCTAAATTTTTTAGTGTCTTAATCATTTCTTACAGCTATTTATTTTTGCTAACTCTTTTTCTATTTCTACTATACGGTCTTCGTTTTCGTTTAGTATTTTTATCTTTTTTTCTAGTCTATTTTCTAATACTACTAAGTCTTCTTCTAGCTGTGCTATTTGGCTATATGCTACGCCCATTGTAAATATAATACCTATAATCCATATTATATTACCTACAGATAGTGTTAAGTCCTTTTGTATCATTTACCGTGTTCTGTGTGGTTATGGTTACACCACTTACAGTCTTTATGAAATGTTTGTATTTCTATTTGTTGTATTCTGTAATCAATAAGTTGACTATCTTTGTCTAACCTATACAAAGTTGAACCGCACCAACATAAAAGGGCTATTGAAATAGCTTGTATAATGTTATTAAGGTTTAATTCTAAATTCATTTCCCTTGACCTCTATACTTCTTCTTATAGCCCTTCTGCCCTTTAGAAGCGTTTTTAGAGTGTTTTCTACGCTTTACTTTAGGCTTTGCTATAAAACTACTAACTACCTTTCTTGCCATTCTTAGACCTTCTATAAGTTATATACTTGTCTAACGTATATACGATACCTAAAGCTAGCGCTAGTATCTGTAGTATTTGTTCTACTTCTGTTAAGGAAATAAAAAGCGTTACGCTATTTAGTCCTAGTACGTCTGCGTTCTGGTTTATTAGTTGCTTCATTTCCTTTTCCTAAATAGGTTTTTAGCTTTTCTACGTTTTTAGTCTTTGGCTTATACTTCATTATATACTAATGTCTGGCGTAAGAAAGTCGCGTAACGTAATACGCGTGCTTTGCATATCGTAGCCTAAGTTCATACCGCTAAAGTATGCTTCTTTGCTAGGGCTTAGATCTGCGCCGCTATTACTATTATATTCTGGGTACTTGTCGCTGTTGTTTTTTAACCAGTCTACTAGTCTTTGTGCGTAGTATTCTGCAGTATTTAAGACTATGTTACGTATAAATTTAAGGTCTTCTAGTGAAGCTGGGCTTGACGTTTCGCTAATTTTACGTACTAGGTCTTTGTTCATTATTTTATACGTTAGAAACGGTAGGCTTTCGTATAAGCTATAGTGTATAAGTACAGGCTGTACGTATTTATCTATAAGCGTTTCGTAGTCGTCGTTAGCAGCGTCGCCCATAGTGTTAGCAGTAATTAAAGCAGCTAACTTATCGTATAAGTCTGTGCCTAGTAACTGGTGTATATGTATATCCTGCGCTACCTTTATGTATGGTAAAAGTAGTTCTGCGTCTACATTACCGTTAATAGTTGTAGATTTCTTTAGTGTGTCTTCACTTACAAATAATACTGCCATTTTAGTAACCTTTTTTATTTACAAAACCGTTTTTAGGCATATTTTTAGGCGCTACAGGGACTTGCTGTTCGTTTGTTGGCGGTGTAAAGCCTCTACTTCTAGCTTTTGTAGTAGTAATTATAGCGTCTGCGTTACTAGGTTTCTGTCCTGCTTGTGCGTATATTCTTCTAACCCATTTGTGGTGGCAATTTCCGCCGCCTTTGTATTTCCATATACTATAAGTGTCTGCGCCATTTAGCCCCCAGCCTTTGTTAACCGCTAGTTTACCCATTCTTAAAATATCTTCTTTTCTGTAGACTTTGTTAGCAGCTTCCATTTTACGGCAAAATTCCCTTTTTTGTCCGCTTTTTCTACTTAACCCTGCTTGCTCTTGATATATGTAACGCACCCTATACTTAGTTTTATGCGTTTGTGTGCTTTCGCCGTCCTGTTCGCTCTTAGCGTTTGGATATGCGCGCCCTGTACTAGCTAGTTCTAGCTTCTCTAAGTTATATTCAAAGTCGAAGTCTTCGTGTTCTTCGTCCGCTATTTCTTCGTCTATCATTTCCCAGCCGTCTAAGTCTTCTTCTTCGCCATATTCAGCTAGAAAATCGTCTAGTACATTTTCTGATTTTAGCTGTGTCTTAGCTTCTCTTATTGCTTGCTTGTCTTCTTCTGTAGTTACTAAACCGACTAAGTCGCGTATTTCTTCTACGCTCATATTATCTAAAACCTTAGTAGCTACAAGTGGGCTTATTGTACTTATAGCGTCTGTAGTAGAACCTGTCGAAGTTGTTGTTAACGGCTCGTAGCCTAGTTCTGCGCGTATTTCGTCCTGTGTTAGTACGTCTTTAAGTGTTTCTGCGTCAAACACGCTAGAAAGTGGTCTAACGTCCTTAATAGATAAGCCTAAAGATATACCGTTTACGCGTAATATCTTGTTAAACGTTTTAAGTATAATATTCTGAAAAGGTCTAATAACTGTATTGTGGTACAATTCGCTAGCCTGTAATAGTTCGCCACGTCCGCCTAGCTGCCCTTCTGTTTTAACTCCTAATAACATAGGGCTAGTAACTCTGTGGCAAATCATTATGTTTTGTATACAAAGTTCGTTAAGTACTGTATACTGCTTGTCTGCGTTAGATACCTGTATAGGCATTATTTCTGGCTTGCTGTTAGCGTCGTCGCTAAAGGTCAGTACAAACTTACCAGCATTATTAGCACCGCTAAACTTCTTAACTATCTGGTTTTCTATTTGTCTGCGTTCTTCTTGCGTTGGTATACCGTTCGCAAAGTTGATAAAGTACGAACCGCTAAAGCCGTTAGCTATATTGTTTAAGTGAAAGTCTGCAGTAAGGTTGTCTATTTGTATCCAGTTAGTACCTGCTACATAGTCTGGCGTGTGGTATAGTTCTAGTGCAGGGCTATATACACCTGCGTATAGTAGCTGGCTAGCTTCGCGTCTATCCTGTAAGTTAAAAGCAGCTATACGTTCTGGCATATACTCCTTTTTACGATACTGCGACCAGTCAGCGCTTATGTAGTATTCTTGTACGTCGCCGTCTACAGGCTTACCTACCCTAACTTGTTCTACTGGTATATGGTGTAAAGCAGCTATTTTAGTACGATCTTTACTCCATACTATGTTAATAGCGTAAGCGCCCTGTAGTTTAAGGTCGAACGCTAATTTAACTAGTAGTTCGTGCGCCGTTTCTGTTTTGTTTACACCGCCTAGAAACTTTTTTAGTTCTACAAATTGCTGTAGGTTTTCCGTTTCTTCTGGTATTAGGTCTTCGCCTGCTATCATAGCAGCCGTAGCGTTAACTACTGCAGCGTGCGTAGCTGAATTGTTATATAAGTCTATAAGATACTGTGGGTATAAGTTCTTATAGTCGCCGTCGCCTATACTTACCCAGTCCATACCGCCCATTTCTGTTATCTTAGGCTGTACTTCGTTAGTAAGTTGTATATTTAGTAGTCTATTTTCCATTACGATACACTCCATTTAGCAGCTAAATAGTTAGCTAAAGTTAATACTTCTGCGTCTGTTAGCTTTTTGTTATATAGTCCCATTTCGCCTAAGTTACCGTCGAAAGGAGAACCGCCAGTACCAGCAGCACCTACTCGTTGAAACCTAAAATTCGTATCTGAGTCTGTAGCGTCGCTAGTACTTGTAGCCATAAGTCCGCCTGTATGGTTAAAAAACCTTATATTTTCGCTAGCATCTCTAGTTATTATAAGTATTTCTGGTACTCTTTCTCTATAGGTATAGTCTATATCGCCGTCCGTACCTGCGCTTTGCGTACCGTCTATTTTAGTTGTTACTGCAGCGTTATTGCTACCTGCAGTATTACCTACAAATTTAGTTTGTATAGCTACACCGTTAGCGCCTGCTAGCTGTATAAAGTTTAGGTTGTTACTTACGTCGCCTGCGAAGAACACATCTGCGCCTGCTTGCCCTGTTTCAAAAACACAGAAAAAAGTAAATGTCTGGTCGGTTGTTACATAAGCCGTACCGCTATCTAGCTTGTCGTTACTGTTATCAAATTGTCCAGAGTTTAGGCTCATAGCGGTAGTATTTAGCGTAGGTCTGTTAGCGGATGTATCCTGCACTATATCGTAAGTGCTGCCGCCTGCGCCTCTGTTAACTACCCTGTCTATTTCGTCGCCGTTACTACCTGTTTCTAGCGAAAAATCGTAGTGTAAATCTAAGCTGCCAAAGTCTGCAGGTTCGAAACCGCCTTGTACTCTAGTTTTTAATATAAGTGCTTGTTGCCACATATTAGTTATGGTAGCCTATAGCTACACCGCTTGTTAGTGTAATAGCTGTAATGTTAGCAAAGATAACCGTACCTGCAGGTATAGTAGTCTGTAGTGCGCTTTCTCCAGTTCCGTTAGCAATAGTAATAGAAGCTATAACGCTTTCTGTTACAAAGTGTACTGCGTAAAAGTCTTCTGTTTGTGCTGCAGTAGTAAAGCAAACATTTTGCCCTTTTTTTCCTAACTGTTCGTTTAGTAAATCTACTTGGTTTTTATATCCCATTTTATTATATGTTTAAGTATACTGTGTTACTATTTGTTGTGTTCGTATTATCTGTAGGCGTGTATTCTGTATAGCTTACTTCTGTTATCTGGTCGTTTATTAAGAATATCTTACCCCTTTCTATTATGTTGCTTTTGCCTTGCACTATAGCTTCTGTTACGTCGCCTGTCTGGTCTGTGTTAGATATTTCGTATATAGTGTAAGTATGGAAAATTTCTTCCTGTAAGCCTATGTCTTCGCCGCCTACTTGCGACTGTGAACCTGCCGTATCTGTAAAGTTAACTAATTGAAAATAAGGCGTGCTACTTACTACGTATAAATAACTAAAAAATTCTTCTTTAGTAATATCGTTAACTATTTTCATATATAAATACGTAGTTAACGGTACAGATAAAGCGTACTTATTAGTAGTCCTAACTTGAAAATTATTGTAAAAACCGCCGCTACTTGTTCTAGTTAAATATATCATTACAATATAAAATATAAAAAAGTCCTATTTATTTAGTTTTATATAGAAAAAAGCGACAAAAAGCCGCTTTTAACTATAAATATATGTAAGTTCTATTAGTCTACGTCAATAGTAATAGAAGAACCTCCGTTAAACGCTGTATTGTCAAACGGTGAACTAGTGTAGTCTGCTACTACTGAAACAGGGAAACGTTCCATACCTGCAAAGGTAAGAGTGTATCCGTTCATATCTCCGAATGCTGCGCCACTTGCCGCAGTACCTGTAGTAAGTTCCATTCCGTTTTCTCCACCTAAGCAAAGGATAACGTTATGTCCGCCAGTTGCTACACGTTGGTTTAATTCTACGAAAATTACTAGTCTGTTTTGTGCTAGTAACTTAATTTCGTTTTGATCAGCGCTTGATAAGTTGTGTAACATTATCGATACGCTAGGCTCATAAAATACGCTACCGTTTTCTGGGCTACCTGTAATAGTTTCAGTAAAACTTCCAGTACCTCTAGGTAATACGTACTTACGTAACGCTGTAGTAGCGCCGCCTGCAAACTCTATATCTGTAATAGAACCTGCTTCTGGGTTTGTTAGTACTAAGTCTTCTAACTGCGCAAAGTATACGGCTTTTATGCCGCCGCTCGTTGATTTGCACCCTAGACTTCGTCCTTTAGTTAATTCGCAAGCCATTTGTTATAGTTTAAGGCGTTAAAGCAAGGGCTTACGCCCCTGCCGTTACGCTAGTTAGTTATTATGATTGGTATGTAAAGTCAGAAGCTACACCTACTTGTACTCCTGCAGTCCACTTAGCTACCATTCTTACGTTGTCAGAACCGTCTAAGTCTGCCATATCTAAAATACGAACTTCTGTTAAGTCAGAAGCTAAAGAAGTACCAAAGAATAAGTTAGACTTTTGCCCTGCATACATTACGTTGTCTGCGATACCTGGACATACTGCAATTTTAATACCTTCAAACTCTGGAGTGTATTGCCCCATATGGTTGAATGGAAATGCAGATAATGCAGAAATAGCAGAAACGTAGAAGCGGTAAGTCTTCTTGTTCATATAGATATATAAATCGTCTTTTCCGTACACATTTGAAGGAATGTCTGCTGCTAAAGTCTGTAAGTTAGCAATAATGTTAGCTGCTGTATAAGCTGCAGAAGCAGAAGAAGCAGTCATAGAACCTGTAGCTACTTTGTTAAATTGTCCAGAAGTAGCAGTAGTACCTTGCCAGATAGAATTCTCTACGCTATCTGCGATACTATCAGCTAAGTAAGATACTGCGTACGCTGTAAAATCGTCCATTTGGTTGTACGACCAGTCAGATAACATAGTCTTCTTACATACGTCAATATTAATTTGGAAAGGTTCTACTTCTAAAACACTTTCTGTTAGTGTTAAAGTTGCCGAATTTTCTGTAAAGTCACAAGAACGGTCTTTTACCAAGTTAGAACCTGCTACTTTGTTTACTACTTCTTTGTAGTTAACGTTTTCTCTAACAGTCAAATACTCTAAAGACTTTGCCTGCTTTAATGCTGCGTTGATATACAGCCCTGCGTGTTCGCCAGCATACGACGAACTAGTAATAGTTAATGCCATTTTTACTTATTATTAAAGTTATATAAATATTTTTGCTGTGGTGTAAGTTTAGCGTATTCTACTTCGCTTAATTGCACCTTCTTTTTTTCTTCAAACTTAGATAGTTTTACACCCTCTTCTGCAGGTTGCTCGTTTAATTCTTTAACCTGTGCAGATAGTTTAGTGTTTTCTTCTTGTAGTTCTGCGATATTCTCGTCTTTTGCCAAGTTCTCGCCGCGTAACTCGTCTAACTCACCAGATAATCTAGCAATATCGTTGCGTACTTCTTCTAGTAGTTCTTTTACTACCATACCTACTTCTTCGAATAGTTCCGCTTCTTTGTCTACTGTAGTTTCTACGCTGTCTACTTCTTCGTTAGACATTTCTTCCTTTTCTTCTGTGTAGACTTCGTCTTCTTTGTCTTCAGCTTCTACTTCAGCTTCTTCTTCTACAGCCGCTACTTCTAATACTAAGCCTGCGTCGTCTGTAGTAAATTTAGTACCGTCTTCTAGTTCATAAGTTCCTGCAGGTAGTGGTGTTTGTTGCCCGTCTTCTGAAAGAATGTTCATTACTACACCTTCTGCTAATTCGTCAGCGTCAGATACGATAATAGTACCGTCTACTAGTTTAGCTTCGAACGCTAAGTTAATTTCTTTAACTTCTTCTTCTAGTCCTAAAGCTACCTTAATACGTGTTTTCAAATCCATTTTTAATATGCGTTAAAGTCAATAAGTTACAATATAAAATATAAACGCTATTCGTTTGTTTTATTTTCGTTATCTATTTCTTTTAGTTTGCTTATCGCCCAGTTAACGCCGCTAGAACCGCCCCAAGCATCCCACATTAGACCGCCGCAGCCTTCGCTATAGGGTACGTCCTTATTTTGCTGGTGTCGCTTAAAACTAGCCATACGCGCTATAGTATCGCGACTTATAGGCTTTCTGTCTGCTAACTGTCTAGCCCTTGTCCAGCCTACACGTGTGCCGCAAGTAGTGCCGTTTTCTTCCTTCCATTCTATAGCCCTTTTAGCGTTATTAGTTGCCGCCTGTGGGTAGTCTGTATAGCTTTCTAGTTTACTTTTTTTTTTAACGTCTAGTATTTCTGCTAGTGCGCTAATTATATCGTGGTCTGCGCAAGGCATATATACAGTCTTACCGTCTAGCGTGTGTTCGTGTACTCCTTCGCAGCCCATTTCTTTAGCTACTGCTAACGCTTCTTCTTCGTTATCGTATAACGGTAGATCAATTTCGCCGTCTTTACCTTCTGTTACCATACTACCTACTTTAGACATTTTTTCCGCAGCGTTAACAAAGTAGCCTTCTATAGATAAGCCTTTTAGTTCGCCGCTTTTTATTTGCTGCCAAACTTCGTCGTTTTCTATACGCATAGATACGAACCAAGTACCCTTAGGTAATTCGTAGCCGTATAAGTTACTTTTGTCTTTTGTTTCGCTTTCGCTTATCCAGCTTTCTATAACGCTTACGCCTGTTACTTTGTATTCGTGCTGTACTGTAGCGTTGTTGGTGTTGTGGTGCTTTATAAAGGCTTCTGCAGACTTACGTACTGTATCCGCAGTAAAGTATACGTAGTAGTGCTTATCTGTGTCTGCGTTATATCTATATATCTGCTTATAAGGTATAAGCGCAGGGCTTACTAGCATACGCTTTTCTTCGTCGATCTTTGCTAGTGTTAAGTTGTTTTCTTTGTTAAAGTATACAAAGTCTGTTTCTATAGCAGGGCTAGTAACTAGGCTTATAGCGTCTATAGCTATTGCTTCGTTATTGTCGTCTATAACTAGTTCTACTATGTCGTACGTTTGGTGTGCTGCTTCACATTCTGCTAATGTTTCATACTTACAGTTACCGTCGCCGAACCTGTATTTACCGTTTTCGCATTGTTTACAAGGCATATCTTTTATATTTTATATTGTTGCTTTTCTTCTAATTTTAGCTAACCTTTGTTGGTTATTAGTCATTTCGTCGCTGACTACATACGCTTTTACCGTTCCTGTAGTTATACCGCCTAAGCCTTCGTCTAGCGTACCGCCGTCTGCAAAACCTCGACCGCCGCCTGCTTCGTTTATAGCGCTTAGTATAGGCTTAAACATTCTGGTAGAACGTGCGTTTATTACGCTTTCGCCTTTAGATAGTCTAGCAGGTACGCTATCGCTTCTGCCTGTGCCATAGCCGCTTACCATACCACCGTTTGCAAACTTATTTTCTATAGGTGTAGCTAGTATACTTTTTACGTTCTTAAATCCTGCAGCTAAAACTATACCAGCGGCTATTTGTGGAAAAGGCGGTGGTGCTGGTGTATTAGCCATAGCGTTAGTAGCAGCTTGGTAAGTGTTTATAGTAGCCTGTGCTACTGCGGCTGCTTTACCTGCTTCGCTTTCTTTACCAAAAATTTCAGATATAGTACCTAGTGCTGCAGCGCCTATCTGCGCTTTACTATCTGCTACTGCTTTGTCTAGTGCTATTTTATCTTTAGCTGCTTGTTCAGCTATTGCTTTTTCCTTTTTAACGCGTTCTTCTTCTGCCTTAAATAGTTCTTCTTGTAGCTTTTCTGCTTCTTCAAAATCTTTTGCCCTAGCTTCTGCAGCCTCTTTTCTAGCCTGTTCTTCTTCTTTTATAGCTTGTAGTCTTCTAGCTTCTGCTTCTTTTTGTATAGCGTTTATCTTATTGTTTAGCTCTATTTGCTTTGTAGTACTTTCTGCTTTTATGTTAAATAAATCTATTTCTAGCTGCGCTTGTTCGTCTAGGTCTTCTGCCATACTTTCGCTTAACTCGTTTTCTTCTCTTTTTATTCTTAAAGCCTCCTCTGCATTAGCTACTCTAGTAGTCATAACCTCGTTCTCTAACCTAAAGGCTTCTTTAGCGGCTTCTATCCTAACTTTTTCTGTTTTCGTAGTGTCTTCTGCTATAAGTTTAAGACGTTCTATTTCTGCCCTACGTCTAGCTGTTTCTACGTTTAGTTCGCGTTGGCTATCTCTTAAGGCTTGGCTTGCTTTTGTTAAATCGCCCATAGCCTTAACTTCTTTACGTATTTCGTCGCCTAGTCCTGTTACTGCTTTTTTAGCGTCTTCTGCAGCGCCTTTGAAGTCGCCTTTGAATACTTTAATTATAGCACTACCTACACTGCTTATACGGTCTGTAATAACAGAAATAGCAGCGCCTACAGTCTTAAACGCTACTTCTAAAAGTTCCGCACCTTTTTTAGTCTGTGTTAGATATGTTACTAAAGAACCTATAGCTACTACCAATAAACCTATACCTGTAGAAGCTATACCTACTTTTATAGTTTTGAATAAAGCCCTTGCGCCCATTTTCATTTTTCCGCCAAACATAAGGCGTAATCCTAACGCAGCTTGTTGTCCTTGTTGTTTTATTACAGATAAAGAATTTTTCGCTATACCCTTTAACTCGCGAAACTTATTTTTAACGTCGCCTACAGTTACGCCAAAAATACCGAATTTGTTTATACTATCTTTAACTTCCTTATTAGTGTCAGATATATTCTTTTTTACTTTTTCTAAACTTTTTTCTGCTTCTGCAGTAGTCATTTTTAGTTTGAAAATTATTTCTTCGCGTGCCATTTACCTAGTATAAATTCGTTAGTCTTTGTTTTTAG
>ERZ869936.1642-NODE-1642-length-15357-cov-20.603712_pt1 | contig 15357 bp, 11 predicted proteins | sample MGYA00520876_ERZ869936 | MGnify/ENA primary metagenome ERZ869936 (study PRJEB32218, sample SAMN09650985) | biofilter metagenome | isolation source: enrty point of leading RO module | place: Saudi Arabia: Thuwal, RO plant located on Red Sea | collected 2016-02-17...
GCGGCCGGGCGGAGAGCGTTGAGACTCAGTCTCAACAACGCTATTGAACTGCTGGGCGAATGTCAATCTGCCCTCTGGAGATCGGTTGACGCTCGCTGCCTGATAGCGTGCCCGCCACGGGGTTGCGATAATCGGGAGTATGGTGAGGTTGAGTCTTTTTCCGATCGCTGTGGGGGTTGTCAGCCCGTGGCTGTTGTTCGGCGGTGTGGCGCTCAGCGCGGTGCCGTTGATGATTCACCTGCTCTATCGGCACCGGTATCAGGACCGTCCGTGGGCGGCGATGCAGTTTCTGGCGGAGGCGGTCCGAAAGCAGGCGCGTCGCATTCGCCTGGAGTCGCTGGTGCTGCTGGTCGTGCGGACGCTGCTGATCCTGTTTGCGGGTCTCGCGCTGTCTCAACCGTTTACACAGACGCCCGCGGGAGTGGACGCGACCACGACCGCTCGGCACCGGATGCTGATCCTTGATGCATCGTTGAGCATGTCCGCAATGGACGGAGAGCAGTCGTCGTTCGCGAACGCGCGGGAGATCGCACGGCGGATCGTTCGGGAGGCGTCTGCGGGGGATGCGTTTCATCTCGTTCGCATCGCGGGCACGCCGCCGTATTCGATCATCCGCCAGCCCGCGCACGCAGTCGACCAGGTTCTGGACGAGATCGATCGCCTGCAACAGACCGAGGAGCGCGGTGATCCGGCGGCAGCGCTGGAGGCGGCGATTGAACAGATGAGCCGCAATGCGGGCGCCGAATGGACGGTGGTCGTCCTGAGCGACTTTCAGCGATCGAACTGGACGCCGTCGGACGCGCGCGAACTTGAAGAAATCCGCACTCTCTTGAAATCGATCTCCGAAACCGGAGAACTGCTGCTGATCGACGCGGCCGGCGCGACGAAAGACAACGCCGCCGTCGCGACACTCCAGACGGAATCAGCCGACGCCGTACTGTCCGAGACGACCCGTGTCACGGCGACGCTGCAGAATCTTGCTCCGGATCATTCATCCGACCGCCTCGTTGAGTTGCTGGTCAACGGTCTGCCGGTGGAGCAGCAGGAGGTGACGCTTCCGGCCGGAACAAGCGTTCCAGTCTCTTTTCGGTTCCCGAATTCACGCACGAACGAGTCGGTCGTCGAAGTGCGGCTTTCGGACGATCGACTTGCGCTCGACAATCGTCGCTGGCTCGTGCTTCCGACCCGGAAACCGCTGGACGTGCTGGTGGTCGGCGGGCCGTCCGCCTCCGGGTCGCTCCGCAGTTCGGCCCGATTCGTCGAACTGGCGCTGTCGCCTCGGGTCGGCAGCAGCGATGCCGGCTCGGCGGAGAACCGGAACGCGATCACGCCGACCGTCGTCAGCGACGGCCGGTTGCCGGAACTTGAGCTGTCGCGGTATGCGTGCGTGTTTCTGTGCGATGTGCCGCTGGTGACGGATGCTGAAGCCGGGTTGCTGCGAGAGTACGTGCAGGCCGGCGGAGGGCTGGTCATTTCGCTTGGCGAGCATGTGCGGAGCGAGTCTTACAATCGCGTTCTGTTCGGGGCCGACGGGGGGCTGATCGCCGGGCGGTTGGCCGACGTCGTCGCCGCTTCGGGCGTTTCGGAGGAGGGCTACCGTTTTGAGCCGCGGCAGTACGCGCACCCGATCCTGCAACCATTCGCCGGCAATGTCGACGCGGGTCTGCTGACCACGGAGATTTACCGCTATTTTCGATTCGAGTCACCGGTCGATTCCGATTCGCGGATCGTGCTGCGTTATTCGACGGGGGATCCGGCAATTGTCGAGCGCGATGTTGGAGCGGGTCGGGTCTTCCTGGTGACCACGGCGCTGGACGACTCATGGAGCAATTGGGCGCTCTGGCCGAGTTTTGTGCCGATGATGCACGAACTCGTGCGCGACGCCGCAGCGGGGGGACTTGAATCCCGACAGTTGACGGTGGGTGAGCCGATCATTCGCCGGCTGCACTCGGCGCATGTCGACGCGGGGGTGGAGTTGATCGGACCGAACGGCGAGTCGAAGCCGCTGGACGCAGGCGCCGTTGCAACGGACCACGGGCCTTCCGCACAACCGGAAAATACCCCGTCAGACATTCAGCGAAGGCGAGGCCTGCTGCTGGCAACTCCGCCGATTCTGAGCAGCGGCGCGTATCAGTTGATGCTGGGGGAGCCGGCGAATGTCAGCGAGGCTTACGCCGTGAATGTGGACACGGTGGAAAGCGATCTTGCGGCGCTCGACGATCAGTCGGTGGCGCGCGATCTGCTGCCGGAGGAGGATTTCGAATTCCTGACCGGCTGGACAAAATCGCCCGACCGAGAGCTCGGAAGCGGCGGCGGCCGCGCGAGTCTTACCGACTGGTTCTTAAAAGCCGCATTCTGCCTGCTGCTGGTCGACCTGTTGATGGCCTGGCGGTTCGCCGTCGGGGCGGCCGTTCTGGCGGCGCTGGTGGTCTCGGCCCTGGCTGTGCAACTGGCCGGCGTGTCTCCGTGGTTCGCTTTCCCGGCGGCTGTTGTTCTGGTTGGACCGGGATTGATGCTGGTGCGCCGGAAGACTGCGCGGTTGCCTGCCTCGATCGCGTCGCCGCGATGACGCGATGTCAGCGTGTGTGCGGCTCGTGGGTGGACGTGCGGTTATGGACTCCGCAGAATCACCTGAAAGTCGAGCGCGTTCCGCAGTAAGAACATTTCCCAGACGAAAGCGAGCCATGCAGCACGCTGCTTTCCTGCTCATGTTGACTCTAACGACATCATGCATCATGGCTGGAGACGAGGAATACGTGCTGGGACCGGATTCGGAGCGTCAGGAAGGGGCGCCGCGGGGAACCGTTACGGAGCACGCCTGGAAGAGCGACGTGTTTCCCGGGACGATTCGGCGCTACTGGGTGTATGTCCCGGAGCAATACAACGCCGAGTCCCCGGCCTGCGTGATGGTCTTCCAGGACGGACACGCCTACGTCAGCGAGACGGGTCCGTTTCGCGTCCCGGTGGTGTTTGACAACCTCATCGCGAAAGGTGAAATGCCTGTCACGGTCGGAATCTTTATCGATCCGGGCCACCTGACGGAGTCGCTCCCTGACGAGCCGGGATGGCGGCCCCGGCCGGAGAACCGCAGCTTTGAGTACGACACGCTTTCGGACCAGTATGCACGGATGCTGCTGGAGGAAATCCTGCCGGAGGTCGGCGCTGCGTACAATCTGACGGACGACCCGGACCGCCGAGCGATCTGCGGCATCAGTTCCGGCGGGATTTGCGCATTCACTGTCGCCTGGGAGCGGCCCGACGCATTCCGCAAGGTGCTCAGCCACGTGGGAAGTTTTACGAACATCCGCGGCGGCCATGTCTATCCGGCGTTGATCCGGAAGGGGGAGCGCAAGCCGATTCGCGTGTTCCTGCAGGCCGGATCGGAAGACCTGGACAACGAGCACGGCAGTTGGCCGCTGTCGAATCTGCAGATGGAAGCGGCGCTCAAGTACGCGGGCTACGATTACAAGTTCGTGTACGGCGGCGGGGCGCATAACGGCATCCATGGCGGCGCGATCCTGCCGGACTCACTGCGCTGGTTATGGCGCGACGCGACCGAGTAGAATCGCCGGTGGTGGGCAATACTGCGCTTCAACAGGTGAATCCATGACGCGGCATTTCGCATTCCAGGATCCGGAGGTCTCAATGATGAGCATGGCGGACCGGGGGAGCTTTCCGATGAAGCTGCCAGTCGTACTCCTGATGTGGGGCGTTTGCCTGCTGATCAGTCCCGGGACCGCGTTCGCCCAGGACGCGGACGCGGAAGACGACGTCGAAGCGTTCTATGCGCTGAGTGAAGACGGGGAGCAACTGCGGCGGCTGTTCGGCGTGCCGGGAACTTCGTTCGGCTCTCCCGCCGTCTCGCCGGACGGCAAACTGATTGCCTTCGACGGGTGGGAAGTCGGCAAGAATACCGGCGCCGCTCGAATCTTCGTCGTGGCGATCGATCAGTCATCCTTCCGGGAGGTCTGTACGGGCAACATGCCAACCTGGTCGGCGGACGGGAAGTATCTGACCATGTCTCGCTCCGGCACGAATCCTTCAGGCGTGTGGATGGCCAGCGCGGACGGCGACCAGTTGGAACACGTCGACTCCGGATGGGGCGCTCAGTGGGCGCCGGACGGGAAGACCATCGGGTACTTACAAGGCTCACAGATCGTTCTGTATGACGTCGAAACGGGCGAGACGCGCACAGTCTTCCCAGCCGGAGAGGAACCGTACCGGGGTGTGTATTGGAACATGGAGTTTTCTCCGGACAGTCGGCGAATCTGCTTCCTCGGGCGCAACTCGGACGGGACGTCGGACATCGCCATCGTGTCGCTCGACGATCCGGAGGCCGAAATCAAGGTGATCATGGAGGGCCAGACCGTTTATCCCGGCTTCGCCTGGCACCCGAAAGGCAATCGGGTCTGCTTCACGATGGGTCATCCGGAGACCGGGATCTTCCAGGTCTACGAGTTCGACCCGGACAGCGACGCGCCGCCTTTCCTGATGAAAGGCCAGGATCCTGGCAAGCGGAACCGAGAGGTCTGCTGGATGCCCGACGGATCCGAACTGGTTTACGTCGCGGACCCTGTCCCTACTGCGCAGTCGCAGAAGTAGAAGCGTGCATTCCTGACCGACGGCAAGCAGACACTGGATCGTCAGTCAGGCGCTGAAATTGGAATGCGATACTCGATTATCAACCCGAGTTTTTGCCTGCTGCTTTGTGCGGCCGCCCCGGCTCAGGATGCGAAAGACGTCACGGACACGTTCTATTCGCTGAGCGAGGACGGGACCGAGTTGCGGCGGCTGTTTACCGTTCCCGGTACGTCGTTCGGCGCTCCCGCGGTTTCTCCGGATGGGAAAACGCTGGCATTCAGCGGATGGCAAGCTGATCTACCATCGAATATGTCGCGCATCTTTATCGTTGCACTGGATCAGTCGAGCTTCTCAGAGCTTTGCACAGGCGCGATGCCGACCTGGTCGCCGGACGGACGGTACCTGGCGATGTCGCGTTCTGAGGTGGATCCAAACGGAGTCTGGATTGCGGCGGCGGACGGCAGCCAGTTTGCGCACGTCGCCGCGGGCTGGGCCGGTCGCTGGTCGCCGAACGGAAAGACGATCGCTTACACACGCGGGTCGCGATTGACGCTGTATGACGTTGAAACCGCTAAGTTGCGCGACCTGTTCACCTCCAGCCGGCATCCCTACCAGAGCGTGATCCGGAAGTTTGCGTTCTCGCCGGACAGTCAGCGGATCTGTTTCGCCGGTCGGAATCCGGACAACTCGCTCGACATAGCGATCGTCGGGGTGAACGACCCGGAAGCGAACCCGAAGGTCATTGCGGAGGGAGCGCCGGTCTATCCCGGCTTTGCCTGGCATCCGCACGGACATCGCATCTGCTTCACGATGCCACACCCCGAGCACGGCCGGTTTCAAATGTACGAGTTTGATCCGGACAGCGACGAGCCGCCGTCGCTGGTCGCCGGACAGGATCCGGAGAAGCACAACCGGGATCCTTGCTGGACGCCCGACGGGACGCAACTGATCCACGTTGCCGTGGAGTGACCGGCAGCGGGATTTCTCCAGACAGTTCGATTGATTGCAGCAGAACTCCGCCACAGCCTTGAATGCAGCCCGCCGGTCGCCCCGTCGCGCGATGGTCGCTGTCTGCTGCGCCATGGTCTGCCTGACCGGCTGCAACGAGCCGTCCTCTTACCCGAATCGACCGATCACGCTGATCTGTCCGTGGGGAGCGGGGGGCGGGACGGACGCCGTTTCGCGGCAGATCGCGGCGCATCTCGAAACGGAACTCGGAGTTCCCGTCGGCGTCGTCAATGCCACCGGCGGCAAAGGAGTGACCGGGCACAACCGGGGTTTCCGCGCGCGGCCGGACGGCTACACCCTGACGATGGCCACGCTCGAATTGAACATGCTGCACTGGAACGGGCTGACCGATCTGACATACCACGATTGCATCCCGTTGATGTCGGTGAACGAAGACTATGCGGCGGTGTTCGTGCATTCGGACGCCCCGTGGGAAACCATTGCCGATCTCGAAGCGGCAATCCGCGCGAATCCGAAAACGTTGACCGCTTCGGGGACTGCGAGCGGCGGGGCCTGGCATCTGGCGCTGGCGGGGTGGCTCATCTCAGCCGGATTGAACGCGGACGACGTCGTCTGGGTGTCGTCGACGGGAGCGGCCCCCTCGCTGAAGGAATTGATGAGCGGCGGGGTCGACCTGGTCTGCTGCAGCCTGCCGGAAGCCGCGACCCAGATGAAGAACGGCGACGTGCGGGCGCTGGGCGTGATGTCGCCGCAGCCGGTTCCGGGATTCGAAGATGTGCCGACGTTCGTGGACGCCGGTTACGACTGGACGCTCGGCGGATGGCGCGGACTGGCCGTGCCGCGAGGCACACCAGCAGACGTGGTCAAGACACTGACGAACGCGTTGGACCGAGTCACGTCGGGGGAGACGACGATCCTGGTCGGCGCAAGCCAGGTCGACGGAGAGGTTGTTCGCAGACGGCAGACGTTTCCGCAGTTCATGGAAGAGCAGGGTTACGACAACACGCGGCGCGGCCCGGAGGAATTTCAGCGCCTGCTGGCCGAGCGCGACGAGCAACTCGGCGCGCTGTTGACCAGCGACGTGATGCGCAGCGTTAATCGGGACCGGTTCAACGCCGCGACGTTTCCCAATGCGCTGCTGGCCGCGATTGGCGCGGTGCTCGTGCTGTTGGTGGTTCAACGAGGCCTGCGTCGCTCGGGCTCGGCTTCCGAATCGCCAATCGAGAATGCAAGTCTCCGCAGGCGTAGCGTGTCTCGAAAAGGCGTTATCGCCTGCACACTTTTTGTGCTGGCGATCGCTGTGTATCCGCTGGCGGCTGAGACGGTCGGTTTCGTCATTCTCTCCGCGGCGCTGCTCGGTCTGATGCTGTGGAGTCTCGGCAACCGGATTCCGACGTGTGCGGCCGTCACGCTGGTCGTGGTGCCAATCGCGTACCAGTTCTTCGCGGGAGTATTGCGGGTCCCGCTCCCGCGCGGATGGTGGGGTTGGTGATGGCTGATCCCGCTCTGGAACCGACCATGACGGCCCGCGAGGCGATCGTCACTGCGCTGACGCAAGTGACGGACGTCACGACGCTGGCTGTCATTGCGGCCTCGGCCGTGTACGGCATCTTCGTCGGTGCAATCCCCGGCCTGACGGCGACGATGGCGGTCGCGCTGCTGGTGCCGCTCACCTTCTTCCTCAGCGACGTGCAGGCGATCGCAGCGATTGTCACGACCGTCACGTGCAGCATCTTCGCAGGCGACATCCCGGCGACCTTGGTGCGGATTCCGGGGACACCCGCTTCAGCGGCGTATGCTTCCGACGCCTATTCGCTCACGCAACGCGGCCGCCACCTGGAGCCGCTCTCTGTCTCGCTGGTGTTCAGTGTGATCGGGGGCCTGTTCGGAACAGTGGTGCTGGCGGCAGCGGCGCCGCAACTGGCGCGGCTGGCGGGGGAGTTTACGAGTTACGAGAATTTCTGGCTGTACGCTCTGGGGCTGACATGCGCGGCGATCGTCTCGCACGACTCGCGATTGAAAGGCGCGTTGGCCCTGCTGGTCGGGATGCTGCTGGCGACAGTTGGACTCGGCACCGATTACAGTGTTCCCCGGCTGACGTTCGGGAGCGATCATCTGATTACCGGCATCAACTTCATCCCGGCGATGATCGGACTGTTCGGGATTTCGGAGGTTCTGCGCAACGTGCTCGGGCTGAGTGATCGGGACGATGCGGGAGACATGCGTCCGGCTGTTGCCGACGGTGCCGCCAAAGGCCGCGAGCCCGGCTTCTCCGTCCGGCGGCTGGCAAGGGAACGATGGTTGTCGATCCTGCGGAGCAGTTCGATCGGATCGGTGATTGGAATGCTGCCCGGCGCCGGGGCAGACATCGCCGCCTGGATTGCTTACGCGGTGTCGAAGCGACTGTCTCCGAATCCGAAGGGGTACGGGAGCGGCTCGCTGGAGGGAATCGGCGATGCGACGGGAGCGAACAACGCTGCGCTGGGCAGCGCGTGGATCCCGGCGCTCGTGTTCGGCATTCCCGGCGATTCGGTGACGGCGATCGCGATCGGCGTGCTGCTGATGAAGAACATCACGCCCGGTCCGAAGATCTTTGACACGACCGATCATCCGGAGCAGGCCGTGCTCGCATTTGCGATCTATGCGGTGTTCATCGTGGCCAATCTGCTGCTGATCCCGATCGGCTGGTTCGCCATCCACGGGGGGTCTCTGCTGATCCGCGTTCCAAGACGAATCCTGCTGCCGGTGATTGTGCTGTTTTGCCTGATCGGCAGTTATGCCATGAATGCGAGCTACTTCGATGTGTGGGTGATGCTCGTGATGGGCGTGCTGGGCTTCGTGCTGGAGGCGTTCCGGGTTCCGCTCGGCCCGGTTGTTCTGGGCATCATACTGGGCGGCGAATTGGAGCACCGGTTCATTCAGAGCATTACGAAGGATGCTTCTGCTGGCGCCTTTCTGGGGAGCCCGATTTCCGTCGTGCTGGCGTCTTTAATTCTGTTGTTGTGGGTCGCGCCGTCGATTTCGGCAATGTGGAGGAAATTGCGCGAGCGCGACGCGTGAGAAGATCGCACCCGCGGGCGTCGACTCAGGGCGAACTCGCAACGTGAGTTTCGCTATCTTTCCTGTCTTCTACGCCACTCTTTCAGCAGTCTCCCTTGATTGCCCAGTCTTCGGCGTTGCCGCCAATTCGCCTTGCCGCAACGACTTGCCTGGAGTAGAAGGCCGCTGCGCACGGCCCCGGCGCCTTGCCGCGAGCGAACCGGGGTTTCACGGCGCTGAGCTTGTTCCAACCCCGGCCACCCAACGCTCGCGGGACCCCGTCACTGTTGCTGTTTCTAGACCGTTGAGCAGGGATGCTCCGCAGACTTCGTCGCTGGATTTGTCCGGATCTCGCGATCGACCTCGGGACGGCCAACACACTGGTCGCCGTGGGGGGCGACGGGATCGTCGTGGACGAACCGTCGGTGCTGGCCCTGGCCAAGGGAACGCGAAAGGTGCTGGGCCGCGGGACGGCGGTCGGCAAACTTGCAAAGCAGATGCTCGGGCGCACTCCCGATTCGATTACGGCCGTTCGCCCGCTGAAGGACGGTGTGATCACCGACTTTGAACTCTGCGAGATGATGCTGGAGTATTTCATCCGCAAGGCGACGCGCGACGCCCGGGGACTCCGGCCGCGCGTTGTGATCGCGGTGCCGGGAGGCATTACTCCGGTGGAGAAGCGGGCGGTCTTCAACAGCGCGGAACGCGCCGGGGCGGGCCGCGTCTATCTGATTGAAGAGTCGAAGGCCGCCAGCATCGGCGCCGGACTGCCGATCTCCGAACCGATCGCCAGCATGGTGTGCGATATCGGGGGCGGGACGACCGAAGTGGCGATTCTGAGCCTGGGCGACGTCGTGGCGTCGAAGTCGATTCGAGTCGCGGGCGACGAAATGGACGAGGCGATCGTCGAGTACGTACGGCAGAATTTCTCGATGCGGATCGGAACCTCCTCCGCGGAGCAAATCAAGGTGGAGATCGGCAGCGCCTATCCCCGTGAGACGGAACAAACGGCCGAGGTGCGAGGTCTGGACACAATCAGCGGCGTGCCCCGCAAGGCGACGATTACCAGCGAAGAGGTGCGCGAGGCGTTGCGCGGCCCGCTCGAAGCGATTCTGAATTGCGTCAAGCAGACGATCGAGCAATGCGATCCCGAACTCGTCGCGGACCTGTCCGACACCGGGCTGGTGCTCACGGGAGGCGGGGCGCTGCTGTACGGGATCGATCTGCTGATGCGGGAGCAACTCGGGATTCCGGCCCGCGTTGTTGACGACCCCCTGACGACGGTCGCTCGCGGAACGGCGATCTGTCTCGAGCATCTTCAGGACTGGAAAGACAGCTTCGACACTGACGCGGCTTGAACCGGCCGGCCCACCGCCGGCCCCGCCTTCCATTTCCCGTCCCGATCGAATTTCGACCATGCCTCGCCGAACGAGGGACTACCGACGAGCGGCCCGCGGCGCTTCGCAGCGCGGGATGGTCGCGGCGCTGTTGCTGATCTGGCTAGGAGGCGCCGGTCTGACCTTGGCGCCCGCCGCCGTCGACGATGCGCTTCGTTCCGTGATCTCCGACGGACTCGCTCCCGGCTGCCTCGCAGCGGCCTGCGTCCAGCGGCGCGTGGAAGAATGCTTCGCCAATGATGCACAGACGGCTGATCAGGATGAAATCGTGCGAGTGAAGTCGGAACTCGACGCGTGGCGCCGGCGGTGTCTCGAACTACAACATCGTTGCGCCGCGCTGAGCGCGAAGTCCGCCGGCGACGCCGACCTCTCGCTTGACTATCGGCCGACGGAGGGGCCGCCGCTCCTGATTCCGGAGTTGCTTCGCGCCGAAGTGATCGGCGATAGGAGCGATGCACTGCGTTCGCGGCTGGCGAAACTTGTCGACCGGGGGACGACCGGCGGGGTCGCTGTTGACGATCTTGTGCTGGCCGATGAAGCGATCCACGTCGACCAGGGATCGCTCTCCGGTGTGTCGGAGGATATGCCGGTTTTTGCCGGCCGGACGATTGTGGGTCGGATCGCCAGGGCGGGACATTGGACGAGCACCATCCAAGCGGTGAGTGATCCTGAATTTCGTGGCTACGGTCAAATCATCCGCCGCTCCCCGCATGGTCCTGTGTTGGGCGCGAAAGGCGTTGTGGCGGGCAACGGCGACGGTACGTGCCGTCTGGAATTGATTCCGGTCACCGAACCGGTTTCGGTGGGCGACGACGTCTACACAGCAACCGGCGTGGGCCAGGACCGGCAGCGGCTGCACTACGGGCGGATCATCGCCGCGGATTACGAATCAACGAGCGGCTACTGGTCGATCACGCTGAAATCGCACCACAAGTTGGAGTCGCTGGCATCGGTCGAGATCCTGCGGGAGATTCTGAATCCGACGCGATTCGCTGACTCGCCCGAATCGACCACGCGGATCGAGCCGACGATCCAGCAGGTGGGAGGATTCAGCGAAGGCACTACCCGCGAACAGAATCGGCAGGCCCGATGATCCGTCATATTCTCATTGTAATGGCAGTCTACGCAGCGGCTGTTCTGGAATCGGGCGAGTTCTTAGAACTCGGCAACGGTCTCACGATCTGCTGGCTGCTGGTCGCGGCGGCGTTTGCAGCGTGGAGTTTCCCGGCCGCAGAAGCGGTCCTGTGGGGCGCACTCATCGGTCTACTCCGCGATTGTGCGGGGGCCGGGGTCATCGGACCGGGAATCGTGATTGTCGGCACCCTCACCGGTCTGGCGGCCGTTGCGATCCGACGAGGCGGATGTCGCAGTGCGGCAGCGTTCGGGTTGACGACCGCGATTCTGGTGGGAGTCGCGATCGTACTGACCGGCTTGCTGCAAAACCTGTCGGCTGGAACGCCGCTCATCTCAGGCGAACAGGGACGACGCGTGCTGAGCGACGCAGTCGCTACGGGATTCGCGGCGTTCATTGCGATGTGGGCCTGTCGAGTGACGCCCGCCGCGTGGTTGGCTCAATTTCTGACGCCCCGAAAGATTGGTCGGTCGGTCTGACGAACGGAATCGACCCCGCGTGAGCGAGCATGCGAAATCGTCCCCTCAACGACGTTCAAATTCTGGCCCGGCCGGAAAAGCCGTCGCTCGACCATGCGCCGCATCTTCGTCTGTTCGTTCTCTTTCTGGCGATGGCGTTGCTGCTGTCGGGAATAGCGGTTCGAGTCTCGGCGCTCAAGCTTCTCTCCGCTGACGAATTCGCCGGACGCTGGGACCAGCCAGTTGTGTCGTACGAACCGATCGTGAGCCGCGACGGACGAATCCTGACGACGGATGGACGGGTGCTGGCCTACGATGCGCCGCAGTTCAACCTGGCGATCCACTACCGTTGGTTCGAGGAACCGGTCGATTCGGACTGGCTGACACGACAGGCGCGCACTCGGCTAGGGCCGCGCGAGCGCAGCGATTCCGACGCGATGGACGCCGCCCGTCACGAAGTGCTGCGGCGGCGCGACGCCCTGTACGAGGCGATCTGCGAGGCGACCGGCCTCTCACGCGACGCACTCGCGTCCCGCTGCCGTCAACAGCAGCGGCGGGTGGAGCGGATCTATGAACACGTCCTGGCGGTCCGAGAGCAACGGATCGCATCCGCCCAGGGACCGGCCACGAAGCGCGATGAATTCAGCGAAGGGCGTTGGTGGGAGCGGCATTGGAGCGCCTTGAAGAGCGAATTGACGACGCCTCCCGAACGCATCGTCCGTGACCCACTCATCATCTCCGAGCAGGAAACCGACCATGTCGTTGTTGAAGACGTTCCGTTAGAGGTCGTCGCTGCCGTCGAATCCGTGCCGAGCCGCTTCCCCGGCGTCCGTATCCGCCAGTCGACCCGTCGGGTCTATCCTGAAGGAACCTTCGCCTCTCATCTGATTGGCGTCCGCACTCCCTTGACCGGCGAGGAATATCGCGACCGCCAGAAGCAGTACCCTGAGGGGGATCCCCTCAACCTGGAGACGGGCGACCGAGTCGGACGCAGCGGAATCGAACAGGCCTACGACGCCGGACTGCGCGGCCGGAGAGGACTGCGGCGGATCGTTCGCGATCACCGGGGAGACGTCCTTCACGAGGAAACGGTGCGCGATCCGGTCCACGGGAGAGACGTCGTCATCACGATTGACAGCCGATTGCAGGCACGTGCCGAGTCTCTGCTCGATCACGCTCTGAGTGGTTCTGTTGAGGCGGAAAGCGGGAGCGATTCCGCCGTCTCCGGCGAAGAGCCGCCTCCCCAAGGAGGTTCCATCGTCGCGATCGAGGTGCATTCCGGACGCGTCCTCGCTGCGGCCGCCGCGCCTCGACACGATGCGGGGCTGCTGGTCGATTATGACGCCGACGAGTGGCGGCGGGTGCTGGCCGATCCACGTCGTCCGTTCTTTCCGCGCGTGACGCAGATGACGATCCCGCCGGGGTCGGTGTTCAAGACCCTGACGGCGATCGCAATGATCGAGAGCGGGCTGGTCGATCCCGAGGCCCACTACCATTGCCGCGGATACCTCGAAGACCCGAGCCGCGACCGCTGCTACATCTATCGCCACTACGGCGTCGGTCACGGCGACATGAACCTGGAGTCGGCGCTGTGCCAGTCGTGCAACGTGTACTTCTTCGACGCGGCCCAACGGATGGGACCTGCGGCGATCCAGGAGTGGGCGGCCCGCTTCGGCCTCGGGCGTCCCACCGGGGCGGGCGTCGCGGGCGAAAAGGGGGGGCATCTCCCGGATCCGCATCCGTCGCCTGACTCAGAGCCGTGGTATCCGGGAACGACGCGGCAGTTTGCGATCGGCCAGGCAACGCTGACCGTGACGCCGTTGCAAGTTGCCAGGATGATGGCGGCCGTTGCGAATGACGGGTATCTCGTGCAGCCGCATTTTTTCGAGGAGCGGTTTCCGGAAGATCACAAACCGACTTCCGCATCCCCGATCCGATTGACGAACCACGCGGTCGATGAATTGCACGTCCCCGAACTCTCACGAATTCCCGGGCTTTCCCCGGAGACGCTGTTGAGGGTGCGTGCCGGCTTGCGGCAGGTCGTCGAACATCCGCGAGGCACCGGCAAGAGAGTGCGACTGGAGCAGATTCCGATCGCCGGCAAGACCGGAACGGCGGAGATCGGGGGGGGCCGCAACGACCATGCCTGGTTTGCCGGGTATGCTCCGGCCGATGAGCCGCAAGTGGCGTTCGTCGTCGTGTTGGAAGAGGGAGGCTCGGGGGGGCGCAGCGCCGGGCCGGTTGCGAGACAATTCGTCGAAGCGATGCTCGAATTCGGTGTGTTGCTCCCCCACTCATCCGCGAACGACAGTCCGGAAGTCGCGTCCGACGGCCGGAGGGCCGGCGAATGAACACTCGCCCGGAGCAGCTCAGCGAGCACTCGGTGAGGGCGACCCGCTGACTCCCGCCCGCTTCTCGAAGACCGGCTCGCCGCCCTTCTGATTCGCCATCACCCACCCGTCCTCCTGAAACGTCCGCAACACGTACTGGCGGTGACCGAGCACGTCGGGATTCGCCCTGGCGATGCGCATCGCTTCCCGCAGGGTGACGACGGCCGACAGCGAGGAGGACTTCACGTAATTCCTGAGTACGTGCAGGTGTTCCGGCATGGGGGCGCCGATCGGAACGACCATGTTCAAACCCGTATCAGAGGTCGTCAGTTCGCCGGTGTCGTGCTCAAGCACACTGGGACTGTGCAAATTGCCGCGCGGGAAATCCTTGCGCGGTGAGGGCGCTGATCGCCCGGTCTTCTCCGCATACACGGCATGCAACCGGCCCAGCAGACTGCGGTTGGACAATTCCCGTACGAATGGCGCGATCCATTTCTTGAGGACATCCGGCTTTCCATCCAGTCCGGAGTGCACGATGCGGCCGCGGAGCACGGTCGCCGCCGGATCGGACGATTTCCAGTTCATCAAGACGAGCTGAATGAACTGGGCGAATTCCTGCCTGGTGAGCGGAGTCTTTCTGCCGACGGCCGTGACAAACTCGATCATGACGTCGACTTCTCCGGCGTCGATTCGCTGTAGCGCCGTGGGATGGGCCTCTGCAACCTGAAGAAACACGTGCCGGTAGGCCGAGAGCAGATCGAGCAGATTCGCCAGCAGGAGCGGCACGATTCGTTGATCGACCGATTTCAGTTCCTGCAGTCCTTCGGTGACGGTCTGACGGACCAGCCGCTTGAAGTCGGCGCAATTGGCGCGAACCAGCGGCTGTTCGTCAATCAGAAACTGCTTCCAACCTCCGGGGTATCGGTCGACGTCGGATTCGACGATCTTCCGCAGTCGGGCCGGCACTCCATCTCGGGTGGGTCTTGGGCGTTCCATCGGCGACAGGCTGCCATCCGCTCGCACGCGACGCGTCGCGACATAGCGCTGCGTAAATCGGCCGAGCTGACTGAGCTGTGCGGTGCGCTTCGCGTTGAGGGCGCGCGACCCGCCCGGCCAGGTTTCGGCCAGCCGCTCAATCGATTCCGAGATGGACCGTTCGGCGCGGAGGTCGGCGGGCCGCTTCCAGAATTCGGCGACTGCCGCGAGCAGCGCGTTGAAATCGCTTTCGGAGCATTTCCACGGCGCCGCGGAACCGCTGATCGTCTGTTCGGACTGAGGATTGGCGCGATCACTCATGCTCCACCTCCTGGGATGAATGCATGCGAAACCGAATTCAGGTGTTCCTGTACCAGCCTGGTCGGCTGCGATTCCGCCAGGAGCCCGCACCGCGATTTGACGAGAGCATGCTAGCCCCAAACTCGCGCCCTGCCAAGCGGTGCACACGGCGGCCA
>ERZ869936.1643-NODE-1643-length-15349-cov-3.989342_pt1 | contig 15349 bp, 15 predicted proteins | sample MGYA00520876_ERZ869936 | MGnify/ENA primary metagenome ERZ869936 (study PRJEB32218, sample SAMN09650985) | biofilter metagenome | isolation source: enrty point of leading RO module | place: Saudi Arabia: Thuwal, RO plant located on Red Sea | collected 2016-02-17 ...
GATGGACGACTACCTCGCGAAACCCGTCCGGATGGCGCGACTGCGCGAGGTGCTGCTGCGCCACCTGCCCGAAACCGCAGGCGTCGAGTCGTAGGACGTACGACGAAAACGTGCGGCCGCGAGACAGTTGTCGCCCCGCATGGGGCAATCCCCCTTGTCGCGGGCCGGGCCCCCCCCTAGATTGAAGGCCGCATGTGGAGAAGCATCCTTCTCGTCGCGCTCGTTTCGTGGGGGTGCGGGGGCGGCGGCGGCGGCGGTCCCGTGCAACAGGGGGCGCCGCAGCTCGGGGAGCCCAACCGCGGTCTCTCCGGCGGAACCCTCGCCTCCTTCGAGCGCGGCAAGGCGCTCTTCGAAAAGGAGTTCACCCGCTCCGAGGGCCTCGGCCCGGACTTCAACGTGGCGTCGTGCAAGGCCTGCCACAACGTGCCCGTCACGGGCGGGTCGGCGCCGCTCTACCGGAACTTCTTCCTCGTGGGCCGCAACGACAACGGCGTGTTCCGGGCCATCCTCGACGAGGACCAGTTCGTCGCGCGCAACTTCAGCTTCCTGCGCGGGGCCCGGGAGACCATCCCGGCCAACGCCGAGATCGTGGCGCAGCGCAGCTCGATCCCGCTCTTCGGCGTGGGGCTCTTCGAGGACATCCCGGCCTCCGACATCGTCGCCAACGAGGACCCGAACGACTCCGACGGCGACGGCATCTCGGGGCGCATCAACGTGGACGGCGCGCTGGTCGGGCGCTTCGGCCTCAAGTCGCAGGAGAGCACGATCGAGGACTTCGTACGCGCCCCGGCCTTCAACCACATGGGCCTGACGTCGTTCCCCCTCGCCCAGGCGCCCCAGATCCAGGGGCTGAAGCTGGAGCGGCAGGTGTTCGTGCCGGGTTCGCCCAAGCTGGACAACGACGGCGTCGCGGACCCCGAGCTGAGCTTCGAGGACACCTTCGACCTCGTCACGTTCACCCGCGAACTCGCGCCGCCGCCCACGCTGCCCCTCGACGCGGAGACGGAACGGGGCCAGCAGCTCTTCACCACCGTCGGCTGCGCGAAGTGCCACATCCCCAACATCGTTCGCGTGGGCCAGCCGGTCTTCGCGTTCACCGACCTGCTCCTCCACGACATGGGCCCCGCCATGGCCGACGGCATCCCGATGGGCGTCAGCACGGGCTCGGAGTTCCGCACGGCGCCGCTGTGGGGCGTGCGCCACTCGGCGCCCTACATGCACGACGGGAGCGCCGACACGATCGAGGACGCCATCCTGGCGCACGGAGGCGAGGCCACGGGCGTGCGCAACGCATTCCAGGCCCTCCCCTTCGCCGACAAGACGGCGCTCATCCGCTTCCTGGAGACACGGTGATGGGGCGTTTCGGACTCTTCCTCCTCCTCGGCGGCCTGGCGGCCACTGTGGCGCTCCTTCCGGGCGAGCGCGCGGAAGGCGGCATCGTGCCCGCGGGCGCGCCGGTCCCGGCGCCCGGCGAGGCCGGCGCGCCGCACCGCCCGCTCAACCTGGGCGAGCAGCAGCGGTTCCTGCGGGGGCGCCAGCTCTTCGACAAGGACTTCCTCGCCGGCGCGGGCGGCGGCCCGATGCTCAACGGCGACTCCTGCCGGGCCTGCCACCAGGATCCCGTGGTCGGGGGGGCCGGGGGCATCGACGTGCAGGTGCAGCGCCCGCTCGTGGACGACGGGTTCGGCAACCTCGTGTCGCCGCAGGAGACGGGCGAGCTGGCCCAGACCCACAGCATCCCGGGCTCCCCCCGGGAGGAGATCCCCGCGAACTTCGTGCTGGTCGAAGAGCGCAACTCCCCCACCCTCCTGGGCCTGGGCCTCGTCCAGTCCATCTCCGACGCCACCATCCGGGCGCTGGAGGACCCGAACGACCTCGACGGGGACGGCATCCGCGGCATCGCCCACATCCTGCCGTCGGGCCGCGTGGGCAAGCTGGGCTGGAAGGCGAACGTGCCGGACCTGAAGGCGTTCGTGCGGGACGCCATGGGCAACGAGATGGGCGTGACGGTGCCCTTCGACCCGAACGACGGCTTCGGCTTCCTCGCCGACGAGGACACGGTCCCCGACCCCGAGATTTCCCAGGCCGACATCGACGACATCGTCTTCTTCCTGGAGCTGCTCGACTTCCCGCCGAAGCAGCGCGCCTCGTCGCAGGTGAACCACGGCGAGTTCCTCTTCGGGCAGATCGGCTGCGCGAAGTGCCACGTGCCGCGGCTGGAGGGCGTGGAGCTCTACAGCGATCTCCTGCTCCACGACGTGCAGCCCGCGGGGTTCCTGGGCGTCACCCAGGGCCAGGCGACGAGCGGGCTCTACCGGACGGCGCCGCTGCGGGGGCTCCGCGACACGGCGCCGTACTTCCACGACGGCCGCGCCGAGACGGTGGACCAGGCGATCCGCCGCCACGCGGGCGAGGCGGCGCAGGTGATTGCTGCCTACCTGGGCCTGAACGCCCAGGACCGCGCGGCCCTCCTGGCCTTCCTCAATTCGCTTTAGTTAACCCTTAACGGGCGCGCGGCCGGAACGTCCTTTGCGACAAGGGGTTGCGGCGGCCACCCTCGGCATCGATGCCGTAAACCGGGGGTCGCGAAGCCGCAAACTTGGAGAAATCCCTACCCTTTGGGCCATGAGCGCGACCGAGAACGAAGGCGTCCGCAACGTCATCATCATCGGCGGCGGGCCGGCGGGCCACACGGCCGCCATCTACGCCGCCCGGGCGAACCTGAAGCCCCTCGTCTTCGAGGGCTTCAACGCGGGCGGGCTGCCGCCGGGCGGCCAGCTCATGACCACCACGGAGGTGGAGAACTACCCCGGCTTCGTCGACAAGATCACCGGCCCCGAGCTGATGGAACGCTTCAAGGGGCAGGCGGTCCGGCAGGGCGCCGAGGTGATCACCGAGGACGTCCGCAAGGTGGACTTCAAGAAGCGCCCCTTCAAGGTGTGGGCCGACCGCGAGGAGCCCTACCTCGCCCGGGCCGTCATCCTCGCGACGGGCGCGAAGGCGAAGTACTTGGGCCTCGACAACGAGGAGCGCCTGAAGAACAAGGGCGTCAGCGCGTGCGCCGTGTGCGACGGCTCGCTCTTCCGGGGCAAGGAGGTCGTGGTCGTCGGCGGCGGCGACACGGCGATGGAGGAGGCCACCTACCTCGCCGGCCTCTGCCCCAAGGTCACCCTCGTCCACCGGCGCGACGAGTTCCGCGCATCGAAGGCGATGCAGGACCGCCTGCTGAAAAACGGGAAGATCACCGTGCTCTGGAGCCACGTCGGCACGGACGTGCTGGGCGACGAGTTCGTCACCGGCGTGCGCGTGAAGGACCTGAAGGCCGAAGAGGAGCGCGACCTGCCCTGCGAGGGGTTCTTCCTCGCCATCGGCCACACGCCCATGGCCGAGCTGTTCCAGGGCCAGCTCGACCTGCACGACAACGGCTACGTGAAGGTCAAGCCGGGCACGACGACGACCAGCGTGCCGGGCGTGTTCGCGTCGGGGGACGTGCAGGACTGGGTCTACCGCCAGGCGGTCACCGCCGCGGGCACCGGTTGCATGGCGGCGCTCGAAGCCGAGCGCTGGCTGGCCCAGCAGGACGACTAGCCCGAGGAGGCCCCCGGCCCCCCCTCCATCGCTCCGGGCGACGCGGCCGCCCTGCTAGAATCGCCGGACTTATGGCCGTCTCCCCGCTCGACTACACCGACACCTTCCTCCGCCGCCATCTCGGCCCCCGCGAAGCGGACCTGCCCGGGATGCTGAAGACGCTCGGGTACGACTCCCTGGACGCGCTCTCCAAGGCCGCCGTGCCCGTCGACATCCAGCTCGACCGGCCGCTGAAGACCGGCGAACCGCGCCGCGAGTACGAGCTCCTGAAGGAGCTCAAGGAGATCGCCGGGCGCAACGAGGTGTGGCGGTCGTGGATCGGCATGGGCTACCACGCGACCATCGTGCCGCCCGTGGTGCAGCGCAACATCATCGAGAACCCGGGCTGGTACACCCAGTACACGCCGTACCAGGCCGAGATCAGCCAGGGCCGCCTCGAGGCGCTCTTGAACTACCAGACCATGGTGTGCGACCTCACGGGCATGGCCATCGCCAACGCGTCGATGCTCGACGAGGGCACGGCCGCGGCCGAGGCGCTCGCCCTGTGCCGCGCCGTGAACCGCAAGGCCAAGGCCGACCGGCTTTTCGTGTCGGAGCGGTGCCACCCGCAGACGATCGAGTGCGTGCGCACCCGCGCGCGGCCGCTCGGCTGGGAGGTGGTCGTGGGCGACCACGGGTCCTTCGACTTCGCGAAGACGCCGGTCTTCGGCGCCCTCGTGCAGTTCCCCGACACCGACGGCACGCTGACGGACTACAAGGGCTTCGCCGAGCGCGCCCACGGCGCCGACGCGATGGTGGTGGTGGCCACGGACCTGCTCGCGCTGTGCCTCATGGAGCCGCCCGGGAGCTGGGGCGCCGACGTCGTGGTCGGCAACGCCCAGCGCTTCGGCGTGCCCATGGGCTACGGCGGCCCCCACGCGGCCTTCTTCGCCACGCGGGACGACTTCAAGCGGCAGATGCCGGGGCGGCTCGTGGGCGTCTCGAAGGACGTGCACGGGCGGCCGGCGATGCGCCTCGCCCTGCAGACGCGGGAGCAGCACATCCGCCGCGAGAAGGCCACGTCCAACATCTGCACGGCCCAGGTGCTGCTCGCGATCATGGCGGGCTGCTACGCGGTGTACCACGGCCCCGAGGGGCTCACGCGCATCGCGTCGCGGGTGCACCGCCTCGCGGCGACGCTGCACGACGGGCTCGAGAAGGCGGGCTTCGACCTCGGCTCGGAGCCCTTCTTCGACACGCTGCGCGTGCGCACCGACAAGAAGACCGCCGGCGAGATCGTCACGGCGTGCAAGGGCAAGCGCATCAACCTGCGGCGCTTCGACGACGGATCGCTCGGCATCGCCCTGGACGAGACGGTGTCGGCCGCCGACCTGGACGACCTGCTCGAGCTGTTCGGCTCCGACGCGCGCGCCGCCGACGTGGCCGTCGCCGAGGACCGCATCCCCGCGGCGTTCCGGCGCACGAGCGCCTTCCTGCAGCACCCCGTGTTCCACGCCCACCGGTCGGAGCACGAGATGCTGCGGTACCTGAAGCGCCTCGAGAACCGCGACCTCTCCCTCACGACGAGCATGATCCCGCTCGGCTCGTGCAGGATGAAGCTGAACGCCACGTCGGAGATGCTGCCCGTGACGTGGCCCGAGTTCGGCCGCCTGCACCCCTTCGCGCCGGTCGACCAGGCGCGGGGCTACCAGGAGCTGTTCACGTCCCTCGAGTCCATGCTCGCCGAGATCACCGGGTTCCACGGCGTGTCGCTGCAGCCCAACTCGGGCGCCCAGGGCGAGTACGCGGGCCTGCTGGTGATCCGGGCGTACCACGAGGACCGGGGCGACACACACCGCGACATCTGCCTGATCCCCGTGAGCGCCCACGGCACGAACCCCGCGTCGGCCGCGCTCGTGGGGATGCAGGTCGTGCCGGTCGCCTGCGACGACGACGGCAACATCGACGTGGCCGATCTCGAGGCGAAGGCCAAGAAACACGCCGACAAGCTCGCCGCGATCATGGTCACGTACCCGTCGACCCACGGCGTCTTCGAGCGCGACATCAAGACGGTCACGAAGATCGTGCACGACCACGGCGGCCAGGTCTACCTCGACGGCGCCAACCTGAACGCCCAGTGCGGCCTCGCGCGGCCGGGCGACTACGGCGCCGACGTCTGCCACATCAACCTGCACAAGACCTTCTGCATCCCCCACGGCGGCGGCGGCCCCGGCATGGGCCCGATCGCCGTGGCGAAGCACCTGTCGCCCTACCTGCCGCGGCACCCCGTCGTGGCCACGGGCGGCGCCCGCGGCGTCGGCGCGGTGAGCGCGGCGCCCTGGGGCAGCGCGTCGATCCTCGTGATCCCCTGGGTCTACATGAAGCTGCTCGGCGGCGAGGGCCTGAAGAAGGCGTCCCAGGTCGCCGTGTTGAACGCCAACTACAGGGCGAAGCGCCTCGAGGAGCACTACCCCGTGCTCTACCGCGGCCGCAACGGCCTCGTGGCGCACGAGTTCCTGATCGACTTCCGCCCCTTCAAGAAGACGGCGGGCATCGAGGTCGAGGACGCCGCCAAGCGGCTCATGGACTTCGGCTTCCACGCGCCGACGGTCAGCTTCCCCGTGGCGGGCACGATGATGGTCGAGCCCACGGAGAGCGAGTCGCCGGCCGAGCTCGACCGCCTCTGCGACGCCCTGATCGCGATCCGCGAGGAGATCGCCGCGATCGAGAGCGGCGCGATGGACCGCGAGAACAACCCGCTGAAGAACGCCCCCCACACGGCGCAGGCCGTCACGGCCACCGAGTGGAACCACCCGTACACCCGCGAGCAGGCGGCCTACCCGGCCCCGTGGACGCGGGAGCACAAGTACTGGGTGCCCGTGGGCCGCATCGACAGCGTCTACGGCGACCGCAATCTCGTCTGCAGCTGCGTGGGCATGGAGGCCTACGCCGAGGCGTAAAGGGGGGTCCGGGGGCAGCCTCGCCTACCAGGGCACGCGGCCGAGTTCGTCCTCCTCGATGGCCGCGGTCTTCTCGGCGCCGCAGAAGGTGCAGCGCATCTTCACGTAGCCGGTCTTGCGGCGGCCCACGCGCTTCATCGCGCGCTCGCGGCCGCACGAGCCGCAGCTCTCGCGCCGCGCCCGGTCGCGCGCGTACCACCGGGCGCTCAGGGCGGCCGCAACGAGGAGCACGAACAGCTCGAGCACGTAGGGGGGCACCCCGCGGTCGTAGGCCTCGGTCGCGATCACGGGAATCACGAAGCACGCCACCACGCATGCGGCGAGAATCAAGGCCAGCAGTAGGCGCGGGCGGCGGCGCAGGCGCGACCTCATTCGCTGCTTCTCCGTCGCGCTCTTCGTCGTCCGCAGCCGCACGCCGGACCTACCCTACCGCACGCGCGCGCATTCGCGGCTCAGGTTCGCAGGCTGCGCAGGCGGGCGACGGCGTCGGGGATCGCCTCCAGGGCCTTCGCCACGTCGTCGTCCGTCGTGTCGGCGGCGACGCTCAGGCGGAGCGTGCCCCGGGCGAGCGCGTCGGGGATTCCCATGGCGCGCAGCACGTGGGACGGCTCGACGCTCGCGGCCATGCACGCGCTGCCCGAGGAGACGCACACCCGCTTTCCGTCGAGGAGAAGCACCGCGGCCTCCGCCTCGACGTCCGGGATCGACACGCTCAGCACGCTCGGCAGGCGCTCGGTGTCGTGACCGTTCACCTTCAGGCCCGGGATCGACGCGAGACCCTCCCGCAGCCGTCCTCGCAGGCGCTCCATGCGCGCGACGTTCTCGTCGAGATCGCGCTCGGCCACCTCGAGGGCGGCCGCGAAGCCCGCCGCGGCGACGACGTTCTCCGTGCCCGCCCGCAGGCCGCCCTCGTGGCCCCCGCCGAACAGGAGCGGCTGCAGCGCGACGCCCGCGCGCACCCACAGCAGGCCCGCGCCGCGGGGTCCGTGCATCTTGTGCGCCGAGAGCGTCAGGAGGTCCACGCCCAGGTCGTCGGGACGCACGCGCAGCTTGCCCCCCGCCTGCGCGGCGTCGCAGTGCACCGTCACGCCCCGGGCGCGGCACAGCGCGGCGATCTCCCGCACGGGCTGGAGCGTGCCCGTCTCGTTGTTCGCGAGCATCACGCTCACCAGCGCCGTGTCGGGCCGCAGGGCGGCGGCGACGGCGTCCGGCGCCACGCGCCCCGCCGCGTCGCAGGAGACGACGTCGAGGGTCCATCCGTTCGCCCGGAGGTGGCGGCACGGCTCGAGGACCGCGCTGTGCTCCACCGCGGTCGTGACGAGATGGCCGGGCGCGCCGCGCCGGCGGGCCGTGCCCAGGACGGCGAGGTTGTCCGCCTCCGTCGCGCCGGAGAGGAAACAGATCTCCTCCGGCGCGGCGCCGAGGACCCCGGCGGCCTTCGCCCGGGCCGCGTCGAGCGCCTTGCGCGCCTCGCGGCCCGGGCGGTGCACGCTGCTGGGGTTCGCGAAGGAGTCCGCCGCGCGCTCCATGGCGGCGCGCGCCTCCGGGTGCAGGCGCGTCGTCGCGGCGTTGTCGAGATAAGCGACCACGGCTGCCCCCGGACCCCCCCTATCCGCGCCGCAGGAGCGCGGCCGCCTCCACGAGGGCCTTCAGCTTCCGCGACGCGATGTCGGCGCTGTTGACCGGGCGGTCGCAGAACGTCGCGAAGCCGCAGTCGGGGTTGAGGAAGATGCGCTCGGGGCCCAGCACGGCGACCGCCTCGCGCGCCCGCGCCGCGATCGCCTCGGGGCTCTCGATCTCCTCGGTGCGCGGGTTGACGACGCCGAAGCCGAGGGTGACCGAGTCCGGCAGCTCCCGCAGCGCCTCGACCGGGCCCGCCCGGGGCGTCGCGTACTCGAGGGCGAACTGGTCGATGCGCATGCGCTTCAGGTACGGCAGGAGCGCGTCGTAGCCGCCCTCGAGGAGCACGCCCTCGTCCTGGCTCCAGTTGCCGCGGCAGACGTGTACGCCCCGGACCGGGCCCTCGATGCCCTCGAAGACGCGGTTGACCAGGTCGACCGCCAGCTCGAGCTCTTCCGTGGGCGACGCCTTCGCCGCCAGGGCGCCGCACATGAAGGTGTGGGTCTCCGACTTGCCCGCGAAGGCGACCTCCGTGAGCACGGGCTCGTCGAGCTGGATCATGTCGGCGCCCGCCTCGGCCAGCTCGGCGATCTCCTCGCGCAGGATGCGCACCACGTCGTCCGCCAGCGCGTCGCGGGTCGGGTACGCCTCGCCGGAGAGCGACTTCACCCAGCTCGAGCGCGACAGCAGGTACGGGCCGGGCAGCGCCACCTTGATCGGGCGGTCGGTGTGGGCGCGGGCGAAGCGGTAGTCGTCGAGGGCGAGGGGGCGGCGGCGCGCGAGCGGGCCCGTCACCGTCGCGTTGCGGATCGCGAAGGCCGGCACGTCCAGGGCGCTGAGGAGGTTCTCGAAGTCCGCCTTGTCCTCGACGTGCTCCAGCAGGTCGGCCATGGAGAGCAGGCGCATGCCCTCGAGGCGCTCCGCGACGAAGCTGCAGAAGTTGTCCCGCCGCTGCTCGCCGTCGGCCACGATGTCGACGCCCGCCTCCTCCTGGGCGCGGATCGCGGCGAGGGTCGCCTCGTCCTCCAGCGCGGCGAGGGCCGGGTCCTTTCGCTTGCGCGCCTTCAAGAGGGCGGCGGGGCGCGGCCAGCTGCCGACCACCGTCACGGGAAAGAGCGGCCACTTCGCCATCACGCCCTCCGGAGCTGCACCTTGAAATCCACGGTCCGGAGGAGCGACTGCGCCACGGGCGACTTCAGCACCGTCTCCTCCCAAAGGGCCTCGAGCGTCGCGTCGTCGGCGTCGGCGTCGACGAAGAGGCGGCCCTCGACGGAGGCGAGCCCCGGGTGGCCCTCCCCCGCCACGTCGAGGAACACCAGGATGTTGTCGGCCCGCGCCCGGAGGGAGACCTCAAGGTCGAAGACCTCGATGCCCCGCTGCGAGGCGCGCCACTGGTAGCCCACCGCGAGGCACCCGGCGAGGGCGGACAGCAGCAGCTCGACGGCGCTCGGCGCCGCGTCCTCGGTGTCGAAGGACGCCGGCTGCCCCACGAGGAGCGAATGGTTGCGGACGAAGGCCTTCGCCTGCATCCCCTCGCTCCAGCGCGCACGCACCTTCCACTCGTAGTCCCGCGCCTTCTCCAGGTCGGCGGCGAGGTCGGCGTCCTCGCCCCTCTTGCGGATGAAGTAGCGGGTGGTCCGCTCGCCAGCGGGCTCCGTGCCGAGCAGCGCGTGGCCCACCATGCGGCACCACGCGGGCAGGTCCTCCTTCACGCTGGTCTCGCGGCTGCGCACCTCCAGCACGCCCCCCGCGCCCAGCGGCTGCATCGCGTTGCGGATGATCAGGAGCAGGCCGCTGCCGCAGTCGAGGTCGCCGCCGTCGCAGACCGCGTCGGGCTTCATCGCCGGACCCGATGCCGGGCATGGTCGGCACGAATGCCGAGCCTCGTGGGCGTAACGCGTTGTCGGACCGCCACTTCCGGCCGCCGTTTCGTCAAGGGTTGCCCTAGTAGGTGATGGCGGGGGCGCCCTCGCTGAGGAATTCGACGAGCTTCGCGCCGCCCACGATCGTCGCGCCGCCGACCAGCTTGCCCTCGTCCAGCTTGCGCTTCTTGAAGCACGGCGAGCACACCCAGATCGTGCCGCCCGCCTTGACGAAGTTGTCCATCAGCTCCTTCAGGGGCGCGAAGCCCTCCTCGTGGATGCCGTCGGCGTAGCCCTTCTGGGACAGCCGCACCCCCTCGGTGGAGAGGAACACGAGGGTCTCCTTGTCCGACGCCACCGCCGCGTTCGCCACGACGAAGGCGACCGTCGCCTTGTCGGTGTCGTCCTTGCCGTGGGTCAGGCTCACGCAGAATTTCCCGGCCATCGTTCACGCGTCCTTTCTCTTGATCCAGTAATGGGGATGCCGCGCCTCGACGAGCGGGTTGCCCGTGAGGCGGCACCACGCAGGCAGGTCCTCCGGCGCGCCCGGGTCGGTCGCCGTCACCTTGAGGACGGCGCCGGGAGCCATCGCCTTCAGCTTCAGGCGCAGCTCCAGGACGAGGTCGCCGCATCCCATGTCGCCGGCGTCCCAGGCGGCCTCCTGCTTCACAGCGTGCCTCCGTGGGCCGACGCCCACTCCCAGCCGGCGCGGTAGCACGCCCGCGCCATCAGGTACTCCTTCACGTCGGCGAGGAACTCCCCCGCCTCGCGGTCGAGCGCGGCCGCGAGGCAGGGAACGCAGCGGGGCTCGTTGCGGAACCCCATGGCCACGTTGATCACCCAGGCGTGGCCGCACAGGCCCGTCGCGCAGTCCGCGCACGAAGGCGCGTCGAGCCGTTCGAGCTCGGCGAGGATCTCCTCGGTGCGTCGCGCCTCGGCGGCGGCGTCCATGTCCGGCCCAGAGCCTACCGCACTTCCCGGAACGTGAGCTTGCGTCCGTAGGAACCGACCTCCTTGCCGTCGATCTCCACGTAGGCCTTGGGCATGGCGTTGACCGGCCCGTTGGCCGTCGGAGGCCGCAGCACGAGGTCGCGCCCCCGGTTCCAGGTGACCCGGCGCGGCTCGAGGTTCCCGAAGTAGTACTCCACCATCGCAGGGTCCCGGCCCCGGTAGCCGTCGGCCGTCGTCAGCTCGACCTTGGAGGTGTTCCCGTCGTTCAGCTCGAAATCCCCGACGAAGATGTCCGCCACCGCGACGTCCAGGGGCACCCACCCGAGCTCGGGCGCCCAGAACTCGATCCAGCAGTGGTAGCTCTGGTCCTGGTCCTTGCCGCACAGGGACTCCTTGAAAAACGACCCGTAGGTGCTGCGCGTGGGGATCCCCGCGGCGCGGGAGATCGACATGTAGAGCGAGTGGAAGTCGGTGCAGTTGCCCGTGCCGCTCGTGAGGCAGTACTCGGTGCTGCCCACCTTCGACGCCTGCCAGCGCGAGGGGTCCTTCACCCAGTACTGCACGTTGGCGAGCACCCAGTCGTAGATGCGCTTGGACATGCGCACCGGGTTGGTCTCGTCGCCGACGATCTCCTTCGCCAGCTTGCGGATCTCGTCGTCGATGACGACGTGGCGGTTCGCGGCGAGGTGCCGCTCCATGCCCTTCAGGTCGCTTTCGGTGTAGGGCCGCGTCTTCGCCGCGGTCGCGCCCGAGCGCACCTCGCGCCGCGTCACCTGGAAGGTGTTGACCACCTTGAACTCGCCGGCGGCCGGGCTCCGCAGCTCGTAGTAGACGTAGCGGTTGCCCTCGTTGTCCACCACCTCCCGCGGCGTCGCGGGCGTGTTCTCGTCCAGGGCGAACCGGCTCACCTTTTGGGCCGGGTCGTTCGCCTCCGGTTTCGCCAGCCACACCCGAACGGTTTCGGCGCCCTCGGGCACCGGCACGGTCAGCTCGTGCCGCACGTCGAAGGTCGCGGTCTCTCCGCCGGGCTCCATGGCCATGGTGTCGGCATCGCCTCCCGGCGCGCGACAGGCGGGAAAGAGGAAGAGCACGGTCACGAGACTCGCTGCACGCATCATCGAAAGGCTCCTTTGAAAACCCCCGGGATCTACGCGCTCCCGGGGCGCTGTTATCGTAAAATAAGATTCTAGGAATCGTATTGACAGATGGCACAAACACCATAGATTCCTACGCCATTCCCGAACGTTTCGGCAATGGAGATTCCCTGCATATGAATGTCCGATGCATCTACGGGGCAGGCATCGCCCTGCTGCTCGCCGCCACGGCGGGCGCCCAGGAGGACGGCGACCTGGAGCGGCGCGTCCGCGAGCTCGAGGAGCGCCTCGAGGCGAGCGAGGCCCGCAACGAGGAGCTGTCGCGGGAGGTGCGCCGGAGCAACCGCGAGATCGTCGAGCGCGAGATCGACGACTACCTGGAGCGGACGCAGGAGCTTTCCGGCGCCGCGACCGCCGGCACGGAGACGAAGAAGGGCGCCTTCTTCAAGCTCTACGGATTCATCCGCTTCGACCTCTACTACAACACCGCCCGCACGCCCAACACGATCCTCCCGAGCGTCGTGTCCCCCGAGGACGGCGTGGCGGCGAGCCCGAACGACGAGAGCTTCGCCCTGGACGTGCGGCTCACCCGCATCGGCTTCGAGTTCGACTTCGGCAAGGTCGGCAACACCGACGTCACCGGGCGCATCGAGACCGACTTCGCGAACTTCCCCAGCGGCGTGCCCGAGTCCCGCGAGACCCCCCGCATCCGCGTCGCCTACATCCAGCTCGAGTCGGCGAAGTGGCGGGCGCGGCTGGGCCAGGACTGGGACATCTTCTCGCCGCTCTACGCGAGCGTGAACTTCGAGACGATGATGTGGAACGTCGGCAACCTGGGCGACCGGCGCCCCATGGCGGCGATCCTCTACAAGGGCGCGGGCAAGCTCACGCTGGAGGCCGCCCTCGGCCTGACGGGCGCGATCAACAACCAGGACCTGGACGCTGCCGTCATGCCGCCGACCTTCACGTCGACGGACCGCGACGGCTTCGACTCGGGAGCCCCCCACGTCCAGCTCCGCGCGGCCTACGCCGGCGACGGCTGGGTGGAAGGCAAGGGCTGGGTCGTCGGCGTCGGCGCCGCGATCGCCACGCTGGAGACCGACACGTCCTTCGGCGGAAACACCGACTTCACCTCGTGGGCCGTGAGCTTCGACTTCTTCGTGCCGATCACCCAGGCCCTGCTCGTGAAGGGCGAGTGGTGGTTCGGCCAGGGCCTCGGCGACTTCCGCGGCACCATCGGCCAGTTCATCAACTCGGCCACGGGCAACGAGATCGAGGGATGGGGCGGCTGGACCGAACTGCAGTACGCCCACAGCGACCGCTGGGCCTTCCACATGGGCGGCACCGTGGACGACCCGAGCAACGGCGACGTGCCCGCGGGTTCGCCGGAGCTGAACTTCACCTTCTATGGCGGCGTCCGGCGCCAGTGGTCGAACCGCCTGAAGTCGGGCTTCGACGTCATCTTCTGGGAGACCCAGTACGCCGGCGCGACGCAGCTCGGCAACATGGTGCGCTTCAACTTCTACACGAGCGTCGACTTCTAGTCGGCGCGCTAACCTCCTATTTCCATCGCACGGGGCGCGGGGCTCTCCCCCGCGCCCCCTCTCTACGCGCCGGGTAGGATGCGGCCCATGCGCGCGCTGCCGCTCCTGATCCTGCTCGCCGCCCCCGCCCTCGCGAAGCCCGCCGCCGAGGCGAAGGGCCTCGAGAAGGTCGCGAAGGTGTGGGTCGACTACGCCCGGTGGTGCAAGCTGCAGGGGCTGAAGGCCGAGGCCGAGCACGCGCTCGCCGCCGCGCGCGAGGCCGACGCGGGCGCCGACGGGCTCGACGCGCTCGCCGACGAGGTCGCCGCGATGGCGGACGGCGCGACGGAGGCCCCCGGCCTCGAGACGCGCCGCAAGAAGGCGCGGCAGGACGCGGCGAAGCACTACGACAGGCTCGCGAAGCTCGACCACGCCGACGAGGACGCCCCGCGCTTCGAGGGGTACCTCTTCCGCGCCGCCGAGCTCGACCCGTCGAAGTCGCGCCTCGCGAAGATCGCCGCCCGGGTCAAGCAGCTCGCGGGCAACCGCCGCACCTCCGACGACGCGTCGCGGCTCTTCGTGCGCCTCCGGGAGCTCGACCCCGAGGGCAAGTACGACGCCCTGGAGATCGACCTCGCGAAGGAGGACGTCGTCCTCGTCAAGCACCCGGACCACCCCATGGTGGGCTACCTGAGCCTGCCGAAGGGATGGCGCAAGGGGGCGGCGATGCCCGTGCTGGTGGCGGTGGACGGCGCGGGCTCGAACTTCCTCGGCGCGGCGCGCAACTTCGCGAAGGCGCGGGGCGGCCGCGACTTCCTCGTGCTCGCGCCGTGCTCGCTCTCCAACACGAACGCCCTCGACGCCGCGAAGTACCCCTTCTACGACGCCGCGACGCTGCAGGAAGGCGACCGCGACCGCATCCGCTTCGACGTGGAGGGCTTGAAGGGGCTGCTCGCGGTGCTGCAGGAGCGATTCGGCGCGTCGGAACGCTTCGGCATCACGGGGTTCTCCGGCGGCGGCAACCTGTGCTACGCGATGACGGTGCTTTTTCCCGACCGCGTGCTCTTCAGCGCGCCGGCGTGCGCCAACTTCAGCGGCATGGGCTTTCGCGACGCGAACCCCGTGGAGGGCGGCGGCCCGGCCATCTCCATCTTCACGGGGGAGAAGGATCCGCACCGCGACTTCACCCACGGCAACCAGGCCATGCCGGGCATCGAGCCGCAGACCGACAGCGCGGTGAAGGCGCTGGAGTCCCTCGGCTTCACCAACGTGAAGCGCACGATGCTCCCGGGCGTGGGCCACTCCAGCTGCGCCCAGCAGGTCTGGGACGCCGCCGACGCGGCGTCGAAGTAGGGGGGGTCCGGGGGCGTCAGCCCGACCTGTTCGCGACCGCGTGGACGCTGCGGCATCGTCCGATCGAAGAACAGGTCGGGTTGGGTCAGCGGATCTCGACGGGGATCTCCGTCGGGAAGGAGCGGTACTTCGACGTCTCCGGCATCTGCACGATCATGGTCGCCGGGCCGGGTTTCGCGTCGTCGGGGACCCTCACGGGGCCGTGGCTGAGCATGCCTCAGCAGCGCTCCATGAGCTTCGCCATGTACCGCTGCTCCTTGCCGTTGCCGTCGGTGTAGACGAGCGTGGCCTCTACGTACTCGTTGCGGGGCAGGAAGGCGTCGTCCACCGTGGAGAAGCCGCCCGTGCGGCTGCCGCGCGCTCCGACGAACACCTTGAAGTCCGTCACGCCGCCGCGCTGGAGCGTGCCGCTCATCCAG
>ERZ869936.1644-NODE-1644-length-15343-cov-33.150968_pt1 | contig 15343 bp, 17 predicted proteins | sample MGYA00520876_ERZ869936 | MGnify/ENA primary metagenome ERZ869936 (study PRJEB32218, sample SAMN09650985) | biofilter metagenome | isolation source: enrty point of leading RO module | place: Saudi Arabia: Thuwal, RO plant located on Red Sea | collected 2016-02-17...
TGGATGCGGCTCGAGCGCCAATACAACGTGCGGCACTACCTGCCGCCGGAGGACGATCGTTGTTTTCGCTGCGTGTCGGTCGCCAACTCGGCGGACCTCGACCCGGAACGACTCTTCCCAGGCGGCAAGGTCACCGTGCTGGCCGACTACTGGCTGCGGGCCCATGAAGCGATCGAGCGCGCGGTCGCCTCGTCGTCGCGAGCCATTTGCGTTCGCCATCGCGACCTGGTCGAAGAATCTACCAGGACGCTCGACCGTCTCCACGAGCGACTTGGCGTCAAGCCGCGGGGCGATCGTCTCAACACCGAGATTGATGTCTCGCGGAACCAGCGGTGGTCCGTTTTGCTCAGCGAGCGCGAAAAGCACGAGTTGAACGACTGGATCGCCGAGCATGCCACCCGCATCGCCCGATTGACGTGCGCCGACACAACCCACTGACGCCACTGCCGCCGAACGCGAAGACGCTTCGACCCCCGTCAGCCTGGTCTTCGCTGTCAGCCGGGACTTCGCTGTCGGCCGGGTCTTCGCATACGCCCTCGATGTGCTACAGTTCTACGTAGAGGTGAGGCACGTATGTCGACGTCCCAATTGCAGAATCGTCCGCAACCCGAGTCGCTCACAGCGTCGGCCCCTTCTCGGTCGTCCTGGAAGCTTTCGCGCACGGCGGTCAATTTCCTGCTCGACACGTTTCTGCTGCTCAACTTCGTTACGCTGCTGTTCACCACGGTCGTCGTGCGATTCATCTTTCCGCTCGGCGCCGCGGCCGAGGGTTGGCGGCTCTGGGGCCTGAATCTGGGCGGTTGGCTGGAACTTCAGTTCGCCACACTCGCCGTGATGACGGCCGCCGTGCTGCTGCACGTGATGCTCCATTGGAACTGGATTTGCGGCGTCGTCACCAGTCGTCTTGGCGGCGGGCAGAAGCACAAGAAGCCGGTCAAGGACCGCGACGGCATTCGCACGATCTACGGCGTGGGGCTGCTGATCATGATTCTCAATGTCCTGGGCGTGGCCCTGGCAATTGCCGCCTTGATGATTCGCGGTCCGCTCGACTGAGTCGCATCGCTACTCGTCGTCACACATCGGGCACCCCGTCGGCTCGACCAGGCCCGGGATTTCCACATAGCCCAAGCCCCGCGCCACCGAGACCGTGCCGGTCAGCATCAAGCACCAGGCGGCCACCTGAAACACGCGCCGGCGGAAGGCCAGCGAAATCAGCGAGGCCGCTCCGCCTGTGAGCACCATGATCGGTACCGTGCCGAGCCCGAACACCGCCATTGCCAGCGCTCCCCACCACACGTCGCGCGTACTCGCCGCCAGGGCCAGTACCGCATAAAGCAGCCCGCACGGCAAGAAACCGGTGAACACACCGGCCAAGAGATAGCCGCCCAGGTTTGGCGTGCTCAAGAACGTGGCCAGAAACGTTCCGCCCAAGCAAGGGCCCTGCGCCGGTCCGAGTCGCCGACGGCCAATCAGCCCCGCCGCCCGCATGCCCTCGTAGAGCATCAACAGCCCCGCAGCGATCGCCAGCAGCGAGGCGATGTTCACGATGCCGAGCGAACCGGTTGGCAATCGCGAAGCGGCGTAGCCCGCCACCGCCCCGAGAAACGCATAGGTGAAGATCCGCCCGACGCTGTAGACCAATTGCCGCAACAGGTTCGCCCGCCAGCTGGGAGCACCGCTGCCGATCGTGAGCGCAAACGGACCGCACATTCCCAGGCAGTGCGACGAGCCCAGTACGCCGGTCATCAATAGCAGGGGTAATTCAATCACGTCGTCACCTGCTCCTGAGCGGGCATCGTCGCGGCCGTTGCAACCAGCTTCTCGCCGGTTGCCACGGGTGACGATTCCGTCGGATGGGAATGCGTCGCCGCGGGCTCGGCCGCGAAAGAAGCAACGCTACCGGGTGCGGACGCCAAACCGTCGGTCGACTGTGACCAGGCCGACAGACGCAGCGAATTGCCGATCACGAACGCGCTGCTCACGATCATGGCGAGCGCCGCGATCACCGGATTCAGCCGCCCCGTAGTGGCGATGGCGATTCCGACGGCGTTGTAGGCAAAGGCCCAGACGAGATTCTGTCGCACGGTGCGCACGGTCCGCTGCGCGAGCGCCAACGACCAGGGGATGTTCCGCAAGTCGTCGCCGACCAGACAGACGTCGGCCGCGTCCCGCGAAATGTCGGCCCCGCAAGCCATGGCAATGCCGACGTCGGCCGCAGCCAAGGCCGGGGCGTCGTTCACCCCATCGCCGACCATGGCGACCTGGCCGTGCTCGCCCCGGGCGGCCTCGACCGCTGCACGCTTCTCCAGCGGCAACAGCCCACAGCGAGCCGAAATGCCCAAGGCCGGGGGCGGACCGACATGGTCGCCCGTGAGCGCTGTGACCTCCACACCGCGACGTTGTAGATCTTCGATCGTCTCGCGCGCGCCCGGCCGGCTCGACTCACCGAACACGAACACGACCTGAACCCGATCGTGCCACGCCAGACAACAGATCGATCGATGCTGGGACTGGGCGTCGGCCACAACCTGCTCCAATCGGCTCGACATCGACTGGGAGCGCTCGTCCGTCAATCGTCGGCTTCCCAGCAGCACGGGCGGTTCGTCACTGCCGGCGACCTGCCCTGCCAGCCCCCGACCGGCAACGGTCTCGACCGACTCGAAGGTGGGAACTTCGCCGCCGGTGGCTTGCTGCCCGGCAAACTGCCGGATCGCGGCCGCGAGCACGTGATTCGATCGCGTGCCGATGGCATCTGCCAAACGCAAGGCGTCGGCCTCCGACACGTCGACGTCGCAGACCATCGCCGCGACCCGCGGCCGGCCGGTGGTCAGGGTCCCCGTCTTGTCGAAGAAGATCGTACGCAGTTGGGCCAGGCGACCGAGTGCGTCGCCATCGCGAAACAGCACGCCCTCGCGTGCGGCGCGGCCCAAGGCGGCAAACATCGCCAACGGCGTCGCCAAGGCCAAGGCACAGGGACACGCGATCAGAACGACGGCCAAGGCGGCCAGCAGCGCCGTCTCGACCTGGCCAAACCAGGCGTGCCCGACGACCGTTCCCAGGGCAATCACGAACACCGCGGGCAGAAACCAGGCGGCCAGACGGTCGGCCAGACGTTGATACCGATCCTTCGACAGGGCCGCCTCGCGAACCGCCTCTTGCAAGCGGCCGAGCGTGCCGGACGTGCCCGTCGCCGTAACCTCGACGACCAGGTCGCCGTCCAAATTAAGAGTTACCCCATGCACCCGATCGCCGGGCTGCCGCGCGGTGGGAATACTCTCGCCGGTCACCAGCTGCTCGTCGAACGAGGCCTGCCCCGATTGAATCGTCCCGTCGCAGGCCACGCGCTCGCCGGGCAACACCCGCAAGCGGTCGCCCACGCGAACCTCGTCGCGACCCACCCATGCGACGCCGTCCTCGGTACAACGCCGCACTCGATCGGGCAACAAACTCGCCAACGAGGCGAGCGACTCGGTCGTCTTCGACCTGCCGACCGCTTCGAGCAGACGTCCCAGCGTGACCGCCACCAGCACCATGCAGGCCACCTCGAAGTAGACATGGCCCGTGCCGCGGAGCACCGAAACGAACGAATAGCCGAACGCGGCCACGACGCCGACGGCCAACAACAATTCGGTGGCCGGGCGTCTCCGCCGTAGTTGGGCAAGTGCTTCTTCCAGCAGCGGGCCACCGAGCAGAAACAACACCGGCAGCGAGAAGACCAGGCACGCATAGCGATAGAGATCGAACAGGGCCCGCGAGGCCTCCTGCGGCGGACCAAGGTCGTAAACGTCCTGCGACCAGAGGGCCAACGTGAATACCATCACGTTCATCGAGAAGAAGATCGCCACGCCGAGCCGCGTTAGCGTAAGTCGCAGTTGGCCCGTCTCGTGGCCGCTGCCGGTCACCGAAGCGGCGACGCGACAGCCAAGGCAGCAATACTCGGCGCGACGCTCCTCGTCCAGGTCGTGGCGGCTCGCGCGACCGCCCAACGGTAGCCCGCAGTAGTCGCAGGTCGACGGCTCGTAAGACGCGGCAGTCACAGGTTCAGAAAGAGTTCCTCGCGCAGGGCAGGAACCAGATAGCGAATCGTGTAATAGACGGCAAACGTCCAGAATCCGATCCAGATCAGCCGCACGTACCAGGGGATGCGACTCCCGACGTAATGATGATGACGATGTTCCGTCTCGGCCGCTTGCCGTTCGCTGAGGCTCTTCGATTCGCTCATGTCGCAGGTTGCCCTGGGCTCGATTGAAATTTGGGAATTACTCGTCGCTCAACCTATCCAAGAGACGCTCATTCTCGAGCATCGTGTGCTTGGGTTCTTCGATGTCGTGAAACATGCCGTTCGTGGCCGCCCAGAACAAGAGCAGCAGAAATCCGAAACTGGCCAGCAAGTAGTTGACCAGCGGCGCGACGGCGAATGCACTGGCAGTTTCGCCCTGAGTCACGACGAAGAACTTGAACAACTTCTGCACGAAGCCGGCGCAACTGGGCACCAGGATCAAGACTGCCAGGAGCAGCGTGATCGTGCTTCGCCAACGTGCCGCGCGGGCCGAACTAGCCGCCATTAGTACTGGCCTCCCTTCACCTCATCGAACTCTTCGTAATAGGGATACTCGTCGAGCCACGAACCGAGCCATTGCAGATAGGTGATCAGGGCCAGGCCACGTCGATTCGGCTTCTCGGGCGAGCCGTCGAAAAACCAAGGATACGACGGCATCGGCGAGCCAGGCGAGGTCCACGTCGGCTCGAAGAGGTGGACCGCGTGCCAGTCGTGGCCGTGGCGTCCGCCTTGACGACTCAAATCGGGGCCCACGCGTCGCGTGCCGAACAGCACAGGCTTCTGTAGTTCGTTGTCGTACTCTTCGCTGGCCGCCACCGAACCCCAGCGGAGCGATTCATTCGACACGGGACGAATGAACTGGCTGTGACAGTGCCAGCAGCCTTCGCCAATGTAGACCTGCCGGCCCAGCCGCAAGGCCTGCGCACAGGTCTCGTCGCTGACTTCGCCAAAGTGCTCGGCAAAGGCCTCGGGATAGCGCCGCTCGAGTTCCTCGAATTGCTTCTGGATGTTGCGATTCTCCGGCACCAGCCCGACGGCGACCTCGGCTCCCTCGCCGACGGAAAGCGCGTCGGGAAACTCTTCTTGCAGCTTGTCGAGTTCCTGCTTCACGAAGCGATGTTCGGCATCGAGCCCGACGGCGACCTCCGCGCCCTCGTGCGTCCTGAAGGCCCGAGGATGAGCCGCTCGCAGCTCGTCGAGTCGCTTGACGAGTTTTGTCTCGTCTTCGTCCACCTCGAGCGCGAAGTGCATTTCGCGATCGAGCACCGGCGTCACCTCCCGCTCGAACATCGCCATCGGCACCACGACATTCGCCAGGAACGCGAAGGCAAAGAAGCCTACGCCGCCGATGAAAAACACGCCACCCTTACTCTCGAACATCTCGCATTAACCTCGTTTGTGCGTGCTCAGACCGTTGCCGGCTCCAGCATCAAGTCCATCGTCTCTTCGCTCTCCGAGACGGGCGGCATGCGCCATGTCTTGTAGAGATTGACCAGGAAGCAGCCAAACCCGCCCGCCATGGCCAGGCCCGCAAACAGACGTGTGATCCAGAACGGGACAGCCCCGTTGACCGAATCCATCCAGGGCTGCAGCGAACTCCACCAGAAGCCCTGGAAGACGCCCGCGAACGTGAGGTCGAGCCACATTACGAAGACCCCGACCGCCGAGAGCCAGAAGTGCCATTCGGCCAGTTGCCGGCTGTACCAGGGTCGCCTCAACAGACGGGGGAACAAATAGGTCATCGCGCCGAAGATCCACATCGAAAAGACGCCGAACATCACCAGGTGGGCGTGGCCGACGACCCAATCGGTGAAGTGGATCAGCTTTTGGAAGGTCAGCGTCACTTGAAACGCGCATTGGAAACAGGTGATGAAGTAGTAGAGCATGCCGCAATAGAACCAGCGAAGCGGCAGGTTGCTCTTGATCTTCTCACCATCGCCCCAGATCGTGCCGACAAAGTTGATTATCACGGTCGCCACGACCAGCTCGACGGCAATCGTGGAGATCACCGCCCCATACTGCAGGAACATGGGAATCGGCGTGTAGAGGAAATGGTGAATCCCCTGCAACGGGTAGAAGAAGGCCAGCCCCCAGAAGCCGACCAGCGACAGCCCGTGGCTCCAAATCGGCCGCTGCAAAATGATCGGCACGAAGTAGTACATCAGGCCCCAACCCATCGGCGTGACAAACAGCCCGACCAGGTCGTGGATGAACAAACCGGTGATCGCCCCGGCGTTGGTTCCGGCGACCGCGTACTCGGGCATTAGGTTGCCCATGCCGTAGGTGAGAATCGTCCAGATGTAGGCGGCCACGAAGTACCACAGCGAAACGTACATCGGTCCCTTCGACCGCGCGACCGGCACCATGAAGTTGATCGCCACCAACAGCAATCCGACCAGCGCCACCGGGTCGATCCAGAAGGGCGTTTCGCCCCATTCGACGCCCTGCGCACCGAGCGAGAGCGACAATTGCGTCTGGGCAGTCAGCTCCTCGAGCCACGGTTGAGCCTGAAAGCTCGGCCCGAAAATCAAGCCGCCGGCGGTTGCCAACACGACCAGCTGCCAGGCGAAGAAGATGAAATACGAGAGGGCCCGGCTGGCGACCGGTTTCATCGTCAGCCGCGGCACGGCCCAGTGCAGCGTTCCCAAGAAGGCGTTCGCCAGAAACCCGTAAGCCACCGCGTTGGTGTGCACCATTCGCCACCGGCCGGGTGAGAGAAACTCGATACCTTTGAGCGGATTCCAACGAACCAGTTGCAGGGCCATGAGGATCCCGCCAAGCATCGAGACCAGCAGGAACAAGCAAGCGGCCAGATAGAACCAGGCAACCAGGCGTCGATCGACCAAATCCCCAGGCGACTCGACCGCGACACGCGAACTCTCAGCGTTCATTCCGACTCCGTCTGCGGGGTAAAGCTTCCGTACATGCCTAGCGGAAAGACGAGAGCCATGGTCCAACCAAACACAAGATGGGTCAACATGCCAACGTACCACGGCACGAGTTCCACGATCCAAGCGCCGTCGAACAGGAGTGGCTGCAGCCAACTCAAGATGCCGTAGAAGGCGACCAGCCACACGGCAACGGCCAGAACCGACGCGATCACGAGCCGCCGCACAACCCTACCTGGTCCCGCGGCAAAGCGACCGAGCACCACCTGAAACACGATGCCCAGCAACATGCCGGTGCCGATATACAAACAGCAACCCACGGCCAGGGCCAGGCCGCTATCGAGCGCGAGCGCGTCTTCGCCAAGGGGAAAGGTCAGGTAGACCTGAATGATGCGGAGCGGATGCTTGTCGAACAGAGACGAGCCGACGACGTTGAGCACCAGACTCGTCAGGGCGGCGATCATGCCCAGGAAGAAGCCCGCGGTGGCGTAGTAGTCGAGGTAGAAGCCGGCCGGTTGCCATCGCGAAGTCGAGCTTCGCTCGCTGGCCAACTCCGACTCCAATTCCGCCAGCCGCTGCCGGACTTCGGCGACTTGATCTTCGAGCGAAGCAGGTTCGTTGGCGATCATAGTTCGAGAAACTCGCGTGGCTTAGCTGTCCGTATCCTCAGGAACCTCGTCTCCTGCGGCCCCGTCCGAAGCCGCCTCGTCTCCTGCGGCCCCGTCCGAAGCCGCCTCGTCCTCCAGTCCGGTCGGCTCGGCGGTGATCTCGCGACCTTCCCCCACCGCCTGCACGAAGTGAACCAGGTGCCAGATCTGCTCCGGATCGTCGGCCAGCGCCGTCCCGAACGCCGGCATCCGCGTGGTAATGCCTGAGTGAATCCGCCGATACAAATCGATCGGCCGTCCGCCGCCGTGGTACATGCCGGTCGTCAGGTTCGCGGCGATGGCCGGCTGGCCCCAGGCGTCCTTGCTCAGGGTGTCGTCCTCGATGCCGCCGCGGGCATCCGCCCCGTGGCACGAGTAGCAGTTCTGCTTCTTGTCGAGAAACAGGGACTGGCCGGCCAGAATCGTCTCCTCGGTACGCGGCGGCTCCGGCACCTCGGGCATCACGATGGCGTCCTCGGCGTCGTTCCAGCGTTCATCTATGCGGGCCAACAATTCGAAAGCCGATTCGCGAAACTCGGCCAGGGTGTCGGGATCCTTGAAATCTTCCTCCTCAAAGCCCTCTTCGAGGATGTAGTTCAGCAGGCTCAGCTCCAGCTCGCCGCGGCGACTCAGCAGGATCACATAGTCGGTCAGCGCTGCGACATCTTGCTTCGGCAGCCAGCGAAACGCCGGCATCGACGTTCCTTTCGCCCCACGGCGAATCACCAACTCGATGTCTTCGCGCCGCGGCTTGAAGTTGTCGGGCGTCGAGGTGAACTTGAACACGCCCGGACGATAGTCGCGGGGCGGTGGATAGAGATACTCGCCAGCCGGCCCCATGCCGTCACCGCTCACGCCGTGACAGCCCGCACAGTACTGGCCGAACAACTCGCGTCCGCGGATCAAACGCTGCGGATCGACGAGGTCCTTGTAGGCAACCAGCGTTTCGACGTCGGCGGCTTCGACGTCGGCGGCCGCGTCGTCTTCCGAATCGGCGCCGTCCGACTCCGCATCTTCGGCGTCTTCCCGGGCTTCTTGCAGCGCCTCGGTCGCCTCTTCGTCGACGATGCGGATACGCGGATCTTCGTACGAGCCGTGGACCGCCGCCAACAACTGGGCGATCTCGTCGCGTTGCACGGCCGGCAACTCGAGAACCTCGTCTCGCAGACCCCAGGCGGCAGGCTGCGACTCTTCACAGCCGGCGAGCGGAAAGAGCAAGAAGGCCGAGACGAGCGGGTACAGAATACGCCCGCGGAACGAGAAGTCGTAACAAGCTAGCTGACGCATAAGTTCGATGCCAATCCGTTGGGCGGTCGTCGCGGCGTCCTACTCCAGCACTCACGAAGTGGCAGTCCAGAACGGGCCGAGCTTCGCGATCTCTTCGCACAGAGTAGGACGGTGCCCAGATTGTTGTCAACCAGCGGGCCACGCGATACCACAGGTGAAAAGCAGAACGAGATGGCGTGTGCGGATTCGCACACGCTTAGACAGGAGCCTACTTCGCTCACCGATGAGAACCGCAATTGCGGTCGACCGACAACGCCCGCGACGTCCGTCCTTCGCGCTTTTCGTCAGCGTTGCCCCTCAGGCAACTTCGCCCCTCAGGCAACTTCGACATCCAAGCGGATGCGATGGGGGCCGACAAGGTGTCGACAACGATTGGCCGCCAACTGTTTCGCGTAGAAGGTCGGCACTCGGCCCGAAACAACGACGGTGTCCGCGTCGATGACGACGTCGAGTCGGCGTAGACTCGGCACGCCTTGCATCGATAAGACCTCGCGCACCCGCTTCGCCAGGTCCCCCGTACGAGGCATATCGCACGGCAATTCAACAGTCGTCCCTTCGGCAATTCGCATTTGTGTCTCCACTCGCATTCGTTCGCCTCCCGCGATCGGTTGCACCGCAACGGGCCCCGCGTCTTTTTTGGGGTGTCCTTTCCCGGGAAGAAAATGAAGGTCGCTCCCAGCTGCCTCCAAAGCGACGCACGCTCGCACGCAGTCAATCAACCTCGCCGATGTCGTCGTGATACGCGTCCTGGACCAGGCGGTTCTCCGCACGCTCGTGTTCGACCAGGCGGTTAATGAACCCGTGGAGCTGCTCTGCGAAAGTCGCTCGCCAGGCAGGCTCCGCCGGGGCATTTTCCACGGTCGTGATCAACTGTTTGAGGTCGTGCGAGAGCATTGGGTGCTGTCGCAGCAGATCGGCTGCCATCGCCGAGAGCCTCGGATCGTGTGCCAGAGCGCCGTCCAGGAACCCTCCCTGTTCTTCCATTTCGAAATGGTGATGCATGTCGGAGTCCAAGCCTTTGAGCCGTTGCAAGAGGCGACCGCGGTCTGCCCCGGCCGCGGTCGACCGGAGTAACTCCTCGACGTGCCCGCGCATGCTCTCGTCGATTTGCCGAATCCGCGAAACATCCAAAGCATCTAGCGGTGGTCTGGACATGGCTCCCATCTCCGCCTACGCCACGCTCCATCTTCATCTTGCCGCGCGTCCTCGAAAGCTAGCAGGTTACGTCCCACTCGGCCTCGTGGAGCCGATGCAAGATATGCTGCAGGGCGCCCTTCTTGTCCTGCAGCGTCTGTTGATAGCCGGAGTTCGTGCACCGCCGAATTTCCGGTCCGAGATCGCGGAGGCGACCCTCCACCAACTCGATCAACAACGTCCGATCTGTCCGATCAATTTCTACGAACATGGCAACCTCACTTTCCGCCTCTCACCGGACTTGTGCTGCAACTCGCGCGCCGTTTGTGGTCGCGTTGGATGGGATTGCGCGGCCTTGTCGGGAAGCTCGCAAAATTGAGTCTGCGGACCGCTCGAAGCCGCACCCGAGTCGACAATCCGGTCTCGACCACCAGCGAACATTGTGCCGCCGCCGCACAGCGACCGTGCCGCGGGGCACCATCGAGTCGTCCGCGACGCATCTTCCACGGGCGTGCGCTCCGATTTCCTCAAGGGAAGTCGTCGGGCGGTCGCTTTGCCACTTTGCGGCCGCGGGTCGCTTTCTCGCGCTCCTCACGGTCGTCCTTCACGCTAGTCGCGCAGCACCAGCACGGGGCAGTGCGCCAGTCGACAGACCCGCTCGGCCACCGAACCGATCAGTATCCGAGACAATCCCGTGCGACCGTGCGAAGGCAGCACGATCAGATCGGCACGGATCTCCTCGGCATACTCGGCGATCTCGCTACCAGGATCGCCAACCGACGCCCGCACATGCACTTCAGACTCGCCATTCTTCGCGAATCGCTCACGCAGGGCACTCTCGCAGTTCACCCGACGATCCTCTTGCGTCTCGGTTTCCCAGAACAGCTCAGGATTGTTGCTCGGCACGGGCGCCAGCACGTGGATGACGTAAAGATGCCCGTCGTCCTTCACCAGACTCCGGGCTACATCGACGGCCGCCAGCGATTCGTCCGAGTAATCGACGGGCACGACAACGCGATCTTTCGGTAGCCAACTCATTGCAGGTCCTCCTCAATGTCACCCGTTACTCCGAGCGGTCGGCGCGACCACCGGCCGAGTTCAGCGGGCGGCCTCCCTTTGGTTGCCACGAATATATCTATGGCAATCGATGCACTTGATGGTCAGCTCGACGAAGGCGAGCGTGGCCGCCTGCAGGTTCTCATCCTCGGCCGCCTTCCGCAGTGTGTCGGCGGACCGGCGAAAGCCGCGACTTTGCTGAAGATACTCCTCCGTCTGCAGCACCTGCCAACCCTCCTCCAATGTCAGCAGCGAGAGACTCTGGGCATGCTTGGCCATCGCCCGAAAGTCCTCCCGGGTCAGGCTCTCCAGAATTGCCTGGGAGTCGACCAGCTTGGCCTCCATGAACTCTCGCCGCTTATTCGACTCATTCGGCTCCTCGCCATGGCTCGTCAGCTGCAGCAGCGGCAGCAGCAGAAAAACACCAATCACTACGCTCAGTCGGCATCGCATCGCTCAAACCCTCGTTCCGTTCACCGCTTCCAGCTTTCCTTGCGGCGTGCATGTCGACCGACGTCGATCGCCAACCGCTTACGCATCATCCGGCGGCTGCTTCACCGCGATCACCGGGCAGGGAGCCTTTCGCACCACCTCCTCGGCGACGCTTCCCATCAGCAGCCGCGACAAACCGGTCCGTCCGTGGGTTCCCACCACGACCAGGTCCGCGGAGTCCTCTTCGGCGGCCTGCACGACACAGGCGGCCGGATCGCCCAGCACGGTGCGGTGCTCGGTCGCGATATCGCCCAGCCCTTCGAGCATGTCGGCGAACTCGTGCTCGGCCTCCTGCATCTCCTTTTCGGTCGGGGCGGGCCCCGAGAAAGTGGTGTCGTAGGCCAGCGGGTTCTCGACGACATGCAACAGAACCAGACGAGCCTCCGACTCCCGCGCCAATGCCGCGGCGTAGTCCAGCGCCGCCTTACTCGATTTGGAGAAGTCGACCGGGCACAAAATGCATTTCAGCTTCATCTCTTGACCCCCGTCTTTTGAGAGGAGATTATCCAAGTAGGGGTGCAACTTGAGTGCCAATCCGTTCCGACCGTCGGGTGCTGTACGTAGGCGGCTTTCGCGCGCCTGGCCGTCCTCTCGGCGAGCGGTATCGCACATTCGCTGTGACAATCTTACCACTTCGTCGCCTCGCTGCGGGAGCGAGAACGCGGCAAACTCCGCGTTTGTCGTCGCGTGCGACAATTCGACTGCATTGGCATAAGGCTTGCTCGGAATTGGCAATGGATTGAGTGGTCGACACGAGGGCCGGAGCAAGAAACCCAACCTATCGAGCCCTGCGCAGCCAATGAACCAGGCCGATCAGCGGGAGGCCGGCATTTCAGCCATCACCGCCGCCGCGAAGGGCTCATTAACAACGCAGCCATCAATAAGAGGCACGGCCATGGAGAACGGAAACCCCCAGATTGATCTGCTCATCGTCGACGACGATGACGAGTTTCGCGCATCGGTAGCGCGGCGTTTCTTGCGGCGCGGGTTCGCCGTCCAGGAGGCGGAGGACGGGGAGACGGCACTCGACCTGGCCGGCCGTCGCCAGTTCGACGTGGCGATTGTCGACATGATGATGCCGGGCATTTCGGGGCTGGAGTTGCTCCGTCGTTTCAAGGCCCAACACGCCGATTGCGCGACGATCATGCTCACCGGCCAGGCGACGGTCGAATCCGCCGTCGAGGCGATGAAGATCGGGGCCTTCGACTATCTGCGCAAGCCGTTCGCGTTGTCCGAGTTGGAGGTCATTATTCAGAAGGCCTTCGACCACCGACGGCTGGAAAAGGAGAACGTCCAGCTGAAAGAGGTCATGCATCGCACACGCGGATCGCACGAGATCGTGGGCGAGTCGTCCGCGATGCGGGACGTCTTTCGACTCATCGACAAGGCGGCCCCCACCGACAAGGCCCTGCTGATCCAGGGCGAGAGCGGCACCGGTAAAGAGCTGGTGGCGCGCGCGATTCACCGCGCCAGCACCCGCAGCGAAAAGCCGCTGGTCATCATCAACTGCGCGGCCCTGCCCGAGACCCTGCTGGAAAGCGAGCTCTTCGGCCACGAGAAAGGTGCCTTCACCGGTGCGGTGAGCGCCAAGCCGGGGCTCTTCGAACTGGCCGACCGAGGCACTCTGCTGATCGACGAGATCGGCGAGATGCCCGGCTCGCTGCAGGCCAAGCTGCTCCGCGTGCTCGAGGACGGATCGATGCGCCGCGTCGGCTCGCTCAAGGAGCGGAGGGTCGACGTGCGACTGCTGGCGGCGACGAATCGGAACATGGAAACCGAGGTGAAGTCGGGTAACTTCCGCGAGGATCTGTACTACCGCATCAACGTGATGTCGCTGCAGATTCCCCCGCTGCGCGAGCGGCCCGGCGACATCCGTTTGCTCGTCGAGCACTTCCTCGGTCCCCAGTGGCAGATCGAACCCGAGGCCATGCGGGCGATCGAGGCCTATCACTGGCCCGGCAACGTCCGCCAGCTGCAGAATGCCCTCGAGCGGGCCAAGATTCTCAGCGACGACAACACCATCGTGAAGCACGATCTTCCGCTCGATGTCACACGGGGCGCCGCGCCCGATGGCGAGGCCCGGCCTGGCAGCGAGGCGGCCCTGGCCACGGTCGAACGCGCCCACATCGTCGAGGTGCTCCGTCGCGAGAAGGGCAACAAGGCCCGCACGGCGCGGCTCTTGGGAGTGAATCGTCGGAGTCTTTACCGGCTGATCGAGAAGTTCGAGATCACGCCGGCCGAGATCAACGACGGCAGCGCTTGATTACTCTACGACCGCGAATCCTTCGCGAGGCCGGTTCAGCAAGACGCAGAAGCGGCTCCCCTCGCCGACTTTCGACTCGGCCCAAATCTTGCCGCCTTCGCGATCGATCAAGTACATCGTGAAATAGAGCCCCAGGCCGCTGCCGGGGCGATCGCGATGTGCGGCCAACCGGTGGAAGGGCACGAAGACCCGTTGCAACTCCGCCTCGGGAATACCCGGCCCGTTATCGCGAATGGAGACCAGGCATTGCGGGCCGTTCTCTTCCGCGTCGATCTCGATCTTGCCCGGCTTCTTGTCGATGAACTTCGCCGCATTCGAGAGCAGATTGTAGAAGGCCTCCCGCAACCGCGCCCGATCGCCGCAAATGTGTGGTAGCGAAGCGGGAACCGCCACCTCGATCTGCTTGCGTTCCAGATCGACCTTGATCCGGTCGACGACGTCTCCCACCAACTCGTTCAGGTCGATCGTATCGGGCTTCTCTTCGGCATGGGCTCGCAGGGTCGACTGCAAGAGCTCGTCGATCATCGTGCTGGTCTTGAAGATCCGGTCCCGCGCGGAGCGGATCAGCTCCCGAGCCGCTTCGGGCATCTCCTCGCCAAATTCGTCGAGCGTCTCGTCGCACAGATTCGCGACCGTGGCGATCGGCGTCTTCAAGTCATGCGAGGCCAACTGGGCGAAGCGACGCAGATCGTCGTTGGCCCGCCAGTAGAGATCGAGCGCCGTGCGCAACTTATCGGTCGAATGCTCGAAGTACGCGTCCAGCGTGAGCCCGATATCGAGAAAGATCACTTTCATCAAGGACAAGCACGTCTCGGCCGCCTCGCGGGTATCCGGGCCGTGATGCTCCGACATCGTGCGGAATACGTGCTGGACATACTGTCCGTAGCCACCCAGAAACCACTGCGGGCCGAGCCCCACCCGGGCGTGCGTGCGGCCGACGCGAATCCGTTCGGCGACGTACTCTTCGTTCCACTCGGCCGTCAGCAACGAGGCAAAATGCTCTCGCTGCAGGTCGCGCAGCCGCGCGACCAGTTCCGGTTCGTGAAGAAACTGAGCCGTCTCTTCGAACGAGTCGAGATGCTGGTAGAAGGCGTTTACGAAGGCGTCTTCGGTTTGGGAAAACGTCTCCATTAGCGAGCGCAAACGGGTGGCGTCTTCCTCCGACAGACCGAGATAAGCCAGGCGACGCTCAAGGTCGATTTGCTCCCGCTGGTTCAACGGCAACTCGCCGTCCTCCCAGCCACGTGCCCGCGTCGGCTCGACGGACCGTGAGGTTGCCGAAGATTCGTGCTCAGTCATAAGGTGGTCGCTCTCACGGGAACGATTGCCAAAGTGCCTTGTCGATTCAGTGTAGCGAGCAAAGCGAAGCCTGTCAGCAAAGTCCGTGCGCGGCGCGCGTCGAGAGCGCCGCGGCCTAACTCAGGGGACCCTCGTGGCACTATTGAGCCCTGCGCGGCCAACGAACCAGGCCGACCAGCGGGAGGCCGGCATTCCAGCTATCACCGCCGCGGCGAAG
>ERZ869936.1645-NODE-1645-length-15339-cov-15.410495_pt1 | contig 15339 bp, 13 predicted proteins | sample MGYA00520876_ERZ869936 | MGnify/ENA primary metagenome ERZ869936 (study PRJEB32218, sample SAMN09650985) | biofilter metagenome | isolation source: enrty point of leading RO module | place: Saudi Arabia: Thuwal, RO plant located on Red Sea | collected 2016-02-17...
GAAGAACCAAGAGTCGTGGGCGACACCAAGAGCCAACAAGGTTCACCCAGAGATAACGGAGGAGAACAGGGAGCGGCTTGCCAATCGGAAGAAAGCGAACCTAGAGGAGGACATAGCCGGACATTGCGGGAAGGCGACAGGGAAACTCAACCCGGATTGGGTCGAACAGCTAATGGGGCTGACAGTAGGGTGGACAGACTTAGGCTCTTGGGCAACGGAGTCGTCCCAGCAACAGCCGCCAAAGCATTCGTTACCCTTATCCAAAGATTAGTATGAGAGAATACGCCATCGAATACACCCATGACGAGATGGGGGACATGACGTTCCGCACCTCCAAGTGGGCGCATGATGAGAAGGGTGCTGTCCGTCTCCTCCTACAGAAGAACCCCGACAAGACAGGCAAGTGCATCTTCAAGCGGGGCGGGACTGGACGCATCGTCTCAGTAAAAGATATAACGACACTATGATTTTTATTTTACTTTCAATGTTGACGGCGGGGCTAATTGCTGGCGCAATGGTCTGGTATCACGAATATATAAACGATGAAAATTGAGAAGGCAAGGGGGCGCACGGTTCGATTCCGTGGACATTGCGGGGCGGTTGTTGGGTTCAAATCCCATCAGGCGAGTGGGCACAGGTGTGTCAGCCGATTGTGGTTCAGCCGTGCCGTGATGCGCTCCCCTTTGCCTTTTCATAACAATGAGAATAGACATGACTGACCAAAACGAAGAACGAAAACAAATGAAAAATGAACAAAAAATAGAAGAGACCATTGGGTACCTGGACATGCAGTCCGAACTCAAGCGTCTCCGTAAATACGAGGAGCTAGTGCAGTTCCTTTTCAGCGATGACCTATGCCCGATGGCTATCCACATGGAAGGCGAGGGCTATCTAATGACTCCCGAAGAGGGATTTGAAATCATGGAGGAATACAAACAATGAGTGATACACCAAGAACAGAAAAAGCAAGAGAGCAATACTGGATGGATGTATATGAACCAAACCCAGCAGGGTTTGTCGTAGCGGAGCCAGTTCACTCATCCTTTGCGCGTATGCTTGAGCGAGAGAACGCTGAACTCCGCAAGGACAAGGCTCGTCTGGACTGGCTACTGAGTAAAGCATACTTCATCCAGCTCAAGGAGGGAGGTATGCTTACCTCTCGTCAAGCGATTGACGAAGCAATCGAAGAGGAGCTGAGGGAGAAGGAAGCGGGGAATCATATTTAATAGCATTATGAATAAAGACACCAATTACCACGACCGCCATGAGAGGGAGATTACTCGTCTCGAGTGGAAGAACGATAAACTCTGCGAACAGGTAGCTCATCTAGAGTGCAAAAACAATGCGCTTATGGCTGAACTGATTAAAGAAATAGACGAGGGGGATGACAAAAAGAACAAGGATACCGATTACCACGACCGCCTCGAGCAGGAGGTGACAAGCCTAAAGCGTGAAGTGATACTTCTGGAAACACAGAACACAAAGCTCACGCATGACCTCAACAGTTCCCATCGACAGATACACGACCTGCGAGCGAAAAACGAACAGCTACGCCAGGCAATCGCTGTCCTCAATGACGAACCCACGAACTCATTATAATTATGCCGTACCTCAAGCAGACAGACATCAAGGCTTACCGAGAAAAGCACAAGCCTAAGCGATGCCCCATCCTGGGTGGATACACCTCCGATTGGGTACTGGACCATGACCACAAAACCGGTATGGTACGTGGGGTTATCTCTCGCTCCGGGAACTCCTTCCTGGGGAAGGTGGAAAACTTTCTGTACTCTAGGTGCAGACAGAAGTACAAGAACTTTCCTAGGATACTAAGGGCAGCCGCTGATTACCTAGAACAGGAGCAGACGGACATCCTGCATCCAGTTGGTTTAAAACAATTAGTAAATAGATGGGCTTCGAGCTTGACATCCGATGAGCAGTACGATGTTCTTAAGGACATGGGGGCAACTAAAGATGAACTTAAGTACTCCAAACGTAACGCTCCCCGCCGAAAAGATTTATACCGAAATTTACTCAAGAAAAAATATGAGTCAAAATACACACAACATACGTCAAAAACTACAGGGGATTCAGTCATCCCTCAAAGCCCCAAAAGGGCAGACTAATAAATTCGGAGGGTACAAGTACCGCTCCTGTGAGGACATCCTTACCGCAGTCAAACCTTTACTCGCTGAGTGGGGTTGCTCGCTAGTGATTAATGATGACTTGGACACCTGCGGTGGCCGTGTTTACATCAAGGCTACAGCAACCTTAGCGGATAACGATACCGAACAAGCTATCTCCGCATCAGGTTTTGCTCGTGAAGCTCCAAACAAGAAGGGTATGGACGATGCACAGATTACTGGCTCCGCTAGTTCCTACGCTCGCAAGTACGCCCTCAATGGTCTCTTCGCTATTGACGACACCAAGGATGCGGATGCAACCAATGACCACGGCAAACGTGCCATGAAGCCCAGCGAGGCGGCAATGGAGAAAGCCCAACGTCAACACGACGCCCAGCAAGCAGGATTCTAACCCTAACCTAAAACAAAATAACCCAATAATATCATGGCATCATACAGACCAGATAGCGGAATCCTCGGTATCAATGACCGCAAGGAGAAAGAAAACCATCCGGACTACACAGGTAAAATCTATGTAGAGAAACCGGGTTTGTACTACCTCAAGGGGTGGAAGCGACAAGGCAAGAGCGGACAACCCCTGCTGACTCTTGCTGCTGACTACGCCCAAGAGGACAAACAAGAGGAGGCTCGCCGTAGCGCACAAGCTCATGCGACTTCCTCTGCGCCTACCAATGTCACCTCTGACGAGGCCCCGTTCTAATGTCTAATAAAACCAGATTCGACAAGGATTGGTGGGAGCATTTCCGTACTATGGAAATACAGGGAATCCTGGAGCTTACCGCCAAGAAGAACAATGACTACACAGGTGGCGAGACCTGCGATAACCCCTTCGCTAACTTCGACAAAAGCACCGAGTTCGGCGTTCATCCCTTGACAGGAATCTGTATCAGAATGCAGGACAAGTTCCAGAGAGCTAAGGCTTTCTGCGCTGACGGTTCGCTTGAGGTTTCGACCAACGGCGACCAATCCAAGGATATATTCCGGGACCTCATTGGTTACTCATTGATAGCCATTGGGATGCTGGAGCGGGAGGAAAACCCGTAACCCTTGTGTTAGAATGCTTGGCTCATCGCAATTCGGCGGTGGGTCAAGTTTTCTCTCAACCCAATAATAATACATGAACAAGACATTCCAAGAATCCATAACCGTTTTAACGAGCCTACACAACTCTATAGAATCACACCGCATACCAGAGAGTGAGCGGATTAAGGTTCGCGCTCTAGGTCAATGTCTCCGTTCATTAATGGAGACACTTGAAAATGAACATACTGGAAAGCAATCATCTACCACATAATGTAGAAGCAGAGGAGGCACTACTCGGAACGTGCATCACGGACGATGATACAAACACCTTCGATACTATATCGAACATTGTACGTGCTGATGATTTTTATACGCATCGGTGTAAACTGATATTCTTAGCAATCCAATCCCTTGCTAACGCAGGGAAGAAGGTTGATGAGATTACACTACAGGAAGAACTCAAGTCCCAGAAGTCCCTAGATGAGGCTGGAGGGCTACAGGGTATACTTACCCTTGCGGACAGGGCTACAACGTCCTTGAACGCACAACAGAATGCCCGCATCGTAGCAGAAAAGAGCAACCTTCGGCGGCTCATTCGTGAGTGCAGGTTAGCCATTGAGTCAGCGGAGTCAGAGAGTACGGAGTACAAGCAGATTCGCTCTTTGCTTGAGAGCAATATGCTAAGTATAGATAATAGCGCCACGGAGGATTACTCCATCGGTGACACCCTGGATGAACTCTCTTCTGATGTGGACCGCATGGGTGAGGATGACTTCGAGCCAGATGTTATCCGTACTCGAATCGGAAGACTTGATACCTTCTTGGGTAATGGTGGAATAGCCGCAGGTGAAGTCCTAACCTTGGCTGCTCCTACTTCGTGCGGGAAGTCAGCCTTATCTTTATTCATAGCTGGTAAGACCATGAAGCATGACGGAACACCTACCGCTTACTTCTCAATGGAGATGCCGCAAAAGCAACTAATGAAACGGATGGTTCAAGTGATGTCGGGGGTAAACATGAGGTCCATACAGGATGGGTACGCCCCGGAAAAGGACATCAAGAGATTCAAGGAGACTACCGAGGAGGCAAAAAAGTTACCCCTCTATACCAGCCATAACGTCAAGGGCGCTGAGGACCTCATCGGGCAAACCAGATACCTCGTAAGAAAGAAAGGTGTAAAGCTGGTAGTCATTGACTACTTGCAGCTTATACCATTTGACGGAAACCAGGGCAAGGCTGCTGGAATCGCTGACTTATCACACAAGGTTAAACAGATGGCTATTGAACTTAATGTAGCCGTGATACTCCTCGCCCAAGTAAACCGAGAGGGTGCGAAGCGTGGCGGTCTAGAACTGTACGACCTCAAGGATTCGGGGGACATCGAGAATGATGCTGACGTAGTCCTGCTCATGTGGCCCAGCCAAGACGATGTTGAGTCCAGTAAGAAGAAGGACAGCAAGGGTTCCTACACGGAGTTACTTTATAAGCTAGCAAAGAATCGAGAAGGAGAGCGTGACCTCATGTGCTTCTTCAAATTTTACCACGGAACAGGGAGGTTTGAATAATGTCACATCCAAAATATACATTTGTCCATTGGGCGCATCGCAGAATCGAACAAGAGATTGCTGATATTGAAATGATGGAAAAGGAATACGGAACCGCTGAGTGGACAGTTACGGACAAGAGGCGAGACTTTAGTGAAGTTACCGAAGAAGAGAAAAAGAAGGTGGTTCTAGAGGTTGACAAACTTCGGAAGGATGGGTACTCATATCGTATTGCATCAAGAACCCTTAATATTCACCCAAGTACATACATAAAATGGAGGAAGAAACTATTCCCAAGAAAGAGCATCAAGTCGAGATGCTCCAGACGCAAATCGAAATGATTCGTGCTGAGTCCCGGAACTTATCGTACCGCATATCACGTATGGAAGAGCAGCGGAAGTCCCTCCAAGCTGAGAAGAAACATCTCAAAAAGATTCTGTCCCACCTTGATGTATAATATAATTTTTCATATTTGGACCGGCAGGTTTTTGTTCATTTCCCTGCCATAAAAGGTCCATGGTGTAGCATAGACATAGTATACATAAACTGGTTAGCCTCACCCTCTTAGTATGGGGGGTGGGGCTTTTCCGTACTACAAATCAAGGAACGGAACAACGCCCTCAGCTAGCATCCGTGTTTGTTTCCTCTGCTGCTTGGCAACACCTGGACCATAGCGGTAATACCACACATCGGAGAACGGCAGGTAGTTCACGGCTCTAGTGTCCGGTATCTTCTTGCCACCCCAGAGTACGCCACCGACATCATCAAGCATAGTGAATGTCTGGTCGAGTCCGACTGGCAGGAAGTAAGAACCAACCGCACCGCCGAGTCCTCGCTCCGCTTGGTACAATGTGTACTTGGACATACCAGCGATACGCAGGAATGCGTTCGTGGAATAATCACCTGGGTAAACATCACGGCCAGCAATCAAGTCCTTGAGAAAGTCCAGCGGTAAACCTACGACTTGAAAAAGAATCAAAAGTTTGACGATGTCCTTAACAGCAGCAGCTCGCTTGCGAAGCGGCTGACTGCTATCCATCATAGTAACACCGTACCTGCGAGCCACGAGAGCAAGTTGCTTAATCAAGAATGACTTCATGGTGTACAGCATTCTGTAGTTCGGATTGTTGGATACCGAAAGCGGAAGCTCAAAACGATTCAACGGCTGAGTCTCCAGTAGCTTGCGTACCAGCACCTCACGGACTAGCTCGCTGTCGTGCCTACCAGCCTTGAGGTCAGCAATAACCTGGTCAACGTCCTGCCCAACCATGAACTCAATCTCTTGACGGAACTTGATGAACTTGGGATTGTTCGGCGCTAACCTCGCTGTCTTGCGGAAGCGATTGTAGTTCGCCGTCAAGTTAGTCTCCTTCATTAGCTGGTCCATCCTGCGGAACCCTGTAAGCTGCAGTCCCTTTCTGACCATGTCATTGAAGTACTTCTGCTTGCCACGGCTACCAGCCGGGTACTCAGCGCTTAGGTTGTTCGGGTCCAGCCCCATTGATTCCATTGTAACCTTAGTACCAAACATGGCATTGAGGGCGGGGAGTACCCCGTTGTCCATGATGGTGAACGCAAGGTCAAACATCTGGGACAAGGTAGAGGTAGGCTCAACCAACAAGGAGCCATAGCTGAATGTACGCCCAAGTTCCAAGAGATTATTCTCGGAAGCATTCTGGGGGTTGAACATCTGGACAAGTCCGTACTCTAGATTCTGCATCTTGGTTTTGTCCAGCGCACCCTCGGACACAAGTTGAGCAACGACACGGTTCAATGTGCCAGTTGGGTCATCGAGGTTAAACACCTGGATTGACTCCCCATCTATGATGGTTGGGCGCTTCTTGGTCTGGAGCGCAGTACCGAGTAGCTTCTGTGTCTCAATAGCAACAGCGATACTGTTGGTGTAAGCGCTGAGTGCTTCCTCTGGCGGCAGGTAGAACTGCAAGGCATCGTCCGGGATGATGTCAGTCCGGCGCTCCTTGAGGTTACCCGGTATCCGTGACGGCTGAACGAACTGTTTGCCACGAATGTATCTATCAAAGAGTTGAGCTTGCTCCTTCTGGCTGATGAGGGTCTCCCCAGCAGCGGAGCGTTTTGCGTTCTCCTGTTTGACGTAGTCAAGGAAGTCCTGCTCTACGTCCTTGCCGTAGTACCGCATCAAACCCTCGAAGTCCTTAACGACACGGGGGAAGTAATCAAATAGGAAGTTAATATTCAGCCCTGCATTCTTAGCCTGGAGATACAGGTTGTCCATTAACGGACGGACTTGCAGGTTGTAGGAGTTATACAAGCCGTACTTCAACAGTAGTGCGTCACGCTTGGCGACTAACTCTTGGTGTTCGGCGGTGTTGTACTCATCGGGTTCCGGGGAATAAGAGATAAGCCTCGCCAGTTCGGACTGGTCCTTGAGGTTTTTGATACCAGCGATTCCACGCTGGAAATCAATTATCTGAGCAGCGGCTTCATTCTGCACCCGCTCAATGTCAGTAAAGTAATTACTAAGGACACGCTGAATAGCTGGGTGAATCCCGCCAAAGAAGTCACTAGCTGGCTGTAGGAACCTGCGGGCTGTACGTTTTGCTCGCTTGAACTTTCTCTGTCTCTCTCGCTTCTCATACGGAAGGAACGGGTCAGAGATATTCTCGGAGGATAAGGCTTGGCTACCAGACACGATGGATAGCGCTTGCTCCACAATCTTCTGCTGTGCGGGTCTAGCATCGGGGTCAAGGTTACGCAGGACTTTGATTGTATCAGCGATAACAAATGCTGCCTCCTGGTTCTGCTCTAAATCCTTTCCGAAGATTCGAGTAGCGTAAGCCTGTACGGATTTAATCAAGGACTTAACCTTGTTGAATGCTGGTCCAGTACGCATGAACGACTCAGTGGTTTTACCATCCAATGCTTGCTGTACTAGGAACCTTGTGTACTCAGCACCAGTACCGGTATCGTCAAGCTGTTCTCCATATACCGCCTCTAGTGCGGTACGCTGTTCCTGTGTCAAGGACTTACCTACTGAACCAAAGAAAGTCTCGAACGCCTGTCGTGGGTTCTTACCCTTCGTACGGGTCATAAGAACCTTGTGCATGGTTGCGTGAATAAGTTCCTCACGCATCGCTGCCTTGGCTCCGTCCTGCCCTCGGTTTGCTAACCGGGCGGGGTCGTACTCAATAGTCTGTGTCTCGTAGTTGTACTGAGCATCACGGGTCATGTCTGACCTAGCCTGTACATTTACGCCTAGTCTCTGAGCCTGGGCTTCAATCTTTGAAACAGCATTACCGAACCCTTGGTTCTGTTCCGCTGTGGGTTGAGCCGCACCTACAGATTCGGGTCTACGTCCTGTTGGTGGGGCAGGTTGTTGCGCCGCAGATACGACAGCACCGCTCGGTTGAACATCTCCTCTTCTTCGGACTGCATCGGAGGCTCTATATCTAGTTGAGTCTCGTCCTGTAATCTTTCGGTAGAGGGTGTTTGCAGCGGAGCCATAGTCCGGGGCTTCGTCTTTTTGTCTACTGCCATGTGAATCGTGGATTAGTTTTTCGTAATACCAGAGTAAAGCCTGTGCTTCCGCTGGTGTAAAGTTTAAATTATTCGCCTTGTTGAAATCTGCCAAGGATTGTTTCATAACCCGCCGTATGAAGCTGCGGTGTTTACCACCCTTGGGGGCTTCCAACATGGTGAGGCCGTCCCCAACCTTAAACAAACCATTAGTGGCAAGTCGAAGGTTATTCAGAAGGGGTGCGCTTTCATTGATGGGAACACCGTCAATTTCTCTGTTTTCCTTCTTGGAGAAGAAAGTGGATAGCCTTTTTAGGTCTGACGAATTGACTTGGTCTCCTTTAGGGAGAAGGTCACGTACCGTTGTTTCCTGTGTCTTAAGTATCCTTTGGTCCAGTATGCTGGCATATTCCGGGTCAGACAAGATTGAGTTAGTAGCGTCAAGAAACCTCTTGGTTTGTTTTGTATTGTCTTGGCGTAAGAACTGCTGACCAAGTGTTCGCCCAAATGTACGCATAAACCAACGGTCCATCGTGGTTGTATCAAAGTTTCCATTTAGGTTATTATAGAAACTACCAAGTTTCGGGCCGAGCATTAGGGAGAAGGGAACCACTTCGGAAACAAGTTCACCCCCCGTCAAATCAGCGGCTTCCTTAGTCGTGTACCCAAAAGTCTTTACCATCTCCTTGCGGAGGTCAGAGACTGTTCCGCTCTTGTCCATAAAGGTTTTGAGCTTCTTCCATCCGTGTTTATTGATGATGTCGTCAACAAGCTGAAGATGGTTAAGTAGTGCGCCCTCCCGTGTTCCCTGTGTGCTTGGAACAGCGATTGAGTTATTCTCTTTCCAGTATTGGTATATGCGGTAACTCTCTTCCGTCTGTGGCGAAACCTCGTTTCCGTTTGAGGTAATAGCCAGCAAAACCTTAACCATGAACTGGTCCTGGGGTTTCTTGAGGTCCGGGTCAAGTTGTTGAAGAATGTTCATCGCCATCTTAAGGCGACTTGAATACCATTTTGAAAACTTGGGGAACTGCTTGAATGAAAGGTCTAATACCTTTGAGATTCGTTTTGCCGCGGGTGCAATATTATTGTCGTCCTTGAAGTCCAATACTTCGGATTCTGGCAACAAATACATCTTCCCAATTGAGCGAACCTTGCCACCTTCTCCTGGGTCTGTCTCAACAGAGATGGGTGCATCAATGACTTGGTCGGAGGCATCAATCATTGCATCCGCTGACAACTGAGCCGCACCTACGGTTGGCTCTTCTTGTATTTTTGCAATATCATCTTCGGTCAACTTGACGGTTGTACCCTTGGGATGGAACTTGGGGTGAATGTATTTCCTCCCAGTCCTAGCTAAATCAAGGAGTTCCTCCTTGCTGACAACCTCTGGGGCTTCGTCCATGTATTCAATCTTACCTCTGGCGTATGCCTTCGTTCCGTAAACGGTAACCTCTTCTGCGCTTTTGACCGCTCTGCCCTGGCTGTCAACAAAGGCATCATCTCGGAATGGATTAAAAGAAAGTACTTCCCCCTCTAGGCTATCTCTGCCCTGTACAACATCTCCGTCTACACTTGCCATAGGGAACTTGTTAGAAACCCCGGATGAAATCTGTGCTTTGGCTAGTGGATTGACTGAGAATGAAGCGTTGCGAAGAGTAAAGGAACGTCCATAGCTATGAGCCTTCCCGTACTGAGGTCTTCCATCCTTGGTTATTGGGTGAAGCGTCTGTACAAATAACGGTCCAGGGACACCTTCCTTCTGGAACTTAGAGTTTAAGTTCAGTCGGACTGCACCCCTCTTAAGTGGCTCAGTTATATGTCGATTGAATTTAGTTCTCTCTTTGTTTGGAAGTGCTTGTTCTGCGTCCTGGTCGGTGAATTGAAACTCTTGAGCGACACCTACCGTTGGTCGGTCATCAAAGTCAGCCTCTTCCAGTATAACCCCTTCCTCGGTCGGAGTAACACCTACGGCTGGGTCTTTGTAGTCCTCGACCTTGATTGTCTGGTTGACGACAGTATCGTCTGACTTGTAAATTCTATTAGCCTCTTCGGTAGCAGCCTCAATATTAGGAGCAGCCATAATATGACTTTCCTCCCTTAACTCACCATTAGGCATTGTGCGGTTGACGGTAACATTGAACTTCTGGAGTCCTTGGCGTGTAGCCTCATCAACCTCCTTGGTTTCTTTGATTCCAGTAATCGGCTTACCGCCGACAATGTTCTGTCCGGCACGGATAGCTGTAGTTGTACCACCACCCACAATAGCACCAACTGCGAACTCATTCGCACGTTGTGCAAGGGTACCCAGGGAGAGCATCTCACGCTCATCATCGAACGTAGCCTTGGCTAGTCCGTCCAAGAGTTGACCCTGGGCAGCCTCAGTCATGCCCTCGAAAAGCGCACCCTCGGCAGCTTCACGCTTCAATGAGCGAATCGCTTGATTGACTGTACCGGAGGGAAGGCTTTCCTTACCGGACGCAAACCGCAATAGCTTAGAGCGAAGAGGCTTTGGGATAACTTTGGTAACAGCGGCGTACTCCATGAGACCACCAACGGTCATGTACGTGAGGGACGACATCGCTGTCTGTTGCTTTTCTAGGTCAGTAAATTCAGCGTACTTCTTTCCGAGTGTTTGCTCCGCATCACGAACAGCCTCCGTTTGCATCTGTCCAGCGGCAAAACCGCCACCAGCGGCTATACCACCAGCAACAGCACCAACTGGACCAGCGGCTAAACCACCAACAGCAGCACCGCCAAGGGCGGTCGCAATCTGTACTGGCATCTGCCCGAATCCTTGGGCTACCTGCCCCGCAAAGGAATACCGGAAATCCTCATCCAGCCCAATCGCATCATCAACCTTGGAGGACAAGTCACGTAGCTTTTCGGCGTTCTCACCGAGAGCCTGTATCATTGCATCCTCTTCGCCGTAGACACCACGACCAACGATGGCGGTAGCTTGCTGTAATCCAGCGGCAGAATCCAGTAGAGCTTTTACTCCACCAGCGCCTAAGCCTTTGACTACGTCAACAGCGAAGTTATCTTCGGTCTGTAGTTTATTAACCACCTCGTCCATAGCTAACTGCTGAAGGACGGATAGGCTAATATCCTTGTCGTGAGTAACGCTTACGGTTTCACCCGAAGTCTTGTCTCTAAATGTACTGGTAATCATGCTGAGATTAACAAAAGATTATCGCATTCCTTGAAACCCTCTGGGGGCAAATGGACCCGCTACGCCAATATCAAATGTTAAGTCTCTCGTCATGGATGGCTCATCCTCCCGGAAAGCCTCTTCAAATACGGACGGAGTCGGGACTGCCTCATCCTGGTCTTGTGTTTCTGAGCCGATGTATTCCATTACACCTTTGTCGTATCCGTACAGGGCTTGTTTGGCTCCTTCGTACCCAGCGATAGCTTGAAGCCTTGGGTCATCCCTTCCCAGAAGTTTATCCGGACCGACCCTAACCTCGTACAGCTTGCCATCCTTTACCTTGAGATTTTGCTGAGTCAACAGCTTTTCAAAGTCCAAGCCGGTCTTCGGGGAAATATCATCATCCTTGATTGCCTCGCTTATCACAGCAAGATTCACTTGAGCGCCGAGTGCCATAGCTTTGTCAGGCCCCATAGCCTTTACGTATTTTCTAACTGCTGCTGGCAATGCCTCACTAGAAACGTCCGCATCGCTGAGACCGAGCATCGCTCGCAGGTACTGGTTGCTTTTGACGCCCTCAGTTAGGACATCCGTTGCGTCCGATATAGCCTGGTTCTCCTCCTTCTTTTTAATGAAGTTCTTGATTCCGGCACCTATACCAGCAGCGATGAACTCACCGCCACGGGCGAATCCGCTTACGTCCGCTCTGCCCAACTCCGGGCGTACTTGTGTTCCTACTTGAAATGCCATAATTCTTACAATCCTCCGAATGCTGTTCCTAGTCCACCAGCAATGCCTCCAAGCATTGCGCCCTTTGCCTGAGCTTTTGCGCCCATAAGTTCAATGTCCTGACCACGTTGCTGTAGAGCCATGTTGATACCCACGTTGGGGTCAAAGAGTTGCGGTCCAGTCGGTCCAGCAGCAAGTCCAGTAGCTTGTCCTAGCGTCTGACCGCCGAGTTGAATAGCCTGGGACGGACGACCAAGGATAGTCATACCTAAGTCACCAGCCATTGCGCGTTGCTGTCCGAATGCACCAGCACCCGCTTGTCTCGCCTCCTGGCGAAGACCAGCCTTGAACTGTTCACGACCAAGAATCTCAGCCGCTACGGAACTCTCATCGCCGATACGACCACGAGCCAAGGAACCAGCACGAGCGGCCTGTTCTGCCATTCTACGGCGTTCTGGGGATAGTGGACCCTCAGCCTCTCCGAAGAGACGAACAGCTTGCTGTTGGGCAAGGTCAGCGAGTTCTGCGCTACGTGGGTCAGCGGCACGGTAAGCCTCAACAACCTGTGGGGCGAACTCCTCAATAGCACCTACGTCAGCTTCACGCTGGAGTTGTAGCTGTTCGCGCTGGAGGTCGGATGCACGGCGAGCTTGCTCTTCAAGCAAATCGAATACGCCAGGTGTATCGTCAACGCCACGTGCATAAGATTCAATGTCCTGCAACTCAAGTGCTGCATAGCGGGGACGGAACTCTTCCTCTGCGGCGATTAGACGCTCCTGCAAACGTGGGTCAGTTACGCCTTGGTATCCAGTGAACCCCTGTCCGAACAAATATTCGCCCATTGCCTTTCCTGGGTCAACTTGCGGTGGTGCTTTTCCTTTTCCTCCCATAGTATTATTAGTTAGATTTTAAGATTTTTGAAAATATTTTTGTGGTGTATTCAACACGAGTCGGATTACCTTTGCGATGACGGACTCCGAGGAGTTTCTTCGTAAGGCAATCAGGCTCACGTTCAATAAATGTCAGAAGCATCTGCTTCCATGCTGATGTGTTGGATGCAAAAAGGAAGGCTAAGAAAATGGCGTCACCATCTTTGTCATCCTCATTCCAGTTGTACACGAAACTCCAGTGGTCATCCGAGTTGCAGTTATACCACATGAATACTCCCTGTATGTTTGTTTCGTCATCAGCCAGAACAATCAATGTACCCTTGGCTTGATGGTAAGCAACTAATTGACGCAGGGTGTCCTTGTCCCAATCCTGGAATACTTTTCCGTTCTCGTTCTTAACGCAGTACTCAACAATCTTTTCCACGTAGGCAGAGAAGTGCGGCTGATTCCCCGAGTTGAGGGCAGCTACGGCTGAGTTAAGGACTGCATTATCGACTTCAATCATACTGGTACTTAACTAAAATAGCGAATGTACGCATTAAAGGTATTTGCGTTTGATTCGGAAATTGTAAATGAATCTCCAGTCGCAATCGGAAACGATAAGCTGGCGTGCTGGTTGTCGGAGTCCCTGACAACAACAGAACCCAAAGTCAATGAAACCGTTACAATCAAATTGCCCACCGTGCTTGTGCCAGTTAATACGAGAATGCCAGTTCCTGTTGCGGTATGGCTACCCGTGCTAAGGGTCTGAATACTCCCAAAGGCAGGGGTTGTTGGGGCATTTGCAATACTGGTATCAACATAAGCCTTGATGCTTTGCTGGGTAGCAAGCGAAGTCGCACTATTGGATGTCATGTCATCCTCATCCAGAATGCTGACTTCCTGCGGGGCTGTAGCTGAACCAGAGGTATTACCCAATACCTTCATGTCGGCGACATCTTCAATCTTAGCCTTGGTGATATTGCTGTCAGCAATCTTTGCGGTGGTGACATTTGCATCCGCAATCTTTGCGGTAGTCACATTGCTGTCCGTAATCTTGATGGTCGTTACGGAACTGTCCGCAAGTTTAGCTGTTGATACACCCCCGTCCTTGACGATGATACGACCACTCGAAAGTTGAGTACTGACGCCATCTACCGCACCCGATGCGAAGGTAGCATTGTCAACTAGGTTATTCAGTCCACCTGATGTAACCTGGTCTCCATTTGCAAAGGTGGTTCCTTTTGATAATACTGCCATTAGATTGCTTTTTGTGTTGAACGCATTGCGGTACTGCCCTCGGTCTCAATTGCTCGAATGCGGGGCCGTCCGCTCGTATTGTTAATTGTAAATTGAATGCCGTATCCACGGCGGTTCCCTATTCTACCACGGAGGGAAACATCTTCGTCAATAGCCAAGGCGGTCCCGTTAAGGTCCTCAAGGGAACCAATCGAAACTGTAGCGTCAGGGTTCTCCGTCTCAGCCGATATATCAAAATCAGAGGTATTGTCCTCACTTGACTGAACGTGAATATCGAACTCCTTCCAACGCTTGCGGTCCATTGTTCCAAGTGTAAACTGTCGGGTTGTGACAGAACCATTGACATCAATATTCTGCTGTGTGCCGCCAATCTGCGTTATGACTCTATCCACACCATCAACACGCCCATCTAGGCGGTGAACACCACCAATGTCATTGACTGCATAAACTGCTCGCTTGTCACCATCCCCAACCACGATAAGGTTCGTGCTATGGAAGTTATCGTCCCCCACTTGGTCAACGGATTCCCATTGCTTATTGAGGAAGTTGTACACCAGAATAGCATTATTGCTGGTTGCGCCATCCAAAGGTACAGCAATGAAGTAACGGTTATCAAAGTAAGTAGCTACTGAGTTTTCCCACGCTTCCTTGTTGATGCGCTTAATGGTTTCATTGATGGGTTCACTTAGGGGTGTTTCAGTACCACGAAGATTGTACTCATCCAGGAACTGCGTACCGTACACACCATTGTCAGAAAGGAAGATGACCTGATTGCCAACCTGTACAATTGACTTGCGGGCTACGCATCCAACCTCATCAGTAAGAAGGCGTGTACTTGCACCCTGTAGGTTAGTGGTGTTTTCAACAAGGTGAATGCTGTTGCGATTAAATACCAATAGTCGGTCCTCAGCAAAGGAATGCAGACCCACTATAAAGTCAGCAGTACCCGCATTGAAACGGTACTGAGCGTAAATCTGGTCATAAGTATCGCTGTCCAGAATGTCGGATGCTATTACCTCGTCTAATATGTTACGAGAAGTAAAGCTGTCGGCTGCGGTGTCAACTGTGAACCGATACGGCATAACTAGTCTGCGCTGGTGGTAGATGGCAAACGGAGGTGCTGGCAT
>ERZ869936.1647-NODE-1647-length-15338-cov-6.019826_pt1 | contig 15338 bp, 17 predicted proteins | sample MGYA00520876_ERZ869936 | MGnify/ENA primary metagenome ERZ869936 (study PRJEB32218, sample SAMN09650985) | biofilter metagenome | isolation source: enrty point of leading RO module | place: Saudi Arabia: Thuwal, RO plant located on Red Sea | collected 2016-02-17 ...
CGAAGGTCGATCCACTCGCGGCCGTAAGGAGTCGTCACCTTGGCGAAGGTGTACGGCTCGTCCCGCTCATCCGCTTCGACGGTCACGGTGTCGGCCGTCTCCTCGATCAGCCGCGCCCAACCGTCGGGACCGTTGTAGGGCGGCACGGCCAGCAGTTCGAGCAAGCCCGCGCGGGTGACGAGGGGACACGTCCACCCGTTCCACTTGTCGGCCGGGTCGATCAGTGCCGCGGCGGGCGGCGGGGGGTCGGCGAGGGTGAGGAGGGCGGGCGACAGCTTGGGGCAGTCTTCAGCCGAGATCATGGCGTGCATCGGTTCAACCCTCCGAGCGGGTGACGGTCAAGGTGTACGCGTCATTATCGCCCGTGTCCTCGGCGACGTGCGTGAAGGTGCCATCTTCGGCCAACGTGCCACGGAGGGCGTAGCCATTGTGCAGCCAAGCCAAGAAGCCGCGACGTTCGCCACGGTCGGAGTCGGCCGTCACGGAGACGGTAAGAGTTTGGCGGCGCGGCATCATGCACCCCGAGCGAAAAGGGTGCGAACGATTGCGGCGCGGGCAGTGCGGAGGGCGGGCGTCAACGGGCGGGCGTTCAACCGAGCCAGCACGGCGCGGAGGGTCGCAGTGGTGAACCCGGCCGGGTTGGCTGCGACGGTGTGCAGGGAAACTATGGGCGTTGCAGTCACGGTATGACTCCGGTCAATGGTGGACGTGGGTAGCTCGTGCCTTCAATCTATGGTATCGGTCGGAGTTGTGCAAGTCTGCACAACCCAGGATCCGAGGGTTGGGGGCGACGTTCCCAGGTGAAACGCGCGAAACCTTCGCGAAACCTTCTGGCGCTCATCCTTTCGCACGCAAACCCGCACCGCTACTGCCTTGCGAAACCTTCGAAAGCTTCGAAACCTTTATCGTTACATCCACTCTATACGCGAGACTAGGAAAGACGCATATAACAGTACATAAGAGTACCTATAGGCGTTGTCATACCCTAAAAAAGGTTTCGAAGCTTTCGAAGCTTTCGAACTCCAGTCGTGGCGCGGGTTGTAGCTCGAAGCGCTTTCATGCACAAGGTTTCGAAGGTTTCGCAGTTGTGCCAGGATGCGCAGTCGTGGGGTTGTTGGCGTGCTGCGTAGTGGCGCAAGAGAGACGCGGGACCGACTCGCCCGCACGCACGGACTAGGTTGATGCGCCGAAGTGACAGCCGAGACCGGCCGGACGTGCTCGGGTGCGTCCGGATCGAGGGTTGACCAGGGCGGGCGAGTGTTGTAAGTTGTTGTATATCAACGGGTTAGGTGACCAGGTGACGCATAACGAGGATTATGTTAAGTTGCACAACCCTGACGCAACGGCAGACGGGGCGCGGGATCGAGCGCGACACCCCCCGGCCTGGAGCCCCTGGCGGGCGGCGAGTTGCCACGGGAGGTCACGGAGATCGCCCCCAACCCCACCACCCCGCCCCCTGTGTTTTCCGGCAACTCCAGATTTTCTGGAATCCCCCTACCTTATATATGTGCATCCTTGCACACTGACCCCCTCCCCCATCCCGGCCCACCCGCTCAACCCCCGCCACCCCTCCCCCGGCCCGCTCTTGACAGCCGGATCTCCCCCGTGCGATTCGTTCGGTCCCCCACACGGACCACCACGAGGAGGCACACGATGAAGAAGGCCGAGAAGGATGCGTTGATCGAGGCGATTGACGATCGACTGTTCGGCAGCAACCGGCGCTTCACGCCCGGCCAGGGGTACGCCAGTGTCAGCGATCGGAAGACGGCGGCGAACGACATCTTCCGCGTGATCTCGCGGATCTCGCACAGCCAGGTGCCGGGCGACCAGCGGAAGACGAAGAAGAGCCGCGCCGAGATCGACGCGCAGATCGCGGCGAACGTGAAGTCCGCACTGCGGGTGCTGTGACATGGGACCATTCCGCAATCCCCGCAATCCGGGCAACCCGACGGTGTTGGAAGCGGAGCGCGTGCCGCCTGCGCCGACGGCACGCGAGATCGCCGACTCGCCGCTCATCCGCGATCTCGCGGCGGTGCTCAACACACACAGCGCCGAGCATCTGTCCGACACGCCCGACTTCGTGCTGGCGAGTTACCTCAACGTCTGCCTGCTGGCCTTCAGCCGGGCGGTGGGCGCTCGCGATCGGTGGCTCGGGCGCAACCCGTTCCCGATGCAGGATGAGAACACCGAAGAGCAGGCACCGGATCACGAGTTCGAACCGTCGCGCGTCGAGGCAATGCAGCGGGAACTCGGGGCACTCGCCGGGCACCTGCATCGGCAGCGCAACGTGTTGGACGAGATGGTACGGATCCTCATCGTCAGCATCGAGAACCGGGTCAGCGCACAGCCCGGCGAGATCGTGGCGCGGCTGAAGAAGTTGCGTGAGCTACTGGCGCCGGACACCGAACCCATGACAACGAAGGAGTCCTGACATGGGATCCGGAGGTCAGCCGCTCGCTCGTGCGACCGTCGAATGGTTGAACCGGCTTGGGGACGCCGCGTGTGAGCGGCTGATCTTCGACCGCCTCGCCGAAGGCGTGACGACGCGGCAACTGGTCAAGGAACTGGAGTTGAAGCGCGAACTCGATGACGACGGCCCGGTCACGCGCTCGGGGCTGTACGTGTGGCGGGCCGAGACCGACGAGCGCCTGGCGGCGTGGCAGTTGGCGATCAAGTTGGGCGGGGAGGCGCATGCCGAGGCGTCGGGCGACATCCTCGATGAGATGAAGGACCGCCGCTTTATCACGAAGGAAGAAGTGAAGATCAGCGAGTTGCGGTCCAATCACCGGAAGTGGCTGGCGAGCGTCAGCGACCGCGAGCGCTACGGCGAAGTGAAGCAGCAGGGCGCGGGCGTCGTGCTCAACGTCGAACATCTGCATCTCACGGCGGCGCGGTCGGTGGGCGCCGCGCTCGATGACCTGTATGACAAGAAGCGGGCGCTCCCGGCGCCCACGGAGGAAGTCGAGGAGGCGGAGGTCATCGAGATCACCGCCCCTGTCGAGGAGCGCCCGCGCCGGGCTACCTTGGACGACGTACTCGGGCCTCCCCCCTCCCTGGCCGATGTGCTGGAGTGACCATGCGCAAGTCGGAACTGCTGGCGAAGGGCTTCATCAACGTCACGTTCGATGACAGTTCACACACGAAGTTCGCCCCCGGCCAGGAGCAGGCGTTCTGGACGGCGATCGACTTGGACCTGGAGTGGGCAGTGGCGACCGACGTGTTCGGCTCGCTGCACCGGGTCCGGATGACGTTCGTCAACACGGTGACAGTCGTCACCCCGGAAGCGTACGCGGCCTGGGTTGAGGAATGCAGCGCCGACGAGGAGTACCGTCGGCTGACCGGCGACCTGGAGGACGACGCATGACACGCCGGGAACTCGGGCACATCGCGTTCTTCGGGTTGCTGGCCCTCGCGGTGTACGCGATCTGCGAGGGCATCTACGAACTCGGCGTGTTCGTCGGATCGCTGCGATGACGCGCGAGCAACTGGAGGCCATGCACATCCGACTCATGCCGGGCCTCACGTTCGAGGACTACTGGCAGCGGGTGAAGGATCTCGATTGGGAGAACCCGCTGGTGCTGTGGCAGGTGAAGTACCGCTTCGACCCCCGCCGCTTCGTGCGCGAGGTCTTCGGTGTCGAGCCGGATCCGTGGCAGGCCAAGATCCTCGATGAAGTGGGCTTCGCCGAGCGCCAGCACGCGTGCCGCTCCGGACATGGCGTCGGCAAGACGGCGCTGGTCTCCTGGCTCAACATCTGGTTCATCTGCTGCTTCACCCCGGCGAAGGCGGTCGTGACTGCGCCGTCGGGCGGCACGATCGAGGACGGCATCGGCGCCGAGATCGCGCTGTGGATGGGACGCCTGCCCGAGCACGTCCAGGCGCTCTTCACGGTGCTGACCGATCGCGTCATGCTCAACGCGGACGTGAAGAACACCTGGATCTCGATGCGCACGGCGCGGCCCGAGAATCCACAGACCCTCGCGGGCATCCACGCGCCGCACGTCATGCTCACCGTGGACGAGGCGAGCGCCTTCCCCGACGCGACGTTCGAGTCGGCGTCCGGCTCGATGACTTCCGCCCACTCTATCATGATGCTATTCGAGAAACCACAAAAGGGCTACGGTTACTTCACCATCTGCTTCCAGAAGGTCGCGCACCAGTGGTGCCTCACGCACATCTCGTGTGACGACTCGCCCCGCTCGGATCCGGCGTACAAGGAAGAGATCATCGCTCGCTACGGACGCGAGTCGAACCAGTATCGCGTGCGGTGGGAGGGCAACTTCCCGCTCGCGAACGACGATGCGGTCATTCCCCGGTGGGCGGTCGAGAACACGGTGGGGCGCGACGTGGCGCCGTTGTTCGTCGCGCCGAGTTGGGGACTCGACGTGGCCCGGCCCCTCAACCGCGACTCGTCGTCGCTCGTGAAGCGGAAGGGCAACATCATCCTGCCGACGGACCCCCGGTGGCTCGGGCCGCAGTCACGGCACACGCCCGCGATGATGCGCTGGCAGTTCAATGACACCGCCCCGCTCATCGGCGCGGTGAAGCGCGAGTGGGACAACACGCCGGAGTCGCAGCGCCCGAGTGCGATCTGCGTGGACGGCATCGGCTTCGGTGCGACGGTGGCCGATGTGCTCCGCAGCTACGGCCTCCCGGCCATCGCCGTGAACGTGTCCGAGCGCAATGCGACTGACGATGAATACTTCAACCTGAAGGCAGAGTTGTGGTTCCTGGCGCGGGACTGGTTCGTCGCGGCGACGGGTTCCATGCCGGACGATCCCCGGCTGGTCGAGGAGCTGTCCACGCCCGAATATTGGGACACCCCGGCCGGGCAGATCATCATCGAGGACAAGGAGGCGATCCGGAAGCGGAAGCAGTGGTCGCCCGACGGCGCGGACGCATTCGTGCTGACGTTCGCGGCCACGGCGGCGATCGCGGTGCCGGGGAATGCACGGGCGCTCCAGGCCAACCAACCCCTGCGCCGGAACGTGGGGGGTCTTGTGTAGGGCGGGCACCGGGTGTTATCCCTTGCGACACAAGCCCTTGGCTCTCGTCGCGGAGATAGCCCATGTCCTCACCGGCTGACCGACTGGTCACGCCTGTCGTCAAGCGCGAGCTTCGGAGTGCGGAGATCCCACAGATGTTCGGGGGATCGGCACCCGAGGCTCGTCGTCCGTTGCGCCCCGTGAAGGGTGCTCGACAGGAGGCGATGGAGGAGGACGAGGACGGTCTGCTGGCGGGGGATGACGCGGCGGTTGAAGAGCAGGAAATGGACATCGAGGACATCCAGGCGATCCTCACCGCCGAACTCGATGACGCGATCGAATACATCGACGGCGACGTGGCCGACTTCCGGGCCAAGGCGCTTCGCTACTACAAGGGCGACATCTCCGATGACGTGCCCGACGAGGAAGGCCGGTCGAAGGCCGTCCAGCGGGTGCAGCACGATGTCGTCATGCAGGTGCTTCCGGCGCTCGTGAAGATCTTCATGAGCGCCGAACGCGTGCTGCGCTACATGCCGAACAAGGCCGACGCCGAGGAAGAGGCCGAGCAGCGCACCGCGATCGTGCACCACATCATGTTCGTGGAGAACGAGGGGTTCCTGGTGCTGTGGGAGGCGTTCAAGGACGCCCTCAACCTGCGCAGCGGGATCCTGACGTGGGGCATGGACGAGCGGCGCGAAGTCATGCGTGAGACGTACTACGGCCTCACGCAGCAAGCCCTCATGGAACTCCTCGATGACGAGGAAGTCACCGACAGTGCCGTCGCCCAGGACGGCGAAGTCGAGATCCCGATCGACCAGATCGACCAGATCGGGATGACGGAGATGGGGCCGGGCGTGCCAGTGCCCAACGGGGACGCCCCCCAAGCACCGCCTGCGGCGCCGCCACTGACTGCACCGTCGGCCACCATCACCGTGCCCACCTACACGGTGAGCATCCGCCGCGAACGGGTGCGCAACCAGCCGGTCGTGTACGCCGTGCCCGGCGAAGAGTTCATCCGCTCCCGGTCAGCACGGACCCTAGAGGACTCGCCGATCGTCGGGCGCCGTCGTCTCATGACGCGCAGTGATCTCGTCGCGATGGGGATCCCCGGCGACTGGATCGACCAGTACAGCGGCATGGAAGGCGAGATCGGCTTCTACGAGAACGCCGAGTTGAGCGAGCGCGAGCCGGACAAGGATCAGCGCGTCGCCGAGTACAACGAAGACCTGGCGCGGACGCTCTACACCGAGAGCTACATCCGCATCGACCGGGACGGGGACGGCATCGCCGAGTTGCTGAAGATCCCGTCGGTGGGCTGGTCGCACATGATTTGGGAGGATGGGATCGAGGATGCGGTGGACATCCCGTTCGCCATCCTGTGTCCGAATCCCGAGCCGCACCAGTTCGAGGGCGAGGGGATCTGCGACGACACGATGGACGCGCAGCGGATCATGTCGATGATCCTGCGTTCGACGCTCGACTCGCTCGCGCTGTCGATCCATCCGCGCACCGTCGCGAATCCGAACAAGGTCAACATCGCCGACGTGCTCAACACGGAGATCGGCGCCGTGATCCGCGCCGACGACGTGAACCAGGTCCGGCAGGATGTCACGCCGTTCGTCGGGCGCGACGGCCTGGTCATGCTCGATCACTGGCAGCAGATCGTCCAGAATCGCACGGGTGTTCTCGCACCGCCTGACCCCGAGAACTTGCAGTCCACGACGCGCAAGGCCGTCGATCTGTCCGAGCGGCAGGCGACGCAGCGCATCGAGTTGATCGCCCGCATCCTGGCCGAGACGGGGCTGAAGCGCCTCTTCCGGGGCATCCAGCGGATGCTCATGCGCTACCAGGATGTCGCGAAGATCGTCCGGCTGCGCGGCAAGTACGTCGAGGTTGACCCGCGTACGTGGAACAGCGAGATGGACGTGACGCTCGCGATCGGCCTCAACATGGGGACGATCGAGGAGCGGGCGGCGTTCCTCAAGGAAGTGCTGCTGGAGCAGAAGGCGCTCATCGAAACGCTCGGGATGGACAACCCGCTGGTCGATCTGCCGCGCTACCGCAACGTGCTCGGCAAGCTGTGCGAACTCGCGGGCTACGCCGACACCGACCAGTTCTTCAAGGAACTGCCGCCGAACTGGCAACCGCCCCCGCCGCAGCCCCCGCCCGAGAGCGACCAGGTGCAGGCGGCGAAGATCCTCGCGGCGAGTACGGCCGAGACCGAGAAGCTTCGTGCCGAACTGGAGCGAGAGAAGATGGCGGTCGAGCGCATGAAGATCGCGGCTGACTTCAACGCGAAGATCGCTGTCGCCGAGATCAAGGAAGGCATCGACCGCGACAACGCGGCGCTGCATGCCGAAGTGCAGCAGATGATCGCGCGGCTGCGGGCGGACATCGAAGTCATGAAGACCGGGATCTCGGCCGGGATGAAGATGGGCGAGCAGGCGGCACAGCCCCCGGCTGGAGGCACCGCATGAGGATGTGGGAACGGATCAAGCATCTGCTGCGTGATCGCACGCGCAAGGAACAGCGGGATCTCGCCCTCAAGGCCGAGATGTGGCTGGAAGACGACGCGCTCGACACGGCGATTGCGAAGCTGCGGATGGACATCTATGACCAGTGGCGCCAGTCCCGTGACCCCGAGACGCGGGAGCGGGCCTGGCTCATGAACTGGACAGTCGATGCGTTCATGGGTTATCTGTCGGGCATCGTCGCCAACGAACGGATCGAACAGGAGAATGAACGGCGGGCGGATGCCCGCACAGCGCAGGGCCAACCCGAACCTGAATGAGAGGCAGTACGATGGCGAAGGAATCCACGACCCCGGATGCCGGGAATGGATCAGCGCCCGAACGACCCGGCAGTTCGGCGGATCGCTTGGCGGCTGTGATCGGTGACATCGTTGACGTGGACGCGGGGAAGACCCCGCCCGACCGTGGCGAGCGGAACCGGACGCGGCACCAGGAGCGCAAGGCTCGCGAAGCCGAGCGTGAGATCGCCGACTCGGCGAAGTCCCGTGCGGAGCAGCGTCGGCTTGCGATGAAGGCAGCGGAGCGCGACGACGGCGACGACGAGGATGAGGACGACGAGGATGACGACTCCTTCCTGCTCGATGAGCGTGACGAGGAGGAAGAGGGCGACGAGGACGACGAGCGGCTGTCCGACGACGAGGACGAGGACGACGAGGACGCCGACGATGATGCGGAAGCGGATGAGGAAGAGGATGGAGACCGAGCCGGTAAGCAGACGCCCTCGAAGCAGGCTGCACAGCCGACGCCGGATTCGCTGCACGAAGTGACCCTTCCGGGTGGCGAGAAGGCGAAGGTGACGTACCAGGAGCTTCAGCGGGGCTACTCTCGCGAGCAGGACTACACGGTCAAGACGCAGCAGTTGGCAGGCGTGCGTGACCAGTACAAGGGTCTGATCGACCAGTTGGTCGGCTTCCTCGACTCGGCGGGTGCCGAAGAGGAGCCGGATTGGGCCAAGATCGCCGAAGAGGATCCGATCGGCGTCGCGAACATGCGGCTGGAGTTCCAGGCGCGGCAGCAGAAGCGCAAGGAGCAGTTGGCCGCAGCGAAGGATGAGCAGGAACGCCTTCGCGCCGAAGACGAAGAGAAGCTGTTGGCGAACTGGTCGCAGCACATCGCGGCCGAGAAGGCGAAGCTGCCCGAACTCATCCCGCAGTGGTCGGATGAGAAGATCGCCAAGGCCGAGATCGCGATCATCAAGCGGCGGTTGGCAGAGGACTACGGCTTCACGGAGGAGGAGATCAAGCGGCTGTCGGATGCCCGCGCGATTGCCCTCATCCGCAAGGCGGTCCTCTACGACCAGATCAAGCGCAGTGGCAAGAACAAGATGAAGCCCATGCGTGTGCGGCCGAACCGTACGCTGCGGCCGGGCGCCCGATCGACGCGAGTCACGGGTGATCGGCGGAACCGGAAGATCGAGCGGGCGCGAGATCGCCTGCGACGCACCGGCTCCGACAAGGCAGCGGAGGAGTTCTTCGGCGAGGCGCTGGGCGACTAGCTCAACGACCTTCTCGCGGAGATCGCCCAATGGCGAAGATTGCAAACACCGTGCAGACCTACGACCGAAAGGGTCTGCGCGAGGAACTGGCGGATCGGATCTACGACATCTCCCCGACGAAGACCCCGTTCATGTCGAACGCGGGTCGCGTCGGGGCCGAGTCCACCTTCCCCGAGTGGCAGGTGGATGAACTGGAGGCCGTGGACCCGGCCAACGCCCACGTCGAGGGCAACGACTTCACGTCGTTCGATTCGATCGGGGCCACGGTGCGTCTCGGGAACCGGACGCAGATCTCGGCCAAGACCATCATCGTCTCGCGCACGACCGAACGTGTGCGCAAGGCGGGTCGCAAGTCCGAGATGGGCTACCAGACCGTCCGGCGCACCAAGGCGCTGAAGCGTGACATCGAGACCATCGCGCTCGCGAACCAGGCGTCCAGCGCGGGCAACGGCACCACCGCCCGCTACACCGGCTCCTTCCCGGCGTTCCTCAAGACGAACGTCAGCAAGGCCGGTGACGGCACCAACCCGTCCTACACGACCGAGCCGAACGCGACGTACAGCGACGGCACGCCTCGGAACTTCGCCGAGTCGCAGGTCAAGACGGTCATGCAGTTGTGCTACGACAACGGTGGGGAGCCGACGACCGTCATGGTCGGGTCGGCGAACAAGATCAACTTCTCGTCCTTCGCCGGTATCGCCGAGATCCGCAAGGCCGTCGATGGTGACGGTGCTGCGACGATCATCGGCGCCGCCGACATCTACGTGAGCGACTTCGGGCGGCTGGCGATCGTCCCGAACCGCTTCATGCGGGCGAAGGAGGCGATCTTCGTGGACTTCGACTACGTGAAGCTGGCCTTCCTCGATGACTTCGACATCGAGGATCTGGCGAAGACCGGCGACGCGAAGAAGAAGCTCATCATCTGCGAGTGGACCGTGAAGTGCCTCAACGAGAAGGCCCACGGGATCATCCGCGACCTCACCACGACGATCAACTAACCGATCGTCGGCATCCTGGCGGACGGGCGTCTCGCGGCGCCCGTTCCGCACAGGAGGGCACATGCTTGACCGGCGTCTCCTCGAACACGACCCGCTCACGGGCGAGACCGAGTATTACTGCTACGATGACGTGGAAGACACGTTCTCGATCGAGACGGTCGTGGACGTGGAACCACTCATCGAACTCAACAAGGCGCAGTTCAACGCGCAGGAGAAGCACACGCGGTGGGGCGACGGCGCCCGCGTGGCCTCCATCCCGTTGAGCATCTACTTCGAACTCAAGCGCAAGGGCATCCTCGATGACCCCGCCGAGATGACGAAGTGGCTCAACGACCCCGACAACCGCGTGTTCCGGACCCGTCCGGGGCGTGTGGTGGTGAAGAACTGACATGGCGACCCTCACGTCGTACGCGGAACTCGTCACGCAAGTCAACGCGTGGTGCCATCGCTCGGACATGAGCGCCCAGGTGCCCGTGTTCCTGCTGACGGTGGAAGAGACGTTGAACGACATCTTGCGAGTCCGCGAGATGATCGTGCGCGACGTGATCGTGGCGCCGAGCGCGGACGAGGCATACGAGCAGTTGCCGACCGACTTCCTGGCGCTGCACTCGATCCGCTTCAACACCGATCCGGTGGTGAACCCGACGCCTGCGACGGCGCATTTCATCGAGGAGTTGCGGAAGCGGTTCATGCACGCGGGCGGGACACCCCGGCACTACTGCATCGTCAACAACCAGATCTTGTTCGAGCGGATTCCGACGGGTTCGCCCGAACTGGAGATCAGCAGCTACGTCAAGATCCCGGCGTTGAACGCGACCACGCAGACCTCGAACGGGATCTTGGAACGCTACCCGCTGCTGTACCTCTACGGGTGCCTGGCGGAAGCGCACACGTTCCTCGACTACGATGCCCGTCTCGCGTCGTTCGCAGGCAAGTTCGCCGCCGCGATCGACACGGCCAATGGAGCGACGAAGGATGCCGAGCAGTCGCCGGGTCCACTCATCGCGCGTCCGAAGCGCTGGTTCTAGGGGGCACCGATGGCTGACAACCTTCCTGGTACGCCGACGACGGAATGGCAGCGCCAGACACCGGGCGCGGCGGCGTCGCAGGGCATTCTTGACCAGGTGATCGCGCAGGCCGCAGCGGCAGCGGCAGCGGCGGCACAGGCGGCACAGGATGCCTCGGACGCGACCGACCAGGCCACGGCCGCAGCGACGAGTGCGGGCAACGCGGAGTCGGCGGCGGTCGCGGCAGCGGCGAGCGCGTCATCGGCGAACACGTCAGCCGCAGCGGCAGCGGCGAGCGCAGCGGCGGCAGCGGCGGCAGCGGGGGAGTTGGGCGGCGCCGTCGCCGGGCAGATCCGCGTGTCGAAGGACGGTGGCCCGGCGAGCGTGGTGCAGAATGTCGATGTCGGCGCCGGGCTGTTCCTCAACGTCGTCGGCGACACGGCGTATGTGCGCACCGCCGTCGAACGCGGCGATGTCCAGATCGCGCCGGGCGCTATGACGGGCGGGCAGGTTGTCACCGGGACAATCGCGCTCGGGGCGCTCTCGGCGCTCCGGCGCATCGTCGCCTCGCACAAGGTGTGGCTGCGACTCTATGAGACCGCTGCTGACCGGACGGCCGATGCCGCGCGAGCGATGGACGCTGACCCGACGACACCGATCATCCTCGACATGATCCTCGTGAGTTCGCTAGATGAACTCGTGCGGGATGTCATGGCGTACAACGGCGACAACCCCGCCGTGAACGACATCTATTACTCGCTCAAGCTGCTGGAAGTCACGGGCGGTGCGAGCCAGTCGGCGTCCGATAGCGTGGCCGCAGGTGGTCCGACGGTTCTCTCGTCCACGACACCGACGGGTTCGCCGCAGGACTTCGATTACGAGTACACGGGAACGGCTGCGGACTTCGAAGTGGACATCTACGGGCAGATCACGGCGGCGAATGGCACCGTGACGCCTCGTCCGCTCCGGACCAGCATTGACCTCGTGGATGACGTGTTCGAGATGTGGGTGGATCTCTACCGATTCTCGGTCGATCAGAACTCGGACTTCGGCGGGCTGATCTTCAACGTGCCGAATACGGCGATCGGCAGCTACGACAATCGGGTGTTCTACTCACTGCTTGCCAGTCGCGCCAGCAACTCGACGGCGCACATCCGACTGCAATACACGGACTCGGAAGGGGACACGTCGGTCATCGAGGAAGAACTGGACGTGTCGTTCGCCACGTCCACGGGCATTCGGCTTCGGATCGAAGTCAATGATCTCGATGTCACAGTGTACATGAGCGAGTTCGACACCGGGGCGAGCGAAGTGGAACTGTTCACGGCGACGCTGCCGGTGGATCTTCGCGACGGGAATCACAAGCGAGCCGGGGTCATGACCTATCGGCAGTTGGCGAGCAGCGGCATCCATGTCGCGGCTTGGGCGTTCACTGCAACAGCGCCGAGTACCGTTGTGCCGACGGTGGACGTGACGCGCACTCGACTGGAGGAAGCGGCATGAGCCGTCCGACACAGGGCCAGGCATGGCCGCGTCTCATCGCGGACTTCGACCGGAACAGGTTGCTTCCGACCGGGGGCGACGCCGACCAGGTGCTCGTCAAGGCGTCGGCGCTCGATTACGACTCGTTGTGGGGTGACGATCAGACGGGCGGCGGTGGGGGCGGCAGTGTGTTCCCGATCGCGGCGCCATCTTCGCCACACGCGCTTGACGACGAGTTCGTGTCCGCGTCGCTCGATGCTGCATGGACGGTGGTCAACTCCCCCGCCGGGGCGACGATTGACCCGGATTACGAAGGTTCCTGGTTGCGGGCGCAGATCCCTGCGGCGGCGACGGATGCCTATCAGATCCGGAAGGCGCTTGGCACGGTGTTTCAGGCGGGCACACAAGCGTCCGTCACTTTCCGTGTCGCATTGCGCGGGTTCGAGCAGTATTGCCAGGGCGGTATTGAACTGTGGGAGACCACCGCACGCGACACTGGCCGCGTCGTGGGGATGCTGTGCACCGTGAACGGGACGAACACGACGATCGACTCCTTCAGTGCGAACAACAACTCCTTCAGCTACGGGGAAATCGGCGAAAGTCTTGCCAAGCCGCAGCAGCATTTGTGGCTGCATTTGCAGCGTAGCGCGGGGAACGTGTTCTCGCGGTACGCGAGCACGGATGGAGTGGGCTGGCGGCGGTTCCGCAATGATGGAAGTTGGACGTACGACTACAACTACCTGGTGGTCCGCATGTACGGGTCGAGCAGCGGTGGCTCACCGGACATGGAAGCACTGCTCGACTTCGTGCGGTTCAACTGGCTCTTCATCCCGCAGTAAGGGGCGACGATGGCTGACGCAACGACTCCCGAACTCGGCCTCACGCAGCCCGAAGTCGGCGCTTCCGATGACACTTGGGGCGGCAAGATCAACGCAGCACTCGGCATCCTCGATGCGGCGTTCGATGAGGCCACGGGTCACAACCATGACGGCACGAACGGCAACGGGGCGCCCATCCCGCCGATCGGTCTCTCGGGTTTCAGCGCCGGGTTCCCGGCGAAGCTCGATGACGATGATTTCATTGGCCGTGCCATCGCGGCGGTGTCGCTCGGTGGCTTGGCGGTCACAAACGGCGATGGCCTCGCCGGGGATCCGGCGCTCGCGATCTCTCCGGCCAACGCAACGGCGATCACGAGCATCGCCGACGATGATGTGTTCCTGCTCGGGGACACGTCCGATTCCGGCAATCTCAAGAAGGCCACACGGGCGAACATCCTGAAGGGCGCCCTGCTCACGTCACCGAAGCTCGTCTTCGTGGACAAGGGGTCTGTCTCGGGCACGGTGCAGTGTGACCTCTCGACGGGCAACTGGTTCCGGATCCAGATGACCGGCGCGATCACGCTGCAACTCACCAACCCGCCCGCGACGGGCGCGTTCGGTGTCGTGTTCGAACTGGTCAACCCCGGCAGCGCGGCGTGGACCTTCCCGTCGGGCTTCAAGTGGCCTGGTGGCACCGCGCCGTCACTCACGGCGTCGGGCACCGATTTCCTGGTGGCGCTGTGCCGCGATGGTGGTGCGACGTACCGTGTCGTGCTCTCGCAGAAGGATTCGCGATGATCTTCGAACTGCTGACCGGAGTCCAGACCGTCGCCGGGGGCGGCGGGGGTGGCGGGGGCGGTGGCGCGGAGCGCTACGCGGCCTCGCTCTACACGGGCACGGGTGCAGCGCGGACGATCGCGAACGGCGTGAACCTGCAAGACAACGGTGGCATGGTCATGTTCAAGCGCCGTGCGGCTGTTGAGGACTTCGCGATCTTTGACAGCCCGCGAAGCTGGATTCGCCGGTCGCGCCCGAACTCGGGTGTGCCGGATGACATCGTGTCGGCGCTGTCACCCGCGACTACGGGGTTCGTGCTTTCGGGAGCAAACTACAATGCTCTTGGGGAGACCTACGTTGCCTGGGCGTTGCGCAACCTGACCGGGTTCTTCAAGGCCCAAGCGTTCACCGGGGGCGTGTCACTCGTGTCGCACGGCCTCGGCGCAACGCCGGGCTTCATCATGGTCATGAAGCGGACGACGCGCGGCTCGCCGTACGATGGACAGGAGCACGGGCTGTTTTGGCACCGAGACATGGTGCTCGGGGAGGCCAACCGCATCGGGCAGTCGAACCCGGACAGCTTCGTCGCGTACATCGACAACGTGGGTGCCTCGCAGTTCCGGTTGCAGGGTGCTTATTGGGGCGCGACTGACACGTACATCGCGTACAGTTTCGGTCACGATGATGATCTCGTGTCGTGCGGCAGTTACACCGGGTCGAAGTCAGCGGGCGATGCCACCGAGCAGACGGTGACGCTGCCGTTCGCGCCGTCGATGGTCATGGTCTTCACGAAGCAGTTCGGCAATGCACACGCGATCTACGATGTGGTGCGTGGCGCCGATCTGTTCTTGAGCGAGACAGCGGGCGAAGGTGGCGAAGGAGTCCGACTGTCAGGTACGGATCTGCTGGTCAAGAACGATGCGGCGACACGACAGTTCGCGTTGTCAGGCGAGACCTTTTACTACGTGGCCTTGCGATGAACGATACTGAATACACGCCGCAACGACAGGGAGCACTTCTGCGCGAGGGAGAGCCGTGGTGGAAGGCGGTTCCCAATCTCTTCCAGCGGTGGAAGGGACCGGCTGCGCTCATGTGGGGGCTGCTTGGCGGGGCGATCAGCACGACCGTCTATCGGTTCCTGGTTGTTGACCAGGTGCAGGCGCAATCGCGTCGGATCACGGCGCTGGAGACGCGCGTCGAACTGATTGAGAAGCAGTCGAGTGGCACCTTCAAGGGTGTGTGCAT
>ERZ869936.1648-NODE-1648-length-15324-cov-3.924291_pt1 | contig 15324 bp, 13 predicted proteins | sample MGYA00520876_ERZ869936 | MGnify/ENA primary metagenome ERZ869936 (study PRJEB32218, sample SAMN09650985) | biofilter metagenome | isolation source: enrty point of leading RO module | place: Saudi Arabia: Thuwal, RO plant located on Red Sea | collected 2016-02-17 ...
ACCCGTTCCGGGTGCGCGAGGCGGACGGCCGGCTCTACGGCCGCGGCGCCGCCGACGTGACCGTGGAGACCTTCAACGGCGGGGTGCGGGTGCGGCGGCTCGGCGACACCTGAGGGCTGCAACCCTGGAGTGCCCTGCCAGCGTCTGAACGGGCGGACGGCGAACACCGGCACGCCCGGAGAGAGATCGCCCAGCGCTGTTCGCTGCTCGCCGATCGCAGATCGCTGATTGCTGATCGCTGTTCTCGAAACGGAGCCCAACATGAAGGCTGGCATCCTCCTCCTCGCCGCGACGGCGACCCTCCAGATCCCCGCGGTGCTCCCCGCCCAGGCACCGGACTACCGGTTCAGCAAGCCGATGCAGGCCGGCCAGGTGCTCTCCATCAGCAACATCGACGGGGCGGTGACGGTCCGGCGGGCCAGCGGAGGCACCGCCGAAGTGGTGGTGACCAAGCGGGTGATCCGGGGGAACGGTGACCTGGTGCAGGCGATGCTCGAGGAGACCGACAACGGCTTCAAGGTCTGCACGGTGTACCTGGAGCGGGTCGGCGAGCGCCGCGACAGCTGCTCGCGCCCGAGCCACACCGGGGGGCGGCGCGAGCCGCTCGAGGTCGAGATGACCTACCAGGTGCGGCTCCCCGAGGGGGTCGAGCTGGCCGCCGGCACGGTCGACGGCGACATCATCGCCGAGAACCTCGGTGCCCCCTCGCGCCTGGCGACGGTCGACGGCGACATCCGGGTGACCGGGCGCGCCCCGGAACGGATCACCACGGTGGACGGCGACATCGACATGACCATCGACGGCGCGCTGCCGGACGACCTGCGGATCTCGACCGTCGACGGCTCGGTGCGGATCGCGATGGCCGAGGGGCGCGGCTTCACGGTGCACGCCTCGACGCTGGACGGGACGCTCTCGAGCGACTTCGCGCTCACGACGAGCGGCAAGTGGGGCCCCCGCGCGATGCGGGGCACGGTGGGTGACGGGCGCAGCTCGATCCGGATCACCACGGTGGATGGTGACGTGGAGCTGCGACGCCGGTAGCGACATGGCGAGGCATGCCCCGAGCGAAGCGAGGGGGGCGAAGGGCGAGGGGCGCAAGCCCGGATGGGAAACTGTTCGCTGTTCGCCGGGATTCTCACTTTGGAGAGGATGACAGGATGCGAAAGCTGATGTTGACGACCGGGTTGCTGGTCGCGGCGCTGCCGCTGGCTGCCCAGGACTACCGGTTCACCAAGGAGATGCGCTCGGGCGACCGCCTGGCGATCGAGAACATCAACGGCCCGATCACGGTGACCCAGGGCACCGGACGCACGATGTCCGTGATGGTGACGAAGACGGTCAAGCGCGGCGACGGCAACCTCGTCAAGGCGATCATGGAGGAGACCGGCGGCACGGTGCGGGTCTGCACCATCTACCTCAACCGCGACCCGAACCGTTCGACATGCCGAGGCGACAACAGCGTGTCGCAGCGCCGGGGTGACCGCTTCGAGGTGGAGATGTCCTACGAGGTGCGCGTGCCGTCGGGCGTGGCGCTGGAGGTGGAGAGCGTCAACGGCAACGTCTCGGTGCGCGGCGTCGACACGCCGGCCTCGGTCGAGACGGTCAACGGGACCATCGACTTCGACGGTGCCGGGGCCCACAACCTCGAGACGGTGAACGGCCGGGTGACGGCCAGCTTCACCCGTGCCGACTGGACCGGCACGGTGAGCATCGAGACCGTCAACGGCGCCGTGTCGCTCACGCTGCCGTCGAACCTGAGCGCCGAGCTCCGCGGCGAGACGGTCAACGGCGCGATCGACGTGGGCGACTTCCAGGTGACGGTGTCGGGCCGCTGGGGGCCCAAGGAGTTCCGGGGCACCGTGGGCGGCGGCGGCAGCCGCGTCATCAGCATCGAGACCGTGAACGGATCGATCACGCTGAAGAAGCAGTAGCCGACGCGACAGGCGAGGCGCGAAGGGCGAGGGGCGGCGGTGCCGGCTCCTCGCCCCTCGCGTTTCGCCCCTCGCGTGTCGCGCCTATACTCCCGCATGCCCGACCTCTTCTCCCCTGCAGGCATCACCGCCTGGCGCACGCACCTCGAGACCTCGGAGGAATTCCACCGCGCCGCGCGCGGGTGGACCGGCACGGTGCTGCTGGTCGAGGGAGGCGCTGCCGAGGCGAAGCGCTCCACCTGGATCGCGATCGACGACGGCGCGATTCGCGAGGCGCGTCCCGGCAATGGCGCTGATCACACGGCGGCCGAGTTCGTCCTCTCGGCCGACGCCGGCACGTGGGAGGCGCTGACCCGCGGCCGCGAGGAGCTCCTCGGCGCGGCGATGCGCGGCGCACTGCGCCTGGAGCGCGGCCAGGTGTGGCGGCTGCTCCCGCACGCGAAGGCCGCGGCGGCGATGCTGCGCGCGGCGGGGGATGCTCCGTAGTCTGGGCGACCCATGGGTCGCCCCTACGGGGTGTTCCCGAACGCAATCGGCGCCGCCAGCACCGCGTCAGGGATCCCGAACCCCGCGGTGATCTCCTCGGCGATCGGCCGAAGTTCCAGGCAGCACTTGTTGGCGAGGTAGCGGATCCCCTTCGCCTTGGGCGTCTCCACCACGCCGCTCATCATGAACCAGCCGAGGTCGGCCTCGACCCGCGAGGCCCAGAAGGTGTCGCGCAGCAGCGCCAGCACCGGCGCCAGGCGCGGACCGGCGCGGCCGATCTCCTCCTGCACCGCCTCGAAGGCCACTCGCTCCACGTGCGCGGTGGCGAGGTGCATCAGGTGGTCCTGCACGTCGTGCATCGCGCGGACGGGGTCCTTCCGGAGTCCGGCACGGAGTCGCCGCGCAGCCCCGTCGAGGATCCGCTCCTCGCGATAGCGCAGCAGGTCAAGCTGCTGCCGGGGATCGCGCAGGTGGTCCTCGTCATCCCGTCGCGCCGCCAGCGGATTCATCGCCTTGAGGATCCGGCTCGCCCGCTTGCGAAGGATGTGGATCACCCCCACCTCGTCGAACTCCTCCTTGTAGCCCGACAGCAGGGCCTTGGCGAGCAGCTGGTAGAGCACCGTGTTGTCGCCCTCGAACGTCGTCCACACGTCGATGTCCTGGCGCAGCACGGCGATCCGGTTGACCGCGAGGTACCCCTGCCCACCGCAGCACTCGCGCGCCTGGGTGATGGCCTCCTGCGCGAACCACGCCGTGTAGGCCTTGAGCCCGGCGGCGAGTCCCTCGAGCTCGCGGTTGGACTCGCCCTCGAGTCGGGCCCAGCGATCGACGAGGTGCGACAGCGCGAGGTCGAGCACCACGCTGGTGGCCAGCGCCGGCAGCAGCCGCCGCTGGTGGGTGCGGTAGTCGAGCAGCAGCGTGGTGTTGCCACCCTCGGGCCCGAACTGGGCGCGCCGGTTGGCGTAGCGGATCGCGCTGGTGAGCGCGCTTGTCGCGGCCGACAGCGCCGGGCGCCCGATCGTGATCCGCCCGCCCACGAGCGTCCCGAGCATCTGGAAGAAGCGGTGCGAGTCGCTGGCGATCGGGGAGTGATACGTGCCGTCGGCCGCCACGTCGGCGAACCGGTTGAGCAGGTGGGTCCGCGGAATCCGGACCTGGTCGAACCAGATCCGGCCGTTGTCCACGCCGTTGAGCCCTTCCTTGCGACCCGTGTCCTCGATCCGCACCCCCGCACACGGCGTCCCGTCCGGGTCACGGATCGGCACCAGGAACGCGTGCACGCCGTGCGCCTCGCCGTTGGTGTGCAGCTGGGCGAACACCGTCATCACCCGGCCGTGGAGCGCGGCGTTGCCGATCCACTCCTTGTGCGCCTTCTCGTGCGGCGTGTGGATCACGAACTCCTCGGTCGCCGCGTCGTAGGTCGCGGTCGTCTCGAGGTCGCGCACGTTGGAGCCGCTGCCGAGCTCGCTCATGGCGAACCCGCCGAGGAGCTCGCCGGTGGATATCGCCGGCAGGAAGGTGCGGTGGTGCCATTTGGTCCCGAGCAGCTGCACGCTGCCCTGGAAGAGGCCGAACTGGACGCCGAACTTGATCGTGAGGGACAGGTCGTGGTAGGCGATCGTCTCGAACGCCGCCATGAACCCGCGCGGGTCGCCCTTGCCGCCGTGCTCCTTCGGCACGGGGAGCTGGCCGAGGCCGTCCTTGGCGAGTTCGAGCAGCCACTCGAGCACCAGCTGCCGTTCGGCCGCGGTGGCGAGGTCGTGCTGGTAGGCGAACCGCGGCTCGGCGAGCCGGCGGCGGACGAAGTCGCGCACCCCGTGATCGGCGCCGTCGAGCAGGGCACGCAGGGCGGCGGTGTCGACCGGCGGCGAGGGCCGGGCCGGGGCCGGGGCCGGAGCGGTGGTGGCGGCTGGGACGGTCATTCTCCAACGGTAGCCTGATTCGCCGGAGGACGGAACGACGGGACTTGCGGGTACCGCAGGAACCTGGACACCGGAGGTCCGCATGGCCCCGCGATCTCGAGACCACCTTGGCACCGGAGTTGCCAGCGGTGGCGTGGCGACCCGCCAGCCGCCACCCCATGTCCCCGGGTGACGCCCCGGGGGAACCGACTCAACCGGGAGCGTGCGATGGCGCGCAACGATCGGCGAGGCCTGACCCTCGTCGAACTGCTGGTGGTGGCGGTGATCATCGGGATCCTGGCTGCGATAGCCATCCCCCGACTCTCGACGACCAAGGACAAGGCCAAGCTGGCCGCGGTCAAGTCCGACCTCCACGCCCTCCAGGTCTCGCAAGAGGCCCATCTCGCCGCATACGGCACGTACGGCACCCTCGCGCAACTCACCACCCGAACCCGGCTGACGCTCTCGGCGGGGAACACGGCGGCCGCGGCGGCCACGACAAGCGGCTACACGGTCACCGTGACCAACGCCTCGATCAGCACCGGGTTCAAGAAGTGCCAGGTCACGGTGGGCCGCGGCTCCGCCCCCACGGTCGACGGCAAGTTCATCTGCAGCTAGCTCGGGACTAGGTTGCCGCGATGTCGGGTCATCCGAGCATCGCGGTAATCGGCGCCGGGGCCGCCGGCCTCATCGCCGCCATCCACGCCGCCGGCGAGGGACGTCGCGTCGTGCTGCTCGAGCGCACCGCCGACGGCGGCCGGAAGATCCTGATCTCCGGCGGCGGACGCTGCAACGTGCTGCCGGCCTCGCTCGACCCCGCCCGGTTCGTCACGGCCTCGTCGCCGCGCCTGGTGAGTCGGGTCCTCCGGTCCTGGCCACTCGACGCGATGCGACGCTTCTTCGAGGACGAGGCGCGCCTGCCGCTGGTGCTCGAACCCGAGACCGGCAAGCTCTTTCCGGTGGCCAATCGCTCGCGCGCGGTGCGCGATGCGCTCCGTGACCTGGCCGAGCGGCGCGGCGTGATCATCCGGGGCGACACCGAGGTCACGATGCTTGCGCCGCACGACGGCGGGTGGCGGCTCACGCTCCGCGACGGCGAGCCGGTCGATACCGATGCCGTGATCGTCGCGACCGGAGGGCTGTCGGTGCCACAGACCGGGTCCGACGGCTTCGGCCTGAAGGCCCTCGCCGCACTCGGTCACACGGTGCACCCCACCTACCCCGCGCTCACGCCGCTGACGCTCGACCCGCCGGCCTTCGCCGACCTCGCCGGCGTGTCGCTCACCGTGGCGATCCGCGCGACCTCGACGATCGAGCGCAGCGCGGCGCGGGGCGGTTTCCTGTTCACGCACCGCGGCTATCCCGCATCCGCGCTCCTCCCCGTCTCGCACAGCGCCCGCCGCGCGCGGCTGGCGCGCGAGCCGCGCGCGGCGCTCGCCGTGGCCTGGAACGGACTCGATGCGGCAGAGTGGGAGGAACGGCTCACCTCCTCCGCGCGGCAGGTCCGGTCCGCGATCCGGCAGGAGCTTCCCGAGCGACTCGCGAATCGGCTCCTGGACGAAGCCGGAGTGGACGGGGCGACCCAGCTGGCCCAGCTCACCCGCGACGCCCGCCAGCGACTGCTCACCGCACTCGCCGCGTTCCCGCTGCCGTGGACCTCCGACGAGGGCTACAAGAAGGCGGAAGTGACGGGTGGCGGGATCGCGCTTGACGAGGTGCACCCGCGGACGCTCGAGAGCCGCATCGCTCCGGGCCTCTTCCTCGCCGGCGAGCTGCTGGATGCCTTCGGACCGATCGGGGGCTACAATTTCACGTGGGCGTGGGCCACCGGCCGGCTGGCCGGCCTGGGTGCCGCCGCGGCGAGTGGTCGGTGAACCCGACCTCCAACCGTCCACGCCCTGTCCCCCGTTCCGCGTCACCCGTTACGCCCTCGCCCTTCGCCCTTCGCCCTTCGCGCCTGGAGTCGTCATGCGCCGTTCGCTGATCGCCGTCCTCTTCCTCGCGTCGCCGCTCGCGGCGCAGCAGCGGCTGACGACCCCAGAGGAGGCGCTCGGGTTCGGGATCGGGGAGGACTATCACCTCGCCACCTACACCCAGCTGCATGGGTGGTGGGAGCGGCTGGCCAGCGAGTCCCCGCGAATGGTGCTCGACACCATCGGCACCACCGCCGAGGGCCGGGCGCAGGTGATGGCGATCGTCTCGTCGCCCGCGAACATCGCGCGGCGGGAGGAGTTCCGGCGGATCAGCGAGCAGCTGGCACGCGGCCGGGTCGACTCGGCCACGGCGGTGGCGCTGGCCGACTCCGGGCGGGCGATTGTCTGGATCGACGGCGGCCTGCACGCCACCGAGGTGCTGGGCGCGACCCAGCTGATGGAGCTGGTGTGGCAGTTCGTGTCGCGGAACGATGCGGAAACGCTCCGGATCCTCGATGACGTGATCATCCTCGCGGTGCACGCCAATCCCGACGGGATGGACCTGGTGTCGTCGTGGTACATGCGCGCCGGGGAGGCCGAGGACCGGAGCACGTCGCTGCTGCCGCGGCTCTACCAGAAGTACGTGGGCCACGACAACAACCGCGACTTCTACCGGAACGCGCAGCCGGAATCGCGCAACATGAGCCGGGTGATGTACACCGAGTGGTACCCGCAGATCATGTACAACCACCACCAGACCGGGCCCGCCGGCACCGTGATGTTCGCGCCGCCGTTCCGCGACCCGTTCAACTACGCGTTCGATCCGATGCTGATCCCGGCGCTCGACTTCGTGGGCGACGCCATGCACCGGCGGTTCACTGCCGAGGGGAAGGGCGGCACCGTGTCGCGCAACGCGGCCAGCTATTCCACGTGGTGGAACGGCGGGCTGCGCACCACGGCGTACTTCCACAACATCATCGGGCTGCTCACCGAGACGATCGGCTCGCCGACGCCGATGACCATCCCGCTCCGCCTCGACCGGCAGCTGCCGGCCAGCGGGCAGGCGATGCCGGTGCAATGGGGCCCGTGGCACTTCCGCCAGTCCGTGGACTACTCGATGACGGCCAACCGCGCCGTGCTCGACCTGGCGTCGCGGTACCGCGAGTCCCACCTGCTCAACATCTGGCAGATGGGCCGCAACTCGATCGCGCGCGGTCGGACGGACACCTGGACCCACGATCCGTCGCTCATCGCCGCAGCGCGCACCGCCGCGGAGGGGAAGAACGGCGCCGAAGCGACCGCCGCGATGGAGGCGGTGCTCCGCGACCCGGCCCGACGCGATCCGTACGCCTACATCATTCCCGCCGGCCAGGCGGAGATCGGCAACGCGCTCGACTTCCTGGAGGCGCTGCGGATCTCGGGGATCGAGATCCAGCGCGCCACCGCGGCGTTCCGCCACGCCGGGACCGATTATCCGGCCGGCAGTTTCGTGATCGCGATGGACCAGGCGTTCCGCCCCCACGTGCTCGACATGTTCGAGCCGCAGGACCATCCCACCGACCTGCAGTACCCCGGGGGACCGCCGATCGCGCCGTACGACAACGCGGGCTGGTCGCTCGCGATGCAGATGGGGTTCCGGTACGACCGTGCCATGGCGCCGGTCACCGGACCGTTCGCGCCGGTGACGACCGCGGTGGAGGCGCCCGGGGCCGCATTCGACCGCGGCGCCGGTGCGTGGATCGTCTCGCCGTCGTCGACCGACGCGTTCCGGGCGGTCAATCGCACCCACGCCGCGCGCGGTCGCGTGGAACGCCTTCCCGGGGGCGAGTTCGTGCTGCGCGGCACCCAGGCGGCTGGCGTGCTGGCGGAGCTGGCGCGCACGCGCGGCCTCCCGACGCGCCCGGCCCAGGGAGCACGCGGCACCCCGGTCGCCCCGCTGCGGGTCGGGCTGGTGGACGTCTACGGCGGATCGATGGCGGCGGGGTGGACGCGCTGGATCCTCGAACAGTACCAGCAGCCGTTCACGCGGGTGTTCCCCGCACGGCTCGACGCGGGGGAGCTGGCCAGGGACTTCGACGTGCTGCTGTTCGTCGACGGGATGATTCCGTCCGCCGATCGCAGCGGTCGGTCCGGGCCCACCGACGAGGAAATGACCGAGCGGGTGCCCGCCGAGTTCCACGACCAGCTCGGCCGGATCACGGTCGAGCAGACGGTCCCGGCACTGCGCGCCTTCGCCGAGGCGGGCGGGCGGATCATCACGATCGGGTCATCGACTGTGCTGGCGCGCCATTTCGGGCTGCCGGTGGGCAACCACCTCGTGGAGCGCGGGCCAGACGGCGCCGAACGGCCGCTGCCCCGCGACCGCTACTACGTTCCCGGGTCGCTGCTCGAGGTGACCGTCGACACCCGGCGTGCCGTGGCGGCCGGCGCGGATTCCGTGGTCACGGTGATGTTCGACAACTCACCGGTGTTCACCGTGCCGGTGGACTTCGAGGACCACGGCATCCGGCCGATCGCGTGGTTCGACTCCCCCGCCCCGCTCCGCTCCGGGTGGGCGCACGGACAGGCGTACCTCGAGAACGGGGTGACGATGTTCGAGGCCGACGTCGGCCGCGGTACGCTCTACGCGTATGGACCCGAGGTGCTGTTCCGGGCCCAGCCAGCGGGGACGTATCGGTTCGTGTTCAATGCGTTGTACGGAGGGCGATAGCCGAGGGGTGCCAGGTAGGATGCTGCAGCCGCGGCCGTCAGGCCGCGGGGATGGCGCCACCACCGCGTGGCTTGCATCTCCGCGGCCTGACGGCCGCGGCTCTATCGCCCAAACGTCACGTCAATCCGCACCACGATCTCCTCGTCCATCTTGAGCAGTCCGAGGACCTTCGAGAGCCCGCCGATGTCGTAGTGCTTCACGTTCATCGGGACGCGGCCGCGGAAGCGGACCGACGTCGGCCCGACCCAGGCCCATCCAGGAACGGCGTGGGTGTTGGTCACGCCGTGGATCGTGAAGCGTCCCCGAAGCGTCACCGGGATCGAGTCGCCGTCGGCACCGCCGGCGGCGAGGGCATCCAGGTCGAAGCGCAGCACGGGGAACCGCTCCACCTCGAGCGACTTGTACATGTCGCGGTCGCGCTTGACGTTGCCGGTGACGAGTGAGCGCGCCGGGGCCTCGACCGAGCCCCGCACCCCGGCTAGCGACGCGGCGCCCTCGAGCCTCCCGCTGAGCGCGGTGGTGCTACCGGTGAAGTCGCCCAGCGTGGCGCTGGCGTCGAACGACAGCTCGCCGCTGACGCTGGGGTAGCCGGGGATCGCCTGGCCAGGGAGCGAGGCGGCGACGATGCCGAGGACAGCAATGAGGCGCGGTATCATGGCACTGATACGCCGGAAGGGCCCTCGCGGATCCCGGCCGGCCTAGGGCGTGATGACCCGCGGCGCCTTCACGTGCCGGTCGAGCCATCCCACCATCTCCGCGAGGGTGTGGCCCACCGATTCACGCGCGGCGTAGCCGTGCGACTCCCCCGGGAGCATCACCAGCCGGGCGGTGCCGCCGTGTCCCTTCACGGCGGCATACATCCGCTCCGACTGGATCGGGAAGGTCCCGGAGTTGTTGTCGTCCATGCCGTGGATGAAGAGGATCGGATCGGTGATCTGGTTGGCGTACGTGAACGGTGACATGCGCCGGTACACCGGCTCGGCCTCCCAGTAGGTCCGCCGCTCGGCCTGGAAGCCGAACGGCGTGAGGGTGCGGTTGTACGCCCCGCTGCGGGCGATGCCGGCGCGGAACAGCCGCGTGTGGGCCAGCAGGTTGGCCGTGGTGAAGGCGCCGTAGCTGTGCCCGCCCACTGCGATCCGGTCGCGGTCGGCGACCCCCATCGCCACCAGGGTGTCGATCGCGGCGCGCGCCGACGACTCGAGCTGTTCCACGTACGTGTCGTTGGCGCTCTCGCCCTCGCCGATGATCGGGAACGACGGATTGTCGAGGATGCCGTAGCCCTGCGCCAGCAGGAACAGGTGCGAGGCACCGCCCGGCCGGGTGAACCGGTGCGGCGAGCCGCGGACCTGCGAGGCTGCATCGGCCGACTGGAACTCCGACGGGTAGACCCAGAACAGGAACGGCAGCGGGCCGTCGCGGCCCCGATCGTACCCCTTGGGGAGATACATCGTCGCCGACAGGGTGACCCCGTCGGCCCGCGCGTAGGTCAGGAACTGCGAGGTGACCCCGGCGAATTCCGGTGCCGGATCCTCGAGCCGCGTGAGCTGGACCGGGGCGCGGCGACGGATCACGTCGCGCTGCCAGTAGTTGGGCGGCTCGTCGCGCGACTCGCGCCGGGTGATGTAGACACCGAGGTCGGGATCGAGCGCGGCGACCACCGTCTCGTAGTACGGCGCCGCCGATTGCCAGAGCCGCACGGTCGCGAGGGTGCGCAGGTCGAGCCAGTCGATGAATGGCCGGTCGCCCTCCGGCCCGGCGCCCGCGCCGGTGAGCCAGATCGAGCGACCGTCGCGCGCGAAGTGGAGCGTGGTGCGTCCGGTGCTGTCGGTGCGCATCAGCGGCGAGCCGGGATCGCCGTAGCGGTCGTCGCTCTTGCGATCCCAGAGCAGTCGCGGCGAGGCGGCCATGTCGGACGGATTGACGATCCACGTCCGGCTCTCGCGCGTCGGCGCCCAGCTCTCGCTCACCAGCGCGAAGTCGGCGCGGCCCCACCAGATGCCGCCGGCACGACCGGCGAGCTCCAGCCAGGTGCTTGGCTCACCGGTGAACGGCGCGTCGAGCACCACGATCCGGTCGCGCCGCTCGGCGCTGACCGACGGGTCGCCGTTGTCGAGCGCCTCGGTCCACAGCAGGGTGGCGGGCGCGTCGGCGCGCCAGCGCCAGCTGCGCGGCCCCGGCGTCACCGCACCGCGCGCGAGTGACTGCACCTCCACCTGCGGCACGTTGCGCAGCAGCCGCACTTCCCTGCCTTCGCGATCCCACACCGCCGTCCGGGACGGAAAGCGCCCCCACGTCACCTGGTAGGAGAACGGGCGCTGCAGCGTCTCGGCGATGAAGTAGCGACCGTCGGGCGACGGCGACAGCGACGTGGCGAGGCCCGGTCCCCCGAGGTCGGCGCTGCTGCCGTCGACACCGATCACCACCCACTGGCGCGTGAAGTAGTGCTCGAAGAGCGCCTCATCGTGCGGCGAGGTCAGCAGGTCCTGATAGGTGCGTTCGGGCGCGGCCCGCCCGCGCGTCTCCTGGCTCACCGGACCATCGGGCGCTCCCGGTGCCTCGGGCGCCGCGCCGCGACCCTCCGGAATCCGCGCGCAGAGCAGCTCGCGGCCCCCGTCGAGCCATCGGCAGGGTGATCCGGTGGTCGCGTTGAGCACCGGGCCGAGCAGCTGCCGCACCTCGCCGGCGGTGTCGGCGAGGTGGAGCGTGATCCCGGCGTCGGTGGTCTGCGTGAAGAAGAAGCTGCGGCCGTCGGCCGCCCATGACGGGCCGGAGAGGCGGCCGCCCTCGGGGCCGCGCACCGCGACCTGCCGTCCGTCGGACACCCGCTGCAGCACCAGCGCATCGTACCCGCCGGTCGAGGCCGGGCCGTTGGTGTTCGGGTTGATGCGGCTGCCGGCGAGCTTGAGGTGGGGTTCGGCGACCTCGGCGATGGGTGGGAGGCCGCGGCGCTCCATCAGCACGAACCAGTCGCCACGCGGCGAGAGCGAGATCGCCGGCGTGGGTCGCGCGTCGAGCATCGCCGCGATCACCGGCGGGGGCTCCTGATAGCGATCCTGTGCCGCGGCCAGCGCGGGGGTCAGCGTCACGACGGCAACGGCCACGGCACGGCGCGAACGGAGGCAGATCATGGCAGGGACTCCGGAAGGATGGTGCGCCGCCGCGGGCGAGACGGCGGGGTAGGAAGACGGCCAAATCGAGCATATCCTACGGACTCGCGCAACCGCCACGACGCGCCCCATCGGGCGCTGCAGGAGGAGCACCATGTCCCGTCTCGGCGTCGCCATCACCTGGCTGGGCCACAGCGGGTTCCATCTCGCCCCCGCCGGACCGGCCGAGCCATTCCTGTTCGACCCCTGGCTGGGGCACCCCAAGGTCCCGGCGAATGCCGAGGCGCTCACCGGAAGCGCCCGCACCATCCTGCTCACGCACGGACACTTCGACCACATCGACAGCGTCGCGGCGATCGCCACGGCGAGTGGCGCCACGGTGCTCACCACCGACGAACTCTCGAGCGAACTCGCCGCCGAGGGAGTCGACGGCGACCAGCTCGTGGGCTTCAACATCGGCGGCACGGTGGAGCGGAACGGGTTGCGCGCCACGCTGGTGCAGGCGCACCACTCCTCGTCGCGGCGCGGCGAGGACGGGCGACCCCGCGAGCTGGGCACGCCGTGCGGTTTCGTGGTCGCCCTCCGCGACGGGCCGGTGATCTACAACACCGGCGACACCGGGGTGTTCGGCGACATGGCGCTGGTTGCGGAGCTCTACCAACCGGAGATCCTCTTCCTGCCGATCGGCGACTTCTACACCATGGGGCCGCGGCAGGCAGCCAAGGCGGTGGAGCTGGTGAATCCCACGTGGATCGTGCCGCAGCACTACGACACGTTCCCGATCCTGAGCGGGACCCTCGACGCGTTCCGCGACAGCCTCGAACCGCGGTTCCGCGATCGCGTCCTCGCGATGGCGCCCGGCGAAACGGTGGAATGAATGGCCTCGATCGAGATACTCGGCGTTCCGATGGACCTTGGTGCGTCGCGCCGCGGGGTGGAGATGGGGCCGTCGGCGGTGCGCCTGGCGCGGCTGGCCGACCGGCTGGGGGGACTGGGACACCAGGTGGTCGACCGCGGCGACGTGCCGGTCCCCACGCGCGAGACGCTCGGGATCGGCAAGGGGATCGACTACCTCGAGACGATCAGCACCGTGTGCGCCGACGTGGCGCGGCGCACCCGTGACACCCTCGACCGCGGCGCCGTGCCGCTGGTGCTCGGCGGCGACCACTCCATCGCCGCCGGATCGGTGGCCGGGGTTGCCGCCGCCATGCGCGCGCGCGGCGAGGCACTCGGCCTGATCTGGCTGGACGCCCACGCCGACCTCCACGTCCCCGACAGCTCGGAGACCGGCAACGTGCACGGCATGCCGGTGGCCCACCTGCTGGGGCGCGGCGACCCGCGCATGGGCGCCATCGGTGACGGCGCGCCATCGGTGCGCCCCGAGCATGTCGCGATCATCGGCGCGCGCGACCTCGATGGGGCCGAGCGCGAGCATTCGCGCGAATGGGGCGTGCGGATCTTCACCATGCGCGAGATCGACGAGCGCGGCATGCGTGCGGTGCTGCAGGAAGCGATCGCCCGGGTGAGCGAGGGCACCAGCGGGATCCATGTCTCGCTGGACCTCGACTTCGTGGACCCGCAGGAGGCACCCGGCGTGGGCACCCCGGTGCGCGGCGGGGCGACCTACCGCGAGGCACACCTCGCGATGGAGACGCTGCACGACACCGGCCGGGTGGTGGCGATGGACCTGGTCGAGGTGAACCCGGTGCTCGACCGGTTCAACCACACCGCCGAGCTGGCGGTGGGGCTGGTGGCCAGCGGGTTCGGGAAGCGGATCCTGTAGCGTGAAGGGTGAAGGGTGAAGGGGGCGATTCCGGTCAGGGGTTGCCCTCCCCTTCACCCATCACCCTTCACCCTTTACCCAGCATCCTTTACCGGCGACCGTTTCATCCTGCAACCTCGCGAAAGCTGGACGGGATCCGATGCTTGCGGTACGTTGCCACGTCCTTTTTTCGCCCTTCACCGACGAGTGACCGTGCACCGCTGGAAGTCGACTGCCGGAAGGATCCTCTGTGCCGCCGCCCTGGCGGCCGGTGCGGCGTCCCCGGTGGCGGCCCAGAGCGCGTTCTCCCGTGGCGAGAAGCCGTTCGCCGCGATCTCGCGGATGTTCATGGGGTCGGAGAGCCGCGACTCGCTGGTGTCGCTGGCCACCTCCCAGGTCGGTGCACGCTACAAGTGGGGCGCCGCGGTGCCCGGCAAGGCGTTCGACTGCAGCGGGCTGGTCCAGTGGGTGATGGCCAACTTCGACATCGCGCTGCCGCGCACCTCGCGGGAGCAGGCCAAGGCGGGGCTCGAGGTCCCCAAGGATCCCGCGGCGCTGCTGCCGGGTGACCTGCTCTACTTCGGCAAGACGTCGCGGATCGACCACATCGGGATCTACATCGGCGAGGGGAAGTACGTCCATGCTGCCAACCGGCGGAAGGGCGTCATCGTCTCCGACCTCCCCACCGGGCGCAGCGCGCGGACCTGGTGGAAGGGGGTCCGCCGGGTGATCGCCAATGAGGAAGAGATTGCCACGGTGCCGATGACCATCATGTCGCCCGGGGAGCCGCGCACGGGGCTCTGACGGCAGCGAGAAGCGAACAGCGAGAAGCGAGTGCGCGGCGAACCCTGCCCGCACTCGCTTCTCGCTGTTCGCTTCTCGCTAGCTCTTCTCCCCCACCACCCACGTCAGCAGCGCCCCGACCCCCAGCGTCACCACGCCGCCCACCGCCTGCATGGGCAGGTCGCGGATCACCACGATCACCGTCCAGAGCGAGAAGGCCGTGAAGAAGAGCGGCGTCCACGGGTAGCCCCAGGTGCGCCACGGCCGCGGCCGATCGGGTTCGCGCACCCGCAGCACGATCACGCCCACCACGGCCAGCAGCGCGAACAGGGTCAGCGTGAACCCCGCGTAGGTGAGCACGCCCTCGAACGAGTCGGTGAGCACGAACGCCAGAGCCAGCGCACCCTGCAGCAGCACGGCGCGGCTCGGCGACCCGATCGCGGTGCGCTCGGCGAGCGGGCGGAGGGGCGGGATGTCCTCCGCCATCACGTCGATCACCATCAACGCGACGAGCGACGTGTCGGCGCTCGCAGGTACCGACTGCGCGGCGACCAGCGGCACGTTGACGTTCCAACCGCGAGAAGCGTCGAAGACGATCACCATACCGATCGTCGACGATGTTTTGGTTGAGCCGGAGGAGTCATTCTTCGTTAATCTGTCCGCCGCAGATCCCGATCTGCGTGTCTTTACCTTCACAAATGCCTGCGGCAAAGGTCATCGAATGGGCGTCG
>ERZ869936.1649-NODE-1649-length-15312-cov-19.496035_pt1 | contig 15312 bp, 15 predicted proteins | sample MGYA00520876_ERZ869936 | MGnify/ENA primary metagenome ERZ869936 (study PRJEB32218, sample SAMN09650985) | biofilter metagenome | isolation source: enrty point of leading RO module | place: Saudi Arabia: Thuwal, RO plant located on Red Sea | collected 2016-02-17...
GCGTGCAGCAAGCTCCACGTCTTGGACTTCCGACTCGGCGGAGCGAGTCGGCTACTCTATTCCGGCGGCGTCTCGTTCTCCGGTGTGACCAGTTTCGTCGCCGTGGTTTCCGGCGGCTTGAGGTGCTTGTCGAACCAGCCGTAGATCAGTTCCCGCGTCTCGTGCGGCACCGAATGCCCCTGACCGTGGACGTAGAACGCGAAGTTCTGTGGAATCTCTTCGAGTTCATAGGCGTCCATTACCTTCATCAGCATCAGCAGTCGCTGGCGCTGGGTGAGCGGGTCGCCGTCGTTGAGCCCGGAGACGTCCAGATACGCGCGCGGCGCCACGAGCGCCATGATTTCGTGGAAGTCGATCGGCGGCAGTTCACCTTCCAGCAATCCGGGACGGATATGTTTGAAGTAGATGTACCAGTGGTCGCGGGCCCAGGCTTCGACCGTGTCGTTGTGCCGGAAAAAGGTCGCGCTGCAGTTCCCGGCCGCCGCCTTGACCCGCTCGTCATAGGCCGCCAGAAAGAGCGTTCCGTGCCCGCCCAGGGAGTGGCCCATCGCGCCGATCTGAGCGGCGTCCACTTCGTCGAGACTCTCCAGCACGTCGATCGCGATGGAATGCTCGAAGGTAAACTTGCCGACGGACGTCCACTCCGGATGCTTTTCGTAAAACCGCGCGGTTTCGTACGGTCCTTCGGGTGGAATCCGGTGGCCGGAAACGAAGTGCTCCGGCGCAATGACGACATAGCCCCGCCGGCAGAGGTGGTCGAGATACGCCTTGTCCGGGTTGTCGACGAGTCCCGCGGCCTGCCGCTTCCCTTCGGGAAATGTCCCGTGCAACGCGACAACGGCCGGCGCGGGCGCCTCCAGATCGACCGGAATTCCGAGGTAGGCGTGCGCCCGCTCGCCTTGTTCCACGTTGTAACTGATCAGCCGCCGCTCGTAGACGCCGTCAACGATCACCGCTTCGTGGACTTCGAGATCAAGCGGCGGGCGTTCCGGCTTGTGCTCATCGCGAATCAGATCGAGATACCGCTGCCTGAGCACCTCCTTATGTTTCAGCCAGTCTGCTTTCGTTTCGATTCCCGCCAGCAGGTCGTCCCAGGACGATTCAATCACCGGCGGCCCGGACCGAAGGCGCTGAGGTGCATTCGGCTCTGCGCCCTGCGCGACTGAAGCCTGCGCAGCGATTGAAATTGCCAAACATACGTGGAATGAACTCCGTCGCGACATCGATCGATCCATGCGATGCTGCCCCCTGTTATTGCCCGATTGACTGTCTCGATTTGAGATCAGAGTCGAGCCTTTTTCCGTTGTGTCCTTGGTGTCGTCGTGGTTCATTCCGACCCGAGCACCGCGACGACGTCTGCTTCCGGGACACCGTCGACCAGTTCCACATGCCCGATCTTCGTCGGCAGGATGAACCGCATTCGCCCGGCGACCGCTTTCTTGTCGAGGCGCATCCGCCCCAGAACCTCTTCTGCCGAGAATCGCCCCTCTGCGGATAGCCTGGTCGGCAATTGCAGCGCCTCGAGCAACGCGACTTGTCGCGCAGTGACTTCGGCATCAACCCGGCCGAGTCGCTCCGCCAGCCGGCTGGCGCAGATCATCCCGATCGCGACCGCCTCGCCGTGCATCAACTCGCTGTAGTCGCTGAGCGCCTCGAAGGCGTGTCCGAAGGTGTGGCCGTAGTTGAGCACGGCACGTAATCCGGTCGTCTCGTACTCGTCCCGTTCGACCACGTACGCCTTCAACCGGCAGCTCTCGGCGATCGCGTGCCGCAACGCGGCCGAATCGCGCTCGTTCAGCGCATCAACTTGCTGTTCCAGATACTCAAAGAACCCGGCGTCCAGGATCACTCCGTACTTCACAACTTCCGCCAGCCCCGAGCGGTAGTCCCGATCGGGCAGTGTGTTGAGCAATTCGGTGTCGATCACGACGCCCAGCGGCTGGTGAAACGCGCCGATCAGGTTCTTCGCCTGGGGATGGTTGACGCCGACCTTTCCGCCAACCGAACTGTCGACATCGGCCAGCAGCGAAGTGGGAACCTGCACGAATCGCAGCCCGCGGTTGTACGTCGCCGCCGCGAAACCGGCCGCGTCCCCCACGACGCCGCCGCCGACGGCCAACACAACCGTTTTGCGATCGGCCTGAATCGCAACCAGCCGGTCATAGATGCCGGAGATGACTGCGAGGCGTTTCGATTGCTCTCCCGGTTCGAGCACGATCTGCTCGACGCGCCAGTTCGCAGCGCGTAAACGATCGGCGACCGCGTCGGCATGCGGGAGAACGTTGCGGTCGGTCACGACGACTGCCGTCGCGGACGATCCCCGAGCCGCATCCCGCTCGAGCCAGCCGGCAAGAGTCGAACCGATCCGGTTCAACTCACCGGCCCCGATGACGATCTCGTAGCTGCGATCGCCGAGCGACACGGGAACGGTCGTGCGTGTCGGCTCGGCGATCAATGTGGGGACTCTCAATTGCGAACAACGGACGAAGCCGCGCCGGGCTGCGCTCCGGAGCGGCCCAACTCCAAAAGTCGAAGAAGCGAACAACAGGACAGGTCGACCGGATGGAAATCGGTCGTTACTCGAGTTCCTTAATGAAGATGTTCTTGAAATACAGCGTGTTCCCGTGGTGCTGCAGTTCAATCTGTCCGGTCTCGTAGATCGGCTTGTCGCGCTCCCAGTAATTCTCCAGCGTCACGTTGTCCACGACAAGCTGGTCGTTGAGGTAGACGGTCACTTTCTCTCCCACCATGCGGATGAAGAATGTGTTCCATTCCCCGACTTCGTTGTCGGCCGTCACGAGCGGCTCTGAGGGATTCTCCTGATTGTTGTAGAGGCCTCCCGACCCGACGTTCCTGAGCTTGGGATCCCAGATCTGCACCTGCGGGGTGCCGCGGAGATAGATGCCGCTGTCTCCCTCGTCGAGAATCTTCCAGTCGACGTACAGTTCAAAGTCGCCGTAATCCTTCACGGTGCAGAGGCTGTTCCCTTTTCCGTCGTAGATCAGGACTCCGTCCTCAACGCTCCAATGCTCGCGCATCTGTTCGTCGGCCGCCTTCTGCGCTTCGGCGAGTTCTTCTTCAGTCATCTCGGCCCGCTTGGGAGGACTCGCCACGAGTCCCTTCCAGCCGGTGAGGTCTTTGCCGTTAAAAAGAGCCGTGAATCCTTCGGGCGGTTCGTTGTCGGGGCGGTCGGCTGCTTCTGCGGCGGCGACCGCGCTCAGCAGCCCCATCCAAGCCGTTGCAACTGTAATCATCAGGTGGCGTTTCGAGATGCCTTGCACGGATCGTCTCCTCGTCGAGTCGGTTTTGATGGTCAATCGGTGTTGCCCGCCCATTATTGTGCAGATTGTCAGAAGGGGCCACAACGCAGCAGTCGTTTCATCGGGATCCTCGTTCCGCCCCGTTGGACACTGATTGTGGGGGGCAGAATACGCTGATATGCTGGTTGCAACGAGATTACAAGAGACCGGGGGCGAACTGTCTGATGTCGTTTTGTTCAATCACACGTTGCACGGCGCCTGCGGCCCTGCTTCTCATTTCCTGCAGATTCGTCCTCGCGGAGGACGCCTATCGCGGGATGGTGCTGGAGGACGAACCGGTCGGCTACTGGAGATTCGACCGGCAGGATCCCGAAGGCAGCGCGGTCAATTCCGCCGGCGACAGATTCCACGGAACGGTGCACGGTCGCATCGAGACCGGCCGTCCCGGGCCGAGGTCCTCGGAATACCCGGACTTTTCGGACGAGAACACCGCCGCCGGGTTTCCGGACGGCCCCAACTACGTCGTTGTCGCCGATCCGGGCGACGAGAGTCCTCTCGACTTCGACAACGGCGACGCGCTGACGATGGAAGCCTGGGTGCGGTGGGACAGCCTGCGGAACGGGTCGTTTCCCTACATCATCGGCAAAGGCCGCACCCACAATCCGGGCACGAGTGTCCACAACCAGAACTACTCGCTGCGGCTGTCGACCCGCGGCGGCGGCCCGTTCATCAGCTTCTTTTTCTGCGATGCGGAGACCCCCACCACAAGCAGCGCGATCGGCGACGAAGGACACCGCTGGACGTCAAAGGCGGCCGTTCCCGACGACGGCGCCTGGCATCACATCGCCCTCACCTACCTCTTCGGCGATCCTGACAGCCTGCGGGGCTACATCGACGGGGAGCCGGTCGACGGTGTCTGGGATCTCGGCGGAAAGACCACAAAGCGGCCGTTTGTGGACAACGATGAACTGTGGATCGGTTCGTCCGTCTCCGGTCAGGCGACGTTCGGCGGCGACCTCGATGAAGTCGCGATCTACCGCACGGCGCTTTCCCCCGAAAGGATCAAACAGCACGCCCGGATCGACATCACCGAGTCTGAGTTCGCGCTCGGAAAAGTCCGACCGGAGGAAGTTCCCGACGACTGCGTGCGGGTCGAGCTGCTGGAGCATGTTCCCGTCGAGCGGAGTTGGAAATTCCGGATGCGGCAACCGGAACACCTCTTCGATTGCGATCTGTTCGCCCTCTCCGAACTTCCCCGCAAGTACGACCGCCGCGGGCTCATAATCGATCGGCCCGTTCCGTGGCTGCTGCATCTGACAACGCGGAAGCCGTTCGACGCGGGCGAGTACGAGTTCGTCGTCCGCTCGCTCGACGCGGCGCGGCTGTACATCGACGGCGAACTTGTTCTCGAAACGCCGTTTATGGACCTGGGTTCCGACGGACACCACGCGCCGCACGAAATCGCAGAAGTTCCCGACGGCGTCCTGTCGATTCCGGCGGCGCACCATGAGACCCGCAAGACGGTCACACTTACGGAGGGACCGCACGTGGTGTCACTCTATCGATTGATCGGTACGAAGAAATCAGGCGCTCGCGTGGGCGAACTGGTGGTCGGGTACGGCCGTGTGGGCGAGCCGCTCTCGTTCTTCGGCCCGCAGCGCGATCCGGCATTCACCGACGAGTCCTGGCTGCGGCTGCTCGATGAAGAGCACGAACGGCTCCGAGAGATCAATCAGGTCCGGCGTCTTGCCCAGGATGAGCAGGAGCGGGAGTATTGGAGTTTCCGCCACGAACTCGCCCGCAAACTGGCGCCGCCGGCTGTCGCAGTTCCCGGCGGCGCGAATGGCGCAAACGCCGTCGATGCATTCATCAACGATCGGCTCGCCGCAGAAAACGTCGAGCCCACGCCGCTGGTGGACGATTTCTCATTCCTGCGGCGGCTCGCGCTCGACACGATCGGCGTGATTCCCACGCAGGACCAGATCGACCAGTTCCTCGCCGACCCCGCTGAAACCAGACGAGAACAGGCGATTGAGAGGTTCCTCCAGCATCCCGGTTGGGCCGATCACTGGACTGCCTACTGGCAGGACGTACTGGCCGAGAATCCCGGTCTGACGAAGCCCAAGCTCAATAACACCGGCCCGTTCCGCTGGTTCATCTACGAATCGTTCCTCGACAACAAGCCGTTCGACCGGTTCGTGAGTGAACTGATCTCGATGGAAGGCAGCGCCTACGCGGGCGGGCCGGCCGGATTCGGGATGGCGAGCGAGAACGATGTCCCCATGGCCGCCAAGGCCCACATCGTCGGCACGGCCTTCCTCGCCGTCGAAATGAAATGCGCCCGCTGCCACGACGCTCCCTATCACGACGTCACACAGGGCGACCTGTTCAGTCTCGCGGCGCTGCTCAAGCGCGGTCCGCAACAGGTGCCCGGCTCCAGCAGCGTTCCTGACGATGTGTTGGCGAATGCGGCAGTCAACGTGTCACTGAAACCGGGCAGCAGCGTGGAGCCGGATTGGCCGTTCGTCGACCTCATTCGGAATGAGTCTCAGGAAATTCCGGACGGCGTCCTTCGCAATCCGACCGACACCCGCGAGCGGCTCGCCGCAACGCTCACGCTGCCCACCAACGAACGATTCGCCCGCGTGATCGTCAACCGGCTCTGGCAACGGTACCTGGGCCGAGGGCTCATCGAACCGGTCGACGACTGGGAAGACGCTGATTGCTCTCATCCCGAACTGCTCGACTTCCTCGCGCGGGAACTGGTCACTCACAACTACGATCTCAAGCACGTCGCCTCGCTGATCTTCAATTCCGGTGTCTACCAGCGGACGACCGTCTCGGGCGCTGACCGGGAATCAGAACAGGCCGCGCTCTTCGCCGGTCCGGTGCGGCGCAGGTTGTCTGCGGAACAGATCGTCGATTCCCTCTATCGGGTGGCCGGCAAACCGCTCGAAAGTGAAGAACTCACTATGGACGGCGACGGCCGCAGGCCCGACAGCACGTTCCTCGATCTCGGCACGCCGCGCCGCGCGTGGGAATTCGCGGCCGTCAGCAACGAGCGGGACCGGCCCAGCATGTCGCTCTTCGCCGCCCAGAGCGTGGTTGACCTGATGATGGCCTACGGCTGGCGACAGCAGCGGCAGGATCCGTTGACGATCCGTGAGGAAGCCGTCACACCGCTGCAGCCGATGGTGCTCGCCAACGGCACGGCCGCGGCGCGCGGCGTCGACATGACCGACCACAGCGGTCTCACCGATCTCGCGCTGGAAGGCCAGGAGTTGGAGAACTTCGTCGAGCGACTGTTCCAGCGCGTCCTCACCCGACCGCCCACGACCGACGAACGAGAAGCGTTTGTCGAACTTCTCGCGGACGGTTACGAAGACCGCATCGTCGCGGGCCCGGACGCCGTGCCGCCGCGACGCATCCACCGCTCCCCCCGGACCTGGACCAACCACCTGCACCCCGAGGCGACCGAGATCGCCCTCGCGCGACAGGCCGAACTCGAAGCGGGCGACCCTCCCAGCGCCCGTCTCGACGCCGACTGGCGCCAGCGCGCCGAAGACGCCGCCTGGGTCCTGCTGAATTTGCCGGAGTTTGTGTTTGTGCCGTAGAATGGGAACGTGAGTCGAAACCATCGGAGAGACGACGATGATCGCTGTTCCAGACGAACTGCAGGACGCCTTGAAGAAGTCAGGCGTCGAGCCGCTCCGTCTCCGCGACCCGTCCACGCAGGAGGAATTCGTGGTGGTTCGCGCGGAAGACTGGGAGCGACTTCGCGGCGTATTCGATGGTGACCGGACGTTGACCCGCGATGAGCAATTTGGGCTGCTCCATCAAGCGGGTCTGCGCGCCGGTTGGGATGACCCGGAAATGGATGTCTACAATGACCTTGTCGATTGACCCTGGAACGTGATGACTGTGCGGCGTGGAGAAATCGTCCTTGTGGATTTTCCCTTCAGCGATCAAACCGGCCGCAAAGTCCGACCGGCGCTGGTCGTCCAGAATGACCAGTGGAACAGAGTCATCGACGATACAATCCTGGCCTTGATTACCGGCAGCCGCCGTCGCCGCATCGGAGCTGCCACTCAATTCGTCAGCGAACTCGCAACTCCCGAGGGACAACAAAGCGGCCTGCGACTCGACTCGATCGTCCAATGTGAGAACCTCGTAACGTATGACCAGAACATGATCCTGAAACGGCTCGGATCGCTGCCGCAACAGGCGATGACGCAGATCGACGAGTGTTTGAATTCCGCCTTGGGGATTGCCTGATTGTCTGGACCGCCGCCATGGCCGTTGAAGAAATCACGATCCGAGTTGACCCGGAAGTCGCGCAAGCCTACCGGGCGGCATCTGAGGAAGACCGACGTAAACTTGAACTGTTGATCAGCTTGCGACTCAAGGATGCGACCCGCTCCCGGCAGTCGCTGGAAGCGTTGATGAACGAGATCAGTCGTAACGCGCAGGAGCGCGGATTGACTCCCGAGATTCTGGAAGACATCCTCGGAGATCAATGACGTGCGCTGTGTGGTTGACACCAACGTCATCATCGGTGCACTGCTGTTCGCGGAATCCGTACCGGGGCGGGCGTTCAAAAGAGCATTGGGGGAAGGAGAGATTATTGCCTCTATTGAATTCGTGGAGGAACTACAGAGGGTTCTGAATCGCCAGAAGTTTGACCGCTACATCACGCTGGAAGAACGAGAGGATTTTCTCGAGACGTTCGTTCAGCGAGTCATACTGGTCGCGGTGGCCGAATCACTCGATGTTTGTCGTGACCCCAAGGATAACATGGTGCTCGAACTGGCAGTCGCCGGGAATGCAGACACGATCCTCACCGGTGACGAAGATCTGTTGGCACTGCATCCGTTTCGCGGCATTGCGATTGCGCGACCGATCGATTTCGTCGGCGATTTCCAGTCCTGAGCCCCAGCGTTGCAAACGATGAGGCCGATATGCTCGTGCCGACCAAGTCTCACGAAATCCAGCGCAGCATGCAGGCGGAATTGCGCGGCGACTCAGCCGCAGCGGCGCGCCATCTGATGGCGGCGGCTCACTTGGAACTCGTGCTGGCCGACGACTATGCCGAAGCCGGGGACGCCGCGATGTCGGCCCGCGCCTTGATCAGTGCCGGCTCCTGCTTCTGGCGCGGCGGCGATCCACGTCGAGGACGAGAGATTCTGGAAATTACGGCGGAAGTCCGCCAAATCGCGAAAACATACATTGAGCGCCTACTCATGCCGCAAGACGCAGGGGGTGACGCACTCCATCTGGCGTTGGCGTCGTATTACGGTGTCGACGTGCTGTTGACCTGGAATTGCAGACATCTGGCGAATCCCAACAAATTCGGCCACATTGAAAGTCTGAATACGGAACTGGGGCTTTCAGTCCCACTTCTCACGACGCCGTTGAACTATCTGAGCGAGGGTGACGCAGATGCCTGACAACGAATTAACCGCCGTTCGGACCGTTCGGCGTGAGATTTCCGCCGAATGCGGAGGCGACGTCGATCGCGTACTCGACTATTACGAGGAAGTGCAGCAGCTCATCAAGCAGTCGGGTCGCTATCAATTCGTCAAGAAACCGTTTCGAATCGTGGCGTCGACCGGCAAAGAGCGCCACGTGACCAATCCGTGAGTCTGTGTTGAGGCCGTTGTGTCATTGCGCTCTACAGGCCGTTTCGCTAACTGAGCTTCTATACGAATGAAGATCCCGCAAGCAGGTTTGACCCGTCGAGACTGCATCAAGACCCTGGGAGCCGCTGGAGCGGCTTCGCTGGCGATGGGACGAACTGCCGCGTGCATCGCCGCCGAAGAGCCCGCGGATGCACCGGCGCTCGGATCGGCCGAGCACTGCATCTTCATCTGGCTCGGCGGAGGCGCCTGCCAGATTGATACGTTCGATCCGAAACGCGTCACCAGCGACGGGCTCAAGGACCCCGGCTCGGCATATCCCGCAATCGATACCGCCATTCCCGGCGTGCAGGTCTGCGAGCATCTGTCTCAAACGGCTCCGCTCATGGATCGCTGCGTTCCGGTTCGCACGGTCCATCACGACGTCATCGACGAGCATGCCGCGGCCGCGTATCGCATGCATACCGGCCGGCCGACGAGCGGGACGATCGTTTATCCGTCGATCGGCTCGACGGTTTCGCACCTGAAGGAACCGGCGGGCGAACTCGTGCCCCGTTACGTCCTGATGGGCAACCCCAGCCCTTCCCGCGAACCCGGTTTCCTGGGAGCGGCCAACGGGTACGTTTACCTCACCGAAACCAGGCAGGGCCCGAAGGGCCTCGTCCGCCCGGAGCGCGTTTCCGACGCCCGCGTTAATCGGCGTCTCGATCTGCTCAAGCGGCTCCGCGATGACTTCGCTGCCAGACACACGAATGAGCAGGTCATTCAGAACTACATCGCCGCCAGTGAACAGGGCTTTCGGCTGGCCGGGCCGGAATTCCTCAGCGTCTTTGAACTGGGCGCCGAACCGGACGAGTTGCGGAACAGCTACGGCGACGAGTTCGGCCAACGCTGCCTGCTGGCCCGGCGACTCATCGAACGCGGAACGCGATTCGTCGAAGTGTCGTTCAATCTCAACTTTGTGAACGGAACAGGTTGGGACACGCACAACGAAGGTCAGCAGAACCAGCATCTGCTTATTCAGCGTCTCGACGCGGCATTCGCGACGTTGCTCACCGACCTCGAGGCGAAGCGACTGTTGGACAAGACGCTGCTGGTGATCTCAACGGAATTCGGACGGCCCGCTCAATTCGACGGCCGCGGCGGCAGGGGCCACCACGCGAAGTCGTTCTCGGTCCTGCTGGCGGGCGGCGGACTCAAGACCGGTCAGGCCGTCGGCGCGACCGACGAACTCGGCATGCAGATCGTCGACCGTCCCGTCAGCGTGCCCGATCTGTTCGCCACCATTTACGCCGCGCTCGGAATCAACCCGCACGAAGTCCTCTACGCGGGCGACCGCCCCGTCCCGGTCACCGATATGGGCACCCCGGTCGCCGATCTCTTCAGTTGACGCTCCGTCCCTCTGTGCGGCCTCCGTGCCCCCTGAGTGACTCTGTGTTGAACCGTCGCACATGCCCCACCTCCAGCACGCCACACCTGCCGAACTCAACCTCGACTCCACCCGCCTCCAACTCGCCTACGACCGACTGACCGAATGGACCGCCGGGGACGATCCTCCAGTCCCCGGCGGCGCAATCGTCGTCGGCAGGCGCGGCAGAATCGTGGAGACGAAGTTCTTCGGCAAGCAGGGCCCGGAACGCGACGCCGAAGCGATTCGCCGCGACGGCATGTTTCTCATGGCGTCCATCTCGAAACCGGTCACCTATATGGCGGCGCTGATGCTGATGGAGCGCGGTCTGCTGAATCTTTCCGATCCCGTCGCCCGCTACATCCCGGACTTCGCCGCACACCACAAAGACGAAACGCTCGTGCTCCACCTCTTCACGCATACCTCCGGCATGCCGGACATGCTCGAAGACAACGAGGAACTGCGCCGCGCGCACGCTCCCCTGTCCCGATTCATCGAAGGCGCGATCAACGCGGTCCCCCTCTTCTGGCCCGGCACGCAGCTCAGTTACCAGAGCATGGGCACGCTCATCGTCGCCCAACTCGTCCAGCAGATCTCCGGCCTGACGATCCACGAGTTCCTCCGCCGCGAAATCTTCGATCCTCTCGAAATGCATTCGACGGGGCTCGGCTCCCGCGGATTTGATCGCGCCCGGCTCGTTCGCGTGCAGATCCCCGAATATCAGATCGGCAGCGATTTCGGCTGGAACAGCACGTACTGGCAGGAACTCGGCGCGCCGTGGGGCGGACTCTTCAGCGCTCCGGACGACTTCGCCAGGCTTTGCCAGTTGTGGCTCAACGGCGGCGAATTGGGCGGCGTCAGGCTGCTCTCTCCCGAAACAGTCCGAATCGCATCGACCAATCGCTTAAACGACCAACCCGACCTGCCCGAGCCGGTCCGCCGCGCCCAGCCGTGGGGACTCGGCTGGAGGCTCAATCACCGCGGCACGACCGGAAGCTGGGGAGACGCGCTCGGCGAACGGGTCTTCGGCCACACCGGCGCGACCGGTACAATGTGCTGGATCGACCCGGACCGCGACGGCTTCTGCCTGCTGCTGACCTCCGCGATTCGCGCCCGGGCTCCGTGGCGGCTCGTCCAACTCTCCAACATCATCGCTTCGGCATTCGTATGACAGGTGAGCATCGCTCTCCTCCGCTCCCATTCGATCCGGCCGGCGACAACCTTTCCCATCGAACAGACTGACCGGCATTCATGTCCGGAGCGATTCCGCCACCGTCCGCTGCCCCCTCCCCCGTGATTCCCGTGCGTGGCCAGGTTGTCGCATTCCTGACGGTGCTCATCCTCTGTCTTTCGAACGAAGCGCTGCGCTGGTTCGATCCCGCACTGCGCAATCTCGCTCTGACCCGCTGGCTTTGCGGCGAAAACGCCGATTGGCTTCCGTTCCTGCCCTGGCTCATCGCAGCGCCTCTCTTCTGGATGATCCGATCGAGGCGCAGGCCCGCTGTCCAGGATGCGGAGGAGTCAGGGGCAAGTCCCGAACGATCATCGCCGCCCCCCGTGTTGCACGCCGCGCTGGCAGCGCTCGTCGCCGCCGTTTCCTTCGGCATGAGCCTGTGGGTTTCCGATCGTTTCGGGGACGTCCCCCCGGCCTACCACGATGAATTCAGCTACCTGTTCCAGGCCAGGACGTTTCTGGCCGGCCGTTTCTGGTTTCCCAGTTTCGAGCCGATGCCCGAACTGTTCGATCAGATGCACGTCTTGAATGAGGGCCGCTTTGCCAGCCGGTACTTTCCGGGAACCGGCCTCTGGCTGGCGCCGTTCGTCGCCTTCGGCCACCCCTGGCTCGGACACTGGATCGCCGGCGCACTGGCGGCCGCATTCGTCTACGGCATCGGCCGCGAAGTCGGCGGAACTGTCACCGGGCTGATCGCGGGACTCGCTGCGGCGCTCTCTCCGGGCCTCGCCCTGTTCAGCAATCTGCTGCTGGCTCACCACCCGACGCTCGCCGGCCTCACTTTGTTCATCTGGATGTTCCTGCGATGCCTCCGAACAGGCGGCAAGTGGGCGGCGCTGCTTGCGTCCCTGGGGCTCGCATTCGCCATGCTGTGCCGCCCCATGACGGCGTTCGGCGTCAGCCTCCCCTTTGGAGCGTACTTCGCATGGTGGCTGCTCACCGGTCGCGGCGGCTTCGACCCCGCCCGCCCGGAACACGACACGCCAGCTCACGCTCACTCCCCATGGCGCAGCCGCCTGGCGCTCGCTCTCGCCATGGGAGGTCCGATTTTTCTCGGACTGGGCGCCATCGCGGTGCAAAACCGCGCCATCACCGGCGACGCATTGACGACGCCCTATCAGGTTTACACCGACGTCTACACTCCCCGGCACGTCTATGGATTCAACAACGTTGAACGCGGCGAGGAGCGGCTCGGTCCCAAGGTGCTCGACAACTACGACCGCTGGGCGGAAAACCTCACGCCGCGTCTCGCCCTCGAAAACGTGCGCACCAGGCTGACCGCCAGTCTCCGCTGGACGCTGGGAATCGTCCCGCTGGCCTTCGCAGCGATCGCTCTCGGATTCAGCCGCGGCGTCGTCAGTGTGCCGATACGCCTCGTCGGTTGGGCTGTGGTCTCGATTCATGCCGTCCACATTCCCTACTGGTTCGAGGGAATCATGGGCTGGCACTACGTGTTCGAGTCGGCCCCGTTGTGGCTTGTCATCTTTGCCGAAGCCTCACGCCGATTGCGGATCACCTGGCGCGCAACCGGCCGCCGCGCGATGACGTGCTGGTGGGCCGGTCTCATCGTCACAGCCTGCGCCGTCAACCTCGTGACGGTCCCGAGTCTCTGGCCGGGCCGCCTGTCGGCGGGAATCGACGAAGTCGCCTTTTCCCGCAATCGCTACGCGCGGTTCGATGCGTCTCTGGAGGCGATCCGCCAGGGAAAACCGGTCATCGTTTTCGTCGAGCACGATCCCGCTGAACGCCACATCGACTACGTCGCCAACGATCCCGCTTTGAAGGGCCCCGTGCTCATCGCGCGGCATCGCCCCGGCCGCACCGATCTGGCCGCAGCCCGCGCCCTGTTCCCCGATCGCGACGCCTACCTGTTTCACGCCGCCACCGGCGAGTGGGAGAAGCTGCCCTGATGGGCGGATTGCGGGCAGCGCAACAAAAAACCCATCCGGCGTCCTGTCGGATGGGAATTCTGATGTCAGATCGAGCGATGCTCAGGCCTTCTTCTCCGTGGCCGGCTCGGGAGCATCTTCGCCGCTCGGCTCGGCCGGAGGCTCGGGAGCTTCCTCAACCGACGGAGACGGGCTGTAGTCGCTGTCGCCGCACGGGGCGCAGGAGCTGCTGCAACGAGGTCCGCAGGTCGTGGCGCACTGCGTTGCACAGGGACGGCAGCAGGTCGCGGCCGGCGCACAGGTCTGGCAGGAAGCCTGGCAGACGCCGCACGACGTATGGCAGGTGCTGCACGAGGTCTGGCGAATTCCGCAGGACGACCGGCAGGGGCTGCAGCTTGACTGAGTGAGGCGGCAAGAACTCTTGCAGTGGCTGACCTGGGTCGTGTGGCAACTCGACCCGCATCCTCCGGCGTAGGTGGCCTGGGCGCCGAGCAGCGTCAACATGGCGGCCATGGCGGAAACAGCTAACAGTCTTTGCAACATATTCGTTCTCCTCGTTGTTCCGTCTCGGATCCGTAGTTGGTGTACACCCGGACGACCGCTCCGAGATCGATGATGCGGTCACCCGACGTCTGTTCACTTCTCAGGCGACTCGGCGCTCTGCGCAAAGCGTGTCGATCACGACGAGTCTGCGGGATACAATACTGGTCTGGTCGTGGAAGTCAAACCAACCGCAGAAATCGAGCCGTTTCAGCGACCGTCGATCGCGAGGCGGGCCGTTGAGTTCGGGCCCGAATCACGCATTCTCCAAAAAAACAGCGCCGCACCTCGTCCGCGGCCTCGAGCAAACGACAGCCCGATGCGCGAATTGATCGACTGGCGGTTCTCCGACACGCGATTGAAGCTCGGAGAATTCCCGCTGCTGATGGGCATTGTGAACGTCACGCCCGACAGCTTTTCAGACGGGGGACGCTGGCTCGATCCGAATGACGCCGTCAGCCAGGCTTTGCAGCTTGTGGAAGATGGAGCCGACATTCTCGACATCGGGGGCGAGTCGACCCGACCCGGGGCCGACCCCGTCAGCCAATCGGACGAACTCCGCCGGGTGATTCCCGTCATTCAGCGGTTGGCGGATCGGACGGACGTGCCCCTCTCCGTCGATACCACCAAAGCCGAAGTCGCCCGCCAGGCCCTGGCCGCCGGTGCGACCATCGTCAACGACATCTCCGGTCTGACGTTCGACCGCGAGATGACCCAAGTCTGCGCGGACTCCGACTGCGGCGTCATCTGCATGCACATTCGGGGCACCCCGCAAACGATGCAGGACGATCCGCAGTACGAAAACGTCGTCGTCGAAGTCCGCGACCATCTGCGAGCGCGGCTCAATCGCCTCGTCGCGGCAGGCATTGAACAGGAGCGGATTGTGCTCGATCCGGGCATCGGCTTCGGCAAGACCGCCGGCCACAACCTCGAATTGCTCTCGTCGATTGGAACGCTTCGCGAACTCGGACGGCCGATCCTGATCGGCCATTCCCGCAAACGATTCCTCAAGAAGCTGCTCGGCCGGGAAATCGATGAACGGCAGAGCGGCACGATCGGCGTGGCGATCGCAGCGGCCGCCCAGCACGCCGACATCCTCCGCATCCACGACGTCCGGAGCGTGAAGGACGCGCTGCTCGCTTGGCATGCGATCGCGCGCCGAATCCGGTAAGCTGCCGAATGGGTGGCCTCTGTCGATGTGCAGAAGTCCGCCACCGGGGTTTCGCTCCCGTTGGTCGTACCAGCCCCGGCCACTCAGCCGGATGTTCAAGCGCTCCACCGTAAGGGGGTAACAACGATGAGCCATCTCTCGCGACGCACGTTTCTGCACTCGAGCACCACCGGA
>ERZ869936.1650-NODE-1650-length-15312-cov-6.319657_pt1 | contig 15312 bp, 12 predicted proteins | sample MGYA00520876_ERZ869936 | MGnify/ENA primary metagenome ERZ869936 (study PRJEB32218, sample SAMN09650985) | biofilter metagenome | isolation source: enrty point of leading RO module | place: Saudi Arabia: Thuwal, RO plant located on Red Sea | collected 2016-02-17 ...
CCGGCAGCGGCGAGCGGGCGTCGGTCGCGAGCGCCGCGACGAGGGCGCCCGGCTGCCAGCCCGGCAGCAGCGATTCCGGGTGGCCGTCTTCCTCGGTCAGCAGCAGGCCGGCGCGCAGGCCCGCGAGTGCCGCGGGCCGCGTCGCGGCGAGCGGGCGGAGCGGGAATTCGGCCGATTCCGTCAGCGCCGGCGCGCTGCCGGCGAGACCGCGCGCCGGCGGAAACCGGCCGCCGGTGTATTTCGCGATGTTCGACGCGCGCGCGAGGTAGGTCTTGCCGCGCGTGTGCAGCCCGGCCACCCAGCGCCAGCCGAGCGTGTTGCTGGCCGGGTCGCCATCCAGCAGGTGCCGGTAAAAGAAGTCGGCGCCGAGTTGCCAGGGCAGGCCGAGCGTGAACACCCAGATGCTCGCGAACCACATGCGCGCGTGGTTGTGCAGGTAGCCGGTCTCGAGCAGCTCGCACGCCCAGGCATCGAAGCACTCGATCCCGGTCCGCCCGTCCACGGCCTCGTCGTAGCGCTCGCGCAGGCCGGCGTCGTCGTCGAGCAGCGTGACCAGTTCGTCGACGTCTGCGCGGTAACGCTGCCACAACCCGGGCCGGCGCTGCAGCCAGCCCTTGAAGTAGGTTCGCCAGAAGACCTCCTCGACGAACTTTGCCGCGTCCCCGCCCGGATGCCGCGCCAGCACCGCGCGCAGGACCTCCGTCTCGGTGAGCAGCCGGTGCCGCAGGTAGGGCGACAGTTGCGACACGTTGGCGCGGTTTTCCGGGCCGAAGTCGTAGTTGCGCCGGCGCGCGTAATCGCGTCCGGCGCGCGGCAGGAACGCCTCCAGGCGCGCTAACCCCGTTTGCCGCGTGGCTTCGGCTGCGGCGCCGGGCGCCGGCATTGCATGCACGCTCGTCAGATTGTCCGTGTGCGCACTCATCGGTAGTCCAGGCCCTCAGCCTCGGCGACGCGCGCGAGGGCCTCCTCGATCAGTGCCCTGGCGCGCGCCGTGGTGACGTGCAGGTAACGGTGCAGGGCGGCGTCCTCCTCGTTGCGGTTCTCGCAGCCGGCGCTGTACAGCTCGAAGGCGCCGAGGTCGGCAACCAGCTGGGCAAGGTGTTGCGGGCACTCGCAGTCGACGGGCGAGGCAGCGTTGCGCAGCCCGGCGAGCTGTCGCTGGCTGAAGCGCCGTGCCGGGACTTCACCGTCGTCGGGCCACGCCTCCTGTTCCTGCGCCGACGGTCCGGGCCGGCGCGCGCCGCGGCGGCTGCGACGCTCCGGCGTGCGCAGCACCGCGGCGCGAAGCTCCTCGACGCTCACCGGCGCGCGCAGCACGACGATTCCCAGGTCACGCGCGAGCTCGACGTCAGCGCTGCGTCCGAAGCCGTACACAAGTACCGCGCGCAGCTCGTGTGCCGTCAGCAGCTCGCGCAGCTCGGCCACTGTCTCCGTGCCGAGCACCGCGCTCTCGACGACGATCACGTCGATGCGCTGCCGCGCGAGGTCGGCGAGCACGCGCTCCCGGCTGCTGTCGGCGACGACGAACTCGAGCGGCTCCGTGCCGCCTGCGCCCGCGAGCTGGGCCGGCAGGAAATCGCCGAGCACGGCGACCCGCACGGCTTGCAGGCCGCCGTCCGACGCGGCGGCGTCGAGGCCGGCGAGCCGCGCGCGCAGCGCCGCGGTGTCGAGCGCCGCCACCTGGCCGATCGCTTCGCCCCGCTCGGTCAGCGTCGCGAGCAGCGCCAGCTTTTCGATGTCGCCCTCCGTGTAGACCCGCCGGCCGTTCGCCGCTCGCCGTGCGACGACCGCGCCGTAGCGGCGCTCCCAGGCGCGGATCGTGTGGTCGCTCAAGCCCGTCAGTCGCGCGACGGCGCCGATGCCGTGGGCTCCGTCTGCCTGTCGGTCGCTTTCGCTCATAGGTCGTTTCTCCCGGTCGGGCCGGGCGGGCCCGGCACGCTGGACTTCGTGACAGTGGCAGTATATTGTCTAGAAGAAATTTAAACAAATAGTAGACAGACCGATGCATTTTCCTGCAATCAAGCTGCTCATCGGCCGCGGCGCTCCCGTTGCGTCCGGCGGGAGCGCCTGAGCGTGCCGCGCGCGCCGCTGCCCCGCGACTGGGCGTCACTGATCGCGCTCGCCGTGCTGTGGGGCAGTTCCTTCCTGTTCATCAAGCTGGCGCTGGTGTCGTTCAGCCCCGCTTCGATCGTCGCCGGCCGGGTACTCGTCGCCGCCGTCGTGCTGTTCGCGCTGCTTATGGCCAGCGGCGCGCGCCGGCCCGGGTCCTGGCGCGACTGGCAGCCGATGCTGGTCATGGCGCTCATCGGCAACCTGCTGCCGTTCATGCTGATCGCGTCGGCGCAGCAGCACATCGATTCGGCGCTGGCCGGCGTGCTGATGGCGATCATGCCGTTGTTCGTGCTGCCGCTCGCGCACTACTTCATACCGGGCGCGCGCCTGACCGCGGGTCGCGTCGCGGGCTTCGTCGCCGGCTTCGCAGGCGTCGTCTGCATCATCGGTCCCGCGGCGCTCGCCGACGCAAGCGGCAACACGACCCTGTGGGCGACGCTGGCCATGCTCGGCGCCGCGCTGAGCTACGCCGTCAACAGCATCTACGCGCGGCGCGTCGGCCTGCAGGACCCGATGTTGCTCGCGGCCGGCATGCTGCTGATCGCCGGGTTGTTCGCGCTGCCGTTCGCCGCCGCCGACTTCGCCGCGCTCGCGTTCGCACCGCCGGCGCCGCTCGCGGCGGTGGCGCTGCTGGTACTCGGACTGTGTTCGACCGGGCTCGCCACCGTGCTGTATTTCCGCATCATCCAGGGGCCCGGGCCGACCTTCCTGTCGCTCGTGAACTACCTCGTGCCGGCCTGGGCCGTGCTGGCGGGCGCCTGGTTCCTCGACGAGACGCTGGCGCTGACCAGCTACGCCGGGCTCGCACTGATCCTGGCCGGGATTGCCTTGAGCGAATTCGGTCCCCGGTTGCGGCAGACCCTGCGACGACGCGCCGCGGCGCGCCCTGAACCCGTGCGAATGGCAACGGAGGACGCATGACGAGCGACACGACGATCGACGCCCGCGAGGTCGACTATTACACGGAGCTGGCAGATACCTGGTGGGACCGCGACGGCCCGTTCTGGCCGCTGCACAAGCTCAACGCCCTGCGCGTCGATTACATCCGCGACGTGCTGTGCCTGCACTTCGGACGCGATCGTGGCGCCGAGCGGCCGCTCACAGGCCTGCGCGTTCTCGACGTCGGCTGCGGCGGCGGCATCCTGTCCGAATCGATGGCCACGCTCGGTGCGTCGGTGACCGGCATCGACGTCGTGGAGAAAAACATCCGGATCGCGGCGCTGCACGCGCGCGAGGAGGCGCTCGACATTGCCTACCGCTGCGCCCCGGCGGGCGAACTCGCCGACGCGGGCGAGCAGTTCGACATCGTGCTCAACATGGAGGTGGTCGAGCACGTCGCCGACCTCGACCGATTCATGCAGGATTGCTGCCGGCTGACGCACCCGGACGGCGTCATGTTCGTGTCGACGATCAATCGCACGCCGCTGTCGTGGCTGTTCGCTATCGTCGGCGCGGAGTACATCCTCGGCTGGCTGCCGCGCGGCACGCACCGCTGGAGCCTGTTCCGCAAACCGGCCGAAATCCGCGAGCGACTCGCCGCGGACGGCTTCGCCGTTCGCGACATGACCGGCGTCGCGGCCAACCCGTTTCGCCGCAGCCTGCGCCGCACATCCCTGACGGCCGTCAACTACATGCTGTACGCGTCGCGACGCGCACAGGCGGACACGCCTGCCGGTTATTCTTCGTCGGCGCCGTAGCGGTAGGTCGGGTAGCGGTACGTCGGCCGCGGCTTCAGCGAGTATTGCTGCTGCAGGAACGCGACGATGTCGACCAGCTGCGACACCGTCATGACGTCGTTAAGCGCCGGCATCAGCGACTCGCCGTCCTGGGTCAGTTCCTCCTGCCGGAAGCTGCGCGCGAGGCGGTGCGTGGGATTGACGACCGACGTGACCAGCTCCTCGTAGGAGCGGATGCGCGTCACCTCGCCGCCCAGCGTGTAGCGTACGGGACCCTCGGCTGCGGGCGCCGGCAGGTCCACGCCCGCCACGACGTGGCAGGACGTGCACTGCAGCGCGACGAAAGCCTCCTGGCCGCGCGCCGCGTCGCCTTCCGGCAGCACCATTGCCGCGTCCGGCGAGATCGGGCCCTGGCAGGCGGTGAGCAGCAGCGCAGTCACGGCGGCGGCAGCGCAGGCAATCGGTCGTTGCATGGAGACTCTCCCCGTGGATCGAGATCGTGGGCTGCATTAATACCATGCCAGGCGGCACGGCGTCAGGCCCCGCCGGCGCCGCGCGGCCGTGTTAGGATGCGCTCCTCCACAGGGGTGGCGACGGCGCGGGTGCGCCGCAAGCCTGAGATCCGCCGCGGACTGCCGCCGGGCGGGAACCCTCACGACCTGATCCGGGTAATGCCGGCGTAGGAAGAGGATTCCGATATGTATTGCAGGTTGAGCACCGGGCCGCGCTACGCGGCCGTTCTCGTTGCCCTCGCCGCGCCGGCGCTCGTCGTCGCGGACGACGCAACGGCGATCGAGGAAATCGTCGTGACCGCCGACTTCCGCGAACGCGCGGCCGCCGAGCTGCCTCCGTCGATCAGCGTGCTCGGCCGTGACGCGATCCGGGCGCGCGGCGTGCAGCACTTCGAGGAGCTGATCTTCTCGGTCCCGAACTTCAACTACTCCGGCGACGGCCAACGTGCGCGCTATTTCCAGATTCGCGGCATCGGCGAGCTCGAGCAGTACGAGGGCGCGCCGAACCCGTCCGTCGGTTTCCTGCTCGACGACATCGACTTCAGCGGCATGGCGAGCATCGCGACGCTGTTCGATATCGAGCAGGTCGAGGTGCTGCGCGGGCCGCAGGGCACGCGCTACGGCGCGAACGCGCTGGCCGGCCTCGTTTACGTCGAGTCGGCCGACCCCGGCGACGCGCCGGGCCGGCTCGAGCTGACGGCGGGCGGCGACGGCGCGCGCGCCGGCGGCATCGCCGTCGGCGGCGGGGACGAGGAATCGGGCTATCGCGTCGCCGCGCACTACCACGAGCAGGATGGATTTCGCGACAACGCCTGGCTCGGCCGTGACGACACGAACGGCCGCAGCGAGGCGATGCTGCGCGGCAAGCTCGCGTGGTCCACGGGGGGCTGGCGGCTGCGGCTCGCGGCGACAGCAATCGACGTCGACAACGGTTACGACGCGTTCGCCATCGACAACAGCCTGACGGTGCTATCCGACCGACCGGGCGAGGACGCGCAGCAGAGCACCGGCAGTTCGCTGCGGGCCGAGTGGCGGGGCTCCGACGTCGTCGCTTTCACGTCGATCACGACCGCGGCGTACTCGGACGTCGACTTCTCTTTCGACGCGGACTGGGGCAACCCGCAGGCCTGGGAGCCGTACGTCTACGATTTCATCTCGGCCAGCCGTCGCGAGCGGCGCACGCTGACGCAGGAATTCCGCCTGGCCTCCGGTCCCGACGGCCGGCTGCTGGCCGGGCGCGCCGACTGGCTCGTCGGCGTCTACCTGGCGCAGCTCGACGAGGATTTTTCATCGCGCAACAGCGGCGTCTACGCCGACCCCTTCGTGCCGTTCGAGTTCACGGTCGACGACGAGCTGGCCAGCGAATTCGCCGCCCTCAGCACGGCCGTTTTCGGCCAGCTCGACGTCGAGGTCGGCGACGCGGGCCTGCTGAGCGGCGGCCTGCGCGTCGAACGACGCGACGCCGACTACCGCGACAGCGCCGGGCTGGCCCTCGGCCCGAACGAAACGATGCTCGGCGGCGAACTGCGCTACCGGCACGACTTCGGCGAAGGGCTCTCGCTGTTCGCCGGGCTGGCGCGCGGCTACAAGGCGGGTGGCTTCAACCTCGGCGCAGTGCCGGCGGGCCGCCGCGAGTTCGACGCGGAGACGCTCTGGACCGTCGAGGCCGGGGTGCGCGCGCGCTTGCTCGACGGCCGGCTGAGCTGGAACACCGCGCTGTTCTTCAATCGCCACGACGACCAGCAGGTACGCAGCTCGTTCCAGCTCGTGCCGAACGATCCGGCATCCTTCGTGTTTTTCACCGACAACGCGGCGACCGGGCGTTCGATCGGCGCGGAATCGGAGCTCGCCTGGACCGCGGGCGAGTCCTGGCGCTGGTACCTGAGCGTGGGCCTGCTGCGGGCGGAGTTCGACGAGTTCGTGACGCCGCAGCTCGACCTGTCCGGGCGCGACCAGGCGCACGCGCCGCGCTACACGGCCGCTGCCGGCGGCGAGTGGCGGCACCCGTCCGGCTTCTTCCTGCGCGCCGATGCCGTGGCCCGCGATGCGTTCTACTTCGATGTCAGTCACGACCGGCGCTCGGCGCCCTACGAACTGCTCAACGCCCGCGCGGGCTATGCCGCGGACAGCTGGCGCGTGCAGCTCTGGACGCGCAACCTGTTCGACCGCCGCTACGCGGTGCGTGGCTTCTTCTTCGGCAACGAACCGCCCGATTTCCCGAACGCCGTCTACACCCGCCAGGGCGATCCCCGCCAGCTTGGCGTGACTTTCGACATGAGGTTCTGACATGCGCGTAGCCTGCGATATAAGCCTGTACCCGTTGACCGAGGACTTCCTGCCGCCGATCCGCGACGTCATCGAGCGGCTCAACGCCCACGAGGCCATCGAGGTCGTGACCAACCCGATGAGCACGCAGCTGCACGGCGAGTACCGCGCCGTCATGCGGGCGCTCGAGGCGGAGATCGGCGCGACCTTCGAGGCTCTGCCCAAGGCGGTCTTCACCATTCGCATCCTGAACAACCCGCACGGCGACTGAGGTCAGCTTGAGCGCGATCGCGGGCGACCTGCTGGCCGAGATCCGGGGACTCGCGCCCCTCGAGGTTTTGGCCGTCGCGACCGCGATCGGCTACCTGTTGCTCGCGATTCGCGAAAACATCTGGTGCTGGCTGTGCGCGGCGATCAGCACGAGCTGCTACGTCTGGCTGTTCGTCGGCGCGCGCCTGTACATGGAGTCCGCGCTGAACGGCTTCTACCTCGCGATGGCGGGCTACGGTTTCTGGATGTGGCGTTACGGCGCGGGCCGGGAACGGGACCTGCCCGTGACTTCCTGGCCGGCCGCAGTGCACTTCGCGGCCGTCGTCGCCATTGTCGCGCTGAGCGTCGCGAGCGGCGCGCTGCTCGAGCGTTACAGCGACGCGGCGCGGCCCTACGTCGACTCCGCGACCACCTGGGCGGCGGTCTGGACGACTTTCCTCGTCGCACGCAAGGTGCTCGAGAACTGGTGGTACTGGCTCGTCATCGACGCGGTGTCGGTCTGGCTGTACTGGGACCGCGAGCTGCCGCTGACGGCGCTGCTGTTCGTCGCCTACCTCGGCATGATTCCGTTCGGGCTCGTGGCCTGGCGGCGCAGCTACCGGGAGGCGCGCGCGGCGTGAGCAGCGTGCAGGAAGCCGCGCGGCTGCTCGCGGGCATCCCGGGCTGGCAGGGCCGGGCGGCCGAGTTGAGCCCGCTGGCCGGCGCAGGGCAGCGCCGCAGCTTCCTGGTCACGGCGGGCGACGAGCGCTGCGTGCTGCGCCTCGCGGGGCGGGCCGCCTCCGGCCGCGGGATGGCCGGCGAACTGACCGTGCACGCGCGCGCGGCGAAGGCCGGCATCGCGCCGCGCATCCGCCACGCCGACCCGGCTCGCGGCCTGCTGCTGACCGACTACGTTGCCGGCACGGCCTGGACCGAGGCGGACCTCGAGGACCCCGGGTCGCTGGCCGAGCTGGCCGTGCTGCTGCGGCGGCTGCACGCCCTGCCGCCCTGCGGCATCCCCTACGATGCGCGCGCCGCCGCCGAGGCCTATCTCGCCGCGCTGCGCGCGGCCGGACCCGTGCCGGCGCTCGCCGGGACCTGCCGGCGCATCATCGTCGAGCACGCGCCCTGCGCCCGCCCGGCCTGCTGTCACAACGACCTGGTCGCGCAGAACGTCGTGCGCGGCACCGCGCTGCAGCTGATCGACTTCGAGTATGCCGGCGACAACGAGCCGCTCTTCGACCTCGCCGGCCTTGCGGGCTGGCACGAGCTCGACGACGCGCGCGCCGGCTGGCTGCTCGATGCCTGGGCGGACGGCGCCGGGCGCGCGCTGCGGGCGCGCTTCGCGGCCGAACGGCGCCGTTTCGACGCGATCCAGTGGCTGTGGCTCGCCGCGCGCGCGTGCGATCAGCCGCAGCCGGCCGACGCGGCCCGCCTGGAGCGCGTCGCCGCGCGCCTCGCGGGCTGACTACCAGCTGTTGCGCAGCTCGCGCAGGCGCAGGAACACGTCGCGCGGGGTCGGGGATTCGGCGAGTTCGGGAAAGTCCTCGCGCAGCCGTGCGATGACGGCCGGGCTGTCGAGCCGGAAGAAGGTGTTGACCTCCCGTTCCTCGGCGAGCGTCGAGACGTGCGCGTTCGCCGGGTCCTGCTCCGCGTAGCGTTCCAGCATTTCTCTCGCGCGCGCGTTGTCCGGCTCGCGGTCGAGCGTGAAGCGCAGGTTGTTCGCGAGGTAGTCGTGGCCCGGGAACAGGCGCACGTCGTCGGGCAGCCGCGCGAGCTGCTCGCTGAAGGTCGTGTACAGCTCGTCCGGGTGGCCGCCGTTGTGGCAGTTGCCGGCGCCTGCGTTGAACAGCGTGTCGCCGCTGAACAGTGCCGGCGCATCGCCGTGCGCGAGCAGGCAGATATGGGCCATCGTGTGTCCCGGCGTATCGAGGCACTCGAGTTCGACCGTGCGGCCGACCCGGACCACGTCGCCCGCGCCGACGCCCCGGTCGACGTTCGGAATGCGCCGCCCGGCGTTGGCGTGCGCGATGAGCCTGGCCCCGGTCGCCGCGATCATGCCCTTGTTGCCGCCGATGTGGTCGCCGTGCTCGTGCGTGTTCAGCACCTGCGTGACGTCCCAGCCGCGCTGCTCCGCGACCTCGAGGCAGCGCCGGAATTCCAGCGGGTCGATCGCGAGCGCCTCGCCGGTCTCCGGGCAGGCGACGAGGTAATTGAAATTCCGCAGGCTGTTGCCGGTCCATACCTGTTCGACGAGCATATGCACGATCTCCGGGACGCCGCGCTGTACCGCGCGCGGCTGCCTGGCTTAAGCTTCCGGCCGCGCAGGCGGCCTACACGATGGAGGAACGATGTTCAGGAACCCGATTGTCGCGATCACGGTAGCCCTGCTGGCCGCCGCTTGCAACGGCGGTCCCGGCGACGAAGCCGCGGGCAGCGCGCAGCCCCCGCCCGCCGCCGACGGCGTGTTCGCGATGCCCTACCTGGCGCGCGATCTCGACAACGGGCTGCGCGTCATCATCGTGCCGACGGACTACCCGGATATCGTCTCCCTGCAGATCCCGATACAGACCGGTTCGCGCAACGAAATCGAGCCCGGCAAGTCGGGCTTCGCGCATTTCTTCGAGCACATGATGTTTCGCGGCACGGAGAAATACCCGGCGGACGAGTACCTCGCGATCCTGAAGAAGGCCGGCGCGAAGCAGAACGCCTACACGACCGACGACTTCACGAATTACTACATCGACTTCACGAAGGACGATCTCGAGAAAGTCATCGAGATCGAGGCCGACCGCTTCATGAACCTGTCCTACGGCGAGGACGTGTTCCGTACCGAGGCTCTGGCCGTCAAGGGCGAGTACCTCAAGAACTATTCCAACCCTACCTCGAAGGCTTTCGAGCGACTGCGCGAACTCGCGTTCGACGTGCACACTTACGAGCACACGACGATGGGTTTTCTCGAGGACATCGAGCAGATGCCCGAGCAGTACGAATATTCGAAGGTCTTCTTCGATCGCTGGTACCGCCCGGAGAAGACCGCGATCATCCTGGTCGGGGATCTCGACCCGGAACGGACCTTCGAGCTGGTCGAGCGCTACTGGGGCGACTGGAAGCGCGGCGACTACGCCGCCGACATCCCGGCCGAGCCGCCCCTCGACGGGCCGCGCTTCGAACACATCCGCTGGGACGCGGAGACCCAGCCGTGGATCCTGACGGGCTTCCGCGGGCCGGCCTTCGACCCGGAGCAGCCCGACATGCCGGCGATCGACGTCATCGCCTCGCTGTATTTCTCGAACTCGTCCGACCTGTACCGCGAGCTCGTCGTCGAACAGCAGAGCGTTGACCAGCTGCTGACCTACTTCCCGGACCGCGAGGACCCGAACGTGCTGCTCGTCTACGCGCGCCTGACGGATGCGCGGCACGCCGACGACGTCGAGCGCGCGATCCGCGAGACGCTCGCCACGGCGCGCAGCACGCCGGTGTCGGCCGCGCGCCTGGCCGAGACCCGCTCGCGCCTGAAGTACGCGTTCACGGGCAATCTCGACAATTCGCGCGCCATCGCCGCGATGCTCGCCGGCTATGTCCGATTCGAGCGCACGCCGGAGACGGTCAATCGCCTCTACGCGAGCTACGACGCGCTGACGCCGGAGATCGTGCGCGAGGTCGCGAACCACTATTTCACGGACTCGCGCCGGGTGACGGTGACGCTGTCGAACGGCCCGGCACTGGGCGGGATCGACGGCAACGCCTCTATCGACGCGCTGGTCGAGCCGCGGGCGGCCGAGGCTGCGGCCGCCGACGCGCCCCCGATCGAGCCGCTGCCGCCGGTCGCGAGTAGCGGCGAGTCGCGGCCGCTGGCGCTCGTCACGCAGCCGTCCGACAGCGCCGCGCTGGTCGACGTGTCCTTCCTGTTTCGCGTCGGTGCCGCCTACGATCCGCCCGGCAAGCGCGGGCTGGCCGCGCTGACGGCGGCCATGCTGACCGATGCCGGGTCCGAGGCATTGTCGATCGACGCGATTAACGCGGCGATGTACCCGATCGCGTCCGGATTCACCGCGCAGGTCGACAAGGAGATGACGCGCCTCGCGGGGCAGGTGCATCGCGACAACCTGGAGACCTGGTACCGGCTGGCGAGCGGCCAGCTGCTGACGCCGGCCTTCCGCGAGTCCGACTTCCGCCGCGTGCGCATGCAGCTCGTCAACAGCGTGCGCACGAGCCTGGTCGCGAACAACGACGAGGAACTGGCGAAGGAGCTGCTGTACGCCGAGATCTACGGCGACACGCACCCGTACGGCTGGCCAAACGCCGGCGAGAGCGACGACCTCGCGGCACTGACGCTCGACGACGTGCGCGACTTCTACCGCCGCCACTACACGCTCGCGAACCTGACCGTCGGCCTGGCCGGCGGTTATCCGGGCGCGTTTCCCGCGCGCCTGGCCGGGGACCTGCAGCGCCTGCCGGCGGGGCAGGCCGTCGCGCCGGAGATCCCGCCGCCGCCCGCCGCGGGCGCTAACCGCGCGCTGATCGTGCATAAAGAGACCCCGGCGGTCGCCGTGTCCTTCGGCTTCCCGATCGAGCTTACGCGCGGCGATCCGGACTGGGTCGCGCTGTGGCTGGTGCGCTCGTGGCTCGGCGAGCACCGCAGCTCCTCGGGCCAGCTGTACAAGGAACTGCGCGAGGCACGCGGCATGAACTACGGCAATTACGCCTACGTCGAGTACTTTCCGCGTGGCATGTTCCAGATGCAGCCGGACACGAATCTCGGCCGCCAGGAGCAGATTTTCCAGGTCTGGCTGCGGCCGCTGCGCTCCAATGGCGACGCGCATTTCGCGGCGCGCGCCGCCGTGCACGAACTCGACCGCCTGCTCGAGGGCGGCATGAGCGAAGAGGCCTTCGAGGCGACGCGCAGCTACCTCGCGAAGAACGTGGCGCTGCTGACCGACGGGCAATCGCGGCGGCTGGGCTACGCGCTCGACAGCCGCTACTACGGCATCGAGGATTTCAGCGACTACGTGCGCGCCGGCCTCGAGCGGCTGACGCTGGCGGACGTCAACCGCGTGATCCGCGAGCAATTGCGGACCGACGGGCTCGCCTTCGTGTTCGTCACGCGCGACGCGGCCGGCCTGGCCGGGCGACTCGCGGCCGACCAGCCGTCGCCGCTCGCTTACGACGCCGACATGCCGGCCGCCGTGACCGACCGGGACCGCGTGATCCAGGCCCTGCCGCTGCCGTTCGGGGACGACGACATCGAGGTCGTCGATGCCGCGGCCGTCTTCCGCTGACGCGCCGGCCGCGCGCGGCGGTCGATGGCCAAAAACAGTCCGGTCCGGACCGGATCGCACCTTGCCTGCGGGCGGGTACGGCAAGTCCTTGAATTGTCGGAGCGACCGTCGCAACTGCCGTCGATATCCGTGGCGTGGACGCTACAATTTTTCCGGAATTGTGGTCCGAAATCGCCAATACAAGGCCGTGATTGACATTGCATGGGGGTTTTGCCATTTTCGTCCGCAGCCGGGCGTCGTGTATTCACAACAGCAGGCCCGGAAAGATGACACCTTCAGGCACCGCTTGGCGGGGGATGGCAAGTCCAGGCACGCGCACTGAGGATGGAACGGCGGCTCCCTCGCGGAGCCGCTTTTTTTTGGCCGGCGTTCAGCCCGCCTCGCGCAGCGCCCGCCACAGCCGCTGCGGCGTCAGGGGCATGTCGAGCTGCTCGATGCCGCGCCCGGCGAGGGCGTCCAGCACGGCATTGACCAGCGCCGGCGTCGCGCCGATCGTGCCGGCCTCGCCGGCGCCCTTGACGCCCAGCGGGTTGCGCGGCGAGGGCACTTCCCGGTAGCGGAAGTCGACCGCCGGCATGCGGTCGCCGCGCGGCATTCCGTAGTCCATGAACGTTGCCGTCTGCAATTGCCCGCTGTCCTCGTCGTAGCGGGCGTGCTCGCAGAGCGCCTGGCCCAGGCCCTGCGCGACGCCGCCGACGATCTGCCCCTCGAGCAGCAGCGGGTTCAGCACGGTGCCTACGTCGTCCTCGATCGTGTAGCGCAGCACCTCGACGTCACCCGTGGCGGGATCCACCTCGACCTCGCAGACGTGGCAACCGTTCGGAAACGTCCCGCCCTCGCTCGGTTCGAAGCGCCCGCTCGCGGCGAGCCCGGGGCTGACACCGTCCGGCAGCGCGTCGCCGAAGGAAGCGGCCGCGACCTCGGCGAGCGTGACGCTGGCCGACTCGCCCTGGTAGCGGCCGTCCGCGTAGTCGAGCGTCGCGGCGTCGCAGTCGAGCAGCGCGGCCGCAAGCGGGCGGCCCTGCTCGATCAGCGCCTCTGCGGCGCGATGCAGTGCCGAGCCGGCGATGGCCATCGAGCGCGAGCCGTTCGTGCCGCGCCCGCTCGGCACGCTTGCCGTGTCGCCCTGCACGAGGTCGACCCCTGCCGGATCGATGCCGAGCACGCCGGCGACGATCTGCGGGTAGGCGGTCTCGTGCCCCTGGCCGGTCGACTGCGTGCCGGCGGTCGCCAGCAGCCGGCCCGCGCGGTCGAACACGAGGCGCGTCTCCTCGTCGCCGAAGGCCGAGCAGATCTCGACGTAGCTCGCGAAGCCCAGCCCGCGCAGCCGCCCGCGGGCGCGGCTCTCGTCGCGACGCGCGGCAAAGCCGGCGGCGTCCGCGCGCTCCAGCGCCGCGTCGAGGATGGCCGTGTAGTCGCCGGAATCGTAGCTGCGACCGGTCGCGGTCGTGTACGGAAACTGTTCCGGCCTGATGAAATTGCGCCGCCTCAGTTCCGCGCGGTCGATGCCGAGCTGGCGCGCGGCCCGGTCGACCAGGCGCTCGACGAGGTAGGCGGCTTCAGGCCGGCCGGCGCCGCGGTAGGCGTCGGTCGGGACCGTGTTGGTCAGGACGTTGTGCACGGTCACGTGCGCGACCGGGATCGCGTAGCAGCCGGTCGTCATGCAGGCGCCGAACCACGGGATCAGCGGCCCGGCCTGGGAACAGTACGCGCCGATATTCGCGTTGATGTCCGCGCGCATCGCGATGAAGCGGCCGTCGGCGTCGAGTGCCAGTTCCGCGCGGCTCAGGTGATCGCGGCCGTGCAGGTCCGCGAGGAAGCTCTCGCTGCGGTCGGCCGTCCACTTGACCGGTCTCTCGAGCTCGCGGGCCGCGAACACGGCGACGACCGTCTCGCATTGCAGGAAAAACTTGAGCCCGAAGCCGCCGCCGACGTCCGGGCAGACGACCCGCAGCCTGTCCGGGTCCAGGTCGACGCAGGCGAGGATGCGTTCGCGCAGCGGGTGCACGCCCTGGCAGCCCTGGTACACGGTCAGCGTGCCGTCGTCGCGGTCGAAGACCGCGTTGGTCGCGCGCGGCTCCATCGCGACCGGGGCCACGCGGTTGTTGACCAGCTCGATAGCGACCGTGTGCGCGGCCTCGCGGAAGGCCGCGTCGGTGGCGTCGGCGTCGCCGTAGCCCGCGCTGCCGAAGACGTTTCCGTCTACGTCGTCGTGCACCCGTTCTGCGTCCGTGGCGAGCGCGGCCCGCAGGCCCACCACGGCCGGGCGCTCGTCGACGTCGAACTCGATCGCCTCGGCGGCGTCGCGCGCGGCCAGCGGTGAGTCGGCGACGACGGCCGCAACCGGTTCGCCGACGTAGCGCACGCGGTCGCGCGCGAGCGGCGGCTGGCGCCGGGGTTCGGGACCCTGGCCACCGGGCAGGCCTGCGCCGGGCACGTCGCGCACGCCGGCGGCGGCAAGGCTCTCGCCGGTATAGATCGCGAGCACGCCCGGCATCCCTCGCGCCGCCTCGGTGTCGAGCGTCGTGATGTCGCCGTGCGCGTACGGGGAGCGCAGCAGGTACAGCCAGGCCTGCCCCGGGAAGCGCAGATCGTCGGTGTACCGGCCCTTGCCGGTGATGAAGCGTTCGTCTTCGCGGCGGCGCAGGGATTCGGCCACGGTTGCCTCTGTCGGCTGCGGGAGCAGCGGGAATTCTGCGGCGCGCGGGCCGCCTTTTCAAACCCGTGCCCGCTCAGCGGCCGTGAATATTCAACGCCGCTTTGCTAGATTCGGGTCCCCGGAACAACAACGACGACGCGGGGCTCCATGAAACCCGAACAACGCGCGGCCTACTGGCGCGCCAACCTGCGCCTGCTCGCGGGCTGCATGCTCGTCTGGTTCGTCGTCTCCTACGGCTTCGGCATCCTGCTCGTCGAACCGCTGAACCGCATCGTCATCGGCGGTTTCCCGCTCGGCTTCTGGTTTGCCCAGCAGGGCGCGATCTACGTCTTCGTGGTGCTGATCTTCTTCTACGCCTGGCGCATGAACCGAATCGACCGGCAGTACGACGTGCACGAGGACGACTGAGCCCGCGCCATGGACCTGAAGACGCTCACCTATCTCGTCGTGGGCGCGACATTCGCGCTCTACATCGGCCTCGCGGTCTGGCCGCGCGCGCGCACCCCCGGGCATCTCTGCATCCCCGCCGCGAGCCTCCCGCCGCGCCGGAACGGCCC
>ERZ869936.1651-NODE-1651-length-15292-cov-4.743519_pt1 | contig 15292 bp, 16 predicted proteins | sample MGYA00520876_ERZ869936 | MGnify/ENA primary metagenome ERZ869936 (study PRJEB32218, sample SAMN09650985) | biofilter metagenome | isolation source: enrty point of leading RO module | place: Saudi Arabia: Thuwal, RO plant located on Red Sea | collected 2016-02-17 ...
AAAAAAAACAAAAAATAAAAAAAAAAAAAAAAAAAAAAAAAAAAAAAAAAAAAAATAAAAAATATATAAAAATGAGCAGTGACATTAAAGACGATGATATATTGGAATTGGTTTTGATTCATGGGGGGTATAAACACAGAGAATCTAAAATTATATTAGAATATATGGATAATAAAAATATAGAAGGAATCACTAGGATATGTGTATCTTCTGAAAAAATAAAAAATATGATATTAAACAATAAAAAGGGATTAAAAGTTAAATATATACCATCTATAATAATAAAAAAAGGTAATGAAAAACCTGAAATTTTTAAAGGTTCGAAGGAAATGATTAGGGATATATTAGATGAATTGAGTAATTTAAATGACGAATCGTCAGAATCAGATATAAATGATTATGAAAGTTTGTCTAGTGAATAAACCATGAAAAATACGTTAAATTTCTCATCAAAAAAAGATGAGAAATATGCCTAAAAAAATTATATATATGTAAAAGAAGGGGAAAAATGGAAATAACAGATAAACAAATAAAATCATTCAATATACAATTGAAAAATATAATTTCTATGAGTAAAGAAATATTATCTTCAGCACAACAGGAATTCGACGATATAGAAGATAAAAAAGTATCAAAAGTTAACAAATATATAGATTCTGAATTTAGAAAAACTAAAGTTGACGAACATTTAAGACATATAAACAAAGAATTAGGTTGTTATAAAAAATCGTCTAATATCGCAATTAAAATGTATACAAAGGATGATGATTCAAACGACATAATAAACAATCACATTGCATTATTTAAAGACATTTATTATAAATATGAGAAAAATATAATCATTCAAGATTCTGACGAGATAGAATTGGATGATTCGTGGTTATGTAAAAATAATATTACCATATGGTATGGTATGACTAAAGGTAAACAAATAAAAGATAAAAAGGGTTATGGATGGGTAATTAGATTGTCCGACATATATAATTATGCAAAATTGTTAGAAACATATTTCGATGATGATCCTCAGGCTGCAGAAAATGAATATGCTGATTATATGTTGTTATATATATATAAAATATTCAAATTATTTTCTAACAATAAAGATGGGAAAGTTTTAGATATATATATAGATGAACTTAGAGAGGATCTAGGATTAAATACAAATAATTCGTACGGAAGTATGATAGAAAGAATAACTGGAGCATTATCAGATGATTCACTAGAAAATATGATAGATTTAGCAGGTGATATTATGCCTAATCTGAAAATGTTCAAAGATAAAAATATTGATCCAGCCAAATTTAAAGAACATATCAAAAACAATTTCGCTAAAGATGATGCTAAAGATCTATTAACATCTATGAAAGATTTAATAGGTTCAGATGGCACTCCCTCTCTAGACAAAGATAAAATACCCGATAAACTAAACGATTTTATGGAAAAATTTGTACCGAAATCTACAGAAAATGATGATGATGAATACTCCGGGGATGACAACATATATGACGATGAATACTCCGATGATGAATACTCTGATTAATCTTATCTTTATATATATATATTATTATTATATATATAAAGTTCTTATTTATTACTTATGGTTTGATATTATCAATGTTAGGAAATTGCTGATTCATAGTAGGAATAGAAAACTGGGGGGGTTGTTGCATTTGTGGTGGCTGCTGCTGCATTTGTGCGGGCTGTTGATATTGAGCATTCATAAACTCATTAATGTTGTTAGGTGCTTGAGTAGTCGGCAATTGAATATTTTGATTCTGAGGTACTGCATCATAATTAATTTGTTCAGCAGGAGGGCTTGGTGTCTGACTAGTTGGTTGGTTAGTAATTTGACTTGTATCGGGAAATTGTACCATTCCTGTATTTTGATGAACTTCCGACTGAGTGTTTGCTGGAGGAAGGTTCTGAGGTTGAGCGTTTAAAGACGATTGTTCATCACTTAGAGGTGTCTGACCGATAATTTGTGATGCAGCTAGATTAGTATCTTTTGGCTTATTTCCTCGTCTCTTAGCAATAAGCGAAGCAATAGCATTTGCTTGTTCCATTACTTCTTTAGCTACATTTGGATTTTCTCCAGTCAAATCGTTAATAGTTTCTTGTTGATTATCGTTAAATTCAATCTCTTTAACCTTAGTTACTACAACCGAAATTAGTCTGGATTGAGTAGTAATATCGCCTCCTCCATAGAACGAATTAGTATAGCTAATAACAGGATAACCCTCGAAATTAGCATTTTCGAGAATTTCCCAATCAATAGGCGTACCATCTGGATATTTGAATCTGGCTTCATAATGTTCACCAGTGTCTCTATTAGTACCATATAACAAATTATAGGATTTTGTTGGATTTTTTTCAGGTACTCTATCTCCTGAAATAGGATCTGTATCATAATTAACCAAAGCCTTAAATCCACTCTGATCTAATTCTACCGGCGTAGTCGGTTTGAAAAATTTATCATATTGATTATCATTCTTACCTCTATGAGGAACATGAAGGTTTCCTAATTTTACATGGAAATCATCTAAGAATTTAAGACAATCTACTACACCCTGGTAATTGGCGTACTGTTGCTTATATTCAGCTAATTTTTCTTCATAATCTTTACGTTCTTCTTCACTGCATCCTGGATTAGGTTCAGTTGGCATAACTGGTTCGCTTCTATCAAACTCTGCGAATACATAATAAGAATCGTATTTATCCGGATTATCTTTCTTGCTTTTACGAATTCTGCTAAATTTTACTTTACATAATTCAATCTGGAGCTTATTTTCACCCTTGTCAAACTGATATCTATATTGTGCTTTTTTGTATGATTTTCCCATAGCTTGAGAAGTTTCTTTTTTTGGTGGTTGAACTGTGATTTTGTCGAGGTCTACGTTGGAGTATCTGATACTGGGCATTTTAGTTTTTTGTTAGTTTCTGGGTTAAAAAGACGGTTAAGTTTATCTTTTGAGTATTAGTCAATCGAAGGTGTCGAAATGTGTATTCTATCTATATATAGATTTACGACAATTTTTCGATCAATTTTTTTTGATCCGTGTTTTGATCTGGGTAAAATTATCCATTCTCTAGCAGAATATCAATCATTTTTCTAGGTTTATAATTAGGATCTTTGTCCCATTCAGATTCGGGTATAATATGATTAAACCACATATTCTCGTGGTAATCCAATCTATCCTCTCTCACTATATGAAAATCATTAATATCCAAATATGGATATTTATATCGTTCCAGTTCTCTATATAAACGATAATCTCTATTTATGTTAGATCTTCTAGATCCTTTATTATCATCAATGATTTTTTGTATACTATCAAAATTCTTTTCTAATTTCCCCCTATAATCGGATAAATCATGCCTCCTCCACCCCAAAAACTTTACACATATCCATTCTATATGAATATGCATTTTTGGTAATTCATTCCTTAACGCCTTCATAACATTCTTCATTAATTTCTTAGATGTTTTTCCTCTCGTCCTCCCATCACTATTTAATGGCATATTTCTGACCTCTACACATGTAGGTAGTCCAAGTGAAATAAAATATTTATCCAATATCTCTTCTATATTTGACGGATATATACTAGGTTCTTTTGCTTCAAATTCATCTATTCTTTTAAAATAATTAATAATATCATTACTTTTAACATTAGATACATCAATATCGCAATTATTATAATCAAAACTACTAACATATATCTGTTTTTCTAAATTACATTCCGGACATACCATCATTCCATCATTTACTATTGACATTGATTTATCCATTTTTATATTACAAATAGGACATAATTTGTTATCTACTTTACTATTTTTATATATATTTATGTCTATATATCTAGATGCTATTAATAAATACTTATCTATCAAATTATTCCTATATTCGTCTTCTTTTTCTTCCTCATCCTTGTTATTTATAAATTGTTTTCTTTTAATAACTGTTCCTAATTTGTTATATTTATCCAAAATATCTTTTGATTCATTTATATATTTTTTGTATTCTTTCATCTCTTCTATATCTTGTATTTCACTTTTTGACCTCTCGATTTTATTTATGGTATTATTTCTGTCTATCAATTTCTGTGTTCTTTTTATTCTTTCTAGCTTTACATTTAACTCTTTAGTCTTCTCTATTTGTTCGTTATTTTTGTTATGTGTAAGATAATTACTTATATATCTATGTATATGTATTATATCCAAATCATCCTCATATACGCCTGATATATCTACATCAACAGTCTTTTTATCATAATCGCTTTTCATCTCCATCCTATGTCCCATCATTTCTAATGTCATATTAAATATTGAATTCGAATCACACTTCATCCCTAATTTAACATTTTCCCTATCTCCATATTGATTTACCATATTTATATTAGCTTTATACTCTTTCTTCTCATCATTAACTTCAAATGTAGTGTTTTTAAGGGTTTTTTCGAAAAAACTACCCATAAAATGTTTAAAATCATTTCCTTGCATATTTTTTAGTAATTTTTCTTTTATTTATATATTTTTCAGACAAAAATTGTCTTTTTTCCCACTTTTTTTATATATTTCAGAAAAATAACTCTTCCTTGACTCTTTCATAATATTTTAGCACAATTATCAATAATAATGTTATTGCTATCGTTTCTATAGCCGATCTGAAATTCTGTATCACTATAAAATTCTCCTCTGATGTCCAAAAATCTATCAATCCTAACGCTAAAAATATCACTGTTATCACCACCAATATAAATATATCTTTTTTGCTTACCTCCCTATACCAATTTATTATAATTGTAACTATCAAAAATCCTATCGATAAAAAATCCGCATTAAATACCAATGATGGTAATTCGATAGTTTGCTCAAATACCCAATAATAATTCAATCCAAAAACTATTAAAGGTATGAACAAAATTATCCATATTGCTATATTATTCATATATAAAGAAAAAAAATACACTATTATTACCCATATAACCGCAAATATTATATACAACGACTGTATCAATAATTTGTTGCTATTTGTTATCTCATTTTTATCTTTATCATCGATCAATCTATGTAATGCTTCATCGTGACTATATTTACGTCTTTCAGTCATTTATCATGAAACATGATTTTTTTTTTTAATAAATATTTTTTTTTTTAATTTATCTCGTGTTTTCCATATATGATAAATAAAATTTATATATTTTTATTTCTGTCGCATATCTCTCTCTCAACTTTCTCTCTATTTCTGTCGAATATGGGCCATTTGTTCTCGGGTCTACTGTAGGCTCTATAGACAACGATTTCAATAATTCATCTCTTGTATAACATCTTTTTTCGCCAGCAGAAAATACAGACGATTTTCTTTCAGTATCATCCATAATAATCGTTCTATCTGGTAACTCTATATTTCTGTTCTTTTCTATACAAATCCCTTCTAAACATGTTTCATATAAAGTATAATTATTAATTTTTACATTTCTTTTATTAACATCACATGGTTTAAGTAATCCTGATAAAAAATTCATCTCTACTTCCTCTTTTTCTATATTCATCACTGATTTAGGATCGTTTGTAATATATAATGGTTCTCTCGAATTTTTAATCTCACTTAACATATTCAATATTGCCATCTTTTCCATATTGATACGTTCATTTATAACATTTCTTTCTATTCTTGTCAAATCCGCGTTTTTTGTTACTTCTTGCCATCTATCAATTTCATCCAGATTTATCAAATTACTTAATTTTCTTTCATTTCTATTTAATATTGCATCATCTATCTCTGTATTATAAATATATGATAAACTACCAACATATATACTCTTACATACATATAAAATAAATAATTGCATCGAAATCCATGGTTCGTCTAGTCTATATTGATCTAACAATATATTGCATGTTATTGCTGTTGCCCATTCAATATCATTCATATTTAAACTTTCATGTGTTTCATAACATTCTTTAACTATATCTAAACATATTTTTTGTTTTGTTTCAACTGTCACTACAACAGTATAATTAGGAAGTGTTTTTATATTAATATCTGTCATTTTTTGTAACAGATATATATTTTTTTTTATTTTTTATTCGTTGTAAATTTTTCTAATTTTATTTTTTGTATCATATAATTTAGTTCTCGACACGCCCAAAATTTTCTCTAAATTTCCATTATATTCCATGCCTATAATTTCAATAAAATATAATATAATTCCTGCCGTAACTATATGTGGTGTAGAATTGAGTATTCTATTATCCTTATTTATAATTATATTTGTTATATATTTTAATGTTTCTTCATGACCCTCCTTAATACCAATGTATGGGTATAATACTGGAATATAATCAATAGGATTAAAACGCTTTCCTTTGACATTGTAACCTGTAATTACACTTGAGTAAAGAGATTTTGATTTAGAAGCCATTCTTAGTGTTATACCTACACGTGCTGCTATTTCATTTGGTATAAAAGGTATATTATATTCTGTGTATGCATAAGTTATACCGAAGTATATTAATTGTATAGATTTGGCTTTTGTTTTAGTTGGATTATTCTTTTCTAAATAAAGTTGATTTGCTCTGCTTTTTATTTCTTCTGGAAATGCCATATCTTTCATGTCTTTTAATATTGATTTTTCATATTTTTTCGTACAGCTGTATGTGTCAGTACTAAATTCTAAATTAGATAAATCGATATATACATCATCTAAATGTATTCCTGTCATCCTTAGCTATCTATTTTTTTATAATAGATTTTGTTTGATTTTTATGATCAAATTCTTGGAAAATTCAATAAAAAAATGATTAAAAAAAAATATTCATATATAAAATACAACAACTATGTAATTTCGAAAACATATCTATATTGTATTATAATATATAGAATATATGGATAGTTTAGAGTATTCAGAAAATATTGAAAATTACACTTTATTGAAATCGGCGTATCCAACGTCACAATTTCATACATCATTTAGAAATATAGTAACTAGATCAGAATCTTCCTCAGATGTATCAACCGATTCAGATGACTATATGTCTGAGGATGATGATATTACAATTTGTAGTCCTAGAACGAGCCCTAGAAAGACCTCAAGGAATAGTCCTAGAAAAATAACAAAAAAACGAACTAGATCAGGTAATAATAAATATTTCGATCATAGTGAAGTTTTTATGTGTAAATTAAAACATTTTCCAGATAAATTAAATAATTTATCTCAAGATGACAGAATAGAACGCGCTGGTGTTATCATATATATGAAGATTGATGATGAAATAATTTTTTGTATGGGTATAGATTATATACATAACGAATATTCAGATTTTGGTGGTGGTGTTAAAAAAAAAGATGGTACCGTCATAGAAGGTGGTCTTAGAGAACTAAGTGAAGAATCACTTGGAATATTTGGAAAAATAAATAGCGATGAATTAAACAATTTCATATTATTATATACTAAAAAAACAGCTATTCTGTTTATAAAAGTAAATGTTGAACAATATGATATGATTAACATGTTCAATGAACGATTAAAAATTATAAAGAAAAAATTAGAACCAGAATTAACCCCAGAAATGAAAAAAATTGAATGGATTTCATGCGAAGAATTTATATCTTTATTTCATAATAACAAAGTCAAAAATAGAAAAATGTACAGTAAAATAGCCGATATATGCTATCGTGCATATAATAAACACAATTTTATTAATAAATTATAAATATCATTATTCTACATTAATTTATCTTTATTTTCAAATATTTTTTTATTAATATTTTCTACTAAATTGATTACCAATTTATCATAATTTATTAATGTATGTGAATATACATAAAGTGTTGTAATTATATCGTCCATAGATATACACTTTGTATTATTAACCCTTAAATAATTAAATACACTATTTAATAGCTGTTTCTTATTATGACATATATAATAAAAATCCTTATTTATAATTAAGTTTATATTTTTTATTTCTAAACTTACAACATTTTTATTATAATTAGTACTAATATATATATCATCGTTATGATTGTAAAACTTAATATCTTCATCTGTACATATCTGTGATAGTGTATATAATAAATTTTTTGATGTTATAGGGTTCATATCTTTATATTTCTCAAGAATATACTCTTTAAAATATTTATTCCATATTTCTCTATTATGTTCACTTGATTTTTTACAATAATGATTATATTTTACACTATATTTTTCTAAGTTAATATTTTGATCACCATACATATCAATAATTCCATGTTTCATTTGCATATATATTTCATAAAAACAAGTTTTATTATTCATCATACTTAAATATTTTACTAATCGTTTGTCTTCTTTTTCGTTCGTTGATATATATATTCCTTCTCTTATGAATGGTATTAAATTTTTACCAACATTTATACTAAATTGTAAAAATATACTATTAGTATCTTTAAATCCTCCATTGAAATGTTTATCTAATAATGAATCTTTTATATATATTGAGTCTTTTAATATTTCTAACGGAAATTTTAATGTGCCGTCTGGAAATTCGAAATATATATATTCGCCCATGTTTTTTCTATATGATTAATGTTATTTTTTTTTAATTTTTGTAAATTTGATAAAAATATTATTAAAAAATATATATTATAAAAATGTCTATTACCATCCATGAAGATCATATTACTTTAGAACAGTTAGAAACCATTAGAAAATTATTGTATATAGTTCCTAAAAAAGGATTTAATAATTTTATTCCTAATAAAGCTTTATACTTCAAGCTTAAGAAGCAAATGGAAGAAAATCCCACAGATCCAATATTTTTGTATAATATTAATCAAAACACTAACCTTATCACTCTTCCTTATTTTTTTGCTAGATCATTGTTAAATTTACCTATTCCGAATTATCACCCTAAATTTCCCTTCTCTTTCACTAAACAATTGTTTGAATCTCAAGTAGATATTGTACATGACGCTTGGAAGCAATTACAAACGTATGGTACCACTACTCTTAATTTACATACAGGTGCAGGCAAAACTGTAGATGCGGCTTTTCTGGCATCTATAACTGGTAATATAACACTAGTAATTGTAACATCAGGAACTGTAGGAGTTCAATGGTCTAAAACATTTCAAGATTTTACAAATGCTAATATATGGTACGTTGAATTAAATAAACCTCCTCCAAATGAAATAGCTCAAGTTATTATATGTCAAGATACTCGTTTTAAACTTTTGCCTCCCAATTACTTGAAATATATTGGAACTGTCATATATGATGAAGCTCATACTTTATGTACACCTGAGAGAATTAAATGTATATTAGGTGTTCAACCTCAATATGTTATTGCTGCGACTGCTACTTTAAACCGCCAAGATGGACTACATTCTATTATTGAAGCAACCTGCGGTACACACAAAATAGTAAAGATATCAAAAAAACCGTTTATTGTATATAAATATAACACAGGTATTAATATAGAAATAAAACTAAATGCTATGGGTACACCAGATTGGAGTAAAGTAACATTAGATCAGGCTATGTCTCCTCACAGAAATTGGTTAATACATCATATTATATCACAACATATGAATGATAAAGTATTAGTTCTTACATGGAGGGCTAAAGATCATGCTATACCTTTAGCTAAATGGCTGAAAGAATCTGGTCATAATGTTGATTATATGGCAGGCACTAAAAAAAGTTATTCTGATTCACACGTTTTAGTTGGAACTATAAAAAAAATTGGTACTGGGTTTGATGAAAAAACTGCTTGTGAAAATTTTAATGGACAACGTATAAATATATTAATATTAGCTGGATCTACAAGACAAGTAGAATTATTAGAACAAATAGCTGGTAGAGCTTTTAGATCAGATTTTCCCATTATATATCATCTAGTTGATAATTGTTCTATTAGTAAAAATCATTGGAAAATATCTGTACCATGGTATAAATCTAGAAATGGTCAAATTATAGAAAAAAATTCTCCTTATGTTGACACACAACAAATAAATATTGGTAACTTTAAACATGATGCTGATTCTATCATGGATGAACAATTAAAACGTTACAGAGAAAATCCTCCAATTTAATGACTAACAATATGAAATTGTAGCACCGCTATCATCACTTTCTTTAAGCACATATGAATATACCCATATTGCTTCAATAATATCATAATTATATCCTCTTGATAATTCTAGAGATAATCTATTAATTTCCCAAACTAAATCATCATATGAAAAATATTTGCATTCTATCAATCCTAAAATATTATTACTTCTATTACATACTATAGATTCACCTGAAAATTCATCACTATCTTCATTAACTATTCCTATATAAAAGGAAAAATCTCTGCCCATTTTAATTAATATTTCATTTTTTTAGGCAAAAAATGATGAAAAACAACCATTTGGTCATGGTTACTGTCTATGACATTGTTAGATAAAGATCTTGCATAGAACGATACAAAAAATCATAACATTTCTGTTATTTTTCTCTCCTCTGAAAAATATTATGGTTTTTTAATGATTTTTTTTTTATTTTTTTTTATTTTTTCTTGAAAAAACAGCAAAAAATGGATGAAAAATTTTTAGCTACAAACATTGAGGAAGAGACACTAAAAAATGTGTTTTTTCGACGGGTTATACATACTAGTAAATATTCTCAATTAGTACTTATGAATATACCACCATTTGATGATATTGGAATTGAAATACATTATACTACTGATCAGTTTATACGCATAGAATCAGGAGTAGGATATGCTTCTCTGAATGGTATTAATTACGAAATAAAAGATGGTATTTCTTTATCTATAGATGCTGGTGTATATCATAATATAGTAAATACTGGAAATAATCCATTAAAGATATATACTATATATTCTCCTCCACTTCATCCTTCTAATGAAATAATTTTACGTAAAAATTGATTAATCAATTTTACAAATATAAGGAATAGTAATCGTTTTATTTACATTAGTATCCCATTGGTAAATTTCAATTAATATTTTAGAATTAGGGTTTACTATTAAAATTTGTACGGGATTATTATTTTTAAAACAATAGTCTATGAAATATCCTGTCTCTAATACATATCTATAATTTTCAGTTTGTATTAAGTCACATTCACCATTGTATGTAGCTAAATCCAACCAATAAAAAAGTTTATATGGCGAACATTCTCCACATTTTTTATTATGATCAAATCCATTTAAACATCTTACATTACAACTAATATTTGTGTATGATAATAATGTTTCTTTATTTTTGTACAAATAGCTATATCAGTTTTGCTCATTGCATAATTAGTTATTGACGATTTTTCATTCAATACTATTAGATTACTAAAATAAAATTTATTTTCATCTAAATAAGTAGTTTTAAAATTAACTTCATAAATTGGAGGTATATTTTGAGAATATGTAAATACACATAATGTACAAAATAGTATCAATAACCTCATATTTTTATATAATATTTTAATAGTATTTTTTGATCAAATTTTTTTCAAACTAATGTAATTTTTTTGAATGATATTCATATTTTTATCTAAAAATTCCCTCATTATATTTTCTTTCAAACATGTTAAATTAAGAAAATGAGGTAATATTATTTTACCATAGTAGTATAAAAAATTTGTATTTGTTGTTATAGACATTATAGTTTTTACGTTATTATCATCTATGTTTTCTAATGTATTTAACTCTGCAAAATAATATTTGTCTAAATTATATTCTTCATTAGTATATATATCAACCTGTTCATAATTATGAATATAACACGTAAAATAATCAGATTTTGGTGAATTTTTTAATACTTTATTAATAGTTGCATAAAATAACATAAAATACTTTTCTAATTCTACTGGATTCTGTACCAAATTTATATCATCGTTTGTATATAATTTATACGATTCGTTAAAAATATTTAAATTATCCGGTATATTATACACTGTAAATTTATCTTCAACATACTTATTAAGATATATATAACCCCCTAATACAAATAATTTTATGAAACTATAATCTAATTTATTTAACCCGGATATATACTCATGTTGCAAATCTATCCAAGATTGTGATGGTAGTTTACTTTCATATAATTTTTTGAATAATATATTATCGTATTTTTTTATTTTTGATGGATTTATTTTGTTGATAACTTCGATTGTAATACTATCATTATAATTTAATCTCTTTAATACATCTATGAATTCATGATTTAATTTTAATTCTGTTATATTTTTTCTTTTAATTTGGGTTAGTTTGTTATTTTCTCTATGTATGTAAAAAAAAGGTTGCATAAATCCTGAAATATCATTTAACTGCATATTAACAATTTTTTCAATTTCATTTCTTTCCATCATTTTATCAACATCCTCTATATCTGTTATTCCAACGTGATTAATATATTTAAATCCTAATAAATTTAGTATGTTTCTAATATTTATTATATGTAATTGACCTACATAAATCATACTATTTTTAGCTATACCAGAATACTTATCAGTTTCTTTATAATCTCTAAATAATCTTCCAACCAAATAAACATCCAAAATTGGTATTAAAATATTTATTAATATTTGTTTTATTTTTTCATGTTCTTCCTTTCTATACACTTGTTTGTATAAATCAGATTCATTTATTTTAGATATAGAATCATTTAATTGTTTTAATACTGTCTTTTTATTATAATTATTTGTAGTATATAAATCAATGTAATATTTTCTAATTATTTGTATTATTTTTTTATTTTTTATTTTTTTATATTTTTTAGTTATTTTTCCATGTATATCATAACTTGAATACAATAAATCAAACATATTATCATGTTGTGATTTTAAAAATACATTTCTTAATTTTTTTAATAATATCTCTGTTGATTTTTCTAAATATAATATATCTTCCCAATCACCAGCCAAAAATTGTATTAAACTATACGTAGGTCCACGTATTTTATCAGATTCTATATATTCTTTATTCATTATTGATCTAAAATCATTATAATGTACCCTTAAATTAGGATATTTACAATCTTTTTTATATAAACATTCATAAAATTTATTCTTAACGTCATGTATATAAGATATATCACTTTCAAAATATTTAGGCATTGTGGTTTTTTCCTGATACGGTAATTCTAAATATATATCTATTGGTACATTTTTATTCATTTGTATAGTTTTTTCTATAAAATCATCTATTTTGATTGATTCTATTTCACCATAATGAAATCCTTTCATATGTTTATCTCCATATAAATATATATGCATATCATACTCACTACTATAATATTCACTTATTGATACTGGACCTAATAAATTATTATATAATTCATTTTCGTTATAATATTCGGTTTCAAATTTTAAGAATGTTGTATATTTATTCTCTTTTATGAGATCTGAATATATAGGATATGTAATAATTTTATAATATCCATAATCATTCTTGTACATTAATTTATTTTTTAATTCATCGTATAAATTATTAATATTTGTATTTTTATATGTTGAATCTATTATGATAATTATATAATTACCATTTATAGTATAATAATAAGAAATTAAACCTATTGTATGTTTATTTACAGCTTTAATTATTTCCTCGTCTAAATCCATTTTCTTATATATAAATATTTTTTTTTTTTATTTTTTTTAATTTTTTTTTTTTTTTAATAAAAAAAAATATGTTTTTATGTTAAATATATACTGGTATATAGCTATAACAATTGTTTTTTTAATCATAAGTTTAATATTATATACAGTTTTTTTCTATGTCCCTATATCTGAATATGAAAATAATTTTAACGAAACTCTAGATAATGCAAATTTTATCTTACAAGAAGCTCAAGAATATGAAACCCAAATAGAAGAAACCAATGAACTTGTTAGTCTTGGAATAGATAATTTTTGTGATTTTTATAATAATGGTGGACCGTTACCAATCGTATATTTAGGATCTACTTTTGATGATTTATGTTCATCTTCATAATATTAAAAAATAATATTAGCCAATATTATCATACTATTATTTTACTATATATATTTGTTAATATTTTCAAAAAAAAAAAAGATTTTATTTTACTCATCATCTCTTTGAAAAATAATCTTGTGACGGGTTAAATCGTCAAACACGAAAATTTTAACAAATATTCATTCAAGCCATCATATTGTAATGATTTAATCATATTTTAATATAATTCCCATCAGGCCTATATATCTATAATTCTTACATTTTTCACTCTCTCCACGGGGAAAAAAAATATAAGTATATATAAATGTATGTATTCATTAATTTAAATTAATATAGATTTAATAGAGTTATGCCGGGTAACGATTTGATGGTTAAAAATCGTTGAAATAAAAATACTATAATACATGTAATATTTATATCTAAATTCTATAAAAATACTATATTACATGTAATATAGTATTTTTATTTTTTTTGATCTAACATTTTTATCTTTTATATATATAGTTATTATTTTTTACAATCTTATTCTTTTTGATTCCACAATTGTTCTAATTCGTCCATCTTGTCCACAAAACTATCCAGGATAGTTTTTACATAATCATAATCATACGTTTCTGTGATATTTTTCATTTTATTCATTACCTCGTGAACGATCAACGCTTTTTTTTGATCTTCTTCTTTTTGATTTTCATTTTTTCTATTCCACCATTGTTCTGATCCATTAATCATGTTTACAAAACTATCTAGAATAGTTTTTACACAATCATAATTATACGTTTCTGCGATATGTTGCATTTTATTCATTACCTTGTAAACGCTCAACGCTTTTTTTGCATCTTCAGAGTAAGTAGCCTCCATGTTTCTGGGTATGTGTGCAATTTGTACCAAAAAAATTATTTTTTCATCATTTTTTCATATTTTTTCATATTTCATTATTTTAATATACAGTCATAATGTTATGGTATATCTTTCCTATAAAAATTATTTGTACCAAAAAATATTTTTTTTAAAAGCGTTATTTTCGAAAAAAATAAATCTATTTTTCGTATCATTTTTTGACAAAATAATCTTGTGAGTATTGAAATCGTCAAAACCGTAAATTTTAACAAATATTCATTCATCCCATCACATTGTGGTGATTTTATCATATTCTGATATAATTACCATCAGACCCATATATCTATAATTATACATTTTTCACTCTATCCATGGAAAGAAAAAATATAATTATATACAAATGTATGTATTCACTGTTTTAATTTAAAAGAGATTTAATATAGTTACGAGGAGTAACGGTGTGATGGGTAAAAAATAGTAAAATTTTATATTA
>ERZ869936.1652-NODE-1652-length-15290-cov-6.653758_pt1 | contig 15290 bp, 13 predicted proteins | sample MGYA00520876_ERZ869936 | MGnify/ENA primary metagenome ERZ869936 (study PRJEB32218, sample SAMN09650985) | biofilter metagenome | isolation source: enrty point of leading RO module | place: Saudi Arabia: Thuwal, RO plant located on Red Sea | collected 2016-02-17 ...
GTCCAGTTCACCGCGGCCCTCCGGCTCGTGGTGGAGGCATTTCTGGCCGAAACACACCACGTCGATCGACGGGTCGCGGCGGAAGGCCTCGAGCGAACGCCCGATGGCGTTTTCGTAGTAGCGGTTGTCCGAGTCGAGGAAGGCCACGAATTCCTCGTCGCCCTCCTCAAGCGCGGTGATGCGGGGTCCTTGAGGTCCCTTCTCATGACGGTTCTTCAGGTAGCGCACCCGCGGCAGTTCGGCGGCGAGGCGCGTCATCAGCGCGTCGGTCCCGTCCGTCGAGTGATCGTCGCACACATAGACGGTCACCTCCGGGTGCGACTGGCTGGCCGCGCTGCGGACGCAGTCTTCGAGGAGATCCTCGCGATTGAACGTCGGCGTGATGATGGCGATGCGTTCCACGATCCGGCTGCTGCGTGGCTTTTAGCCGACCGGTGCCGGAATGCCAGCCGCCCTTCCGCAAAAATCCGCACAACGAGAGGTCGGTCGCGTCCGCCTCAGATGATGCCGCCCTCGCGGAAGGAGTAGTAGGGCTCGCGGCCGCCCGATGGGCGGCCGATGATGAGGTGGTCGAGCAGCCGGATTTCCATCAGCTCGGCGGCCTCGGCGATCTTCCTCGTGAAGCGGATGTCGGCGGCGCTTGGGGTGGGATCGCCGGAGGGGTGGTTGTGGAGGACGGCGAAACCGAAGGCCTTGTGGACGATCACGGGGCGCAGGACCTCGCGCGGATGGGCGGAGGTTTCGGTGAGGGTGCCGGAGCTGACCTCGACGGTGGCGATGTGGCGCAGTCGCGAATCTACCAGCGCGAGGACGAGCTTTTCCTCGCCGAGCCACGCGAGCTGGGGTGCGAAGAGTTCGTGGAGCCGCTCGGGCGAGTCGAGCGGATGGCGGGTGAGCTGTTCGCGGGCGGCGCGGGCGCCGAGCTCGAAGGCGGCGGCGAGCTGGCTGGCCTTGGCGAGGCCGAGGCCGGGAGTGTCGCGCAGCGCCTCGAGGCCGGCCGAGCCGAGGGCGTTGAGCGAGCCGAAGTGCCGCATGATGTCGCGGCCGAGGTCGATGGCGCTTTTTCCCCGGACACCGGTGCGCAGGAACAGCGCCAGCAATTCCGCGTTGTCGAGACTGGCCGGGCCCAGGCGGGCGAGCTTCTCGCGGGGCCGTTCGGTGTCGGGGAGGTCGCGGATCATCATGATGTCTTTATGAACAGCATGATGCCGGCGGGCAAGTTTTTTGCGCGGGGTCAGTCCTTCGACGACTTCGGATCGAGCGCGTCGCGCAGGCCGTCGCCGAGGAAATTCAGCGCGAAGAGGGTGCTGGCGAAGAACAGCGAGGGGAAGAACAGCAGCCAGGGATTGGAGGCCATGCGGTTGGCGCCCTCCTCGATGAGGATGCCCCAGGAGCTGTTCGGCGGCTTCACCCCGAGGCCCAGAAACGACAGCGTCGCCTCGAAGAGCATGATGCCGGGAATGGTCAGCGTGGTGTAGACGATGATCGGTCCGAGCGCGTTCGGGAGGATGTGGCGGAACAGGATGCGGGCATGGCCGAGGCCGAGCGAGCGGGCCGCCTCGATGAACTCCTGCTTGCCGACGTTCTGGACCTGGGCGCGGACGATCCGGGAGACGGTGAGCCAGGACAGCGCGCCGATGGCGATGAAGAGGGGCACCAGCGTGGTGATCGGCTCGACCCAGGTGCGGGTGTCGTTCTGTTCGGCGACCGTGGCGCCTTCGCCGGCGAAAAGGTCGACCGCCCCGTTGGTGAGGTCGGCCGTGATGGGATCGAGCGCCTTGCCGAGGAGGATGACGATGACCAGGAAGGGCAGCGCATAGAGGATGTCGACGACCCGCATCATGGCGTCGTCGGCGCGGCCCCCGGCGTAGCCCGCGAGCGCGCCCCAGCAGACGCCGATGGTCACCGAGACGGCGGTGGTGATGATGCCGACCGCGATGGAGATCCGGCCGCCGTAAAGGACGCGCGAGAAGATGTCGCGGCCCAGGTGGTCGGTGCCGAACCAATGTTCGCCGGACGGCGGGCGGTTCTTCAGGTCGAGCGCCTGGGCGTTGGGATCCTGCAGCAGGCCGGGGATCGACGGCAGCACGAGGCAGGAGAGGAAGACGATGGCGAGCACGACCACGCCGGTCATGGCGGCGTGGTTCTTGCGCAGCCGCAGGGCGGCGTCGTGCCACAGCGAGGTGCCCTTCTCGAGTTCGGTCGGTGTCACGGGATCAGCCGGTGGTGCGCAGCCGCGGGTTGAGCCACAGGCCGAGCAGGTCGGTGGCGATGTTGGCGAGGGTGATCAGCGAGCCGTAGAGCAGGACGACTCCGGTGATGACCGGTTCGTCGCCGGTTTCCATCGCCTTGATGAAATGGGTGCCGAGCCCGGGGATCGCGAAGATGCTCTCGATGACCAGCGAGCCGGAGATCACCGCCGCGAAGGCGGGACCGATGTAGGCGACCGCCGGGATGAGGCCGCCGCGGAGGCAATGGCGGAAAAGGATGCGTGCCTCGCCGACGCCCTTGGCCCGGGCGGTGCGAACGAAGTCCTGGTTGAGGGTTTCGAGCATGCCGGCCCGGGTGAGGCGCGAGAGGTATGCGGCACTGATCAGACCGAGCGTGAAGGCGGGCAGCAGCCAGTAGACGGGCGAGAACGGATTCCAGCCCATCGCGGGGAGAACTTCCAACCGCCGGCCGAACTGGTCGGCCAGCAGCGGGCCGATCACGAAGGACGGGATGCAGATGCCGACCATCGCCAGGGCCATCGCCCCATAGTCGATGAGCGAGTTTTTCCGCCAGGCCGCAAGGATGCCGAGCGGCACGCCGATGGCGATGGCGAGCATGATGGCGACCAGTCCGAGCTGGAGCGAGACCGGAAAGGACTGGCGGATGATCTCCCCGACTTCCCGGCCCTCGAGCCTGAGGCTGGAACCGAGATCGCCGGAAACCAGATTGGTGAGACGGCGCTGGTACTGGACGAGCAGGGGTTGATCGAGGCCGTAGTAGGCCTCCATCTTCGCCTGGATGTGTTCCGGAATGGCGCGCTCCGTCTTGAACGGGCCGGTCGGCAGCAGCCGGACCAGGAAGAACGTGAGGGTGAAGAGCACGAAGAGGACCAGCAGTCCCTGTCCGAGACGGTTGAGGATCTGCCGGATCATGGTTCGAGACGGATCGCGCTCCAGGGGTGATTGTCGAGCAGCAGCGGATGCCAGCCCTTGACTTCCGGCCGGTGGAGGTAGTTGCGCGAGTACCAGGACACGGGGAGGATCGGTTGTTCCTCCATCAGCACGGCTTCGGCTTCGGCGAGCAGCCGGTGCCGGGCCTCGGTGTCGGCCTGGAGGGCGGCCTGCTTGAGGAGTTCCTCATAGCGATCGTTGTGCCAGCCGGTGTTGTTGTTGCCGTTGCCCTCGGTCCACATGTTGAGGAACGTGGTGGGGTCGAGGTAGTCGCCAATCCATCCCGCCGAAGCCAGGTCGAACTCCAGGCTTTGCTGTGCGCTGATGTACGACCCCCAGTCCATGTTCTGGATGTCGACCAGGATGCCCAGGTGTTCCCGCCACATGGCCTGCACCGCTTCCGCGGATGCGCGGGCCGCGGGTCGGCTGATCAGCATCGAGTAGCGTGGAAATCCCTTGCCTCCGGGGAATCCGGCATCGGCGAGCAGTTTCCGGGCTTTTTCGGGATCGAAATCCAGCACCGGTTCGGGCTCGTACGTGCCCATCTTCGGGGTGAAAGTCCGTGCCGGGGTGTAGCCCTCGAGGATGTGTTCGCAGAGCGCCTCCCGATCGATCGACAAGGACATCGCCTGTCGGACCTTCGGGTCATCGAAGCCGGGGCGGGTGGTGTTGAGACGGAAGAAGGTGGTGCCGACGTAGGGTTCCTGGCGAAGGAACTCGGGATAGTCTTCGGCCATCGTGTCGATCAGATCGGGCGGCAGCGTGTAGGTCGTGTGAAGCTGGCCGGCGAGGAAGGCCCGGGCCTCGGTGTAGGGGTTCTCGATGGGGATGAAGCGGATGCCGTTGAGCCCGACGTCCGCGGCATTCCAGTAGTGGGGATTCCTCTCGACCTCGATCACGTCGTGAAACCGCCATTCCTTTAGCTGGAAGGGGCCGTTGCCGACGAGGTTGGGATGTTCGCTCCAGTCGGTGAAGCGCTCGGTCATGTCACCGAATCGACGGACCACGTGTTCGGGCACCGGGAACCAGGTGTAGTGGCGGGTGAGCGAGGGGAGGAAGGGCACCGGCTCGCGCAGGCGCAGCTCGAGGGTGAAATCATCGGTGGCCCTGACGCCAACCTGCGTGAAATCGTCGATCTCCGCCTTGTTGTAGGCCTCGGCCTTGTCGATGAAGTAAAGCATTTCCGCGTAGGGTGCGGCGAGGTCGGGGGAGAGCATCCGGTGATAGGCGAAGACGAAGTCGTGGGCGGTGACCGTGTGGCCGTCGGACCACCTCGCCTCGGGGCGGAGCTGGAAGACCCACTCGGTCATGTCCTCGTTGTGGTCCCATGAGGCGGCGGTGCCCGGCGGCAGCGCGCTGTCGTCCTCCGGATCGTCGGCGACCAGTCCCTCGAAGAGCGCGCCGATGATCTTGCTCTCGATGACACCGGTGACGAGCTGGGGGTCGAGGGCCTTGGGTTCGGCCGAGTTGCCGACGAGCAGGATGCCCGCCTCGTTGGCCCGCTCGACCTCGGTCTGCTTCTGGCACGACGCCGCGGAGAGGGCGAGAAGGCCGGAAGCGAGGAGACGGCGAAGCATGGCTGGCGAGAACTAAGCGACGCCGGAGCGGGATGGGCAGGAAAAAAGGCCGGGACCGGCAGGGAAAGCTGGCGATTTCCGGGACTGGCCGGAAAATGGGTGGATTCGGGCACGCACGGCGCGAGCGTGCTTGCAAGACCCCCCTGCGGGGTTAGAAACCACCCGCCCGCTTCATTTCACCCGTTTGAAAGCCTATTTCATCCGCCGACTGTTGCTGGTCCCGCTCACCTTGATCGGGATCACGCTGCTGGTCTTCGCGATCGTGCGGATGGCTCCGGGCGGGCCGGTCCAGCAGTCGCTTCAGCGGCTGCTGGGTGGCGACGGCGAGGCGCGCCGGAGCCAGGCCGAGCAGGGGGCGTCGCTGACCGCCGCGCAGGTGCTCGAGATCGAGGAGGGCTACGGGCTCCACAAGGGGATCATGCGCGGCTACCTCGAGTGGCTGGGCGTGCTGCCGCGGGACATCGAGCTGCGGGGCCGGGAGTTTCCCGAGGACGGCGCGGAGGTCGAGATCCCGGTGCCGGGCAGCGTGCATGTGGTGAAGGTGAGCCGCGATGAATCCGGCGGCGCGCGGATGGCGATGGCGGATCCCGACGCGCCGGGCGCGGGAGAATTCGACCTCGGCGCGTGGGACGTGCGGATCGTGAGTCCGGAGGCCCAGGCGAAGCGCTGGGAGAAGTATCTCGACAACATCGAGCTGACCGAGCTGCCCCAGCCGCGGGCGCAGCTTTACAAGCCGGCCTTCGACGGCCTGCTGCAGGGGAGCCTCGGGGACTCATGGAAGTACCAGGATCCGGTGTGGACGATGATCCTCCAGCGGATGCCGGTGTCGTTGTTCTTCGGCGGCATCGCGATGGTGCTGATCTACGCGATCTGCCTTCCGCTCGGGATGATCAAGGCGATCCGGCACCGCACCTGGCTCGACAATTTCTCGTCGCTGCTCGTCTTCGGCGGCTACGCGATTCCCGGCTACGCGCTGGGGGCGCTGCTGGTCGTGTACCTGTCGGCCCAGCTCCGCTGGTTCGCGCTCGGCGGCTTCGTGAGCGACAATTTCGAGTCGCTCTCGCTGGGCGGAAAGATCGCCGACCTCGCCTATCACGGCACGCTGCCGCTGCTCTGCTATCTCATCGGCTCCTTCGCGATGATGACGATGCTGATGAAGAACAACCTCATGGACAACCTGGCGGCCGACTACGTGCGCACGGCGATCGCCAAGGGCACCGGCTTCCGCAAGGCGGTCTTCCGCCATGCCTTCCGCAATTCCATCATCCCCATCGCCACCACCTTCGGCGGCAACCTGATGCTGATCGTCACCGGCAGCCTGCTGATCGAGCGCGTGTTCGACATCAACGGTTTCGGGCTCCTGAGCTTCAACGCCCTGCTCGATTTCGACCAGCCGGTGATCATGGGCGTGCTGTTCGTTTCGGCGCTGCTGATGCTGCTGGGCAACGTGGTTTCCGACCTCTGCGTGGCGCTCGTCGATCCCCGCGTGAGCTACAAGTGATGATGACCTTCCCGCGGAAAACCGGCCTGCTGCTGATCCTCGTCGCCCTGGTGGCGACCGGGGCCGAGTTCGCGGGCATCCAGCTTCCAACGCTGCGCTGGTTCTTCAGCTTCGATGCCGACCCGAACAAGCTGTCGGACGGATGGTGGTATGCGAACCAGGGACGGATCGTCGGGTTCGCGCTGTGCGGCGCCCTGACGCTGGCCGGCCTGCTGATGATCGCCTTCGGCGGCGGGTTCCACTGGAATCCCCTCACGCTGCGCAAGATCGAGCGCTTCCGGTCGATCGGCCGCGGCTATTTCGCCTACCGCGTGCTGCTGGTGCTGCTGGTGCTGGCGATGCTCGACCAGGTCCTGGTGGGCAAGCGCGCGCTGGCCGTCCGTCACGACGGCCAGTGGCACTTTCCGGCCTTCCGTGAGTCGCCGCTGCCGCAAAGCACCTTCGGCGGGGAGGGCGACGAGGAGACCAACTACCGTCAGCTCGACAAGCGCGAGGGCGAGGGCGACCTGCTGGTGATCATGCCCCCGGTGCCATGGGATCCGACCTTCGACTCGGACGAGTTGATGCAGCGCACCCTGCCGCTGATCCAGGGGCGGATCCACGAACCGGGCGGGGGCAGGCCCTACAACGGCTACGCGTTCCAGTATCGCGAGGGCTCGTCCGGTCTCCTGCTGCGCGAGGGGCGGATCCGCGATGGCAGTCCCGAGTGGTGGGTCGATGTCTATGGTCCCGACGGCGAGCCGGTGGGTCGCGAGGAGTGGAAGAACGGCGAGGTGGTTTCCACTGAGCTTCCCGAGGGCATCGAGGTTCCGGAAGGCGGGAGCTGGGTGCGCAAGATCTATCCGCCGCTGCCGCCGAGCTGGGAGCGACGACATTTCCTCGGCACGGACAAGAAGGGCTGGGACATCGCCGCGCAGCTCTACGGAGGGCTGCAGGTCATCTTCAAGGCCGCGGCGCTCTACCTCGTGCTGACCTACGGGATCGGCATCACCTTCGGCTGCCTGATGGGTTACTTCGGCGGTCTCTACGACCTGGTGATGCAGCGGGTCATGGAGATCATGCTCAACGTGCCCTTCCTGCTCGTCGTGATGATCCTCGCGGCCAACATCGGGCGCGAGAAGATCACGCTGGGCATCATCCTGCTGATCTTCTGCATCTTCTCGTGGATCCAGGTGGCGATCTACCTGCGCACCGCCACCTACAAGGAGAAGGCGCGCGACTACGCCAGCGCCGCGCGGGTTCTCGGGGCGGGGACCGGCCGGGTCATCTTCCGCCACATCCTGCCGAACGCCGTCGCGACGATCGTCACGCTCGTGCCGTTCAGCGTGTCGGCGGTGGTCACCTCGCTCACCGCGCTCGACTTCCTCGGCTTCGGCCTTCCCGAGTCCTACCCGAGCTGGGGCCGCATCCTCAACGACGGCGTCGAGAACCTCGGCTCGCCATGGATCGTCAGCTCGGTCTTCGTCATGCTGGTGATCCTCCTGCTCACGATCACCTTCATCGGCGAGGCGATCCGCGAGGCCTTCGATCCGAAGAAATTCACCACCTACCAATGATGCTCCGGCTCCTCATCCCCGTTCTCACCGCCGCCGTGCTCGCCGGCTGCCGTGACGCGCGGAGTCACGATCCCTACGACAACACCGCCGAGCGGGAGCAGTTCTACGAGCGCTACAACCGCGAGACGCGCGAGCGGCTGGCGAAGGAAAGGGCCGAGCTCGAGAAGGCGCTGGCGGGAGAACTCGAGCAGGGGGCGCGGGAGGAGAAACAGAAGCTGCTCGACGACCTGCTCGAGCGGATGAAGAGGCCCGACTACTTCGAGATCCTGACCGAGGCCGACCTGCCGCCCGATCTCGAGTGGCGGACCAACGACGACTCACCCGACATCGGCTCGCCGGAGGCGAAGAAGGGCGGAACCTTCCACACCTACATCCCGGGCGGCGGGTATCCGCCCACCATCCGCTCCTGCGGCAAGGAGGCCAACAACTCGTTCCGCTCCTACCACTGGGACGAGGTCGAGATGGCCCCGGTGCAACTGCATCCGAACACCGGGGAGATCATCCCGGCGCTCGCCGACCGCTGGGCGGTGGGCGAGGACGGGCGCAGCGTCTATTTCCACATCGATGACGAGGCCCGCTGGTCGGACGGCCGGGAGGTCACCTCGGCGGACTGGTTGATGGCCTTCTACATCTACCTCTCTCCCTACCTCAGCGAGTCGTTCTACCGGATCTACTTCGGCGAGCAGTTCTGGGGCGTGGCCGCCTACGGCAAGGACTACCTCTGCATCCGCAACGCGTATCCGAAGCCGATCGCCCCGTACTTCGCGTCCGTGCAGCCGCGGCAGGAACACCACTACCGCGAGTTCGGGCCCGACTTCGAGGAGCGCTACAACTGGCGCCCGCGGCCGACCACGGGCGCCTACGTGATCCGCGAGGAGGACATCCAGAAGGGGCGCTCGATCGCGCTGACGAGGGTGAAGGACTGGTGGGCGAGGGACCGCAAGTACTACAGGAACCGTTTCAACGTGGACCGGATCGAGTTCCGCCAGGTCAGGGACAGCGAGAAGCAGTTCCAGATGTTCCTGCAGGGTGACATCGACCTGTATCTGCTCGGGGAACCGAAGAAGTGGTACGAGGGGACCGAGGTGGAGCCGGTCTTCAACGGCTACATCGAGCGGGCGGTCTTCTACAACGACTACCCGCGGCCGTCCATCGGGCTGTATTTCAACCTGACCAAACCGCTGCTCGACAACCTCGACGTGCGCATCGGCCTGTCGCACGCGACGAACTGGGAGAAGGTGATCGAAATCGACCTGCGCGGCGATGCCGAGCGGCTCAACCTGCTCAACGAGGGCTTCGGCGACATCTCCAACCCGCACGTGAGGGCCCGGGAGTTCTCGATCCCCAAGGCCCGCGAGGCCTTCGCCCGGGCGGGCTTCACCAGGACCGGCCCCGACGGGATCCTGACGGATGACAAGGGACGGCGGCTCTCCTTCACCGTCACCCTGCGCAACCAGCCGCCGCTCTATCCGCAGATGATGCTCCGGATCAAGGAGGAGGCCCGCAAGGCCGGCGTGGAGTACAAGCTGGAGGTGCTCGACCCGATGACCGCCTTCTCGAAATCCCAGCGCAAGGAGCACGAGATCGTGCTCGGCGGGTGGGCGGTCACGCCGCCCTTCCCGGACTACTACCAGCAGTTCCATTCCAAGGAGGCCTACATCCCGGGGACCCGGAAGCCGCGGCCGATGACCAACAATCTCTCGGTCTTCGCCGACCCCGAGGTCGATCCCATCCTCGAGGCCAACCGCAACGCCCGCAGCTACGAGGAGGTGAAGGAAACGAGCTGGCGGCTGGAGGAGATCTTCCACGAGCGGGCGGTCTGGATTCCCGCGTTCCAGAAGCCTTCCTAGCGCGTCGGTTACTGACGCTGGGTCCGCTGACCGGAGGACCTCAACGTCAAGGTCGCCTACCTGCCCGAGGAGGCGCACGTGCACTGGATCGACGAGGAGATCAAGCAGGAGACTCTGGAGGCGATGCGGGAAGGCCGTGCCTTCGAGGAGCAGTATCTGCTCTACGACCAGTACCGGGCAACGGAGATTGATGCCGTGGAAGGGGAATCCGGAGAGCCGGAGGGAGGTGCCCCGACCGACGACGCCGAAGGAGCGGAGGATTCCGATCCTCCCGCACCGCCCGGGCAACCCGAGGAAGAGGAGGGAACCGATGGCTGAGTCGATCCTCGAGGTCCGCGATCTGATCACCGCCTTCGACACCGAGGGCGGCCTGGTCCGCGCGGTGGATCACGTGAGTTTCTCCGTGCCCAAGGGCGGCACGCTGGGCATCGTCGGCGAGTCCGGCTGTGGAAAGAGCGTCACGGCGATGTCGATCATCCGCCTGCTCCCGCAGCCGGCCGGGCGCATCCTGCAGGGCGAGGTCATGTTCAAGGGCCGCGACCTCACCCGGATCATGCCGAAGGAGATGCGCCGTGTCCGCGGTGGCGAGATCGGCGTGATCTTCCAGGAACCGATGACCGCGCTCAACCCGGTGCACCGGATCGGTCGCCAGCTCTCCGAGTGCTTCCTGCTGCACAAGAAGATGAGCAGGCGCGAGGCGTGGGAGGCGTCGGTCGAGATGCTCAAGCTGGTCCGCATCCCGGCCGCCGGGCAGCGCATCGGCGACTATCCGCACCAGCTTTCCGGCGGCATGCGCCAGCGCGTCGTGATCGCCATGGCGCTGGCCTGCCGGCCCGACCTGGTGATCGCCGACGAGCCGACCACCGCGCTGGACGTCACGGTGCAGGCGCAGATCCTCGACCTGATGAAGCGGCTTCAGAGCGAGTTGGGGATGTCGATGATCCTCATCACCCATGATCTGGGCGTGATCGCCGAGAGCTGCGACGAGGTGGTGGTGATGTATGCCGGGCGCGTCGTCGAGAAGGCGCCGGTGAAGGAGCTTTTCGCGAATCCCCTGCATGCCTACACGCGCGGGCTGCTGGCATCGATCCCGCGCCTCGAGACGACGCCGAAGACCGAACTGCCGGTGATCCCCGGCATGGTCGCGGGCCTGAAGGACTTCGTGCCCGGCTGCCGCTTCTGCCAGCGCATGGAAAGACGGGGGGCGACGCTGCGCGAGCGGCCGGACTTCATCGAGGCGACGCCCGGACACTGGGTCGAGGCCTGCCCGATCTGTTACGGTGGAGGAAAGGAGGCCGGGGCATGAGTGCTCTCCTGAAGGTCGAGGACCTCAAGGTCCACTTCCCGGTCCACGGCGGGGTGCTGATGCGGCAGACCGGCTCGGTGCGCGCGGTCGACGGCGTTTCGCTTTCGATCCGGCAAGGCGAGACGCTCGGGCTGGTCGGCGAATCGGGTTGCGGGAAATCGACGCTGGGCAAGGCGATCGTGCGCCTGCTCAAGCCGACGGCGGGCCGGATCGAATTCGAGGGGGTGGACATCACCCGCCTGCGCACCGGCGCGCTGCGGCCGCTGCGGCGGGACATGCAGATGGTCTTCCAGGACCCGGTCGAGTCGCTCAATGCGCGGCACAGCGTCCGCGAGATTCTGGAAGAGCCGTTTCTCATCCACGGCGGCATGGCCTCGGCCGAGCGCAGGAAGCGCGTGGCCGGACTGCTCGACCGCGTCGGCCTGCAGGCGGCGAGCGCCGACCGCTATCCCTTCGAGTTCTCCGGCGGGCAGCGGCAGCGGATCGGGATCGCCCGCGCCCTGGCGCTCAACCCGAAGCTGATCATCTGCGACGAGCCGGTCTCGGCGCTCGATGTTTCGGTCCAGTCGCAGGTGCTCAACCTGCTGCTCGAACTCCAGCGCGACATGGGCCTTTCGTATCTCTTCATCGCCCACGACCTCGCGGTGGTGAGGCACATTTCCGACCGGGTGGCGGTGATGTATCTCGGCAAGATCGTCGAGGTCGCCGATTCGGAAACGATCTATCGCGAGCCGAAGCATGCCTACACCAAGGCGCTGCTTTCGGCGATCCCGCACCCCGACCCCTCGCTCGAGGTCGACCGGATTCTGCTGGAGGGAGACGTGCCCTCACCGATCGATCCGCCGAAGGGCAGCGCCTTCGGTCACCGCATCGGCCATCCGCGCTACGAGGAGACCGTCGGAAAGGAGCTGCCCCTGGTCGAGATCGACCCCGGACACTGGGTCGCGGCCGACCCGTGCTGTCTGGACGAGGCGGATTGGAAGCGGGTTGCCGAAGAGTAAGGCGGCGTGAATCAGCGACCCGGACGGATGCGGGTGATCTTGGTACCCTGAAGGCCGAGGCCACCCATCAGGCCGCGCTGGTTGAAGAAGAAGGCGTAGGTCGAGGCGTTGAGCGTGGTGGTCGTGAGCGAGCCGGACATTCCCTTGTCCACGACCACGATGCTCGGGCTGCCACCGATCTCCCAGCCGCCGCTGCGGTTGAGGTTCCTGAAGGCGGAATCATCCATCAGGAACAGGGCGTAGCCGTACTGCTGGAGACCCGCCTGCAGGCCGTAGGAGGCGCCGGTGGTCTGATAGAAGTCACGGATCGAGCCGTCGTTGCGGATCAGCGCGCCATTGCCGCCCATCCCACCGATCATCAGGCCGCCCTTGGTGATCTTGGGAAAGACCAGAATGCCCTTGGCCTTGCGGCCCAGTTCACGGGCGGCGGGCTTCTGGCGGTACAGTTCCTGGAGGGCCGCGCGGGAATCGGAGGCGATCTTGCTGCAGCTGGCGTTGGCGGCGTTCATCTGGGTCACCGGCCCGCTGGTGGCGCAACTGGTGAAGACGAGCGGTCCGCCGGCGAGAAGGAAGCCGGCGGCGAGCGTGTGGAGCATTCGTTTCATGGTGTGCTGTAGTTGTCTTGTGGAGTTGATATCGTGATGCCGTGGGCGGTGGCTTGCCCCCGCACACTGTCTGCATGGCAGGCGCTCAATCATCACCCGGGGTGCCGGGGAACGCGGGCTGTCCGACCGGCAGGTATTTGAAGTGGAGCTTGCCCAGCTTGCCCTCGAACCTGAACGGGGCCTTGTCGAAGTAGTCTTCGGCGACCGGGGAGCTGGTGTCCATGCCGACGTCGAAGGTTTCGGACGCGGTGAAGACGGCCGGGACGGTGCGCCGGACGGTGCCGGTGGCGGCCTCCTTGCCGTTGATCCAGAACTTCAGTTCGGCAGGCGCTCCGCGCTGCAGCGGAGTCTTCATCTCCATCGCGATAGTCACCTCGCCGGCCGGCAGTTTGCCGACCTTGATCTTGTCGCGCTTGAGCAGCAGGGCGCTGTATTCGTAGTGGAGCACGCCATCCACGGCGTAGAGGCTCACGCCTCCGGCGTAGCCGCCCATGGCGAAGATCACGCCGTTCACCTTCTCAGGCACTTCGGCCTCGATCTCGGCCCGCAGGTTGCCGTTGCGCACGTTGGGAGCCTCGCTTTCGGGGATGCGGGTGATGCCCTCGAACAGGGTCCACTCGGTATTCGCGGTGCGCTTCATCTCGCTCGGGTTGAGTCCGGTGTACATTCCGCCACCGATTGGCAGGGCCTTGTTGTCCTTGGCAACCTCCATGAACAGATCCTTCATCTCCTCGAGTTTCTCCGGGTATTTGGCCGCGAGGTCGTTCATGAGCGTGAAATCCTCGCCAACCTTGAACAGCTCCCATTGGTCCTTCATCGGGTCCCACTTGCTCAGGTCGGGCATCGCTGCGATCCAGGGCTTCTTGGGGCCGAAGGTGCTGGCCATCCAGCCATCATGGTAGATGCCACGGCTACCCAGGCAGTCAAAATACTGGGTCTTCTTCGGCTCCGGCGCATCTGGCGAGTCGAAGGTTGGGGCGAAGCTGGCACCATCGATCGGATCCTGCTCATGGCCGTCAACCACCTTCGGCGGGGTGATGCCGAGGATGTCGTAGATGGTCGGCACGACGTCGTTGACGTGGGTGAACTGTGGGCGCGGCGTCTTGTCCGGCTTGATACGCTTCGGCCACGAGATGACCATCGGCGTGCGGGTGCCGCCCCAATCGGAGGCCACCACCTTGGTGTAGCGGAACGGACTGTCGCCGGCCCAGGCCCAACCGGCGTGATACATGTTGTCCATTTTCGGGCCACCAATGGCATCGAGACCACCGAGGTCCCCGGCCACCTTGATGTGCTCGGCAACCGTGGACGGGATGCCGTTTTGGGCATTGAGCTCGGCCACGGTGCCTTCAATGCCCTCGGCGGAAGCTCCGTTGTCCGACAAGATGTAGATGACCATCGTGTTGTCGCGGATGCCGCGGGCCTCAAGCTCGTCGATCAACCTGCCGACCTGGACGTCGGTGTGTTCCAGGAACCCGGCATAGACTTCCATCAGGCGCTCCTGGAAGGGGCGCTCGGATTCCGGGATGCCCTCCCAGGCGGGGATGCCCTCCGGACGCAGCGGGCGCACGGCGTTGGCGGGGATCCAGCCCATCTCCTTCTGGCGCTTGAAGACCCGCTCCTGATAGGCATCCCAGCCCTCGCTGAACTTGCCCTTGTATTTGTCGGCCCATTCCTGCGCGACGTGGTGCGGGCCGTGCACGGCACCCGGTGTCCACCACATCAGGAACGGGCGATCCGGATTGATCGCGAGGTGGCGGCGCATCCAGGTGATCGCCTTGTCGGCCATCGCCTCGGTCAGGTGGAAGTCCTCATAGTTCTCCACGTGGGGCATGTCGATCGGCGTGGTGTTCTCCCACAAGGTGGGCTCCCACTGGGAGGTCTCGCCGGCGAGGAAACCGTAGAAGTAGTCGAACCCTCGACCGGTCGGGGTTCGGTCGTAGGGGCCGTTGCCGATCTGGTCGACCGGCGTGTTGTGGTCCTTGCCGAAGGCCGAGGTGGCGTAGCCGTAGTGACGCAGCACCTCGGCGATGGTTGCGGAAGATTTCGGGATCACCCCAGAGTAGCCGTCCCAGTCGTTGGCGAACTCGGCGATGATGCCGGCGCCGACCCGTTAGTGGTTGCGACCGGTCATCAGCGAGGCCCGGGTCGGCGAACACATGCCGGTGGTGTGGAAGGCGTTGTAGGAGATCCCTTCGTTTGCCAGACGGGAAAGCGTCGGGGTCTTGATCTCGCCGCCGAAGGTGCTCGGTTGGCCGAAGCCGGCATCGTCGAACATGACGATCAGGATGTTGGGCGCGTCCTCGGGCAGGTGGCGCGGCGTCTCGCGCCACTTGTGGACGGACTCCTGCATGGTCGGGCCGACCTTTCCCCCCATCGGCGGGGTGGGAAAGGGCAGCACGTCCTGCGCCGCGAGGGGTGCCGCTGGAAGCAACAGCGCGATGAGTGCGGCGGATGCAAAGGCGGGTGGGCGGGCGGCAGAGCTGACGGGATCAGCAGAGGGCTTGGCTGTGGCTGTCATGGCAATGGGGTGTGTTGGTTCGGAAGTTCGTGGGATGAGGGAATGAGTGATTTTGAAGCCGGGTGGGAAAATGGTTCGGTTGCAGACCGAGCCGAGCGCGTTATTCAGCGTTCGACTCGTCGAGGTCATCGTCGGGAGGTTCATCGTCGGGTGGAAGGGCGATCGGGAGAGGTGGCGGGCGGGTTTTCGGAAACGTTTCCCTCGGTCGGAGG